>JAAUXU010061782.1_pt1 | contig 69156 bp, 64 predicted proteins | sample 7278151 | NCBI WGS metagenome assembly JAAUXU01 (sample SAMN14350113, study PRJNA611818) | marine sediment metagenome | isolation source: surface marine sediment (1.8m) | place: French Polynesia: Moorea | collected 2018-08
AAAAGGAGGTCCTGCTCAAAAAGGAGGTCCTGCTCAAAAAGGAGGTCCTGCTCAAAAAGGAGGTCCTGCTCAAAAAGGAGGTCCTGCTCAAAAAGGAGGTCCTGCTCAAAAGGGAGGATCAACTCAAGAAAAAGATCCAGGTCACCGAGGAGGATCAGCGCAAAGAGAGGATCGATATGTGAAGGGGGTGAGGAAACCAGCTGCTGCCGTTCTCCATCAAGGAACATGAGAAGATATTTTTCTCTTTCCATGCAGAAGAGGACGAAGATCAGGCTAGTGGGAATGATCCAGATCGAGACCTTGATAGCAGCACTTTTTGGAAAAAGTAGCAATATTTTATATGGGTGTAGCATGAAGTATGACATATCTTTACATTTTAACGGATTGATCGAACTCGTCTGCCCATTGTCTGGCCCTTCTTTCCATGTCTTTCCTATAGCGCTCGAGGTCCTCATCTTTTTGTGCACGCAACTTGTCGATCTCAGGTTCCCGAAAATTGGGGTCCTTCGCTGGGTCTTCACCTAAGGCGGAATGCTCATCAACCTTGACAAAAAGTTGAATTAGTACCATAAGCGAGTGCTCTTCCTGTGGTGAGGTATGATAGCACATATGTCTGTGCAGGATGCAGTTTATTTAGCTTCAGTCAGTGTTTTCACCATTAGGTGGTCAGTCGGAGACCTTATCCATATTTATAGCTTGCATCAGCTAGACCGAAAAGGGGCATTTTTTACTATCTAGCCAAAACTCATTTCTCACGACCTCCAGGGTCAAGTCAGCGATTGCCGTTCAGCCTGCTCTTGACGAGCCAATGTACAAAAGATCTTGAAAAAAGTATGTTTACCATGTTTAGGTGCTGCAGGTCCTCTCAAGGGCCTTGTCTGAGCTGTTTTGAGCTCTCGGGCAGTGGCGTCCCCCTTCTGTGTAGCCCCTTAATGGCGGGTCGACTGAAGCAAAATAAATTGCTCCTACTGGTGCTTGTACTACATGTTGTGCACCTACCGATTGAGGGAAGTGAGTAGTGAAGTGATGCTTCATCACGTCAATTCCTGCTGCTCCTGCGACCTGATCCCCGCCGCCTCCTCCCAGGATTGCCTGGAAAGAGTCCGACCAGGCAGGGATCAGCAAGGGCTTGTTATAGTCTTGTGACATCCCCGAGGGAGGATCGGAGCCGAAAGCCTGATGGCTTAATAAGTCACGGACTTTCTTCACCAGGCCAGAGTCCTTAGCACTAAAGGGGGAGAGAGAAAAGTTGATCGAAACTATCACGAACTGCACCGACTTTCACCTGTAAAACTGCAAGGTTGCGCCATAATGATGCGTGAAGTATCGCAGCGCTCTGCATACGATCTTCTTCTTTTCGGGCTCCATGTCGGCGAAGAGGTCGTATTTACCTCCCATGATGACGAGGGGTAACGACAGCGGCTGCGTCTTGGAATAGTCTGGGTGGTCCTGGACGCCAGCGAGAGTCCTCGTACTATTAAGCGCCTCCTCCAGGCGAGAGGAGAACGTCTCGTCCCCCGAAGCCTTGGCGGTCTTTATGGCCTTTGTTATGTGTCCTTGCAAAGAAGAGATCAGAGTCTCTAGGGTAAACCAGAGCTGATGTGGCTCAGAGAGGTCTACGACCAGGACCACCTTCAGGGTGGGCAGCTTGGATGGTGAAAGCGGCGTCTCCAACAAGTTGGTGAAAAGAGTGCCACCCCCGAGCTCCCAGATGTGACAGACATCCTGTCTTAATCAAACCGCGCCGTTAGTACGTCGGAACAAACACGTACGTGCTACGTAGGTGTGTTGTCCAACTTAACCTTGTTGATGTTCTGAGCGCTCTTGCGCCAGTAAGTGTATTCCAGCGCCAGCGTCGGCTTTGCCGCCTCCTGTCTCTCCAGCAGTCTGTAGATGAGTGTTGATTTCCCGGAGCCTTTGCTGCCCAAAATCAAGAGCGAAGTCTCGTTGCTGCTAGAGGATGAGGATGACGACTTGGAGGGGGTCGAGCGCTTCTGGCGGGAGAGGGCGATGGCAGCGTCCCAAATGTTGTCCACGGACGGCATCTTCAATGTGCTAGAATAGCCTTTTTTGTAGCAGAAGCATGTCAGGTATCATTTCCTGCACCCACTTTTTTGAAAGCTCAGCTCAGTCTTGCTTTCTATACTGTATAGTTAGGAAAAAGGAGAACAGAAGAGGTACAACGGAATCTTAATATAACTCATCTCAAAACAAAAGAGTCTCAATCTAACTTAAAGTTAGGGGGGGGGGTTCCAACAAAAATAGATAGATGGTCATGTTGCTCACTCATCACCTAAAGCTGATTCTTGGGTTAAGTCACTCTTTAGACTTGGCAACACTGTGACCAGCTTGATGACACCATTGTCACTGTGACCAGTGCTAAGAAGACAAACAGCTCCCCAAACTGGGGACAATCCCCGCGGGAGGCATCTCTGTCTTGTGTCCACCTATAGTTACGAGTCGCCACCAACAGATGGTGCCACCAGTGACGCTGCCATGATTGAGTAATTTTTAGCACCCATGACTTCAGGGCGTTCTCTGAGCACCTATAGAACGTGGAGCTGCATCGAGAATTCCTCTAGCCTGGAGGCCAGCCTGACTCAGGATTTTAGGCCTAGGCCTAGCCTAGGCTAAACAAGCTAAGCTTAGTAGAGGGACTTATCCAAAAGGCGCTCTGCTGAACGCTTAGGCCCTGAAAAAATCGGCAAAGAACAAAACAGCGGTATTATTATTTGCTGATTATGAGTTTAGTGAACTCAGGTGGCGATTTTTTTTATTTTTTACATTTTTGAAACAAAGTGGGCGCAGAAAAGGCCGAGAAGACCAAGCGTGAGATCTCGGCGGTGGAGGATGAAGATCCTCTCTAGTTCCCCTCAATCAGTGAGTGTTTTAAACTTGTCTTTCTATAAAGTGAGCTCTCACTATGAAGTATGTTGGGGTTGTGACGACATCTTGCTTTATATTGAGATTCCACTGTGTAGTATAACATGCTGCCATGAAGGACATTTGAATTTTCCCGCCTTTACCTTTTTACAGCTGACCAACCGTGCAGAAAAACAACATTAATAGCAACTGGATCCTAGACTAGAATCTCAAACACAACGAAACGTAATGTTAGTTCAGTGTCGGCACTGAGAATTGCTAGTGTCCAAATGAGAAGTGGGAGACGCTACCATGACCAACGGGTTTCAAGGAGGATTGATGTCTGGATCTTCAGAGGGACAGGGCGGTGGTGGTGGCGGTAGCATGCAAGATCCAAATGTTTGCCATCAGCCTCAGTCGTTAGATCCCGGAGAAGAAGCCCGACGAGGCCTGAAGCGCGCACGAGAGGAGCTAACTCACTGCGATTGTGATGACGTCTACATACCCCTTTCCAAGAAGATCAACGGACTCAACATCCAGATGCAGCAGGTTCAGCAACAGCAACAGATTCAACCTCCACGCCCCAGCTTCAGCGAGAGCTACCCCTATCCAATGCAGTCCACATACTACGAATCCAATCACCTGCTGTATCACCTGCACCTGGAGCGGATGGAGAGGATGCAGCGGCATCAGCAACTGCAGCAGGGACCAAGACGGTGACAAAGACAATTTCCGACTCGCCAAAGAGTGATACTCTAATAATTTTATTGTTTTTACTATACATCTGCAAGGTCTTGGGATTACAGTCACTCACATTAGAAGACTAGAGTTTTTAAAGAGGAAACCTGACCGGTCGTGACAAATGGTACAGAGTGTCTGCCGATGGTCGCGTCTCCTCAAATTTGACTGGGTGGAACCCATAGATCAGTGGGTGAGGGGTCGCTTGTGATATGTCGTAGAATGAGTTCCCGTAGTCGCCGTAAGTGACGATGCCATATGGTTTTTGATAACTTGGTTGGGGCGGCGGGTGCTGGTACTGGTAGTTGGCGATCGACGGACTCGGCAGGTTGTCCAAGTCCAAAGCCTTTCCCTTCTTCTCTTTCTTGGCATGAACGCTGTACGAATTACCCACGCTACTGGACGACTGCTGCTGGTCTTCATCGTTCGGGCGCAAAGAATATGAATTGCCCACGCTGTATCCATGACCGTCAGCATGGTCATGATGGTGGTGAGGCTTGGCACTTTGTCCCTGCAACTTGTCTTTCTCCTCTGGCACAAAAGGCTTGTAATACGGAGCGCTAGTTGTCGCCTCCGAAGGATCGACTGGCTTGTAGTAGATGCCAGAAGGTGGAGCAGTTTTCCCTAAGTCAAAGGAATCTTTGTGTTCCACCGCTGGCCTCTTCTTCGTCTCCTGAGGAGACGGTAGCGGAGTGGTCGCCTTTGGGGGCTGTGGCGGGTGCGGCGGCAACGCTACAATGGGAGCGTGCGGCGTGGTATCCGGCGGCGGCGGATGCAGACTGGAGTGAAGTGCGTGGTGCTTGGCGTCTGGCACAGCGATCTCTACCTTAAGCGAAGGTTGCGTTTTTTCGTCGAACCGAATGTTCTTGTCTCTGACGACTGGAGCTTGGGTGGTGCCCAAGGCTTGCCTGAACAACGTGGGCGTCGGTGCAGGCAGTGGGTGTCCCGGATTAAAAATGTCTGGGACGGCAGGCACCGCCTTGATGTTCTGGAAGTTGGCCTCCTTAGTCAGCGGCTGATGATGATGAGCCGACGACAGTTGCTTGTGCTGATACTTTGGAACTGTCCCCAGGAGATGCTCTGGGAACGGCAGCAACGGCTTACGGAAGAGCACTCCGTTAACATTGTGCACATTTGTAGGTTCTGGGGCGATCCTGTACGGGTCGAAGGTTGAAGATTCTGGTTTAAGCGCACTCGCCTCAGTCACTGTCACGGTTGTATCGTCCTCTTCGAAAAAAGACTTCACCGGCAACGAGTGGCCGAATTCTTGGAAAGAGGCCAGTTCCTCCCTGAACGGGATCTTGGCCTCCCGCACGAACACCCCCTTGAGGGAGTTTTGCTGAGGCTTGTTGTACCAGTCCAAGTAGCCCTTGCCTTGGTACAAGTCTCGATTGGCCTCGTCATTGCCCACTTGCTCCTCCTCCAAATTCTCCAGCTGCTCCTTGAGAGACTTGCCTGGGCCGTCCTGATCAACGACGCCCAAAGAGTCATTGAGACGCTTCAAATCAGGATGCTTGGCTATCAGCTCATCATAGTCCTCTTCACTACTCTCTGGAGCGAGGAGCGCCAAGTCGTCCACCTCGTTGTACAGTTCTGCGTAGCGAGGCAGCTCCACTGACTGTAAGGAGACGCTGCTATTGGTGGCAATGTCATGGTCCCCTTCTTCTCCCTCATCCCTGCCGCGAAGGAGTCTGTTGCGGAGATACTTTTGGAAGAGCTTACTCTCCCTGTTGTAGATAATTGGCACTTTTCTCTCTCGGTTGAAGAAGAGTTTCTTCAGAGCTTTCATCTTTCGCTGCACGATAAGGTCGGAGTTGCCTTCGCCCTCGTCACTGACTTGATCCTCTTGGCAGCGGATTGCGGTGCTCAGACAACAGACAGACACCATCAACGCCACTAGGACTTCCTGCAAGAAATAAATCGGACATGGTTAAAAGCATCGACAACGTCATCAAACTCAAACACGAACACTCACTTTCTTTGGCCTCATTTTGTTGAGTACTTTTTCTTCACTAAGGAATGATAAAGTCAAGCTCGGCGACGTCACCTCTTAAATCATCATGGCTCTAAACACGTCTACCCAACACCGTCCAAGTCGTGATTTCTCTCTCATTGCCACCTAGCAACCTGAAGTCCAACACTAAACTGACAAAACCAACGATGCCTCCGGCAAAGTGTACATGAAAATCAGGTACGCGAGCGCACGCACGAGCGCGGCGAGCGACGACCTAGGAATTGCAGCGCCCTCGGACGCAAAAAAAGGAGAAAAAAAGTGACGGTGCGGCTTCAAATTCCTCCAAGAAGTTGCTTCATAAGAAGATTGCGTCTGGTAGATGGTGCAGTTTTGTACGAGCAGCACAAACCTCGGAATTGAGACCATAATTCCAAGTTACGCTCTAACTGAAGATGGCCTTCAACCGACTCCAAGGCAGCGAGACGGTGCCCAATCGTGGACGCCGCGTGCCTGTGGCCTGTAGCAACTTTCTCGAGTGGATCCACTTAGTCAAAGCTCAAATCAAGGTTTTTATTGGCTGGATCGATCATTATCCAGCACAGCAAAGCTACTCTGGCTTCTCCTTCAACCCTGATCTCTTGTCTTCACATGGCACAGCTCGAGGGCAAGAAAACTGAGATCTCTTTTACCTCCAAAGAGAGAGATTAAAAGCTAAATAAGGAGCACAGCGCAAAGTTCTAGGCGGCCTCACTGCCTCCAATCTATACGAGCAGCATCAAGGCTCAAACCATGTGTCCTTGCATCATTACCATATGAATGTATCATACAGCACATACGTGCATTAGTGTGCTGACGCGATTAATATAATGATATATTCCAGACCGCGAGTTGGCTTTGTCGCCCCCCTCCTTCTCGCCCGCCCCCTCCGCCTCTGACCGGAAGCTGGAATTTGTATCTTTGTTGCTCGTTGTTTTAAGTGGTGCATGCCGACCAAGGTCGGGCCGAAGTACAGGGCTATGCTAGTTTCCCCTCTCTGCCACAGGACATGCGCGTTGATTTGTCGGCAACGCCTGAACCGACGGCGACCCCCGAGGCTCCAGCAGTGCCGTAAATACGAGTAAATCTTATCCTTATTGGTATTGCGCTCTGCAAAGAAGAGGATAGTTCTGTTTGTCCCTGCCGCAGAACTTGCGTCTGCTGCTCTGGCATGTCCGGTGTCCCCCAGAGTAATCAGGCCTATATAATTTTGGCCTGCCAGAAAGTTCTGCTTCGCCCTGAAATTTTCAGCAATTGTCTTCTGACTTGGTCAGAGAAGGCGCCACTTGCACACTTCGAAGTCCAGTGTGCAAGTGGAGTGTGCAAGAATATATTACCTAAATACACCGAGGTCATCCGAGGTAGTCGTGCTACGGACGTTGGAAGGGGATTTGGCGAAATGCGAAGTGAAGCAGCTCCTCCACAACCGTGAGTTGATCAGTAACAAAAAGGTCTGCTTTCTTTTGGTCCCGTCATAGACTCCAGAAAAAGGGATGAGACAAAAAATTAACTCGCCTTGTCTTGGTGATGGTTTTTCTTTAAGTTGAAAAATGCGGACAAAAAGGAGGACTTTTTCGTCAGCATTTAAATTTTCTCCGACCTTTCCGGACAAAGAAATTGAAGGGTAGGATAGACCCGGATTCCAGAGGCACACAGAAAGTCATTACTGTTGTTGAAATAAAGTTCTTAACCTTAGTCCTGAGTCCACGTTAATCGTGTTATGGCCTGAAGCCAACCCGTAGCCTGGGCGCTACATGCGGCCGTCCGACGGCGACGGCCGGATCGTGACTGACCTCGCAGGCGCAGTGGAAGATGGCCGGATATCAGAGTTCTCTATTTATTAGAGCAAAGAAGGTTGGATCGGAACGGAAGTGGCTGAAAACTTATTGTCATGGCGTCTTTGCTTTACAAGAACCGTCGCGTATGACAAGTACAAGTGGAGCGCTCTGTCCTGGAAAGCGTGATTTTTCTTCTTTTTCTATTTGTCAAGCTTGCGGATGTCATCAACACATGTCTCACACGTGCTTGGGCCCAGCGAAAAGTCATGCAGCTCCTTACATCGCCGCCTCGTTGCATGCCACGTACATGTTCTTGCCTGCCAAGTCTGCAATGATCGGTTGAACGCGATTGCAGCCACCAATGACTTGGAGAAGGTTAAGAAGCCGCGTGAATTGAATTTCTTCTGGCGGAGAAGAGCGAGCGAGAAATGCGGAGGCGCGGTAAGTCAGAAGAGGAATAAAAAAGGATATCATGGTTGGTTTCGTCGCCCTGATTGTCGGAATCGCTTCAAACTTTGCACTCGCCGCCGCCGTGGCCCGCGCGCGCGTCGTTGTGCTTACCCAAGCACCTTGCCGTTAGCGAGAAGTGTGTAATTTTCCCACGAAGCACTAGGCCGCCGTCAGTGAAATGAGGAAGAGCACACGGAGTAGCTGCTACCGCACGTCCTCCTGCGCCTGGCCGCTGCTGCTGTTGCTGCCGACGTCGCCGTACCTATCCGAGTGCGTTTCTTCGTCGTGAAGGGGGAATCTTAAGGTCACCTCCGTGTTCCCTTTCTCATTGCTGCCGTCCTGGACGAACAAAGAGAACGAGAGGGAGACAAATGGAGAGAGAGAAAGACAAAAAAGTTATCCTACAGCAGCGCGTGGAGATAATGAAAAACAATGAAAGACATGGGTTGACATTGAAGCAACCACTTGGTGATTTTTGTTTGGCGCTGCAAAATTTGTCTTATGCTGCACCAAAAGTAACATTTGGACAAGAAGTCACAGAGACGCGGAGAAAAAACTGTACGCAATTTTGTACCTTTAATGACCAGTCCACGTCTAGCCCAGTTAAGAACAGTTTGGTAAGCAATTCAGGTCCGTTTTGCGCCGCAGGAGCGAAAAAGTCCACTGGCATAAGAATATGAGCATTTGATTTAGCATAAGTTACGACCACAACGCGCTCCATCTTGACACGTTGGTGTTTCTTAGTGAGGATGACGTCCACCCGCAATATGGCCACCACCAGCTGCAACCACACGCTTCTGTGTGTGCCAAAACTTCCCGAGGGACATGAATTTTGTAGCATTGCCAAGGAAAGCTTAATGGTGTGAGACGAATGTATTTGTGTGTTGATGCTTTTTCCAAAATTATGCAATAAACATCATGTTTACGTTGGGATCCGGGATTTTGTTTTTGGAATACTTATTCGTAATGATTTGCCCCTTATGGCCCAGATGGCACTCCTGAAAACGTCCAGATTTGAAGTTACGTCACAGCCACGCATTTCTTTTGCTTTCATGAGTGAATGAGATAAACTAAAGCTAACTGGGACATGTATGTACGTCACACAGTCAACTGGTTCAACGCAAGGGTTACAAGCAGTACAGAAGGGAAGCGCATTATCGACATGACGTCCGTCGAGCCCAGGGACATGTTACTTGAGCGATTTGTGTGTTACGCTCTTAGTATCTTTCTCAAAGGTGCTTGGACGTAATCAGGAGGACCACAGTGTGGTCCGATCTCGACTGTTGAGGTCGGTAGGATATGAACAACAGAATATAACCATACGCTACGCTTTTGAGGACAAGACTTTGGGCTTGCAATGTACAGATTTCGTGATCCAGTTGTGTTGCCGGCTGAATTTCTTAGATAGTCCGGGTGCAATTAACCTCTCTAGTCAAAATGTACTGCAAGTGACCCCCTTCCCCCGGTATAAAGAGTTTATAGCACTCATGTTTACATACAAACAATTACACTTCAAGGTTCGTGTTGTTCGGCCTGACTCTTTAGCTTTGAAAAACCGACCAAATTGTACACTGGTATTATCACATTCAGGTATGTAAATTCAGCTTTAACGTGAGCAGTGGACGATAGTCTGTCTTAAGCTTCTCCAGAAATTGGTTTTCGGAAGTTGAGCAAATTTCCTCACCCAAAGTCCCAGCTGAAGGGTCCAGAGATCACCAGCAGCGCCGAGAGTTAATGTCTTACACTTCTTCTCACTTGTACTCGAATGTGCTGGTCACACACCTTTTTCGTCTTTTTATGCAACGTTTAAGGGCAATAGCGCGATAAAAGAGAAAAAAGCGGAACATCTGAAATTTACCCGAAAAATGTAAATGGTCCAGCACATTAAGAATAATCATTTAGTCTCTCTTTACGCATTCTTCCATTTTAAGTAATAGGAGCAACGACTTAGTACAGCCGTAAGTGCATCATTTGTGTCCGAACTATGCGTACATGTGTTGGTGAGAGCACTTCCATGTCCGTTACATGTTTCAACGCCTTGGTCTTTCTGCTCTGCACACTTCCGAAGGCCAAGTATCACATCTGTTTTACTTGAGCTTTCCTTTTTATTGCTTAGTGTATATGTCCTAGTCAAGGCGCAACTTAAAAGTGTCGGTTACTCGTGTCGCCTTAATAGATTTACTGAGGCACTAGACGGTGATCAAATGATGCGGTACATAAAATTCATATTGTATTGTATAAAGTGGGCAGGTGATAAGGCACATCATACTCTCGCCGTCTGCGGCTCTCTCTTTCTTTCTGTCTATCAGCTGCGTTAAGTCAACGAAATTTCTAACTCCATACGTCCATCGAGTATCTTTTCTGCTGTTCCAGCTTCTTGATGAACTCCTCTGCTTCCTTTTCGGACTTGCCGCCGTTCTTCACCACGATCTCTTGAATGTACTTGTGCACGTCCTTGGCCATCATCTTCGCGTCTCCGCACACGTAAATGTGGGCACCTCCTTCTCCTAATAGTTGCCACATCTTATCCGCCTGCTCCCTCAGGCGATGGGTCACGTAGACCTTGTGCGCTTGGTCGCGGGAGAAGGCAGTGTGGAGAGTGATCACGCCGTCGGCCTCGTATTTTTCTAGTTCTTCCCGGTAGATGAAGTCGATCTCTTTGTTGCGACAGCCGAAGAACAGGTGAGTTTCGCCCACTGGCTTGCCCTGCTCTTTCTGCCACGCCCGCTCCTGGATGAAGCCACGGAAGGGGGCAAAGCCGGTGCCTGGTCCGATCATGATCACAGGAGTCTGCGGCCGGTTGGGTAAGCGAAACTGCGAGCGACGCACATAGATGGGGACACGGAACTCTGGTCCGCCTTCCGAGGGGACCATGGGTTTTAGCCAGGTGGTGGCCACGCCCTTGTTGGTGCGACCAGTTGAAGTTTCATACTCCACCACCACCCCTGTAATGTGGATGGACTCGGGAAATACGCGCGACGACGACGAGATGGAGTAGAACCGCGGCTGCAGGCGAGGTAGCAGCTCCATCAAGTGATCGATCTTGGGCTTGCAGTGGGGCAGGTCCTCCAGAATATGAGCTATGTGTCTGCACGATTCCTGAACCCAGGTACGATAAAGCGCTTTGCCTTCAGGGGTGGTTGTCGCCATCTGCAACAGCTTCTGCTTCTCTTCCTCGTCGGTCGTGTACTCGGCCAGCTCTTTTATAACGTGAGTTCTCGGCAAGGCCGTGATATCAACGTAGTGCGAAAGGGCGGTACGATAGGTGGTGGGACAAGGGAATGGATGTTTCTTGGTCGAGTCCTCGTCCAAGTTCACAAGAGTGAACACTGTGTCCAGATCGACCCCCAGCAATTCACCCAGTCTGTTCACCAGCTCACTATTGTTAGTGGGGTAAACTGCAACATGGTCGCCGGAGTCGTAGCGGATGCGCGAGTCCTTGATGTCCAGCTCTATGTGCATGCAGTAGCGGTCGCTGTTTGGAGCATGGAGGTTACGATTCACGCAAATCGGGGACATATATGGATTCTTCAAGTCGAAAGGCGCTCTCTGAGTGATGAAGGAGCGCAAGCGCGCTGGTTCACCGGTATACACTTTTTCTGGGTTGTAGTCGCCCTCTGACAGGATCTTCTCCTCGTACTGACGAGTGTTAAACTCCTCGCCGGTGGCCTCTATGCCGAAGGTTTTGCATACCGAACCCCAAAACTCTTCCTTCCATGTGATGAAGTCGTCTTCGAGGTTAGCGTCGTCATCTCCTAGACCGAGTTGATGAATGCGCTTACAACCAAGTTCCTCCAGGCGCTTGTCCACGTACTTGCCCATCTCGTTATAGTGCTCATAGGTCTTATTTCCCAGGCCGAAGACAGCGTAGTTCAAATCTGAGAGAAGGAAGCAATGTATATCATCATACGAAGTCGAACACGCATCACTCCATAAGTACTCTTAGGCAATATCACGCAATATCGTTTGGGCTAAATCTATGCTGACGCAACTCCACGAAATGACCAAATATTGCGTGTTTCAGCTCGACAGCCCATTTGAAGAGGTATACATACACACACACGTGTACGATATACCATGTACTAGCAGTCCAACGTCTCGGGCAGTGACGACAGCGAGATTACATCGCCTACGTGGCGGCGGCAGCAGCATTATTCTCGGGGACTGCGATAAGGAGATTGGTTTTGCTGCCCCCAGCTTAATGTCTGGGTCACTCTCCTCCAAAGGTCATTTATAAGCATATGACTGCAATGAAGTCACATGATTTTGGGAAGACATGAACGAGACCTGCTCTCGGCACATGTGCGATTGCAGAGAACACTGCTGTACAGTACGTGTACCTAATATAAGAATTTGGGGTGCTATCTCACCTGCCAGATCTTCAGGTCCTCCCTGAAGCCAATCGTAGAACTCCTGAGCGTTGTCGGTGGGATCTCCCTCTCCGTAGGTGGCCATCATAAAGACAGCGAGGGTCGGTCCGCTCAGGTCATCTTCAAGACCCTTGATCAGGGCTAGGTCCTCCATCTCGGCCTCCTCCGGATCGGCCACGATGCCCTTGAGGCCATAGCGTGCGCCCTCCTTGGCCAGACGGCCAGCGAACTCTTCGGCTGTACCAGTTTGGGACCCGTAGAAGACGACCAGGCGGCGCTTGGAGTTGCGCATCTGGGTCACGAAGCCCTTGTCCGCGCTTGAAGAGGCCGTAGGAACCGCCGTCGGCTGGATGACGTACGACGGCATCTTGGGCTCCTCTTTCTTCTGGCCATAGAAGTAGTAGACGGCGCCGGCGCCCAGGCATACCAGCAGAAGGTAGTCGAGCGTCCCTAAGTAGCCTTCCTCCTGTTTCTCATTCTGCTCGGACTCCGTGTTTTCTTCAGCCTCGACCCCGATCAAGAGGAAGGCCAGCGCCAGCAGCCAGAAAGTTGCTGCCCTAGACGATCTCATGGTGATGGACGACTGAGCGGTGTCTTTTTTCGACGTCTTCTTCGCTGACGAGTGACCCTGGAGTTGACCCCGGACGAGAAAAAATATCTCCAGCCCCTGGAGTGGAGATCAGATGACGAGGAATAGATCTTAGTGAGAGTACAAGTGCCTTTCTCCTCTCCTTGGCCTCCGGTGTCGATCAAGGACTGACGTGAAATACGCAAGATATCCCTTTGCTCACCAGTTCGTTCGCTCCTGACCGCACCGAGTGCTCCTCCAGCCACTATACACTCTGCCTGTCTTACGTAACCTAGGCAGCTAGTGTGAACGTTACGACGCCCTCGCCGCGTAAGAGAGTAAAGTTGACGAGATAAAAGAACTTGGGCTGAGGGGACACTTCCAGTTTGAGCAGCAGGGACGACGGCGTCGCCAACGCGCATGCGTTGCAACTGTTGATCAACTTGGATCCGCTTTCGCCCTCCGCGGCAGTGTTGAGTCACGAGAGAGAGGAAAACGTGAATCTCTGCTCAGACGTTCACCTCCCTGCGTGCGCTCACTCTAACGTACGAGGTTGCACAGACGTGAGACAAAGTCAGGAGCGCAAGAGGCAATAGTGAACGTCAAGCGTGAACACTCCAAGTCTTCGTGAACGTCTAGCGTGTGCGGGAGACCCAATGAGCGGACAGTTTCCCCCCTCATGCTCCGACTATAGGTCCGGCAGGCTCACCCCGAGTACGATATCATCACAGCTGATACGTGCTGAATGTCAAACGCAACGCTACAAAAAATGCACGGAGGACATTCCCATTGCCTAAGTGGGAAACCAGGTGCAGTCGGACATGTCACCGCTAAGAAATTTAGACATGACTCTATTCTTCTTTAAGTATGAGCATCTGTTATTATGCCCAAGTAGTTGTACTTTGATCGACATACACATACATGTATAGCTCACAGCCGACCATCAGTAAGGACTTCGTGCCAGCTACTCTCTTCTGCGCGGATCCCTCCTGCTCACTGGGGCCTTCGCCTGTCCCGGGTTGACGTGTCTTCTAAGTCTGGGATCTTGCAGGACCTGTCCTGCTGGTATATGCTTCACCACGTCCCTGTAGTCTGGACCAGAGACGGTCACCGCATGCAGCCGGTATTCGAGCGGAGTATGCGAGTAAATAGAAGCGTCGATCTCCTTGGCCACGGCGCTCACCAAGTGAGGCTTAAAGGGCAATCCCATGCTGTTTTCCTCTGTCTCCACATCTTCGCCACCGCCGCCTTTGGGCTTGATGTCCTTGAAAGTTGGCAGCTCCAAATCGCCGAACACAGCTCCCAAGTCCAGGTCCATCAGTCGCTTCTCACTGTCGTCGTCAGGTGCCGGTGTTGCGCCAGTGGTAGCCGTCGAGGTCGCAGCAGGTGGTGGTGTCGTAGGTCGCTTCTTTCTTGGATCGCGAGCTGAGGCACGTGGATCGCGGTTCATTCTAAAAAATGAGGTAAGGAGAGGTAACGCAGAGCTAAGAATGGATATCACGTACCTATGTCGTCTAGTAGCGTGCGCGTAACTTGTATAGCGCATACAATACACAGGTACCGATTATGCACTTCTATCCAGGCTACCTGCGTATGTTGAATAACTTACCTAGGATCTCGCCTTGCTTTCACGCCTTCATTCTGTTGGGGTCCCTCTGTCTCACTCTTGGTCTCCTCTTTGGCGGCATCATTGTCTTCTGCGATTTCCAGCTGCTTGGAAGAGTCTTCGTCTTCGTCTGAAGAGTACCAGTTGCTGACTGGGGTCTTGGAACCAAAGTCTTCCTCCTCGGGAGGTGCATCTTCCTTCGCTTCAGGTTGTTCCTCAGGCCCATGTTGCTTCTGCTTGATTCGTTCGTAAAGCTTCATCTGGGCTGGAGGAATTGGAGGTGGCCCTCCAGAAGAAGATTCCGCTACAAGAAGAGGTACGCTCTGACTTACTAGTGTTGTATAGAACTGACAAGAAGAATTTAACTGTTATAAAAGGAAAAAACAAACAATTATCAAAAATTGTCTCTTAAAATGTTTTGCCTAAATCTTATGCTAGCATTTTCTGAAATAAATGTTGTGGTTATTTTTTTCCTTCAATTTTCAAACTAATTTCTAAATGCTTTCCCTCTAAAAAAAAGGCATTATAAAAATCCAGTTATAAATATATGCACTTGTGTAGGAATGGGATTTTCATGGGGTTGCCACAGCACAGACCAATTTGAAAACAGCTGAATTTTATGAAGGGCAATGTAGTAGCGTCAAACCGTCCATGATAACACCATCCAAAAATTCTATCTCTAGTTACAAGACCTACAGAACTTACCGAAGGTGTTCTGCTCCGGCTGTTCTTCTGCTTCATCTTTATCGGAGATCAATTCTCTCTGCTGATGTAGTTGTTCTTGCGTAGGCATCGGCGGCATAGCAATGGGAGGCGGCATCATCTGCCCTCTCACCCCCATGGGCCTAAGCTGAGGATCATGGAATGGGTGTTGCTGCGGCATAAAATTTGCTCCTGCAGCTCCTGGCATCATGCCCAGGAGGCCCATCTGTCCTGGTATGTGTCCTAACGACGGAGGTCCTAGCTGGCCAGGTTGCCTCGGGGGCATGGAACCAACCATGTGCGGAGACACCAAAACGGGTCGACTACCAAATCTGGGCGGCGGATGAATGAGAGCTTGACCCGGCGGGGGCAATGTTATGGGAGTCATGTTGGCATTCGCTGGACGACCCTCCTCCCAACGGGACCGACGCCGCCTTTCTCCACCATGAGGCTGAGGAGGTCTCCCCGCTTGATCGCCACCTTCGTTGCCACTGGAGTGACTCAGGTTTACCAACTTTTCTTGGATAGACGTAGTCGACTGCTGTTGCTCTAACTGCGGAGGCGGCTGTGACGCCTGTGGCGGAGCTCCACTAGTCACCGGTGGCGGTGGCCGCACACCCATTGGCGGTCTTGCGAAGGGCCCGCTGGGTGGAGCACCACCATGTTGAGGCAGCCCTTGCTGCTGTTGTAGGGCTGCAGTAGCTGCAGCTACTTCCTCGGGGTTCCAGCCCTTGTTGCGAGCCTCCGTACGTATTACCAGCTGTGCAGCATGCTCGCGACTCATTCGAGGAAAATCACCCAGAATCTCCTTTGGCGCAGATTCCAGATGCTGGAACGAAAAAGGTCACTGCTAAGCAGGCGATGTCGGCCCTACCGCTATTACGTAAGTCTAGAAGCCAGCTTGATGATCATTTAATCTTTGGTGAACTTGCACTTGAACTCACCTTAAGTAATATCGCTCTGGTCTCATCTTCCAGGGGCTCGTGGCTGAACTTGCACGTCTCTGCAGTGTCGAGACAACGCATTCCGGTGTGGAAGTACTTACAAGGAAAGCCTTTGTGCAGGTATAAACACTTCTCTTTCTTGGCGCATCGCTCAAAAAGGTAGAATTTGCACAACTCCATGATCTTTGGCGGCTCGGCGTCGTGCGAGAACATGCACTTCTCCGGGCTCTGTTACAATGAAAGTAAATGACGTAAATAAGTATTATTGTTATCACCTGTGAGATCCATACATTAATAAGCTTGACACGTGAATATACGTATAATCGACAGCGTACCTTTGGGCACTTTCCCTGCATGAACAACTTGCAGATCTCGTCCGACCGCTGCATTCTTCTGCCACCTCTATGATGCCTCTCGTCACCTCTTCTCCTCTTTCGGTCGGATTCCCTGGAAGGCGAAAGGTTTCTTCTCCTCTTGCGTCGAAAGTCGCCCCCATCACTACTTCCTCCGTCCTCGCTGTCGAAGGCCTCCTCCTCCAGATCGTCCTCCTCGTCCACATAGTCGTGATTTGGTGAGCCGCCGCTAGCGTATATGCCCATGTCCTCGTCGTCAGCCGCCATTTGCATCTCAAGGGCGTGAAGCTTTTCCTTGAGTCTACGCTTTTTCTCCTCATCGGCGTCTAATTCGCGCTGGGCTCTACGCCGCTCGCGATCGCGATCGCGCCGGGAGGACTTTCGGTCCTTGTGGTGCTTTTTGTAACCGCCTCCGCCAGTAGGGTGGTGGTGGCGTTTACTGCGACCTCCTCCGACGCCACCAAAGGAGCTATTATTGTCCTCGTCCTCTTCGGGAGCCGTTGGTTCTGAGCTGGTGCCTCTGTTTTTGATGTTACCATCATCGTCATCATTTGTTTCTCCATCTTCTTCTTTCTCCAGACTGGGTTGTTGTTGCTGCTGTGTGTCCTCGTCTTCATCATCTTCAATCTCCCCATCCTCTAGGTCCTCCGTGTCTTGGTTAGCAATGTCTTTCTGTGGAACTTCATCGGCCGGCGTAGCCATGACTGTTGAGGACTGTAAGCTCGGCATTCAAGGATCAGTAACGCTTACGCACCTGAAAGCAAATCTTAAATCTTAGTTATATGCCGTTGAAATACATCGAGGCCATCATGAACTCCACCAAAGACGGATTCAACGTTCGTTTCACCACGCACTGATGCAGCTCCAGTGGGAAATCCTTCAAATAAACTGTTCAACAGGAGGAATAACTTGGACTGTGTTACGAAGAATAGCCATTCATATGCAAGTGAACGGATCTCAGTTCATGCTGATTGCAACAGCCACACATTGCAAGCAAGACATGTACTCTTCCAAGTACACTGGATTTACACTTGGAAACGTTCTCAAGGTTGTGCATAGTACTTCATGCATGAGTAGTACAATGGTGCAACTTGGCTATCAAGATTTACTATCCCGGTTACAGCTGAAGGGAGGCTTTGACTTGAAACGAAGATTGATAAAGGTAGTTGACGGCTTAAAACTTTAAACCCTTACTTTGGTTGAGCGACCTCGGCAATGATAACTTGAAGAAGGGCTAAAATTTAGAATGGGCAAGCATTTCTCCCCATTTTGGTCACTACATGAAATGACAAAGAAGCCTTCCTTGAGGCTACAAAGCTGCTTGTTGAAGTCGTGAAAGTCCAAGTCCATGATTTCTATCCCGTCAAACTTCGTAGCTTGGTTGCACCATTCAAACAATACCATGGAGTAGCTCACGCCATCAATCCACTGGACACTGCAAGTCTAGGGACTCATCGACTCCCAACAGATCTTTGAGCGGCACAGGCGGACGTGCGGACTCGTTCCTCTCGCCGTTCGTCTACTTAGAAAAGCGACGGAGAGAGAGAAAGGAGAAGAAGCTGCAGAAAATGGCTACGTCTCACTTCGCCAACATCTTTTGCTTCGCCACCTAAAAAGATACCTTACAGCAGCCCTCATGTATCTTGCTGAAGTCGTTCATTTTCTCGCTCTTCTGGACTTGCGTGAACATTTATGTACAGGGGACCCTTCCAGAAGTGTTAGCATGGCCGCTCGTATTAGTCACTGCTGCAGACCGACGCCAACTCCTCTCTCTTGGCTTCCTTTCTTTCTCTCTCCTCTCGTCCCCTCTCTTTACCTTCCGTCGACGCGGCCGTCCAAAATGGCGGCCACGACGACGTTCGGGAGGACCGGCCGCAACGGGGAGCGGTCGAGAAACTCATGGACCCGGAGGTCCTTAAATGAATCGACCCCGCTCCCCCTCGCACGCCATCCCCGCTGCGGCGGGACCCCATCCCGACGGACGGCGAGGGAGACGTCGACCGCCCGTCCACCGACCTAACGTACCTCGTCGCATCGGCCCCAGACATAAAGCATCGGCCTGTCTTTTTTCTTCAGGATCACTTTGGCGGCCGCGAGACATTCATGGGCGTCACCTTGCCAGGCATAAAGTTCTCCGTCGCGATCGACGTCTCGACGTGCGGAGGGGTTCGAGCGAACTAGGCTTGGCTCGGGGAGGGCAGGACTGGGCTGTGCGACTGCGAAACGCGAAGCGAAGGCGTCGGCCAGGAGAGGAAGGCTAGCAAGAACAACGAGGAGGGAAGGGAGGACGGGGAAGAGGAGAAGGCGGGTTGCAGCCGGCCGGGCTAGCTAGCCCCGCGGAGTGGAGCGAGGCCAAGTTGGACGACTGTTCTTTCTTTCTTCTCTCTCTCCTCCCTGGCCCGGACGCAGGAAGGAGCAGGGCTGCCAGGAGAAGTGTTTTAGGGCGACAACACCCGACACCCCTAGAACGAGATCCCGGAGACATCTCTGAGCTCCCAGACCGTCGCCTGGTAGCTCTGACGTGAGGCACTCGCGCATGGGCGGACGGTCGGACGGACGGACGGGCGCACTGAAGAGCGCACGGGCTCAACAGTCGAGACTCGTTCAGTCCCACCCCGAGGAGTCCTCTATGTACTAGGTACTTACTGCACGAGACCTCCCACGTGCTCGTTAAATGAGATCAATGACTAAAGACATAAATAAATAGAAAGACTACGGACCAAGGTGGCAACTATTGAATGATTCGATATTTCATATCCGATTGGTTTTGTTATGTCAAACGACGTTTCTTCCTCGATATCGCTTCAGTAGATGGGTTCGCACTCATCCATGAGCCGCCTCCGGGATCCCCTTTGAATCGAGGTCGTGCGACGACCTCGCACGAGAGGTTGGACTCGGCCGCCCTCCCTAGCTCCTGCCTCGGCGACCATTTCGAGAAGCGCGTCTCGTCCCGGATGACGGAAGAGAAAGAGAAGAAGGCAAATGTCCGGAGACGGCACACATCCCGGAGGCCTATTCGACGTAGTGGCAGGCGGGCGGAATATCCGTTCCGTAGACAATCCGGTCCTGATGAGCACGAGAATGGAGTCGTTTGGGGGGTCACCGGTGGGCTATCTTGGGATCAACAGCCTGGTCACCAGGAGCAGCAGAGCACCAGGCACTACGCAGTACATGTACAAGCGCCTCAGCGCCAGCGGGTCCATAAGGCAGGCGCGCGCCGCTTACTCTAGGCCTGAGGCCGCGGCACAGCTGCTGAGCAGCTTGTTACGGACTACGGAGCTCAACCCAAGCAGGCCTACTGCTGCTGCTGGCCTACCCTGCTACTTACTCCTTCTGCCTTCTGTCAAGAGAGAGCAAAGAAAATTCTCTCTTCATCCCCTCAGGCCCCGTGCTCTTGGTCGCGGCTCTCTGTGGACTCGAGAGCTTCTCTCCACCGGACGGTTCACGGACCACTCCTTTGCTCTCCGTCCGAGTCCGGCGCCGCCGGTCGGGCCCGGCCGCGGAGGGCGGCTTCCTTCTCTGAGGGGCCTTTCCTCGCAAGGCCTCGCTTTCTCCGCTCCGGCCCCGTAAATCATCCAGGCCCATAAATTCTGTCTCGGCCGGCTTGCTCCGTCCCGCCACCCTGCTCTCGGTCGGGAGGAGGAAGAGAGAGACGAAGGCGGACGAGGATACGAAGGGTACTCCGAAGAATCCTGACGATGAGGTCGACGTCACCTTTCGGCGGCGAGATCCAGTGGACGCCGTCTGCGGCGCCGTCGCGCCACCTGTCCGGGGTCAGAGGCCGAGATGACATGGCGGCCGCAAACCAGGTGAGCTTCATACTTTCCTTCAACAGGGTGATTTCACGTTCATGGGGAGAAGGAAGTCATTTGCAAGGCTTCTAGAGCTAGGTTCGGGGCTGGGACGATATAGATAACAACTTTAGCATGATGAAGCCCCGCAAATTTTGTACCAGCAGCGAAGCAGTTTTTGGTAGCTCTCAAGATGTGGACAAGGAAATTGAAAGGTCTCCGGACACCTGAACTGGTGTTGCGTAGGCTAGTGCACTGCACCCACTTCACCATGACCATGACCGATCGTAACACTTGCTCCTGGTAGTACATGAGTCGCCTTTAGCCCTGGCGATATCGCACAATTACACAGGGTATATGCTGCTACTGCTGCTATTGCTGCAATTCAAGAACTTCTTATGTCTCACCTAAATATTCTTGTTTGTTCCAGGACGCTACCTACGTGCCTACCGCCACCTAGTTTTTGCCAGTCCCGTGACCGACCTTGTCGAGATGGGAGGGGCGCTCTCTCACTTCTTCCAATCGGGCCATGCCCTCTTGTCGTCTGGACACCAGAGAAGTGTCTCCGAGCAGGTGAGGAACATGACTATACATCATTATTCAGTTCGAAGTAACTTGGAGTAAACTCGTCATTTCTTATCCTTCAGACTCGACGCAATGTTCGCACGGTGTTTGACGCGCTGTGCGCCAACCCCAAGGTGACCGTTGCCCGCCTGGAGGGTTTACTGTCCAACATTCCAAAGAGCGAGAACATTCTCCAAGTGCACAACGAGGAGGGCTACAACCTGCTGCAGCGATGCGTTGGGCTGGGAAACGTGGATTTGGCGCGCTGGTGCTTAACCAGGAACATCGACATCAACAGGGGCGCGTGCTCGCTCCCATTACACATAGCCTGCCACAAAGGGTAAGTATGCTTGAACTGCAGCGACTGGTCTTGTCCATGCAAACCAGCTGTTCATGCTCTCAACTTTAGGGACTAGTATTAACAGCTCTAGTAGCTTGAAATAAGTGGTGCTAAAGTATCTCAACTACTATGGGCTTTCCTCTTGTTTTTTTGTAGTTCTGAAGAGATGGTCGAGTTGCTTCTGAAGCACGGTGCCCGTGTGGACGTTGAGGCGCGCATGTGCTGGCCTGGACCCCATCAGCAGAACTGTGAAGAGCGCAGCAAACAGTCTAGACAGCTGACTGCCAGCAGGAACAGGGATGCTGAGAGAGAGTCCAGCAAGTATGACAAACTGCAGTGTGCGATCTACTACGCTATCGATGGAGACCAGGTACGGACAATGCACTGGTTGTCTCGAGAGACTCATTTGTGCATAAGTTCCTCACGCTCAGGTGGACATCCTGGAGTTGCTCGCTCAGCAAGGGGAGGATCATTGGCTTCCCTGGCAGCAGAAGCGGCCGCTGTTGCACATTGCTTGTGAGCGCGGATCCTGGGATTGCGTCAAGTATCTAGTCTCCGAACGTTCAGACGAGATCAACCAATGCTACGACGAATATTATCCTATTCATCAGGTATGGGACAATTCTTATCCACCTGGAAAAAGAAAGCGCTTATAAAGTATTTTCCAATAGTTGGCCAACAACCCCTTGGACATTGAACACATCAATAGAAAATCGTCTTTTGAGCGCTCCATCAGTCCGTAAAGCACAATAAGGAAGAACAGATAGCGCGTAGCAAGTTCAAAAAAAAAGGGGGGGGGGTATGATTCTCATTTTGTCCCAGTCGTTACCGAGAACTCGTAGAGTTAACTTCAGTTTTGACCCGACTTGCACTAACGATTCCCTGAATCGTGAAGCACGATAGGACCATATCTTCTCAGGTCCCACCACGAACTGATGTCTGATTGAGAATCTCTGTCCCTGTACCATTGTTTTGTCTTCTTCAGGCCTCACTACATGATCTCCGCTTCTTGGAACTTCTTATCCAGTGCGGCGCTGACACCCAGGTGCGCACATCCACACAGCAGATGACCGCTCTTCACGTAGTATTGCTTGAGGGAAAGAAGTCGGCGGAGGACACGCTTCTCACCGCCAAGATGCTCATGGAGCACGGGCTAAGAGATATGGTATGGTGCAGCGCATGCATACTCGCACAAGTATAAGTTCACCTTTTATCTCCAGGTGAATGCCGCCGACTCTTTGGGTAACACGGCTCTGCACTTGCTGATTGTTCGTTACGCGTTGGAGGAGCGCCGTTACGGCTATCACAACGACGACCACCAGCCGTGGAACAGGTGGGACATGCTGCACATCACGAGGTACCTGTTGCAGAATGGAGCCAAGGCAGCCATCAACCAGACACACAACTCAGCTCTCGCCTGCGTACTCAGGCACATTGTAGATTGGGAGTTCAGATATGACCTGCTCCACATGCTGCTGCAGGTTAGTGAGACACTGATCAGTTCATAATATACAAGCAAAATTGTACGTGCATCTTCAACTTCAGGAAGGTGGTGATCCGAACGTCGAGGGTCGCGATGGCTCAGTACCTCTGATGGTGTGCCTCGTACCACTGATCAACAAAGATCCGTTGCACCACTTCACGCACACCATGAAAGTTCGTATTCATTGACATGTTTCGTCTTCTCATCCAATACATGACACTTCGTTCCTAGGTGTGTTACCTTAACTGTGTGCGCATCTTGTGCAAGTACGGTGCAAACCCGAACTGTTACTCGCGTTCTCACTTGACCCCGCTACACGTGCTAGTCTTCACTGCTTCGGAGAACATTTCACTAGCCAGAGAAGAGCAGAAAGCACAGGGATTCGAGTTCATTAGGAAGCTGCTGACGCTGCTGTTGCAGGTACGTGTACGTACGACCAGAAATTCAGAGAAGTAGGCGATGGGGACCAAATTGATCATGTCGAGGTCGTGCAACTGACAAGGCTCGTTTGCTATTTTTTTGTAGCATGGCCTCGATCCCAATATCCGCTTCAGTCAGCGCTGTGGCCACATCCTCCACTCGCTCATGGACATGGTGGTCAACGCAAGAATTCCTTCTGATCTCAATTATGTGTACGACCTCACCTTGACTCTCATACAGGTGCGTACAGAAAACACAGACACTGTCTGCATGGTGTTCAATGTTGCTCCACTGTTTCAGTATGGTGCCAATCCCAATGCTGTGCTAGCAGAGGACGACGATGACGAAGTCGACAGCGAACAAAGACGGCGGCGGCGGCAGCGACAACAGCAGGCCAGGCGGCGCATGGGTCGGGGTGCTGCCGCGGGGCCCGGAGAGAGAGGTCCAGATGGGATAAGGAGACCGGTAGAAAAGACGTCTAACCAGGTCAGAATTGAAGTTGGCTGCTATGATTGAACAGAGTACTAAATTCTATTTTACCTTACGACAGATCATGTATCACTTTGTGATGATACTGATCAACAGAGGTGACAAGGTGACCGTTCCAGGGGACAGCACGTTCGCGCGAATTCTTCGCCTATACTACCTGTCCATGAACCACGTCGAGCTGTATTCTTGCCTCAAGATCCTCTACCAGAAGTCAGCCACCATGGCCACCCAGACCGCGCTGTGCAGCGTGGTCAAGGATATGTGCACAAAACCAAGGACGCTAAAGCAGGTATGTTTACCCACCATAATCTCTAGATTCCAATCATGTCTACTCTAATTGTCCTCCTAGCTCGCCCGTGTCGTGATCTACAACGCGTTGGACCAGCGGCCGGCGTTACACGTCAACAAGTTGTCGCTTCCGCCTTCACTCAAGGAGTACATCCTGAACTTCGAGCCTTGAGGGAAAAAAACCAAAAAAGGAACAAATTTTTCCACTTCTCTTCCATCTCCACACACGTTCTCCCTCCCTTTCACCTACTGCTACTACATCTCTGTGAGCCTGTGTGACGGGCTCGTGTGCAAGCTCGCTCTCTACCAAGTTACAAGTATTGCTTATGAAGTACAGAATGTGAAGTGAGAGCAAATCTTGCACGCTCCCCTATCTTGTCAGGAAAACTCGACTGTGCGCGTGCAAGCTCGCGTCGAACATATGAAATCACTCTTTTGGCAGAGCTGTGAATAGCGTTGCATCCCCGGCCGCGATGAAGACGAATTCGAGAGTATGCTGGAGAAGTATGCTTCATGATAATTGACGTCGCCGCCGTCAATCATCGTTATCATCACGCTGGTTTTGGTGTCTAAATATGTGTAAGGTACGACATAGAGAAATAATCACCGCCAGGATAAAACGTCTGGCCAGAAGGACTGCATTATGCTGGTCTTCTCCGAGGCGTTCGCCCAAAATTGCGTTATGGTCAGATTATCAGCAGAAAAACGACCCATCTTCCCCAGGAATCCTTCTACTTTTGACTACTACCTGTATATTGTGGTTAGCGGGAAAAGAAGAGCTATTTTAAGCATCATACTGTCTTTGTCAAGCTATCATCGATATGAACATTTCTTTGAGATTACTTATACGTCAATGTTGAATGTATGAAATACTTGTTGAAAATGTATACATTACATCTCAGGAGCCTGCGCCTATTCCTTTTGGTACGATTTCTACTTGTGGACGGCGTATTGCATGTCTATCATTGATAAGAATCAGAAAAAAGTAAACTTCCTCCCAAACTTGATGTAGACGAAGTGGATCAGCCTAAAAAATGGACTTGACCAAGGATAGCATTAGAAACAGGTACTTCAATTAGCAATCCTGACTCGAAGGAGAGGATGGCGTTTTTTAAAATTTGACGAATGCATCTTCAAGCTCTTTACGATCTATCGATTTTACGCAGCAACGCACTACGAGGTGAACAAGAACACTGTACTTACAGGGTCTTTGCGGGAAATTGAGACGAAATTTAGCCGTTCCCTTCAAAACTTGTCGCTCTGGTGGCCATGGAGCTGGAGACCAGGAGTGCTATTGGCTAATGCAGGGCTTGACTGATGATTTGAATTTTCGCTGAAGATTCAGGGTCATAGTTCGAAATATTCACCATATGTGCAGATCTGAAGTCATTGGTTCGAGTCTTGTGATAATAATGAAAATATTATGCAATTTAAATTTCTCATCAAAGTCTGTGAGGCGGGATGGCTGGCAGGCAGGCAGCAGTGATTTGGGGCTGATGTGGCATAGTCTGCCAAGGCGCAAAAAAGGTAGGATCATTTTTCACTTGTTTCGCTAATTTCATCAATGTCCACTTACAGTGACTCGATTAAGCTTCAACTGGAGTTGGAATCAGAGTCTTAAGTTTAATATTCCCGGAAGAATTATAGTCGTAACACTAATTGTTCGACTCCGATTCAGGATTCGCCTTTCAGTGACTCGACTCTACATTGCCTTTGCCATCCTGGCCTGAGCTAGCAATACTCTTGGTGACATCATTTTGTCCATAGCCATCCCAAGGCCAACGGTCCACCATGTGTATAACTCGTTCGAGGGTTCTGGCAAGGCAAAGAGAAAGACTTCCAAATGGAGGAGAAGTGATGTTAAGAGGACTCGGCCCTTCCTAGCTGGCCTGAACTGCTCCGTCTAGTATGTCTATGCTGGTGTCCATGCTGGCCAAGAACAGGCGTGCACACTCCGACTGTGTCCTAGTGAAGTCTATAGGGATATCACCGTCACAAGCCACGTGAGGAGGGTCAGAAATCTCCATGCAGAGAAGTCCACGAGCATCTGTTGGAAGATGTTTCCTCTAGCATTCCAGCACTCGAAGCATTCGGGAGATCATTGTTGTCGATGATCGCGTGAGTGCATACAAACGAAGGGTCACTTTTTGCTCTCAACTTATTACTGTTGCCTTGTCTTCACGATCAAAAATCGAACCAGCAAGATTTGTTTGTTGGCAGTGTCAGAAATAATGACACCTCCAAACTTCATTGAAACTGGGCTAAAGCTCGGATCCAGGTGATTCCAATATCAATCTTGGACGAAGTTTTGATCTGAAGGATTGCCCAGGAGCATGGCTGCAATGATATCAGTCTTTTTTCACACTAAGCACTCTCATCAAGATCGGGCTTCCTTGGTCTTGAAAAAAGGTGTTGGGCCATTCTTCATGGCCAAAGAGCTCTGGTCATTAGCCAGACCTCAATCTTTGCGACTGCATGAAATAAATCATTGCAAATAGCGGAAGAGACACTGAAACTTTGAATTGTTGTTCCTTTAAGTATACTTGACATAAATCCTCATTCAATGACAGGGAATCCAAATGACCTACGAGATTTGCATTGTGATACACTGAAATCTGGATAAAGGGACCAATTTTTGCACAGGAAACATCCCATTTCAGTGAACATTTCAAAAGAGTGATACAGCTAAATTGAGCCCCCCCCCCCAAAAAAAAGAACGTTTTCGGTTATGTTTGATGACTTTATTTAGCTCTATATGACCAGGAAAACACAAGAAACGCAGCACAACTCCCTTCCTGTACAAGCAGGATTCTTGGATGAGAGAAGATCCTTACGCCGCATTAAGTTCGTTTAAAGTCAGAAACTCTTATACCGAGTATCTGTTGCAAAGATACATTAACTACCAGGGTTGCCAGGTAGGCCCCCAAAATCCCAATGATCCGATCATAGAAAAGTGTATGACCTAAACAAGATTTTTGCCTATTTCAGTAGAAAGCGTATTTCGATTGGCCGATATCCGGCCAATAAAGTTATGTTTCTGCCGAAATCTAGGACTTTTGTTTCTCATAAGTTCAGAGTTGGACTCCGTGTGTATTTCACTGTAAACAGCAAAAAATTATAACGGGGTCAAACAGACAGGGTAACTAGTGCAGAAAGCCAGCTAGCCTCTTCCTATTTCACCCGAGTCTAGCATTCTACGAGGACTGCATCAGCGGAAAGAGATTGAACGGACGGTTAATCGGGGAATGAGAGTCCACAACAAAATCCAGTTGTTCTTGATGAAGGTAGCCTGGGAACAAAAGTGACCCATTTGTTGAACAGGGTTGCCAGATACAGTTCAAGGATGAACTGAAGCAGGTGACATCCGTCTGCTTCGACTGAAACAAAGCTATTTTGGCTGGGGTTTTTGGTTGTTTCGGCCAAGGCATCGATGCAAGAAAATTTCTCCGCTACATTTTTGGCCCCTACTTCGGCCGAAATGTATCGGCTGTTCTACATGAAATTTTGCAGACTTTATTGCATACCAATTCTGTTCTCCATGAAATTTGAATTTCCTCCTGAATGGATAGCGACATATTAGTTTTGTAGAAAGAAGTGAGTAAAAAGAAATTGGTCCTAAGAAAAAATGAGGGCAATAAAGTAACATGAGGACCATAAAGTCTTTTCTTGATCTAAATTTCAGGACGAAAAAGCCATTTCGTATAAGAAACACATATGCGTGAACTTTACTTAGACACATTCCCTTTGTGAAAGAAAGTCCTTTTTCATACTGAAACAGCACTCACATTGAATACATCCAAGACTGGTACCGACTGGTATGCAAGCAAAACTAGTTATAAGATCAGGGATGCCTGGTTCTGCAGTCATGGCGGATCCTCTCAGCGCAGCAAAGGTCATCTGGAGGTGCTGATGAACTGGATTTTATGGAGCAATCTTAAAGTTTTGTAGCAAATGGCTCGTCAAGAGGTGAGGGATTAGAAAGTGACAAAAAACGTTCAATTCAGCGCTGGATACCGAGCTCTGACATGCTGAGATGACGTGGCCGGTGCTCAGTAGGGATAAGCCCAATGGGTGCTTTTTCAAGTTTGCGACTTGATGCAGGACAGGAAAATGTTGCTGCAGAGCCGCGCGCTGGAGGTCTGGCCCCCTGTCGTCTTTAACCTGTCTGCATGTGGGGTGCATTTAGATTGCAACTGTGAAGTCACCAAGCCCTATGAGGTGTATAGATAACAAAGTCATTTCTTGGCACTGACAGCCGCTACGTCACACATCGATGCCTATTAGTATGCGTGACAATGGCATCCAATGCATCCCCACTCTAGTGATTGGATCAGATTCTATGGGCTTTCAACGCTTTTTTTGTGCAGAAAGCTCTAGCATTAAATTTGGTGGGTGTTTCTTCTTTTATCAAAGCGAAGAAAGCTCCGTTAAGAACACCGAGTCTACAGACTTGCTCCAGAGCTTTTTTAAAACTCGAATGCAGTTTCCAAAGTGTTCTGTATGTCTGACGTGACGAAAGTCCTTTGCAGACTGCATCCAATTCATTTACTCTTGAAAGAAAGAACAATCAATGGTGCCGTGCCTGCTTGAGAGTTAATACAATACCAAATGAAATGCACGAGTCAACCTGTCTTAACTGTCTAAGGATGACTCCTTAAATCTTAACGAATTGTTTAAAACGTCCTGAGCCCTAATCTTGTCTCTCAAGGAGACCCATAACGTTGGTCATACCACTACTTACAATGTGCAAAGCATGATAAATGGTGCGGTGACGTCCACTTGCTAACAAATTATGCAAGCGACGTGACTAATAAAAAAGTGCTTGATGGAAGGCTTAGACTTTCTTATTAGTGGCGGCTGCGCCAGGGTTAATGCGTTGTGTACATAGCAGCAGCGACAGCAGCATCGGTATGCATCACTCATTCTCATCGAGAAAAAGATGAATGAAGCATCATGGCAAAGAGTTGCATGGAGATGACGTTCTTTCCCCAGCCGTGATAAACGCTGAGCCCAACGCTACCGAGCTGATTGTTGGGCAGCATTTCCACGCTGCTCATTCTTCTGCGCTGGCGTCCTGGTTTGCTCGCCTGCCCCAGCTTGTCCGAGCGAGCCTAGTTATCATTGCTGATGTCGCTCCACAGGTGCAGATTGGATGGGTTTTCGCGGCAAACTTGCAGAGAAACCTCAACAGAGTCATCTCCGGTCAGATTCAAACCGCGCACAGGGAGGCGCGCACTGACTGAGCGAGCACTGGGTGCTTCAGGGCTCACTGCTCTCAGGCGCATGAACTGTGGGTAGTGATGACACGAGCCCCAAGTTTTGGCTCGAGCTCTACCTATGTCCCGCCCAAATTGCAAACGAGGCCCGCATCATCACCAATTGGAGTTTTGTGGTGCGTCCTCTTCAGAATTTGAATCCTAGCAGGGAAATTAGGCATGCTCCGACGTAGCAGTAGTCGTTACGCAGAACAAACATCCTCGATACAACAGGTTTTTGGTCCGTCTTGGCCAAAAGCTTAAATTTGCATTCCAGGAGTCTCATCTTTATTGATCTTGGCTTAGCTTAAATACTACCCAAGACAGCGACGCCTCAACTTCACAGCGTTAAGGTCACCAAGAAATTGCCCTATTATTTGCTTGCTCGCTCAAAGGAAGTATGAAAACATTCCACTTCTTTATGGTCAGGGGATCCAATGCGCATTGTGAGCTGGTCTGGGACACTTACAGGGATGTCCAAAAGTAGCCGCTGGTGGCCTTTGTTTCGTCACCAGACCGAAAAAGGTCAAAGTCGCCGTTTACTCCTGGTCTACACAGCTTCGATGCGACCAGAATTTATCCGGACGGAAGATGAGACTTGAAGCGTTGCACATGAAACCTCTGACGTGTCAGCCAAGTGACAAATGACCACGGAACTTGGATGAAAAGCTGGCAATCTCCCTTTACCAACTCATTGATCTGGTTGTCCAGTGATGACAATGGAATCGTCACTACTTTTGGGCACCTCTGTGGATGCACTTCGGCCTGTTTTTTTTGTTTTGTAATATGCGTGAGCGTTCTCAGAGAGCTTCAGTCTTCTTCACACATAGTGTAAACATGCAGGCCCCCAAGAGTTCTTGTGGATGGTGCAATGAGGGGACTCCTTTGAACTTTTCGGTGGTTTTTATTTATTTATTTTTTCATCACGGCAGCAAAGCCTCAAATTACTGCGGCGACGGGTCTTTTCCCCTTTCTCACAACCATTAATAACGTCTCAAACTTTTGCACAGCCTCAGTGAAAAAAGAGAGAAAAAAATACGTAGGAGTCCGCGCACGCTAAGAAGTATACGTTCACTTCAGCGATACCCCTTTTTTGTCGTGTGAACTCTCTCATAGGGCGCAAGCAGTGGATTTTTGAGATATTCTGCGCGTCTCCTCCTCAGTACAAGCGCTTGTCGATTCCAAGTGATCAGCGTGGGCGCAGTCGAACTTCGGGCGGGGGCTAAAAAAGCTTTGGACAACGTCAGCCAGGACCTCGTCCATACTTTTCTGCGTTGTCTACGTGACGACGCATGCAAAAAAATCGGCCTTTGAATAGCAGCTCAAACTGAGCTGTTAATTGACGATTTCTGTTGACTCACTTGGTCATACATCATTATGGTGCGAGAGACACTGGAGAAGAAGAAGAAGAATTGCGCGCCATGGACGACAGAGTGGACAGATGCCAGGTGGTGCCTGGTGGCAGAGGAGTCGTCAGCGTGGCTTTTTTGAGAAGCTTTTTTTGTATCAGCCGGAGCAAGTTTGAAGAGAAGCATTCCAAGAAAAGGTCATGGCGTGCCTTATGCATGGAGAAAAAGTAGACTGGTGGACGTTGGGGCGACCAGCCAGGGATGGCTGATGTCGTCAAGAAGACTCGTCCTGGAGTGACTGAATCAAAGAAACTTTAATGAATTTTTTTGCGCTTGAACACGCGGCGAGTTTGATTGCATCTTGCTTGCCAAGGTCAGCTGAGGAAAAAGTTGAGCAGAAAACCAAGCCGCAGTGGAGCGAATGCGGTCCTTTTTGCTCCAACAAATGATCGATGGCCCGGATTTTCTTCTTTTTTGTTCTCTACCAGAGAGAACCCATTTCTGGGCTTTAAATCATGGTTTTCATGGGTCTTCGAGGAACAATTTCCCTCCCTTTCCTATCTGGGCGGTGATTATTGTAGCAGCCACAAAAAAGTGTCTGGCTCGTGCTTGGATTTTTTTCCTCCCCTGTGGTCACGGAGAGGGTCAGACAAATGGATAGCAGCACTTCATCAAGATGCCATCCATGTTGCACAGGAACGACGGCGAAGACCTTTTATGTCTGACGTAAGGGGTCAGGCAGACGTCGTCGCCGCCGCCGCCGCCGCCGCCGCCGCCGCCGCCGCCGCTGCTGCCGGCGACGACGACGACGACGACGACCCCACCGACCCCTGCATGGACTGACCCGACGAAGACGAAGACGACGACAACGAATTTTCTTACGTAACCCTTTCTTCTCCTCCTCCATTTTCGTCTATCCGCGAATGAACGTCAGTCAACCGATTTTAGCGCTGTTATTGTTGGCAGCAACAGACGCGCGTCCTTGGGAAGAAGAAGAAGAGAGACTCATCTTCCTTTAGGAATGCGCCAGCACCACCTGAGAGCTTAATTGACGATCGTTCGGACATTCACATTTGTGGCTACTGCAGTGTGTGTGTGTGGTTTTTCGCTCTCCCCGTACAGCAGGACCCAGCTTTGGGATCAGACGAGGCTTGGCTTATCACAGGAGTGACGTTATCGCCCATTGCTCTTGCGTGGTAGCGCTCAGAGGCGTGAAGTTAAGGAAAAATGTGGGCCTACTCAAGCTCGGGCCCAGAAAGCGAAGAAAGATTGCATGCTTGATGCGTAATTTCGACATCATAAGTGGGCATAGTGACGGAAAAATGGACAAATTTTGCACTTTGATTTATTAGCATATAATAGACCCACAATAGGACGCTTGTTGCGTACAAACATGTAATGCACAAAAACGTGTAAAACACGACGAGGAGACATCAATAAGAGTGCACAAAAGTGTCTATTTATCTCCTGTCTCAAAAATTAGAAAACAAGGGTCTTTGTTTGCCTTAATCATTAGTCAACTGGTGCAAAAAATATTCGCACACCCAAAAGCACTTGCAGCGCAAATGCCTGGCCCCGGGCTGCAGAGGAACTGCTGGAAAAATAAAAAAGGGATAAAACCCTGTCCGTAAAGTGACTTATGGACCGAAGTGTCCCGTCTGTATTTGCCAGAGTTATGACGTTTTGCACTAGAAAAGGTGCCAAGACCAGTTGGTGACTGCGCATGGGTAAAAATTGAACCTGTCTTGTCCGCTTCTTCTCCTCTCTTTTCTCTTTATGGCTCAGGTATTGCAGGCCTACGTGCACATAGGCAGGTTATTTGTGAATCCATGCATACGTGCGGTTTTGGCACGAACACACAGAATGATTTTTTCTGGCCAGCTAAAATTTTCACTTTATTTTTGTATTTAAGCCCTAAAAGTCCTAATTCTTTTAATTGCTGAAGTTGCATGTCGGAGGCCCCTAATGCCATCTTATCTGTCACCCATTCGAACAGATAACCTGTCCCCATAAATGCACTGGTCATGTCGATCCATATATCAGAGACGTCCGTCCGAACGTCATGACAAGACTAATCCCCAAAAGGTGGGAGTCGACCCATCATTCTTAGTCTAAAGAGCAAGCAAACAAAACTTTCCGTGATCAGCAATCGCGAGAACAAGACTTAAAATGACGATGAAACCTCTCAGACTTCTGACGTGAAGTGACAAAATGACCAGCTCAGTGACACAGAGTGGTTGTGGATATGTTACTCTTGTAAGTAAAGCTGACCACGTCCCCTCATTGTAAAAAGACACTGGAGTTGTCAAGTCTTCGGAATACTGTTGTAGAAGGGGGTGAATGAGCTTGCTATGACTATGATTGGTCAGGTCAGGGCGTCCTCTGACAATGAATAGAAGAACAGCAGCTGCCCATCCATCTGCAGCTTGGACGTGGCTGCTCGCAACCCCCTGTCCATGAAGTGATGCTGCAGTCCCTGAGGGCACAAAAACCGACTTGAACCTCACTCAGAACTCACGATGGAAGTTGGTTCATGAAAGTCGCTGGAAAACTCAACGAATATACAATAGATGATTGCGTAGGCGAAGTCAACCTTGGCAGGGTCATGCTCGAGTCTACTAGATTCTTCACCACAGTGACCAGATCTTGCTGCATGGTTAAAGTTTCGCACATAAAAAGGGATTCGTCAGCAATAAAACTGGCGTCCACTACTCCAGCTAAAAGTTTTCACACGCACACACGACTGACAGTGTGGGTAACAGAGGCAACATCCCGGCAAGATGTACCTCTGAGCAGAATTCGCGGTTAAGAAGTGCACCGGCGTTGTCCGGCAAGGTGTCTGATAAAAGTTCTGCTCCTGAGACTTGAAGACAACTTTTGTTAAAGTCACATTATATAAAAATGTGTACAAACGTCTACATGGCGAAAGTGTGAACTAAATATGTCGTTCAGATCTTTGTCTGCTTGGGCTGCTTGCGATCAGGAGGCCTTTTTGACCCACACTGTACCCGTCTGTGCGCATTGGGCCCTTGTTGTTCCCACAAGTTGCTCTCCTACGTTTGCTGTGGCAAAGCTTTAAAATTCTCCTGCAGGCATCATGTAACTGCCTCTCCAGCTTCTTCTTCTAAGCAAGTATGTCGATTTTGCTATCGTCACGATTTTTTTCTTTCTCTCTTTCTTCATTGGCGCAGAGAGCAACGGGGAGAGCACTCGAGAAGGATCCCGAAGTAGGCGCACGCGGGGATGAACCTCTACTTCTTTCTTCAGGACAACACAAAGCGAGCGAGCGGCTGCAATTGAGCGTCTGCCAACCTGTTGCTCTTCTGCCCATTTATGCTGGCCGCTACCAAAAACGAAGATGAGCGGGCGCGCAACAAAAAGGATGAGAGCAGGCGCAGGAGGGGATTTCGCCGCCTTATGATACGTTTATCTACGTACCATACTCGTATGTAGGAATATTGGTGGAAGCCACCCAGGGTATGCTCACTGGATGCTCTTTCTGGCGGCATCGGTGGCAACAGCAGCCCGGGTATAAAACGCAATAGCGGCCCGGGGGCTCCAGCCAGTCGGGGTGTGAAGGCCGAGAAGACACTGGGTGGGTACGTGTGAGGTCCCCCCTGTTATTCAGTGCTGTAATAATATTTTCTTTATGTTTTAGAAGCGTGACTATGCGGCAGTTCACCCTCTTGACGTTGGGGCTGTTGCTCCTTGCCAACTTGGCGTTCGTGGCGGCGCAGGAAGACGCTGACGCTGACGATGGCGCTGATGCCAATGCCGCCGAGGGAGGAGATGGCGAAGAAGAGGGAGGAGAGGAACCGTGCGAGGAGTCCTGGGAATACGTTGAGTTCATGAGGGACAGTCTGAAGTAAGACTATATCATCTTTAGTGGAGTATGCATGTGCAATATGGATTTGGTTTATTTGTTCAGGGATAAGATCGAGGCAATTCTGCAAGACACCCTGTTCCAGCCACGTCCTCTGCTAGAGGAGACCGTGACTCAGACCATGGAGAAGGTTCTTGAGATCCGGGATGAAATCCTAGCTCGTACCAAGGCCATTCGCACTGGTGATGGCGACGTCACTATTTGTCCGGACCAGAACATCAAGCAGGAGGAGTTCCTCACCCAGATTCGCATGCAGGTGATGTCGGTGCTGCTGTCGCTCATCGAGAAAGACGCTGCTTCCCCGGACAAGTTGCAAGATGTGGGGAAGCAGCTGCTGGCCATCAGGACCAAGGTCAATGCGGAGATCACCAGGATGATCATGCTGAGAGAGTCCACTGGGAAGGTCAGGGCCATCATCGATGACTGCGACTGCGGTATCCTCGGAGAGGTCATGCAGGGTCTCGACAAGGTCCTTCAGAAGGAGGCAGAAAAGGAAGACGACGCTGATGTGGCGGAGGGAGGGGATGGTGAGATCCAATGTAACTCGGTGCTTCTTTTTCATCGGAGAAAAGAGTTGTCGTCTGAAAGATCGCATTGTATTTCCAGACGGCGCCGGTGGAGAAGCTGCTGAAGGCGACGATGCCGCTGACGGAAATGCCGGAGAAGGCGGCGCGGAGGGAGATTTGGAACAACTCACAATGATTCTCATGACTGTAGACGGCGAGATAAAGGTACAAACAGACAGACAGACAGGGAGGGAGGGAGGAGGGGTGGTTTTACTTTTACACTGTACACACGTGTGTCCTGGGACACAGTATTATTGATGTTATTTTCTTTTTATGTCAGACTCTGTATAACCGCATCCTTGGAGAACTTGACGACGAAGCTCGCGCAAAGCTCTCCGAGGACCTCCAGAACCTCAAAGCCATTAGCACTGACTTGCACGAAGTGATCTCAAAGCTGGCGGAGCTCGACCCCGAAGCCGAACAAGAGGCCGTGGAGAGACTCAAGCGGCGGTACGTACCATTGGTATTTTAGTAGAAGATCTTGCAGGTGAATCCAGATCAGATACTGATAGATAAGGAAGTACTGGAGACTTACGGTTGTAATACTGCATAATTATTTACTGGACCACATGAAAGAAAATTACTTAATATGTCCACTGATGACAGCCTCCAATTAGGACCCAAATATTAGGAATCACATCTGGGTTTTCTGCAGCACTCTGCATTATACTGATAAAGCTGTGATTGTGAGAAGTCATCCTAATGTTGCCATGACTTCAGCGACGTGAGGAGTGTGCGCAACGATGTCAAACGCCTCCTGGACGCCTGCCAGCAGGCTTGTCCCGGAGAGTGCGACAGTTGCGGCGCCGAGAAGATCGACCAGGTGGCTGACAAGCTCAAAGACTACTTAGCCAACCTGGAGGACCTGGAAGAGGAGGAGGCCAAGGAGACCATCAGAACCGACCTTATGGCTTTCCTGTCAGTCAGGCTTATCACACTGTATATGACATATACCTTCAGTGACTAAGTTGTCATGACTTGCAGGACTGAGACCAACACCGAGATGACTGAGCTGCTGACGAATAAGGCCAAGGATGGAGAGCTGGACAAGTGCGGAACAGAGACACTCGAAGTCATAGACAAGATTAAGTAAGATCCACTGTATAACAGGGACTTCTATGACCGAATAGAGGGTCAACCTTCTTCTGTCTCACAGGGGCCCTCTGTGGATGATGGTCAACATCACCATCTTTGGCGACGGGCAGACCATGAGTGAAATGATCAGCGCCCTAGAGTGAGATTTCTGCAAAAAAGATTTCTTCAGTCGACCTTGATTTTACGGACAGTTGCGTCCTTCAGACAAGCGCTCACTGAGATGCGCGCCGAGTACTGCGGCCCCGACGACACTCCCGAGCCCGAGGTTAAGGCTGACGACGACGAATGTGACCTCAACGAAATCAACACTGCCAGAGACTGGATGTAAGTCAAAGTATCGTAGCTAACGTGGCTGAGAGACTAGCAACGAACGTCTCGAAATGTACAGTTCCGACATCGATGACACGATCTCTGAGGACATCTTCAAGAGCGACGACGAGGACGGACGAAGGAACGCCATGCTCAAGCTCATCGAGCTCAAGTACGTGAGATTCTCTGTCAACTGCAGCAAGCTCCACTCACTTGAACACTTGTTGAAACAGGTCCGCCATGGATGATCGAGTGCGGGAGCTCTTCCAAGATAATCTCCAATGCAAGGAGGAAGTGGAACAGATCAAGAACATCTATGCGTAAGATTTTCCTGCTGCATATTAAGTTAATAACTGACTCATGATGTCTGGTGGAGATTTCGTCGCTTTCCTACTTCTTTCTAGTCAAAAGCTGACCATGTGTCTTGCCGAGATGATGAACCCCAGGTTCAGATTCGACCTACTAGGCAGGGCAGACCGCGTGCAGTGCGTCAAGTAAGTGATCCATCGTTATTTTGAATGAACCACATCTCCCTGCGATGTACGTTTTTCTATTCGTACCATATACTGAAAGACTTACAACGTACTGTTATACGATATAGTACGCTCATACCTTGATTCTTACCCTACCAACATACTGTGAAAATAGCACACTTCATCTGTTATCGGAAGTTGTAACTTGAAAGAAAATGGTCATGAGTGACCGCTTGCTTTTGCCACCCAAATGTCAATAGCTGGTCACTCTGGTCAAGAATTTCATCTCATGCATTCGAGATACTGGAACTTGTAACATAGAGAAAAATGTAGCTAAAGAAATTTTTCACTAAACAAGTCAAAGTATCACAAATTTGGACTTGTACTGTACCAGACCATTTTAAACTTGACTGGAATGCTTCTCAGGGACCTCCGCATTCTGTTGGAGGACAGGCGCGGCGTCCTCCTCATGCGCGAGATCGAAAGCAAGATCAACGAGTCAGGCGCAGGCGTGGAGGCGGTCGACGAAGCGGCCTAAGTGCGAGCGGCCGCGGGGAACAAAGGCATTCACGAATCTAGAAAAAGAGCATTACGTGTAATACTTGTATAAGTCGTTCCTTTTTCTTTGCATTTGCAGGAAGCCCAAAGCTTGGGAGTGTCGAGAAACGGATGATCTCTCGCTCGTTCTTTCTCACTGCTCTACTCTCTTCTTAAAAAAAAACACCACCCTACGCACCACTTCATAATGCTGCCATCGAAGCCATTCAAATAACGTTTAGTCTCGTCTGTAATTTCTCATACACTGCATATATAAAAAGCCCTGAAGAATGCAAGCCATCTTCTACCACTTTACTATTGCTACCACTGTACCCTACACCCAATTTCCTGAACATAGGTTGAAGTCACAAAAAGAAATACCAAGGGATGGCAACGAAGGTGTAAGGGAAAGGTGCTTTCGCACAACTTTTGCAAGAAAAAACTAAACTTTCATCCCTAGGATATGTATGAGGTGGCGGGTTAGATTTCATAGACCAACGTTGGTGAGATTTTTCCTTCATTTCTAGAAAATCTTTTAAAAGGTCTGATAATTAAAAAAAAAATAGCAGAGTCCGTAGAGTTTCGCAACTGAGAGTGAGTGAGCGACGTCAAATGATCGTGGCGATCACGTTAAAAATATACAGTTCTTATTTTCTACGATTACATCGCACTATAGTACAATAATGTAATGCAGTTTTAGGTGTAATGACGACATTGTTCATTTTTTTATCGTGGAAGTTGCTGTCACAAGAGGAAAGTACATGAACTATGCCAGAAATATACTACCGTGTGTAATGTCCATAGACTTGGCCTAGTTGTTATTCTAGTTGTTTTCATCACCACGTCTTTACATGCTGTGGTGAATGAGACCTGTAAGATTCGTTATGCACATTTGCGTCGAGGTTTTGACTAGCTATGGGGGTCACGTCTGTCCTGCTCTTGTTGGGTCTAATGATATGACCTCCCCGACTTTTACACAGTTTGCTTTCATACATGTCTTCTTTTTTAAGAACGGAAAGTTCCGGTGTTGCTTTAACGCGGTGTCTACTTGGCGGCTCTTGTAGCTGATTGACTTATCAATGTCTGTTACGATAATATGGGCCAGAGTGAGTCAGCACTCACTGTGTCACTTTGAGCGCATTGTTGATTTTTTTGATTCTCTGACCGCTACGAGCTTCGACAAGCTCCAAAAGACTGCAGAGGTTTTTTGGAAGAGTGTGCAAATATATGCATCACTTTCGTTCGGCAAATTTTGATGCATATGAACACTTATCCGTAGTGACTGGCGTAGTCCTATGGGTACTTCGAAGGATTGCAATACTGACTGGAATGAGACGTGATCAGTTTTATTCCCTAAGGACTGCTGACAAGAACCTGCCAGTGTGAGGCGGCCTTGAGAATCGCCGCAGAAAAAGGATTTATGTGTCATGCGTCAACAATTTACCAGTGCAACAGTATAGCAGAATCTTACCTATGGCTGTTTGTCATAGAGCTCCGAGAGTCGCTTCTTCTCCACAACAGATATTTTGAGACCATTTTTGATGTCAAAGGAACTGACATGAAAGTGAAAATCGTTGGCACTGCGACTGATGCAAAAATTGAGTTGACTCGCACTAATCTGGCCTGACCGCTGATGAATAAAAGTGTCGGCATTGGTATTGTTGATACATAAAAGCATTGCGATTTCCTAAGTAGAAAAAGGCATTAATTTGGTTTTTCGAAAACTGATGTGCATATCGCGTCCGATGCCTATATCCTTCGTGCATCGGTATTTGACAGTATTATGAATGAGAGTTAAGAATAAAAGTTAAAGCAATGCATTAGCATCGATTTTTTGGACCTGGTCAAGGCTGAAAATGCCTTCGAAGGAATTTCCGTCGTCAAAGGTTGGGACACCCATAAAGCAATAACACGGGGTTCCAAAAGAGCAAGAAACAATTGTCTTTGACCAATTCATGCATTAGTTTCGGATTGAAGAGCCACTTCGTGCATGCACAAGTTGCTTGAACGATGAAAGTGCACTGTATTTGGATCCTCCTGTAACATTCCCTTAGTTCCGGGGGTCCACGGACATAGAATTTGTCACTATAGCGTATATTGTAGAAGCAATGAGCCCTCACAATGCTCTGTTCGAGTGTGCATAAAAGTGTCTGTGAGTTCCCCCACTGAGATACGCAGAACAGTTGTCTCTTCCTGCAAAGAATATGTCTTTGGATGGATGCTACTGTAGAATTAGCCATCAACCTACTTAGCATCGTGATCCGCCCGAATAGCAAACATTTAAACGTCTGCAGTCGATACCTGTGACGTCACTAGGGTTCTCGGAGCTAGATGGCGTTCGTAATCTTAGGCGAATGAAGGCCTCTGTACAGAAGCGCCCTCTTTTGTCCGTAGCGGTAAGTACTGACTTGTGCCTTTTCAGTTCTTTTGTGCCCCATGCGGTCAACTTCTATTAACGCACCAAAGCGTGTCTATACTAAGTAAGAATAGTATAAAACCTGCAGCACTCCCAGAGTGAACGAGGGCTGTTCGAAACTTTTGACATAGTTGGTGTTGCGATCTACTGCATAGTTCGGCTAAAATGAGAACTTTTCCATGCATTTTTCGTTTCGCAATCTGTAGAAGAAATTTAAAGGTTTCCTATGATTTGTGTATCGTTGCGTGTCCTGTAACGCATCGATCAGAAAGGTAATGTATTTCACTAGTGTGCCGTGCGTGAGCGAAGTGGCCATCCACTCGTTCCTTCCACCGCCTGACCGTGATCACATCGGCGCTGCTCTGCGGTTTGATCTTTGTTTGGCCTCGAGCCACAAGGCTGTACACCTTGCAGACCATGCACCTGTGGATGACGTCACTGGTGACGTCACGAAGCAGGGGACGAGGTAGCTGAGTCTCTCTCGTGTCATTTGACCCTGATCTTAGACTCTCACTTCAGCATCCTTATGCTTAGAGAGCCGCAGTGGCTCTCCTGAGACATTTTCAGCATGACAACAATGGACTTGCGATTACTTTTGTTCACAGCCACCTCCGCTGCGGCGAACCACACGTTCAATATGGCCGCTACGGGCTTGGCAGGCGCATGGAGAAGTGTGGCAATCTCCTTTGGTCTGGAATTTTCTTGGCAAAACGGAAACGTGCATTCACACGACTGTTCAGACCTGCCACTTTCACCCAGAGCTGAAGCCACCCCTTCAGATTACACAAAACAGCCATAGGAATAGATTGCACTTGAGCCCAAAATTGCCTGTACGTGCATACCATACGTGAAGAAGCGTGAGGTGAGACATAGCGAAAAAAAAAGTGAGTATGAAGAAGTCTCTGCGTTCCCCAGGGTGGTTTTTTACGGCGATGAGCGAATATTGCTCTCTGCGGCGGAAAGATCGAGTAATGGCTGGGCCGGAAAAGACCGCCATTCTCATCAAAACGGCGGTAATGGGCCCCAATCTAATTTCCTGAGAGGAAGGGAAAAATGGGGGAAGAAGAAGATGAGCTTTGTCACAATGGCGGGCTGGGAGTGGAGCCGAGGGTAATCCCGTTTAAGATTATGTGATGATACATTCTGCTGTCTGCGCTGGGGAATCAAATGGAGGCACTTTGCAGAAAAAGACTCTCCGTCCCCATCACCTCTTGAGGAAAAGTAGGGAGAGAAGAGTGACATCACCCAAATATGCCGTCCACTTGAGCAGCAGATCCATTCAACTCTTCGTTTAAGAAGATAAAAAAAAAGTGTGCCAGGTAAGGCGAGTGAAACATCTTCATTTTGTGCTCCCAATATCAAGTTGTCACCACAGACGCTGCGACAGTGATGACCCATCTATCTCGTGGCTGTGGGTCAATGTTCAGTTGCTTACCTGGTGGGCGCAAACACCAAAACCTTCACTCCGGTTGAGTGATATCTCCCAAGACTATTTGGTGGAGTAAAAAGGTGCATCAAATCATAAACGTCGACAATAACATACCATATAGTTTTATTGGATAGATAAAAAGTCACGGTTGCTCCGTCACTATGACTTCTGAGTAACCAGCCTTTTGGGAAAGGTTTTCAGCGCTCGTGCCAACCCGGTGCCAGGGCCAGGACTCATTGCACAAGCATTCTTTGGTCGTGGTCGTCGGCAACAGCATCCACTTCTGCGGTTAAGACGAGAGAGACAGTAGCTGCTCTGTCTTCAAGACTTTCCTCCAAATCCAAGCGTCAGAGAGAGAGTCTGACAAATAAATTATCGTACTGCACACGCAGGACGGACGCGACCGGTAAAAACCGTGGCCCGTAATGGTTCTCCTGCTTCTTCATCTTCACGCTCAGCCATGCCTTGAGTCTGGTCGTGCCCGGTGTCGAATTGACACCCGGAGTCAACTGGCTGTCAGAGGAAGGTGCCATTTTTCATTTCTCAAAATGCTGATTGTGAGGAGGCAGCAGCTGGTCTTTCTCTCTGCTCGCTCCGAGCAATCAATTCCTGCTATGCGTGTGCCATAGTACAATCATAGTACGGACAGTACAGTACCCGAGCAATCCGGTTTCGCGGAAAAAAAAACCGGGGAAAATGCACGCATTTCCACTTCTCCGGGATCGACAAGATCATGATGAGCAATGTTACTTTTTGCCTCTTCTTCTTCTTCCAATCAATATCAATCATGATCCTCTCCTTGAGCTGATTGACCTGGATGAGGAGGAGAAAGATTTCGAAACCGCGCACATCGCATCCCCTAATAAATCCCTGCTCTTATCTCCTTTGGCTGGCGAGCGAGCGATCTAAATTCTTCGAAAATGACTGATAATCAATCCGTGCAGCTCCTCTTCTCATTGCCCTGATGATGAGGCTCCTCCTAAGCAAGGCAAAGACCTGAGAGAGAGTCGTGTAATATGCTTTTGCCTGCAGGCTGCCGCTGGCGGCTGCCCGAGCTAAATCGATTCTGGGCGAGAACAGATGATCGGCCTGCTTGGTCGCATTCATCTCTATCAACGACTCACTCAATTTCTTTCGTTTGGAGAGAGAGAGAAAAAAAATGACCATTGAGCGGGCCAAAAAAGCAAATTACACCAACTAATTCTGGATAATGTGCCTGCCAACATTCCTCAGCCCAAACTTTCCATCCCAGGGCTTTCTCTGGCAACCTTTTCGATCTTCTACCAGAAGACATCAATGGCTTTTGGTGGTGGCAAAACGCTAACTAGCTCAATTGAAGTCACTTGACTCACTCACAGCTCCATCCGCCATCTCTTTTGCCCCCCCCCCCATGTACAGAGTGTTGCAAATAAATCGAGGACTTTTCCTGAAAGAGTTCAGCGCTGCCTGCTAGGGGCACGTTGTCATCTCGTCCCTTTCGGTCCAATAGGTGATCATGCCCATTTTTTGGCCATTTGACCATCACCACTTTATGGCCATGCCGGATTCATCAGCAACACCCTGTACCTCTTGCACGTTCGTACACATACACACGCCGGTAGCTTATGAATAGGGGGGAGGAATGCGCGCACTGACTAACTAACGCAACGTACGTAGTAATCACCGATCCCCGGGGTAATGGTCCTTGACTAGCGCCACTGTCAGGGAGAAAAAGAGCGACATTCGACCAAGCTTTCATGTGATGTTAGCCAATCGTAAAATCTCTGGCGCTCTCCCACGACAAATGACAGAGATCGATAGTGAGATAGATGGATAGCTAAGAGGAGAAAAACTTTCCAAGACACATCGTCATCAGATTCTCATTCATTCGAGCTTTCTCGAGCCAGCTGGGCCCGGAATTTGGCCTCATCATCAACTACTGTTGAAGTGGTCAATAGATCACTCAAAGATGCTCTGTGTCCTCCGCTGTAAGGAGCACAATTTTACACAGTTTGGCCGGCAGTGACCAAGCCTCGAGTGAATGTCACGAGGCACTGCAAAGGACTTTGACGGAAAAGTCCACATCTATTTGCCAAGCCAGCCACCTTTTTCTGACAGGCCTTCCTGGTGGAACAATGGATATGCTTGGTCAGTCTTCAAAGGCCACAGGTCTCTTTGTTCCCCGACTGTTGGTGTCTGAACATGACCAATTTGCAAGCATCAGTGTCCTTTTCCCCCCTCCCTCGCAGGTCTGTCTGGTGGAGCCATAAACGGTGGTCACAAGTCTGTTTCTTTCTCCATTATTGGTGCTTGAACATGAGGAACGATTGCTCATTTATCTGCCAGCCACTGCGCATTATGAACGCACGCTGGTACACTCATATTGAAGCTTTTGCGGCGAGGACTGCGTCAGTAAAACGCTTTCATTCATAGGCTCTCGCTTGCTCGCTCGCAGGGGCAATCTTGCTTTCTCCCCCAACTTAATCGTTTTATCGTCTCTGGCCGCCCAACAAAATCTCTGCTCGCTTTCTCCTCCCTCGGGTCTCCTTTCACTCCTTCCTCGCCCCGGCTGAATTCCCCAACCCCCGACGCTATTTTCGCCCGGCGCCGCCTCTGTAATCAACGGCCTTTTGTGGCCGTCACCGGGGACTCGGTAAACACTTGTTATTCAACGGGTAATTGCGGCAGAGTGAGAATTGCGCGTTTAAGACTCTTCTGGAGAGCTGTAAGAAGAGAAAAATCTTCGCCTGTCTGTACAGTTTGAAGCGGGAGGAGAGAAGGCGTGCAAAAAATACGCTTCTTGATTTGCTCTTCTTGAATTTCTTCAACACTTGTTCAACACGCACTCGTGCACGTACAGGGTGACCCAGTGAAGCTGTAATCACGCGAGCACAATGCAATGCGGCTGGAATTTGCTGATCTTGGCCTCAGGCAAGGGCTGGAAGAAATTATTGGGCGAGCACCTCGACAATTGACTCCATCCACTTGGGCTCTTCCGTGCTACAGCGGAAGAGCAGATTTCCATCCGAGTTTCCTTTGAAAGACTGCCACTTTGGTCGATTTGTTCGTAGTGTGCAAACAGTAGTAGAGCTTGGAGTCATGGTGATGGACGTTCTTCCACGCAGACCTAATGACACACCCTGTACATACCGTACGCATAGTACAGCCTTCGGCCTTTTGATCTTAACTCAAGTGTTTACATGGTGATACGAGTAGAGACATGTGAGATCGAGCCGCAGGATCTTCTTTCGAATGCGATGCCCGCCCCCTCTGACTCAAGGCCAGACGGAGTCTTCTAATACATACACCAAAGGGAACCAAGTTTCGTTTGCCCTTTTGCCACATCATGTTGTTCTTGCTGTCCTAATACAGGTTGTGGCAAAACAAAGACCATCATTTCGCTCCCCCCCCCTCAAAACAATCTGAGGGAAGGCAATATGGTCGTGGAAAACGCATTATGACAGGCAGCAGCGAGGGCAGCTCCCACCTAATTATGTCTTCAATATTATTTGGCACAGGGCATTAGCCACAAGATGGATGATGCTTATGACTTGGCGGGAGAAGAACAAAAAAGAAAAATCTCTCTCCTGCTCACGAGGCTGCTGCTGCCCGCATTCATCAACTAAAAGCTATAATCAGGCTGTGCGAGGATCGGAATGCATTACGGAGATCATTGGTGGTGAGGGGGGGGGGATGGAGGGAAAAGATCTCTAATTTGGGTAGGAGGGGTAACATTGTTTGGAATGCCGGCTGCTGCTTGGAGAACAAGCACGCCTATTATGAAAATGGCGAGCTCACACTCTTTAAAGTAAACGTGTGTAACATTAAGACAAGTGAAAGAGCGAAGTCGTCGCCACCCGGTAAATAAGGCCATTGGGATGCAAAAGGCGACCCACTTCTTCAACTCGTGGTGTTCTCTGTGTCTCTGACAGCTATAATGGTCGGTGGATCCAATCCTTTATTTCTCCGCGCCAATGCACTTCCATTCCTGACCGGGCCATTGTGTGTAATTTTCGCATTAACCCCTCATACGAACAGGTAGACTTCATTATGATTACGAAGTCAAGAAAGGAAACATTCTCGAGATTCCTTTTCCTGCCTTTGTAAATCACCCCCTCCCGTGCTCATTGCTCGCGTGTTAGCGCGATCTCCCTTTTTTCCGTTGGCCAAAGTGGCGCACGCTGTGAGGGGGGAGGAGGGCGAGTCTCAAACGGCCCATTCGGTGTCCTCCTTCACGTCTGCTCTGCCTCGGTTGTCTCCAGGAATGCCGATAATAATACGGCGCAAATTGATGGGTCAGAGAGAGAGAGCTTTGCTCTGCAGTCCAGAAAACGAACGAGTGACGACGGTAATAGGGTAGGGAAAACACACAAAGATGACGACGGCGAAAAGACCAATTCCAACGGCGACGTCCGTAATCAGAGGTGCTGCAAGTAAAAAAAAAAAAAAAACATGCGTACAGGCGGAGCGGGTGCTACAGGGTGTCCGAGAAGTCATGACTAGAAAGTCAGTGTCACTGGGGATCTGTGGAATCTCATCTCAGGGACGAGCGGTACAGTGATGAACAAAGGCGGCGTCACTTGCATCTGAACTCCTGGTCACCATCGATATGATGACGGATGCCCGAAAACGACCTTTCTGCAGGGTGGACCTAGGAGATTTGCAACTCACCACACGAAATTTCCCTCTGGTCCACCCTGTACATCAAGGCGTAGATCTGTACGTAGCGTACGTGCAAAGTGAGAGGGACCTTCAAAAAAAAAAAAGACCCCCATCGCTTTTGCTGAGCCATTTTCACCCCCTTAACTAAACATCCGCTTTAGCGCATTTCAATTTCCCCCTCCTGTCCTTTATGCGTCTGCGTCCGACGACGACAATCACGTCCGCTGAGCGCTCAAAGGCGGATAAATTACAGATACAAATCGCAGTGAAATGAGCTTTTCAATTTATACTGTCAATGGCAGCGCATTCCTGGTAGCGCGAGCCATCAAGGACGCCGTAGAAGAAGAATGCTGAGCAAAAATTGAGCTGCTGGGAAATGAGTGAGTGACGGTTTCGTAAATTCTTTCGCACCGAGAGGTCGCTTCAAGAGAAAATGATCATCTTTTTTTTTTTTTTTCGTATGCAGCAGCAGCAAGAACAACAAGAGCCGCAGCGACAAGTACCTCACCACCCTCGAGGGCTTCAAGTTTTCCTTCTCCAGGGAAGCTGCTGCTTCCCCCCCCCCCTTCTCAAATCCAATCATCATAATATTATCGCACGAGGAGGCCAACAGCTCAATTTGAAAAATCATCCTGGGTGCCGAAAAAGAATTCTGGAAAAAGAATTGCCTGTTTGACGCGCTCGCGCCGTGAGATCAAGAATTCCTTTCTCTCTTCTCACTCTCCTAAGCTCTCCTCGCTTCGTCCGGCATGTATGAAGTCTGCAGCATTGGATTATTTGGACAACGAGTTAGAGAAACACACCGAGAGCCTTCGGAACAATATATTTTCGGGGCCAGATAGGCTTGCTCGGTGCTCCATAGGGACGCTGGATTTATCTTTATTATTCTGTTCGTTCCCAAGTTCCAGCGGTGAAGCCTGACAGAGCACATGCTGATTGTTGGGTAGAGACGAAGAGATAGCAGAGACATAAATATTGCTCGGTCTTGTGGCACTTTAGTGACAAATTTGGCTAGATGGTTTCCTGAATGAGAAAACGAGACGAGGAGAAATAAATTTTGTTTTACATACATGGCCACTTTGCTTCTCCACGTGGTTCTCCACGTCTGCGTGGTTGGCCTGAAGCACCAGGACAAGTCGACGTGGCTGTCTGCCTCGAGAACAACAAGGGCAGCATCGTGCAATTCTCCCGACAACTTCATAAGAGCCGAGCAAAAAGGGGCTCTTGGAATTCAGCCCTTGCCGCTGTCATCTGTCAGAGATCATCTCGCTGAAGTCTAATGAGGCAAAAAAGGTCGCTCTCTCGCTCGCTGTTGATGTCTTAATATATTTTTCATGGAAAAAGAGGGGGAGAGACATAATGGTCGGAGGGGTCCAACTTGTTAAAAATGACATGAAATACCCCTGAATGTACAACTAATTTTGAATGGCAACCCGCTGCGAGCGCCCATCTCCTCTTCTCTCCCCGCTGGTTGGGCGAGCTGGCCAGGCTGGGCGAGCTGGCGACGACAATGAAGTTGACTTCATTGCAGGAGGGGGGAAGAGAGACGTTTGACAATGCCAACAGCAACGGAAAAGACACATTTTGTGTAGTCTCGTTATTTCTTTCCACTCGCACAACTTTGAAGTCATTTGCACTGAGGACGGACTCTGAGCATACTAAGCATATTTATTGCTCTGCCAGACAGACCTGTCAGAGAAGAAGCCACTGATGTACGCACAGGGTGTTGCAGATGGAGGCGGAACTCAAGGCTGTCGTCGCCGCCACATTGAATCATTTGGTGGTCCAATCAAAAGTAAGGCCAGAATGACTCGGTCAGGAGTCTGTGACTTCCTCCAGCATCAGCATGTCAAAAGAAGATATCTGCCAGCCTGGCCGAGCTCTCGACCACGTCCATTGCCTTGGAGCTCGTCTGTCCTGTCTGGTCGAGCAGCCTCGACGAGAATTCCTTTGTCAATGCTAATCGTCTCTCTCTGTACGGGCACGTGTCCGGGGAATGACGCGCCAATTAACGCAATCTTATGGGAGGAGCGGCCGTCAGAGAGGATGCTGGAGGTACCATGGGAAAACCGCACGATGGATGTAAGCAAGACAATAAACGGAAAAACCCCGAAAAGCTGGTCGACGCGGTCGTCATCAGCGGTGGCGGCGGCGGCGGCAGCGGCGGCAGCGTCACCTCACCCAAAAAAATATGGGCCCCAAGAACTTGGCCACAAAAGTTGGAACCCTGAGGTCCTCTGAGGACAGAAGCAGCCTGCGCAGAACCAACAATGAATGATTTATCGGACCGCTTGCTATTCACCTCCTAATTGTCAGCTGGTACCACCTTTTTTCACTCTGGTCTCAATTCAAAGGCGCATTTTGTGCTTGGAGCACCCACTTCAAGCTGCTCTGATGAGGGAAAATTGAGATTTTTCTCTCTCTCTCTCTTTCAGAGCCTCCAGATGTGAAAAAAAAGAAAAAAAAGAAAAAAAGAAAAGTGAAGCTCAACGTTCTGTGTGTGTTTAAGACGTACAAATGCACACTTATCCCCGAGGGGCTGAATTGAGCAGCGTCAAACAGAGAGAGTGACAAGGTTTGCATGAACTCCGTCTGCTATTGTGCGTGTGCTCGCTCACTCACGCACGCACTCACGCACTCGCTCGCTCGCTCGCCCAACAAAAGAGGTCAGGAGGAAAAAGTGCCAAGAAGGAATGCGACGAGTGGAGAAATACTGCACTGGACGTAATTGGACAAGAGGTGTTAAATCTGGGCACGAGTTGTCGGCTTTTGGGGCTTTGCAACTTCCTTCCACTCCTCTGCGTTTCTCCCATTGCCCTCACTGTGTTATTGCAACGTAGCATAAAGGGAGCAATGATCTCGTCCAAGATGATTGTTCTTCCAACGTCGCAGCATCACTTTCTATCTGCCATCATTCGATTACGGAAATTGCTCATATTACCCACTCCTCTCAACGGCAACATGCACTCAGTTGGGGGGGAGAAGGCGGAGAGGTCGTTGGCAGAGACGCATCTGCCCATGTCAGAGATGTCCCTTGACCTATCGCGCATGCGCTGACGCCAGCCCCGAAAGCCTCTTCTGCTGTCCCCCCATTGAGTCGCTCCATTATTATTCGGAGAAGAAGAGTCAATCGAGCGAGAAAGCAAAGTTGCGATTTAATGTAGTGACGGGAGTGGCGGTGGCGGTGGCGGCGGCGGCGGCAACGGCGACGGCCGCCGCCACCGTCTCCGCGGCCGCCGCCCTTTGAAAGAGTCTCTTTGTGACGCTGCTGCTGTCCTTTGAGGAGGGGGACGTCACTTTGGAGTGTGTCAAATAGCAGCGACAAATGGCTCGGACGAGAGTTGTTTCACATCGGTTGGATGGCTGCGCAATCGAAGCTTTTGAAGGCGAAACCGCGCGGATGCACAGCCGTGGACACGTTGCTGATTGAGAATAACTCCTACTACTTGACTGTATTGTACGTTACAATAGGCACGCACAGGGTGTTGCGGATTTCCTAAAAGTGCACGTCCCACCCGAGGTGTCGTCGCTGCCGACGGTACATTTATTGAGTGATCTCTTGCATCACGGCTACTTACGCTGTCACAACTGGACTATGACTTCCTGGTACTTTAGGTACTTTAAGATCAGGAAGAAGGTTTATCTGCCAGAGTTACTGTTGGCTGGACTGCAAAAAGTCATTACAGACATGACGGCACCATCGGGATGAGCAAAATCTGCCATTATATCCGACATTGGTCTGCTGCATAAACATAAACTGCAAATCAGACTTTGCTGGGCTTATTTGTTTGGTGAGCCAAATCCAATTTCAGGAATTCAATCCAATGTCAAGCAGAGCACAATTGATGCCTTTTTCTTGCCAAGACTGTCTTAATAAATTTGTGATCAGACAGTTTTTCCAACAAAGATGAAAGAATTATTCTTCCCCTTGGTAGCCTGACAATTTCTCTAGTTCTAGAGTTTGCATCGGGAACGCACTGACATTGCCCTAAACACGAGCCAAGTCGATCTTCAAAAAAGTCCTCGGAACGCTCAAAAACTTGCAATAAAAGCAGATGAAGTTAGATATCTGAACTGGCCACCCTAGCATGATGGGTGGAGAAGTTGCCACTATCCGGAGTGACTGCCAAGGCAAAGAATTGTCTTTTCAAGAATCTGCCCTTATGAGTGGCGCCAACTGTATTTCTTTCCTCTATACATATACATATGATCCTAACGCACCTTAAGATTAGACTGACTGAGTTTGACTTTTCCTGATCGAAATCTGGCCAACGTCAATCTTGGTGGTAGCAGCAGTGTCAGGAAAGGCATTCCAGAAATCTGTCTTTATAATTCCTATCACCACTTGTTTGGCTGAGCCTGAAGAAATGTGTCGTCGTGATTGTGACGCGCCTCTCTCTCTCTCTCTCTCTCTCTCTCTCTCTCTCTCTTTTCGGCCAACTCGCATATCATCGACGTTCGTGATTGTGACGGACATCTCTTCAAGGATGTTTGCAAGTTTTGCACTCGTCGTCGATGAGGCAGAAGGGTGCAAAAACCATGTTCAGACACCGAATCTTCCTACCACCACCAGTGAAAGGCAAGGTTATGCAGAGGCAATATTAAAATTATGCAGTAATGCCTGACACATCATGATACATCGCCTTGAATAAGATGATACCGTGGTTGAGTGAGGATGATGCGTGGAATTATAATGAGAAAGGATGAGCAGGTAAGCTCAGACGAGTGAGAGATTGGGTTTCGCTTCATCTGCGTGTCCGCCGGGCAAACAGAATCGGCGCTGCTTTTGATATGCGCACCAGATATAACGGAAGGCTCCAAAATGCAGTCGAAAAAAGAAACAGTTTTCTCTTTTTCCTTGTGCACGCGACCAAAACCAACGGTTTCGCAAATTTCTTTTTCTTCTCCACAAGAGAGAGCGAAGAGTCAATTAACCTTTGAGGCAAGAAAAGTTTCTCTCCGGCAAATTAATTAGCTCATGGCCCCGAAATGAACGCTTCTCTCTTCATATTCCATTCATCTCTCTCGCTCTCTCGCTCTCATGGTGTCTCTCGGCGGGTCCCGAGAGCTCCATCATCAAGTCCTCGCCTGCTCGTCCGCCTGTCCATCCATCTCGTGGGGCTGACAAATATTCCTCGCACTCTCTCAAGTTGTTCCGCCAGCAAAGGCATGCAGCAAAAGCAGCGTCTTTTTCCCTCTAAAAACCCATTCAGTCGAAAAACCATCCCACTCAGGAGGAGGAGGAGGCCCCGAGCTACGTAGGCAGGCCAGGCAACCTGCTGCTGCTGTTGTACCTAGTCATAAGCATCTTCATCATCACACAAGCAACATCAGGGCTTGGATCTCTGGCTCTCTGGCTCTGGCTCTCGCTCTCGCTCTCGCTCTCGCTCTCGCTCTCGCTCTCGCTCTCGCTCTTGCTCTCGCTCTCGCTCTCGCTCTTGCTCTCGCTCTCGCTCTCCCTCTCTCTCGCTCTCGCTCTCGCTTAGATCGGATCCTACACGACTTCGTGAGCTCCAGAGAGAGACCATTTGAAGTCTCTTTACCGCTCAGTTCTCCTCTGAAGGCGATGGAATCTGCTTAATAAACATGACCAGGGGCCCCCTCAACTTCTCGTGTGCCTAGGAGAACAGCAGCGCACCCAGAGCAGAGAGACCCCTAGAGAAATATACACCTCATCAAGCCAACGAGATGAAGCCATCAACCGTGTTATTATAGATAAGTGTGGCCATGTAATAGATCTAGTTTGCCTGGCCAGAGCTGCTGCTGGTATCTTCGATGATACGGCTAGGTGGAAGTCTTTGAAGGAGAGAGAGGCAATGGTGCGATTATAAGTAAAATGTGGTTGAGAGAGCAAGACGATGAAAATATCAATGAATTCAAATTAGGTGTTTATGTAAAGTGGCCTGGAAAATTGACCCAAGCAGAGCTCAGCGATGGACTGCAAACCAACGGAAAGTAGAGGACTAATGATGCTGCGGCCGCCGCCGCCGCCGCCTTCTCCTTCTCCTTCTCCTCCTCCTTCTCCTTCCTGCCCTCCCTCCCCTCCCCCCCCGCGCCACGGGTAGCGAAATTCTTTCTCCTTGGCCCTCCCGAATAAGAGATTTTGGGGAATGTTTTGACCGGTGAAGAAACGATTTCTCAAGGAAGCCGGGCCATTTATCCCTGCCCCGCGAGAAGAGCAGGATAAATTGAATTTTAAAGATTCGCATCTTTGTCTCTCTGGCTCTTTTTTGACGTGTCCAACTGATGCCTGAAGTGAGTGCGCAACCTGAAGGCCGCGTTGAGCCAGGAGGAGAGCGGTGACGGCAGGCGCGACTCTAATTGGCCTCTCTCCAAATCAAGCTTGTTATCACTATATTCTCGCCGGCTTGAGCCAGACCAAAAGCCGTCGTCGTCGTCGTCGTCGTCGTCGTCGCCTTCGTCTCGGCCGTCGTCATCGCCGCCGCTGCCGCCGCAGTCGCCGCAGTCGTCGTCGTCGTCGTCGTCGTCATAACCACTCTTCTCTCTTCTCTCTTCATCGTATATGGCTAACAGTGATTGGTTTCGGGGCTGCCTCTGCCCCCCCTCGCCTCCTCCTCCGAGCGACATTACCACGGCCATTTGAAGAGATAATTGGCCGGCAGAATTCAATAGCCCTCATCCATCGAGCTGCCCCGATCGAAGCCAGAAAACCTTCACAGTCGTGAGGCTGAGAATATAATATTGGCCCCGGTCGAGCTCACGGTCCGTTCACGTACAGGGTGCCTCAGTCCAGTTGCGGCCCAATTTCTGGCTTTTTTTTCGCTCATTCCATGAGATAGGACGTTCAAAGTCTTGCCACAGCCCAGACATTTATGTACTCAGGGTACCAGGTACTCCTGCCCCCAGCAATAAGTCTCCCTCCTTGACTTGGTGTGACCCGACATTTTGAAGCACCAAGTGTGCGTGGACCACTTGGAAAGCAGTGGCACGCACGGCGCCTTTGTGTAATTCATCCCCGGATTGTTGACTTCAGACACTGGAAGAAGTGTTGCCATGTTCCAGTCTCTGACTGGGAGCCAAACAATTGAGAAGTTCGTTTAAGCCATGTGTGCTCAACCAAAAAGTTGCAGCACCACTGAGGCGACCTGTACGTACGTATTGGAAGACACGGTGCACAGGTACACAAGGCAATACCAGGCAGCCTTCTAGACTATATAAGGCAAAGGCTCATTTCGCTTCCCCGCTGTTGGGGTCTGGAATCGTTTTTTCCCCACTTGGAGAATTGTAAATCAGCTAGATTAAGATGCACGATTAGCGCTGCTTAGCACCATTTAATAACTCTTGCGGGTGAAGGAGTGAGCGAGTGAACAAAAAGATGCAGCACAGAGAGAAAAGATGGCAAAAGGAGGCAGAGCAGGAAGGACAAAGACGAGAAGTTTTTCCTCTCTTTCCCCATTTCTGCGTCAGTTTACGCCCGCGTTTAGCAGCGCACTTGCTTTGCCTCTTCAGAGTGAGTGAGCATAAGAGCTGTCAAAGCTGCGATCAGATAACGAAAAGGCTGTTGGTTCGCAGGCGGCGGCGACGGCGGCGACGGCGGCGGCGGCGGCACCCAAAAAAAACCCGCCTCACTCAGTCCCTGCTGCTCGTCTTCTTCCGAGGCAATTTTTGGTCTTTTTCGAAATGAGCGCCTATTAGGGGCTGACAGATACCGATCTTTAGAGGCAGTGAATTTTATTTCTGGCCCTGCGCGCGCATCCTACGAGATTAAAACGCGAGAGCATCCCAGGCGCGCATATTAGGCCTGTAATTGGCCGGTGGAGCAAAAAAAAAATCCTCCCTCCTCCTTCTTCTCCTTCATCCTCGTGCACGCGGACGCGACGACCGTGGCGGCGGCGGCGGCGGCGGCCGCGGCCACTTTAATTCTGCTAGAAGCGATTGCTCGCTTTTCCCCAAGTTAGCGTGATGTTAAATTGCATAATCTGCGTGCGAAGGGAGGGCTGTTTTTTTCTCCATACGAAGAGGGAACCGTCTCGAGGCGCAATTTATGTAGGGATGGAAGACTTTAATGAAGGTGGCATTTGATGTTTTCGGCGTCTTTCCGAGTTTGTGTACGCATACGAAATGTGTTATTTTGTATGGTCACAGAGAGAGAGAAAAGACAGACAGACGGACAGACAGACAGACGGACAGACAGACAGACGGACAGACAGACAGACAGACAGACGGACAGACAGACAGAGGGAGAAGAATAGAAACATTGAGGCAGCCATTTTTTGCTCCTCGTTTTCCTTGCCTTTAAGTGCGTTTAAGAGGTCAGGTCAGCAGATAACAGCAGAGAGAGAGAGGAAAAAAGAGCTGAGAGAGGAAAAATTTGTTTCCTACCTCTATCTGTGGCGTGTCCGAGAGAGAAGAAAGACTTGACTACCTACGTCGGAAAGACAAGGCTGATATTATTTTCAGGTCCCTTATGAAAGTGTAATTTGCAGCCCAACTGGAGAGATGGGTTACTTGTCCCAAAAAAATCAGCAGCTCCCACAAATTCAGATGTTCTCCAGTCTGTTAACAAGTTTTTCCCCACTCATTTCCGCTGCATTCAAGTCAGTAATTGATAGCACAAGAAGGCCGGGATTTGGCGAGGAGAGGTGATTCTTTTTTCAAACACAATTGTTATGCTGGTGGTTTGGCTGGCGTCTGCTGGCTCTGTGACTGCGGCAGCAGCGACTTGCGATAGGTATCAATGGAGCCTGGGAATGCGGGGCGTTTTGTACGATAATCAGCCATCTGATTGTGTCCAATTGTCACAGACCCCTGCCAGATTGTCCAGGTAGATTGTCGTAGCCATTGAGGGGCATCACCCTCAACCACCAGGCAATTGGTATGTCGAATAGATGAGGGGAGAGGTGACGATGAATGCGATGAGGCGGCCAACTTTTTTTTTCCCAGGAAAATTGCGGAAAAATGAAATTGCCGTTGAACCGGGTTCAGAAGCCAATGATCATTGTAACGTGGTCCTTTGTGAGAAGGGAAAAAAAACATGTCTGTGCGCAGGCAGTGATCTTCATCTGCTGACAATCAAACCAGACCACTCGGGGGGAAAAAAGTCATAAATTGATGGGTGTCACTTTACCGAAAACACAGTTTTTTGGCTATTTTTTTTAGGTAAGTTAAGAAATGAATTTCATTCTATGGCCATTCAGGGACTTTTTATGATGAGATGAGGTAGGAACAGGCCAGCTACTGTTTCATGCTATCCTGTGATTCGAGTAAAATGCCCACGTTCAACTTCCAATAACCAGACACACTGGGATGGTTTTTTGGGAGTGGGTAGGGGGATGCTGTTGCCAGTACGAAATGAACTCTACATTCTGGGGCTATTGTACTGGCATGAGGCAAGGAAAGGCTCGGAGAATTTACCCGGAGCCCAAGATTTCTTATGGAATTGGACTCTCCTCATTGGTCGTTCATGGACTTTGTGTACTGAGACGAGGGAGGCAGAGGCATGGTCATTTTACCAAGAGCTGAGCGGCTTTTTCTCTCTCAAGTTGAAGGTATGAAAGTCCTCGTTGAAGGCATGGAAATCCTCGTTGAAGGCATGGAAATCCTCGTCGTTGGCTGTTCACGGACCTTGTATACCGAGATGAGAAAGAAAAAGGCCAGCTACTGTTTTCCTTTGACTCTATTATGCCCGTCCACTTTCCAATAACACTTCCTCGTTCTTTCTATCAGCTGCTACTCCTTTTGTTGTACGTGCGAGCGTCAAGAATGAAGCTCCCGTGCCCACGCTTTTCTGGAGACCCTTTTACAGACACAAAGAGCGGCGCATTTTTCGCCTTTATGGCAGCCCTGCTGTTGGGTAACGCCAGATTTGACCTCCCTCGGCACATGTATACGCCCGATTTCGTCCTAGGAATTCAATTGTCCGTCTGACTGCCCACACCACTGCTATATATAAAGAGAGAAGAGAATGAGTGCGCAAATAGGATTCTTCTAAACATATCAATTATTTTGTTCTCTCTCTCGGGGCGGGGGCGATTGTGTGTGTAATACCTAACAGAATAAATAGATGGATTCACTCTGGGCGCGCTTTTGAGTCCAGCTGCCGCAGAGACATATCTTCGTGGGCGTGCAATAGGCAAAAGATAATTGAAAATGCAGTTTCGAGGGGCGGTTTGTTGTGTATGTGCCTGTTTATGGGACGTTTTTCGCAGCCAATTGGCAGATGACAATTGCGATAGAACTGATAGGGAGGGAGAGCAAAAAATCGCAATCAGCTGGAACAGCTTCGGCTCTCCCAGGGTTCTAATCAGCGAAGTGATGATGCTTTTTTCTTTTCTTCTCTGCGCCAAAAGCGGATTGGTGGTGAGGGGAAAATAAGATGAAAATGAGGTGCGTTACAAATATCCGCCATGGTTCAGATCGATCTGCTTCTTTACTATATTTGTCTTAATAGAAAGAATTTGGGGGAGGTGGTTGACACTTACGTCAGTGGTGATCAGGAGGTCATGCATTACTGAGGAAAATAATCACTGCCACAGAAAATGTCACTAGAATCTGTTGACAATAAACCCTTTGACTCGGAAACAATTTGCTGCTTTGGGTATGATCTTGGCTTTCGAACATGACATTTAGGACATGACAGTCCTGGATTTGCAGACATTCAGCAGAGAGTTCTGCAAAGGAAGAGAGATTTCTCGTCTTTGGTATTCCTCGGTGAATGACTTTTGGGACAACCCGTGTCATGTGATGTTCGGCAATTCAACATTGTATATTGGTAGAGATTTGTTTCAGCAGTTATGTTCAGGGGTTATCGCAGAATGACATCACCCTTGTTCACTACGAATAAGACTGAGACTGCATCTATTGTACTGCATATCCCTAAGATTACATTCAGGAATGTGGACGGCGACAAATTTTAGAGACAATTAGTACCAGTGTTTTGCAGTCATGACTAGAAATGGGAAAAATATGTAAATTTTTTGGCCCAAAATTTGATGCAAATATCACTTGTTTTTTAATGCATCTAGGCAACTTATGCGCTCAAAATCAAATCTGCTCATATGTACGAGATGTACCCATTTTTCCACCAAAATCAGTTCTTGTCCGATGCGTACGTGGGTTGAAACTAATAAGAAAAAAAATCCCAAAATTGAGGTGCATCTTGTTTGAGAATTCATCCCATGTGCGGGCAACTTCTAAAGCAAAATGCGATTTTTTTTTCCACATTCCCATTAAAGAAGCCACTGGCAACCGCCATTTTTGGTAACAAATTTTCGGCAGTTAAGTTGTGGCGCCTGTTTGTTCTTATAGAGAGGGAATCTTCTCCTGACATTATGTAACAGGTGACATGGGGCAGAGAAGTGAAGTCTCCAATAGTAGACGAGGTCATTTCTTCAGGAAGCTCTCCTGTGCAAATTGATGGGAGAACGAAGTAAGGTGGATTTTTCGCCAAGACTGATGTCATCTTGTCCTGCAAATTCTGTGCTGGAACGCTGTCCAGTCTTGTCTGCACATCCTGGACAATATTGAGAGATTCACTCAGTGTAAGACCAGCCTTTTTTTGGGTGTGCGAGTCCGTCCAGGAGAAAGAACAAGTGGCTGTTGATGAAGTCAGGATAAGGTTTCAGATCACATTGGTGAATAATTTCTTGATGACTTGGGCCTAATCTGGATTAAGCTGCTCAAGAAACAAAGAGCCTCACCTGATGATGAAAGACGCTAGTGTCAGGTACACTGTGGGAGTGCTTTGTTTTCAGTGGTCTCCTCGTGGTACATGGGTACCTTGGGAAGTGACTTCTGCACCAATGAGATCAAATCGTAGACAGATGGGAACAGCTCGTGGGCTTCTTCTGCCACACAGCGGAGTCCATGAGCAAGGCACATGTAACATGCCGAAAAGGTGTGGATAGAAGATCTGCAATTCTCATGCAGGCTTGATACAGTAGGGTGCCACATCTGCCACCAAGGGTATCAGAAGGTTTGTGTTGAAGTGCTTCGAGGGGTGTCACCAATCAGATGAGCAAAAGTGGCCGGATTCGTCCCTTCCAAAAGGCCGCAGTCGACGAGATGTGGCCAATGGCACCGTTCATTGTCCAGCCTTTCAGTGAGGAAATTGGCAGGGTTTTGATCCTTGACACCTTGAGTCTGATCCGCATTGGGTGCCCTCCCACGGACTTTGGCATGCTGGCAATTCGACTCATCGTAAGGTGTTGTTGCTTCCTGAGAGTCGTCGGGAGAGAAATGTCTTGTGATCCCTTGAGATTCTGGTGAGGACTTTCCTGCCGTCTAGCGCACTGCTCAGTTCTATTTTTGTTCTCTTACCTGTCAAGAAATTTGCCATTTTTATACACGTCCGGTAAAGTTACGGTTTGTACGGCGTATGCACTGCCAGTCGGTATGATCGCAAAACCCTGCTGTGCGACTCTCTTGACATCTTTGCAACCTTTGCTGCAGTGCTTGTCTGCCAGCGGCCCTGCATAAAGAGCAGGCCTTGAAACAGAGACTACGGTTTGTGACTGAAAGAGCACATATTTATGTTCATTACTTCCTGTCTTACGATTTCCTGCAGTGCAAGAAGCAGTACCCCAGCACCGCAGAGGATGTGTATGTACTTTGGCAGAAAATCAGGAAAATGTGTGATTTGGTGAAAAATATGCAAAATATATATGATGCAATATGCAATTTGCATATTTTTCCGGTCTCTAGTAATGACTTCTTGGACATCCCTCACAGCATTTTTAGATGCATTTTCTTCGGTGCCCCCCTAAAGTGGGGAGAAGCGTCTGTTCTCCATCATCACTGCAAACGTCTTAGTATCAGATCCAATTACTCGCAGGCTGCGCAGTAAAACGACACAGACTTTCCCCACCCTGAGAGAAGGAGGGAAAAAAAGTAACTTATGAACCAATTTGCCTCGTGAAGCCAAACAGGTTACCCAAGTGGGGGTATGCGCGGTCGTCGGCCGAGGCTGGCGGCGGGCAGGAGGCGGGCAGGCCGCAGGCGGCGGGTAGCGCTGACGAGGGGGGCTGCGCGACGATAATGGAATGGGATTGAGCGGTGTTGATCTTTGATATTACTTTGGCTGTAATGCCGCAATATGGCCTGGGGAAGAGGAGAGCGAGAGAGAGGAAATTGAGATGTTTGCTCAGTAAACTGTGCAAACCGCGATCGTGACTCCAAGTGGGTGGAGAGAGAGAGAGAAAGAGAGAAAGCGAGTGGCATCTCGCGTGTGTGTGTGGGGGGGGGATAATTATTTTTGGGGCTGGGGTAGAGAGAGAAATGTGTCAATCATGGACCTGCTTGCACCCCAATTATCGTCACTGTCATAGCTCATGACCAACGATATTGCTCCCCATTCTTTCACTTTTAGCAGACTTTTGGCTCATGAGTGTGCAGCACAGAACACATCAAGACCTGTGTCTGTGCGCGTACGTGCGTGCGTGCGAGCGTGCGTCCGCGCGCGCGCATGTGACCAGATGCTCCTCTGAGCTCAAAAGTGTTTTTCTTCCATTTTGCTTCCCCGTCAATTTAAAGCCCCTTTACCAAATTGATGGAAGGGTTTAGGGGGTAAACACTCTAGGGCAGTTGCTTTCAATCTCACCAGCGCGAGCGAAGAAAGAAAGATACGTTGGAGGAAGCATAACATAATAGCTGTGCCGAAGACAAAGGAAGCGGCTAAAAGACAACATGACGGAGATATCTTAAGACTTTCTTCTGTCTGGGCAGAGGCAGCAGGTTCAATAATCATCTCTCTCTCCCCTCTTTTCCAGAGGAAGCAACGAACAAGGAACGGCCATCTGAGATCGCCTCCCCTCTTTCCGGAGGAGTCTCTTCCTCTACCCCAGCGCCAACTCCAGGGAGATCACGGAGGAGAAGAAAGCTGCGTCTGTACCTTACTCATACAATGAAGATCTTTTAAGCCGTGTCAGTGTCCCGATACTTCAGGTCACCGCAGTCGGGTGCAGGCCGACAGTGAGTAACGTGGACGACTGGACCCCGTCCGCCCTGGACCGTGGAGTCGCCTCGACTCGATTCCTCCTTAGGTGGGGCCCATTGTACGCGGCAAAGTTGGAAAGACGTAGAAGTAAGTAAAAGATGATGGCAGTATTGTGTTAGGCTGTGGCCGGCTCACTTTTTGTCGCCGTCGTAACAATGAGATGGTTAATGTTGCAGAACTCACGGAGGCACGTGCACAGATCCCATCAGGGGAAAGATGAGAAGAAAAGGGAGAAGAAGGAGGCTTTCTAATTGGACCTTTCATAACAATACCAGTACGTGCATGTGTAGACTGTGTATTCACTAGGTGTATTTACAGCAAAATGTCACTTTGAGGGGTCGATTAGTACGCTCGCAACCTGTGCGACTGCTTCAATCTGCAAGTGGTGTGTGATTTCCACTCAAAAGTAAAACCAGCTCTGACTGAGCAGTTTACAATGTTCCTTTCAGACGTTTCCTCCAGGTTTGCCAGCTGCTGACGATGGACTTTTTTTCTGACAAAGAGTAGCATGTGCAGCCTTTGGTCTGGCGCCAAAAGCTGTCTCTGATGCGTGGCTTTAAACTGTTTTGTTAACTTTTATTCCTTCCACCCAGTCTCCGCAGTCTCTTGTCGAGGTCACAGTATGAACAATCAAAAATGCCAAAACTTTTGACCCACTCCTTTATCCGTGGCCATGATGAAAAAGAAATGTGCAGCATCAGCAGAGAGAGATCTGGTTTTCTTCTTTTCTTTGTCCTCTTGTACTCCTTTCATCTGCAAAGTGAGTTATGATTTTCCTACTTAGCAGAGACAGCAAAAAAGCTCTGCTACCCCAAGTTTTCCCCCTGCAGAGAGGTCGACTAGGAAACACCATCAGCACAGAGCGGCAGCAATTGTGTTGCTTTGTCCGACGTCCTGACACACACACACACATGTACACACACTTCTCCATGCATGATGAGTCCATATCAACTTTTATTGGCCGGTTTCCTGCCCGCTCACTTCTCTCTAGATCTGCAGATGCTTTTTTTCACCCTCTCACCATTTGCCCGACACGTAAAAAAGTCGATTTATGAAAGGCCATTTTTTTCTAACGTCCCGAGGAAGAAGAAGAGGGAAAAAAAAGAAGTGAGGAGGGGTCGATTGTGAAAGCAATCGCTCGGAAACTGTGAATTGCCTTGTTATTCTGCTGTCGCTTCTCTCTCTTTTGGAAAATATTGCAGCCTCTCCGTGGCGGACTCGCTCCCCTCCTCCTCCTTCCCCTCCTCCTCCTCCATCCCATTTGAAGAGAAAGACTCCCAAGAGAGGGAGTCCCTGGAAAATGGAGAGAGCAGGGAAATCGTTCCGGCGGCCACCGGGAGCCAATGGCAGGAGGGAGAGAGCACTTTATTGCTACGCCATCAATTGCCCAAAAGGAGGAGAGAGGTTAGATTGGAGCAGTTTGAAGAAAAGTTGATCCTCCTTACAAAAAAAGGAGGGGAGGGGGGCAGGTGTGATTTCGGCAGCTGGCAGAAGATTTACGCAGATAGTTTATCTGATCAGATTTCACAACAATTGTGTTATCTACACAACCGATAACAGCGGCCAATGTAGAAGTGTCTTCTTTTTTGGTCCGGCCTAACCAGAGCTAACATTGCTCAATGCTCATTGTGGCCCAATAAAGCAACCTTGGAGTTCTGGCCAACGTCCTCCTCTCTTTTTTTTTCTCTCTTCTTTTCTCATTGGCCCTCGCCTAAAGAGGCACTTAAGCCCTAGGCAAATGAGGCTGGATCAACCCTCCACAGGAGATCAAGCCACACCGCTCTCCACTTCTTCTCCTTGACCGCCGGTGTCTACTTTTTCTAGACAGATCCAATAGAATTTCAATTACGTTTTACCTAACTAACCTGTCAGCCCAAACAAATAGCTTTGTCACTTGTTTTTCATCGCTCCCTCTCCCCGCAGGGCCCCGGCACAGCACGGGGCAATGCTTCATGGTGAGGCAGTTGCTGCTGGCCAGCGGCGGCTGCAGCAGCGCCAAAGCTAACAACTTCAGCCTGAGAAATCGAGAGAAAATGATACAGACGGACTGACACGCACGCACGCACGCACGCACACATGCAGGCACACACCCACACGCATAGATGCTCCTCGTGCCAATCAAACTTTTGAGCTGCGGAAAAATTAAGCAGCCCTGAAAAACTCTGGGAAATACTTGACGTGGTGATTGGGGGACTCAACGTGAGCAAGACCTAAATACCGGGTGTGTCAAGCTCTTCTGCATCCAAAGAGCTATATCGATGGATAAGGTGCATCAATTTCAGTGAGTGAAATTGCCAAGCAGCAGTCACGGCTGAATCGTTGTTCAAGTTATTCAATAACTGTAATGACAGCGTTGAAGTCATGAAGTCAGACGAAAATGGAGGATGATTGAAGACCGTCATTAAGGCCAAGGGTGGTTATTTTCAATGAGTTATCGATATTTAATCCCCAATAGCTTCGTCGTAAGAAAACAGAGCTTGTTATTCTATGCCTTGCCCGTCAATGTTGCACCCAATGACGCACCCGGTATGCACGGTAAGTACGTCCTGAATGTCAGGCTCCACACCCTCGAGCAAGCGCATCATTCTCATTTGCCAGCAAGGCTCTTGAGCAAATGACCCCCCGGTACTCCAGCTTGTTGGTCTGGTTAGACCAAGCAACACGACGATGGCCGCCGCCGCCGCCGCCGCCGCCGCCGCCCCCTATTCAAATTCCACCATTAATTTGTGCAGTCAGCACGAGATGCCTCCTCCAATCTCAAAGGGATTTCACAGAATGGAATGTGTTTGATAGAAATTGTGTGAGGAAGAGCGCGTGCAACAGCGGGCCTGCCGGCTGCTGGCAGTCTGGGCTGGCCGTCGGGCTCTTGGCTGTTGGATGCGCTCTCACCCTTGAATGTGATTGGCCCATCCAGGGCTTGTGTGTGTGTGTGTGTGTGTGTGTGTGCCACACTACTACAGTCATGAAACGAAAAAAAAGTCTGTCTTCTTAGAGAAGAGAAGCTCTAATAATACGCATGCTTGGTTCCATTTCTGAGGTCCTCTTGGAGTTTGCGCTAACAAAGGAGGAAATCCAATTTGTATGTAAAGCGACTATGAAATCCCTACACTGTTCACCAAGAAACTTACGTCACTTGGCTCAATCACTCAGTGCATACAAGTACGCATATGTTGCATGCATCCCTGTACATAACTTTTCTTCCTCCCGTGCAAGAACAGTAGCAAGTGTAGCGAGGGAAAGATTTCTCTCGATTTTCCTCGCCGTTTAACGCTTCCCCAACGGCCGGGGGAGGGGACATCTCTGTCAATTTGGTGCCACCATCTCGGCGCTGTCCGGTCCAATTTGCACGGTCTTCAAGTCCTGACCGACGACAGCGGACAACAAGCCGAAGGTGATAACGGGAACAAGGAAGGAAAAATGCGGGGTAGTTAGCGAGGACGAGCGGGGGGGGGGAAGCGGAGAAAAAAAAAGTGAGGCCACAGCGCGTCTGTGGTGGTGAGAAATGAAAACGTAACAGGGTGTCTCAGTACCAGTGTAATTAATCTGCAAATGCGGCTGGAGTTTGCTAATCTTGGCCTCAGGCGAAGACTGGCAGAAGTTATTGGACGAGCTGAAGTTGCACCATGAAATCGGACTCTTCCGTACTACAGCGGAAGAGCAGATTTGAGTCTGTGTTTCCTTTTAAAGGCTGCCACCTTGGTGGAGAACTGTAGTGTGTAAAATTGTCATCGTCAAAACAATAACTAGCTATCATGAGAGTCTCCAGAAAACCACGGTCACATCCAGCGTTTGAGGGCGTCGCGCTGCGTTGCAGTCGACACCCTGTACGTTCTACAATACTTCCTGGAGAGGAATTTTGACGCACAACATCCAACTTAATGATGTGGTTTCGTATATCTTTCGACCAAGATTCTTCTCCGATAGTCACTCTGAGTCTGGTGGTGCCCTTAAATTGAGTGTCTGTGAAGTGCAGACTTTTTTCTGCCTTGAAAGCAATCTTCCTGCTGTAGTAGGCGAGTCCAATCACTAATGATCACCTTGACATGACACCACCCTGAAAAGGAGAAAGAGGAATTCGGCTAAACTTCTCTTTCCGCTCCACGAAATTGGCCATGGCTGCGGCCGAGGCGGCGGCCGCCGCGGCCAGCGACTACGTGATGCAGGATGAGCATACGTCGTAGACACATCGCTTCCAATTTCCAGTGGCCGTAAAGTGGACGAAAATAATTAGCCGCCGTCATTACGCTTCAAATGGCCCCGAATTAGGACCTGTTTACCAAAGCACGACGAAAGGGTGCCAATTTCCCAGTCCTTCTAGCAGGCCAGGGACTCTTTGACGTGCGTAGTTGTAGAAAAATGGCCTCCAGCCAGACTGTTTTAACGTCGTTGTCGGAGCAGAAGAAGGACTCCGCACACCTCCTTTCCAATTCAGCGAGCGGCGAGCAGATGAGAAGAGGGGAGCAGAGGTAAAAGAAAAAAAACCGGGGCACCTCAGCCATGCGCAGAAATTCCAGGAGAAGCAACTGCATCTCAATAGGGACCCCGGCTTCTTCTCTCGCCTCTTATACAAATTGACGGCTTGAAATTATGTAGATTGGCGGCCAAATTGCAGCCCAATCAATTTTCGTGAAGAAGGAGAGTAACGAGTGCGAGCAAGTGGACGAACTGCAGCAGGTAGAAGTAGCTGCTCTACAAGGCCAGTTTGGTCGTAATGGATGATCATTCGTTATATACTGGGTTGAATGAGTGTAGAGAGAGAGAGCTCCATAAGTAAGAAGTCCTACGGGGTGGCCAATGAAATCTGCTACGCGTTTACTCGGTTCGAGTTGACTATGATGTCTTTTGAAAAGAACATTCAGCATTGACGTTACTCATTCCACTGACAGTGTCCCCGTGACCGAATTCGGTCGGCCTTTGCCACGTGAAGTGCTCGGGGAAGGTCACGCAGGACTCTCGAGCAACGTCCCAGGTGCTGGCGTCCTGCGCCATCACCGCAGAGGACTCCATGGGCTCCTACGTGCGTGTGCCGCATACGGACGTGGAGTGGGTGGCGTCGACATTGGGCGCCTTGTCAAGAGGCGCTGCCAAGTGAACGAATTGAGCTCGTAACAGAACTCGCTGGCCACCCTGTACGCGTGCTGCTTTTGAGCAGAAGAGAAACGATTATTCTTTCTTCTTCTTCTTCTTCGCCCAATGGACGTACGATACATTTCAATTTTGTGACGAAATCATCATCATCATCATTTCCTCCACCGACATCTGCAGGCCTCGAAATGTTCAAGACTGCTCAGCTTTTCGCAACAAAGGCCTGGTCATAAATCCAAAAAGATTTCCATGCAAATTCATTTTATTTTTTGTACGCGACCCCGAGACGCGATGAGTGATGCTAAATGGCATTGTTATAACGTCTTTCTCACGCGAATTCCCTATCTTCGCGCCCTACTAAACAAGCGTGCGTGCGTGAAATCTCTCACTTGGAAGACTTTTTGTCCCAGGGCTCGATTCCCCTTAATTGCTATTCACGCCCTCAGAGAGAAACGAGAATGCATCATCAGAGACCCCGATCACGGAATATGGTTTGAGAGAGAGAAGGCACGAGTGAGGAGATCGTGTGAGAGTGGAAGAAGTCGTCAGCAAGCGGGCGTTTCTCTTCTTCTTCTTCTTCAGACACTCATACTGTACCAGAAGGGATGAGGCGAGGCTGGAGCCCGGGCTGGCGACGCCGGTCCTCTTCTTGGCGGAAGTTTTCATGACCTTTGAAAAACTGTGACCATGGCTGTGAGAAAGTCTGCCAAAGAGAGACAAAAGTCCAGCATGAAATGACAGCACAGAAAGGGTCTGAGGTGTTTTAAAAGAAAGTTTGGCCAGGCGAATGAGAGCACACAAATAGTCTAGGAGGGCATTTCTTTTTCGTCTCCTCACCCGCGGTCGTTTTCCATGACTCAATGGCCCGAAATGTTCAGTCCCAGAGACTCGAGCGGGGGCCCATCCTCATATTGGACCGAGGCGGGCGGCTCACGAGTCCAAGGCGTTCTGGGCCCGCGTCATCACCACCCTGTATCGGCTGGCTGGCTGCTCCTCTGTTTCTTCTCACCTCCGCCACATGCAGCATAGATATGCAACCGCGATTTGGCACAGGCAGGCGAGGGGGGGGGAGGAAGAAAAAAAAGACAGAGTGAGTGATATTCGGGCCCTGCAATTAGCCGATCGGGCTCGCGTAATTTTCTGCGGGATCACAATCGCTCACGCAATGTGAGATTTTTTTTCTCCTTTATTCCTCTTCTTTGCAGCCTCGGGTCAGGAGAGAATCGACCTCATTCAAAAACGTGGTCTCGTCATAACGACTCCATCTCCCACATCATCGTCATCTCTCTCTCTTTCTCTCTTTCTTTCTTTCTTTCTTTCCTTCTTTCTTCTCCCTCGTCTTCCTCCCCCAATAAACGATCGTTTGGAAATCATTTGCTCGTTTCTTGCCTGCCTTATTAATTCCACTTACACACACGGTGCTTTGCTCTTTTCTCTCCGGTCGTTAAGACGAAGGCGGAGTTCGATGGAGCGCCTGACTAACGGCTTCTCCCCCTCGTTCTGCCCCGCGCACACGCGCACCGCGTCAGAGATGTGGCCCATGCAGAGAAGACTTTACATTTCAATTTAGGAGTGCATTAATCATTCATTAATGGAGATGATCGACTGTTTGGACGGGGCTTTTTCGCTGCTGTTGCTTTGCCAACGGCCTGGGATGATGGAATTTCATAGCGGACAACTTGTATATGTTTTCCTTTCCTATTTGTGTGCGAGATCAAGTACGATAAATAAGATCTCTCTAAGGACTTTTGAGGGCTGCAAATGAAGCACCTGCCAAGGGGCAGCCAAAAAGTCACGTTCGCTACATTGAAGGCAATTAGTTTCCTCCCGGGCTTATTGTACCTATGCATTGTGTTGTAGCCAAATGCGGTTTATTCTCGATAGTGGAGTGAATCCAGTGCTGACAGATTGTTTCCAATGGTGTCATGTAAGTCAATGGACCAATCCATTGTACAAGTGTTGTTTCCCCACCTTCAAAATAATTGGCAAGCCTCCCTGGTCCACCCTGTAGCAACGGGTGTTCCAGAAGTCAGTCCAACGTCATATTAAAGACGGTCAAGTGATTATTCGTACACGAATTGCACTGACTGTGCGGCCAGATTCTGCAAGTTTTTAGACACATTTCGTGACAACGACATTTCACGACTCTTCCGACACCCTGTAACGTCACCTGGCAATGTTTTTTTTGTTGTTTTGTTTTTTTTTTTCTTGCATGAGATACAACTAACTCGACAAAATCTGATAGAAAAGGAGTTTTTCCGATCGCTCGATCGATTGGGCTGCTGGAATGCGTCAACCGATTATTGTTTGCGAAAAAGAAAAAGAAAACCGGGAGTGTAATGGAATTCGTGTCGGTTTTCGGCTCCCTCTGACTTCATAATCGTCGCCGGGCGCTATTTACATTCCGATCCGCCAATGCTAATTACCCGACGGCGATCCTTTGAGGGAGAATTTCTTGCCAAGGCCACCGAGGAGCCTCCAAAAGTGGTCCAAATCACGTCAGACCTCTTGGGCACCAAGTTTCCGGCCCGCCTGGGCGACAAACGCAAGAAGGACAGCGAAGAGTTGCACTTCCTACGGCATTTCCTACCACATGAAGTGGTGACTCTGATGCAGTGGAAAATTTGTTGGATGACAAGGCGTAGCCTCGATGTGTACAGCGCACGTAGGAACAGCTTCTGGCCCGTGTCCACAGTGAAGTCTCAATTTAACAATAACTTTGTTGCTTGCGAACTTTTTGTGCCGCTTGCAGCGGCAGAAGTCTCAATTTTAAACTACGAGTCTAGATCCAGGGTTGGCGCTGACGGAAAGTGAAGTCGAGGCTTCACTGCACTTGCCTCCCATTGAGGTCATTGCGAAACAACGAAATTGCTGAGAGTGCAAAAATTGTCAGGACAACCTACATAGTTATATAACATAGGTACATAGGTATAGGTATATAGGTATGGCTCAACAGCTCACTTAGTCAATCTCCGGTACAATGGTGTGCACGTTAGACACGTGGACTCGGGTCGGGTAATAACAATATTTCGGATCCTGTATAATTTCTCCTGGCTCGCACAATGATCAGGCGACTGTGTTTACACGAATGTTGCCGTGCAATTGACGTCAGAACCATTTCTCAGTAGGTCGGGCAATATATCCTCCAAATGTCGGCAGAGCTCCATAAAGACGACAAAGTTTATTTCTACTATCCAATGAAAATGTGAGTAATTATAACTCAATGAGTATTAACTCTGTTATCCTTCCTTTGTTGTTGGGACACATGGCATCAGCCTGGACTTTAGTTTTTGCTGGAAACACGAAGAGCAACATGTTCTTCACACAAGATGAGAAGTCCATGGATGTCATCGTTGCTCTCTGTACTGGGCGTTAGGCCGACACTGAAGGAGATGTGTAAGTAAAAGTGCAGTTACTTCACTCACACAAAGTCTGATAGAAACTTTTAGTAGAAAAGAGAAAAAATAAACTTCTCTCGACCCACATGATCACTCTCTCCTATCTGATACCTTTGAACGCCAACATTTTGGAAGAAGAAAAGAGTTTTTCGCCGCTGGCTGGTGAAGAAACTGACAAAGATACAAACACTGATAGCTCCAGATCCAGTCGATGGCTGCTATTTACGACGGCTCTTTTCTTCGTACTGTACGAACAGTATTTTGTCTCTGTGTCCGGCCACCCCGAGCGAATCATTAGGAGGGACGGCAGATTGCCATCGAAACTCTTTTTCCTACCGGGTTCGTTCGTCGGGGGGGGGGGGGTGAAAAATATGTGCAACCAGCAATTTGTTGCTATTTACAACGACGACCACGTAGGAGCAATTTGTCTTATCAATCTGGCCTGGCCAAAACTGCTTCCTCCTCGTCGTCTTCCTGCTCGAGCATTCGTTTCTCTCTGTGTGTGCGAGTCATAGGTGGAAAAGAATTAAGCAAGAATCATGCGTGCTTTTGTTGTTATCCCTCTCCAGGTGGGGGCTTCGTGATTGCACCGGCCCGAGTTAAAACTGTGTCTGATCAACACTAATCCTCCAAACGTCGTTCACCACGATCTGCCAGCTAATAAATTCCGTAAATATGTTTCCTCAGCCGACACAACCAAAAGGGGTTCGCCTTACAGGGTGGCTCTTAACTTTCGTAACATGTTTTACGTGGGGACAACACCTGTAAGCAGAGGCTGCAATGTGGATGTCACGCATGCTACAGAGCTTCATGACCAGACGTGGCATTGATGACTCGCCCCAGATGCGCGTAGACGGCCTTGCAGGATCCTGCACTGCTGTCCTTCTAATTTGGCGCTCTCCCACTCCAGTATCATGGAAGACTTCGGGACTGCCTTTGCACGAGCTGGGGGGGGGGGGCGGCCCGGGCGCGGCGGGGCGACGAGCCGGCGAGGAGGAAGAAGAGGACTGGGGGGGGGGGGCGGCCCGGG
>JAAUXU010039062.1_pt1 | contig 69125 bp, 71 predicted proteins | sample 7278151 | NCBI WGS metagenome assembly JAAUXU01 (sample SAMN14350113, study PRJNA611818) | marine sediment metagenome | isolation source: surface marine sediment (1.8m) | place: French Polynesia: Moorea | collected 2018-08
AACATACGACTCTCATTCTTTATATCTTAGATTTTTACTGAACAAGTGACCTAGGAAAAGTTTCAATCAAACACTGCATGTACACTGTACACTTGTACAATATATTTAGGGCATTCACCTAGCAACTTAGCTTATCCAAGAAGTTGATCATGAATGTGTTCCACTTCTCTGGATTGTCCAAGTAGCATGGGTGGCTTCCATGAGGAATTACCTAGAACAGTCATCGTTACTGTAGCCCATGTCGAATAGCGCACGAGTTCGGCGGCATCCACATGTGTGTGACCTACTTGGACCTGAGTGGATGTCCTTATGTGAGATAGCATCCTGTCTGTGCCCTTGCCCTGTTCGTCCTTCTCCCCTCGAACAGGCATTGTGGGAACTCCGACTTTGGCCAACGCATCCTCTTTCAACTCGACAATTGGAGCTACCGGGACAAAGCCGCAAAATAAATCTGCAAGGATAGCAACCACATCGTATTGTGCCACTCTTTGCTTGAGTGTGCTTGAGCGAGCGTGTTAGATAGCGTCCAGTACTAATACTAGACCTTGTTTTTCCTTGAGCAGCTTAACGGAGTATTTCGCGGACGTCGACGGGGACACCACGATCGGCTTAGACTTCTTGCAGATGTCGTGGATAACCTTTTCCAAGAATTTCGCGGGGTCAACTTTGTCAGCTTTGTCTGTCTTTCCGTGGCCTGATGCAACAATGTAGGTGTATGAAACTGCTGCCTCTTTGCACTCTAGCACACTGTAGAGAACGATATGGTATCAGGAAGAACAGTACCTGGCATGTCGATGGCAATGGCAGTGTGACCCATCGCTGCCAGGGAGGACAGGGTGTGCGTCTCCTTCTCCCAGACGGAAGAGTCATCGTCGTGGCCGTGCAACAGCAGCACAGTCTTCTCGGTCGGAGGCTTCAAGAATCCGGGCTTGCACTTACGGTAGAACACTTCCACACCCTGTCGACCGAGATCTCTAGCAAAGAGTTAACCATACCAGTTGGGTGCACCAAGATCTTTACCATAATGCCCTTCCGTTGTTCTTTGATTTGGACGTCCGTAACATTTAGGTCCTTGACCTCTGGCGGTATCGGTGGATCAGCACCGTTGAAGCTCTTCCAATCTTGATTTGAAGAAGCTTAAAGCCCAAAATGACCTGTGTTATCGTAGGTACGACATTGTACAAATAGATTCGCGGATGGCCTTGAAAAAGCTTCACGCCACTCAGTGGTGTTGCGTGGCCCAATGAAGGCCCATTAAAGTCTATTGCAAGCCTGTTGAAGATCACATTAGATTCACTACGCTTTCATTTTTAAAAGTTCAGCACCCACTCGAAAAAAAATACCTAAGATATGGAGATATAACTGGCAGAAAGTCGTAGTCATCAACGGATAAAATTTGCACGCAGTGAAAGATGACATCAGAGGTGCTTCGCATGCCACGTGAGCTATCAAAAAGAGGCAGCAGCCTCCATTTTGCGGCAAGTGGAGACGAGGCGATACCATGATCTCCATGCCTCCGACCTCATCATCTCGTCGCCGTCATCGACGTTGTCGATGCAAACAAAATGAAAAGAGTGGCTGCCTATATCGGAGGACTTCCATAGGGGACAATATGCGGTTGTTCATAACGGACCCCTGAATGCCAAGCAGTGTGGAGCTTTCTCTAGGTGACCGGCCAATATTTGTGCACCCCACTGCACTAGTGACCTCTTGGCATGATGTGTGTACTACCTTCGTACTAGGCTGGATCGAAAATGTCAATTTTGTTTTGTTAGGGTGGCACATGGGCGATAGACGCTGTTTTAGCGGTTCCGAGTCTCAAATGTTTTTTTAAGAAGAGTTCTTTAACTATGGGCACTTTTAACTCAAAGTTCTATATCACACTGTGTGCAGTAAGTGCAGAACACACTTCTTTTTTTCAACCTTTACCTTTGACTGGATTAAGCAACAGAAGTGGTTTAAGCCTTCATGGAACGCTAAGAAGCTCCTCTGAAGCACAACTCCTATGCACTTTTGCTCTAGGATCACGCATCCATTCACAATATGGGATCAACGTTATGTACAGTAGCAGAGTTTACAACACGAAAATTTGGCTGTATTGTGAACAAATGACTCGTCCTAAAGCTTCAGTGCATAACATAGCTTTCCATTACGGCTGAAAAAAGAAGTGTGCGCTACCTTCACCACATACTGTACAGTATGTTGTACAGCATTGAATTTAAAGTTCCTGCAGAGAATGGTCCTGAAGAAAAAATGGCTTCAGTAAAATCTTGTATTTTTGCCCAAAGGCCAAGAAAATCATTTTTTCGAACTAGCCTGCCATGTATGTAGCAGTTTTGACTGGGGTATGCGCAACTACACGTACATTTGGCCGACGCTCCAGCGTCATCTGCCTTTGAAGACCACCATGCGAAGCAGACGATGCAGGTTACCACGACGAAGATGATCGTGCGCCCACTTATCAGGCCTTTCTTGCCGGATCTGCTTGAATTTGCCATATTCGCCTTATAGCAGCAACTGACAACTGAGGTATTTAAATATCTCCCCTGCGCGAGCACAGATGTGCTGGATGGCGTGCTTCCCCGATATCCTTTTTTGTGTTGTGCGATACCATTAAAGTGTAGCATCATCAATAGGTTAGCAGTTCTTATTGAGTAGGAGTCAGCGAGCTCTAGCGGACAAAAGGCACGAAATATCTGATTGAATGGCGATGCACTGCACATTTGGTAACTAAGGACCTATGACAACCACGTACATTTCTTTACACCCTCATTTGCTTCATTTACACTCTTTTCTTTCAAACAGGGAGACCCACATCAGAGGCCCGCAGGATGAAAGGTCAAAATATCACAGAATAATATGTGCACACAAAGCGGCTCCCTCTTAACAATTCAACTTCTTCACGAAGTTGTGTATCATGAGGTGGAACATCTTGGGATTGTCAAGGTAGCAAGGATGCCTGGCCCCAGGAATCACCTATGAAAATTAACGGTTTTTGCATAAGTTCAGTCATGCACAGCATGTAACTTCCCACCTGCGCCTTCGAAGAAGTCGGTATCTGTGCAAGATTTTTCGCTGACTTCAAGCCCATGTTAGTGTCCATTTCTCCAAAGATGATCAACGTTGGCACCCGAACAGACTCATAAGCTGCTTTGTCATAGGTCTCGGTCAAGACGGGAGCCACAGGCACGTAACCGCACATAAGATCTGACATACAAGTTTACCCTCCAATCATCAACGTAAAATGTACATGACTTCTTGAACACTCACACGGACTCTGCATGAGGACCGGCAAAGAGAAACGTCCGGACATCGAGGGCGACACGACCACCGGGGCTTTGCCTGGCGTCAGAGTCTGAATGGCGGTCGAGAGAAACTCGCCCGGATCCGCATCATCATTTTTGGCTGACTCGCCAAAGCCTGAAAGGACATTTGAGCTTTGCCGAAACACCAAGACACATTGAGTGTAAGAAAATACCTGGTAGATCGAGGGCAATCACCCTGTAGCCAAGGGCAGCCATGGTCTGCACGGTGGCCAGACCTTCCTGTTGCCATGTTTCTGCCTTGAAGGCCATTCCATGGAGCAGCAAAATAGTCTTGTCTGCTGATGGAAGTGCTGATGCTGGATGGCTCTCCAGGTAGTGAACAGAGGAACCCTAAAATTCGACGCATGGTTGTGCAGAAGTACGGATGTATACAAAACAATACGGGTAATAGATGATTACCATGATCTGGGTGGTCCTGCTGTCAACCCTAATTTCATCGCTCCGCTCCCTGAGGAAGTCGTCCGCCTCCTTCGGCATCGGCTCATTTAGGAAAGAGACTTCCTTCAAGCTGGGGCCGCCGGTGAGGGCGCCCAACATCGCATGTGGTCCTCCGTAAGAGTACATCACGAGGCAGAGGCTCAGCAGCAGGGAAACGTAGAACAGAACTCGAGAATTCCTGCACAGAGAGAGACACTCTTCTTTCTACGTAGTAAAGGAACGACTTCATGATTACGTAATGATGTCCCAAAGCTAAAGGGCGACTGCGAGGCACGCGGCTCGCGGGCCGCAGACTTAGATAAGAAGCACTTAGCTGCGGTTCATTGTTGCGATAACGTGGATATGAGTATAAGAGAGAGGAGATGCAAGATAGGGCAGTCCCCAAATGTACATGCGTGCCCTCCCCTGCACGAGCTGCAAGTGGAAGTCACAGCCGCAGACGTAGACATTTGTTACGTCGTCTGCTGAGTAGTTGCCAAAGCCCGAAATGACCAAGGGATTACAAGTGCTAAACATGGAGCGTACATGGACCTCAATGACGTGGCTGCTCCACGTCGTCTTCTTTCTGAATCCTTTCGCTCGTGACGCACCGAACAGCACTGTGATATATGAAGCATTCTAAGAGCTCTCACCAGGTAACTGTCGACACCATGGCGATCATGCGCATCACTCCTCCACAGTGATGATTAGCCACGGCCTTGTTGGCTGCGGCGCTCCCCTTGGCGTCGAGGTCCTCTCGGGTCTTGAGAGGTTTACGAGGAGGCATCAACGCTGCATTTCAATATCAAATCAAAAGTAAAGCTGCTTTTTTTCTCTAAAAAAGAACTGTCTCACCTCTTCACTTACTCGTAGACTTAGTCCTTTGTGAGGAATTGCTGGTTTCACTCTTAGAGCTGTTCAAGAAGCCTTCTTGCAAGTTCAAGTGTTTTTTTGCACGGAGCTGTAAAGTTCAAGGGTCGTTTGATGTTGTCGCTGCTGTTGCAGTCGGCGCTGCTGATGACCATAGTCAAACCGCTGCAGACAGACATGACCGTTATTGGCTGTCCGTACATGCTGAAGCTGCTGAGTGCACCCGGCCAGCAGACGACTCCTCCACGCGCATGCGCAGTACGCTACTCAAACGGCAGGTGAAAGCTCTGTGAATAACGCAACCCCTCCTTCCTTCAACGTGCATATCTTGGATACATTTCACTTTAGCGTCAGTGCCAGCTTGATTAAAAGGTTGATTACAGACCTACAAATAGTTTGTTCATCTTCTGAGATTCTCTAAGCCTTCGTCAGTCATAGCATGGTTGCTCCGTCCGCAAGTAATGTCCTGGGTTCGACATTTCATGCAGGTCCATGGCGTATGTAGATGTATATTTACAAAATGACATTTTTTGGAGACGACATGGCAGCACATTCTTCAATGTTTGGTTGTAATTCAAGAGATGAAAACTTTTCTCGGAAGGTCAGTATATCTTGAAAACATCCGCCGAAACAACACAAGTTGTACTGAAGTGAAAGTGGTGAACTCATGAGGGGACACGATGCCGCATCCTAGCCTGCAGGCCAAGTAGCTGTGCGAGTTCAATTACAAGGACTGGCCCTTCCGGTCCATGGACAATGACATGATGATCTGCTGCCACAGCTACGAGAAGGCCCTTCAGCCGGGGTATCTTTAACAACGTAGAAAAGCGCTGATTGCGAAATGCTTCTGCTACTGTAAGAAGTGTCTCACAAGAGAAAAATCAGGAATCCTCAAAGATCCCTTGAAGACAGGCATGACTTGGCATCGATGTGAGTTGGTGTGCACTGAAGCCACAAAAGTTTTATTAATGAGATTCATATTTGCGAATGCACCAAACATTAGTTTGTTTATGACAAACTCATATTTACATATTTTGCCACTCTCACGGCATAATATAATTAATGGGGTGCCTAATAGGACTTATTTTGCCATCCAAAAGTGCAAAAGATTTCAAGCCCTGGTCATGTCTACAGTGACATCTGCTGTGGGTGTGAACAGAACAACGCCATTTCCAAGGGACTCAAGCCGTAGGCACATCGTTTGATTCAATGTTAACTTGATGATTGTCAGCCCTGTTTATTCTCTAGTTACTCTTTTTTTCTTTTCTACAGTACATGTGTAGTTGCCGCGTAAGGAAAAGAATGTGTAATAGTACAGTATAGCGAAAACCAAAGAAGTCCCTCTTCACTTTCCTGAGCAGGCCTTGACGGGCCTCTGGAGGTGCTGTATCACTGGAGATTCTTGGTCTGTCCCATAGCAGTTCTCTATGGTTTGCACGAGCTACCCCAAGAGCTAATAACAGGTCGAAGAAAGATGAGACGGTAGTGATGAATACATATTATACGTATTGTATACGAGCGCAGGAGGAGCAGTTGATGCCATCATTGCTCTCTCTCTGTCCTGGTTTGGGCATAAATGCTGATGCAGCACATGCAGCTGGTGACGAAGCCAAAGAAGATGTAGGCGGTAGTAATGAGCCAGAAGGCGAAGATGTACACAATCGGGCTGCAGTAATGCGGGTCGTCGGAGCGAGATGAGTCCATGATGGGCTCGTAGATGCGGTAGACCCATACACAGCCTGCGTAAGAAGCAAGAATGACGACGGAATTGTGTGTTGGATATTTATAGGCTGCTTACCAGTGATAAACCAACCGCAGAGAAAGCATGAGATGATGGACTGGGCCGGATGGTTGTCTTCCTCCTCCGGTTCTTCATCACTTCCGTGAAGAGAAGCTCCTCCGTGGTTTCTCCTCCGTCTGTTGGTGCTGCCGTTGCTACCATTAGCGCTGGCAGAGCCGCACTCGTTGCCTGCGTTGTCGTTGGTGTTACTAGCGTCAGTGGCGCCAGCCACAGCATTATTGTTGTTGCTGCTGCTGGTGGTGCTGCTGCTGCGTCGAAATCTTCTAGCAACGCCAATTAAATACTTGAACACCAGGAACGTACCTGAGATTAGGAGATTAGTGTTTGCATCATCTTGCTCAATAATGTTTACAAATATGCATAACTGTGGACTAATACTGTATGCGTAGTGGTTTCTTACCGCCTACGATGAGAAAGACCGGAATGTAAGGCTCCGCAGGGCAGTCGTTGAAGTTGACTGCACCGACCAGGATCATGATGACTGGGATGACAACGGTGACTGAACAAGCGATTGTGCAACCGATGGTACCGATCAATAGGATCACCAATTTCAGCAGGAAGTCGACTATGTTGCGCGACGCCTTGTGAGTATCCAGAATGCGCCCGAACAGGGAGTCATATGAGGGAGGCTCTCCTGATAAATTGTTTTGTCAGTATTATAGTACGTAAGGTCTATGCATGCTTCGTACATTATACTCTCTTTTCTTTTGGGAAACACACACACATATATATACAAAATATATTCCCCACTGAACTCTTACCATTCGGATCAACAACATCGTCATAGGAAGGGGGTGGGACGTCCCTATTAAGTGGTCGTACGGTGCCAGGGATGTCACTGTATGACGGCGGAGGCGACATCTGGCTCGTGCCCGGCGACGACAGCTCGTCGACGCCGTCGTCGGAGGCCGCCGCTTCCATCGGGTTGATGATGATGCTCACACCGGCGCTGCCGGATGCACCGTTGTTGCCATTTGCGCCGGCGCCGTTCAGACTGACTTCGCTGCTGCCGCTGCCCCCTCCTCCAATGGTGGTGGCGTTAGTACTGACTGTCAAGGAGGCGGGGCGGTAGGAGGCAGGGTGATGCAGGTGGTGGTGGCTGGGGGGGCTCTTCGACGATTTGATGTTGCTGCGACACGACAGACGTTCCGTAAGGTTACCATCAGTGACGAGCTAACTGAACTGACTCACAAGGTCTCGGCCTCTGTCGGCTGTTGCTGTCTCTGCTGTTGCAGTTGTCTCCTGTCGACGGCGCTGTTCAGGGTCACGTTGAGCGTAGTGGGGACAATGGGGTGATGACCATTCATTCTTATGGCACTTACTGCGTGAGTAAAAAGAAAAAGGATGTCCGGTGCCCATTTCCTGACAGTCCCTCCATCACTTTCAGCCCTGACGCTATTGCTGTCCTTCCCCACGCCAGTTCCGTTACCCTCCCATGTTGCCGAGGCGACTTCCCCTTGCTCCGTCCCCGGGCCTGGCCCCGTCCCCCCTCCCCTCCAGCCTCCTGCTCTACAACACCATCCCCTCGGACATCCCTTTCCACTGACTGAATGACTGGCACAGTATGAATAGGACACTTTCTTTCTTCTTCAAGGCACCTCCAAGGCCAATAATTGCTGCTGCTGGCAGGGCTTGAGCAGCGGCAGCTGTGCAATGCTACGTTGACTAAGTACATACGTCCACGACCATTGCTGACATCACGTTCAGCAGTAGGACGCATTAACTGGCGAGCCCTTCTTTTCTCAGTCCTGATCCGGGTCAATCTGGCCAGGAGCACCAATCCTTGACCATCACCATAAGCGGCCAGCAGTGAAGTTATCCCAGTAGCACTGATGGAACAGCTTCGTCACTTCTTTGTCCATGACCGTGGGTGCAGAAGTCGCTGTTATCAATCAAAGCACTGCTTTCTTCCCTCCTGCAAGGTGGTGGTTGCGCTCTTTTCATTTGAATTCTCTCTGACTGACTTGGCCTTTCTCTGATAGCTGATTCTTCTTCTTACGTGCGTCAGAGAAAGACTGTTGAAGATATTCCTGTACCTCTATGTGCAACACATACTCACGTACGTACGTGATAGCAGACTACGGTGGTGATGGGTTGTGTCTGCATGAGAAAGGCGCGCATGCAAGCACACACAGAGGAGGGAGAGAGAGAGAGGCCACTGCGTGGTTAGTGTGCAAAGTGAAAGCAGCCCTTGCTCTGCAGGCCTCGAGCGCCAGCTCTTACTCCCGTGGAGCCTACACAGCTCAGAGCTGGTGGTGAAATCAGTGAAATCGCATGACGGAGGAAAGAAAATCGTTTCTCTCGGGCCTGGCATTGTTCTCTCAATGCCAACTACATGAATATTTACTGGCCTCACTATGGTACTGGTGCCCATAAGATATCGGAGAGTTTTCAGAGAGCTCCGCAATGGGTACGATAAGCACGTATATTTGTTTTCGTGACCTTGAACGCTGTATAGACCCTCCTCCTTTCTCTGCTTCGGGTAACGTGAAGCACCGACAGGAAGCAAATGTGGAACTGAATGTTGCGTGAAAAATCGCCAAAATGAGTGGTGAGCATGAAAGGAATACCACGCTGGCATCAGTTACATAGCGGTTTGCCTGCGGCGGACGCGCGCAAATCCGTCCGTCCAGGACCCGCGTCCGTAGGGTCCGTAACGAGCGACCCGCGATCGATTCAATTCCATGCTGTCAAATGAGCAGCACTTCAAGTACGAGGGGCCGCCACCACGTACGGCTCGTCCGTCTACCTCTGCCTCCAGCAGAGTGAGTTCACGTCACGAAAGCTCCATCACTGTTGGGTAAGACACGGTCATGAGTCACCAATGTTGTCCAGATCTGCTGCTTGTCAGGACGGACGTTGGGTACGTGTTGGCGCATCCAAAACATGCGTCACCCTCAGCAGAGGGATGCACGGCAAGGCCGACGATCACATGCGTCAGTACGGGCAAGACGCTGTCTAGTGTTATACAGTAGAAATCGTTATCCTTTCGCCCCCTCCCCCCTGTATGCACCGACGACGTTGTACCGAGTGCAGACGGACAGCACAAGGTGTGAGTGCGTCGACACGTGAGTAATCTCCACAGATAGCAATGGAAAGAAATGCCACTATTATCAGTGCTCACCCACCCGCCCAACCCCTTCTCGCCTCGTTCGTGCCCGTTCACCACAAGCCCTGAAAGCATCGCGGTCCGCACACTCGAGGCCCGTCACGTCGCTCAGTGGGGTCCACGTGCATGCACACACAATAAGTGGGAAGAGCTGCGTCATTTTCAAGAATCGTGCGACCAAGCTCGAGAGGAGATTCGTACAGCTGTTGCACTCTGAGTCCTTCGTCCCAGGAGTTGGGCATGGCAAGTGTGAGCCTCTTTGCACGAAGACACCCTCCTCGACTCAGCTCGACGCAGTACTCAAGATCTCCGTCGGTGCCGCCGTCGTCGTCGCCTCCGCCGCCGCCGCCGTCTTTGTTGTCGTGTTGCGCAGTACTCTAAACAAACACGTTCGACGTCATCGTGAGGGCAAAGAAAAAGTTAGTGCGACTCCTCAGAAATTGGGGCAATAAACCCGAAACCTGTCCAGAGCGAACGAAAAGCTCAGTCTTTTTGAAAACGAGCCCTTTTATCTCACTCTCTTGTGATTGGCAGAGCAGCGATAAAGAAATCTGGGTGCCAGCAAAAGATGCTGATGAATGGGCCACTTCAGCTCTTACCACATACATGACCGACGACACACCGGGCTTAGTCGACGACTGGCAGCGGAACAAGTCACACGTGCGACAAGCGTCTTTCTCCGCTCTGTACTCGAAGTCAACGGGAACAACGAGTGAGTGCACAGTAGGCATGCTTCAAACGAGCCACGTGGCGCCACGTACGCCAACAAAGAGTAACAACGTCATCCCCGTTGTCACACGGCCTGCACTCCTCTCATTGTTCTGTGTCACTCTTCTTGCTTCCCCAAACCACCTACGTTTGGGTGCCCCTCCTTGGAGCACCACTTGACCCCACTCGAGCAGCACTCATAAGCAGTGCGACGCAATTAGCGCCCTCACGTTCAACAGCTTCTGCAGGTCCGCACATGAGAATGCTGGCAAAGGTCTCTAAGAAATAAAAAAAAAGTCAATAAGAACTTTTCATTCATGTTTCCCGCCTGTTTTCCCACCAAGTAAACAAACATCCTTTCAAGGATTCAGAAGCTACGACTCACGTCAAGGGTCCCGCACACCCCAGAAACGGTAAGAACTGCCTTGATGTCATCATTGCTCACATCAGCACGCCTGCGTAAGCAATGATGGCGTCCTGGTGATTAGATATCCGGCAGGTGTCCGCAAGGGACTACGTGTGCTGGTTGAGCCTCGTGGAGGCCACATTGAGGGAGTTCTCAAGGTGCAAGGCGCTGACGATTTAAAAATGTTTTTCAATGAAAAAATGTTTGATTGCTGCTATCCATTTGCGAGTGTACAAAATGAGGCACACTTTTGCAGGCGCATTTTTCCACAGTAAATATTTTTCAGATTTCTCTCAGAAGGGCGCTAATTTTGCGTCGCAATGTTCATCTTGTTACATCATTACCATAATTCAGTGTACATCTTCAAATGACGTGCCCAGCTTGACTTCAGACAGAGTCTAAACACTTGCCTAGTTACAGGTTGGGCCCAGGTAGCTTGGCTTGCCCATGAGCTGAAATGAAGTAATGTGGCTTAGGACAGGAGTGCCAGCTTGGGAGAAGAAGAAGACTGGTCAGAGCAAGTAATAAATTCATATCAGCTTATGACAAGAGAGATGAGATGAAAAGTCAGTTTGATGAGATCACTTTGCTAAGATGGCGCTTTGGAGAACAGTGTGCAATTTTCTCCTGCCTTTCTAGAACCTACGACGTACATCATGACTTATTGGAAGTACCAGCAAACGCTTAATACTTAAAGATGGCTCTGATTGTGGCTTAGGCCTCGCCCTTGATATGCACTGGGGACTGAATGAGTTTGGTCTTCGAAATTGCAGCCGTCTTTCATTTCCAGTATACTACACAGAACAAAGTAAAGTTTGGAACAATCGGGATTTTGCTTTAATTCATTGTATTCTCAATGAATTCTCAACCTTGTAGTTGGGAATTTTGGGCTCAAATGTGGAGTGCGTACAGCTCCACATGTTTGCTGTTAGTAGCAGCTATGATTTGACCTCAATCAGACATGTTTTCTGCATGACATCTCAAATTCAGAACAGTCACTCCAGTAGCACAGGACAATAGTATTGTCTGAAAGTGTGACTCCAAAAATCCTATGTTCTAAAAGCCTGTCCTTCGAGCTCAATCGGATCTACTTTTGCAACGTAGGTCGAGAATACCATTTTTTTGCAGCTGCCAACAGGCCAAACTTTCGGGTTTGCTTGTAACATGGCCCAGAGCTCAACTTGGGCAGCTTTGGCTCATTGAATCAAAGCAGCTAAGCTAAGCTTGGGATTCAACCAAATATTTTGCGATTATCCTGTAAGTTCAGTGATTTAAAGTGAAATCTCGGGTGTCTCTATTTTTTCTTGGCGCAGTGTGCCAGTTACGCCACCATTAGATAAACTTTGAATGTACAGACAAAAGTATGGAGAGATCAGCCAGGGTCAGGCCTTAACCTATGGCTAGTGTTATGCAGGCACCAATGGATGCTGTTATCACTCTTGGATTGTCAAATAACGGTGCCAGGAGATCAAAGGTGAGCTTTTTTGCTGTGACAATTGCAGTTGAAGTTGTTTGTGCTTGCCATAGTTTTTGTCGTCTGACACTTGGAAGGGCCGTCAGCTCCAAAGTTAAGGCCGCCAAGAGCCAAATGTTTCCATAGGTATTTATAACAATTGTAGTTTCTTAATAGTGGCACACCCGGTATACGTACTGCGGCTTATGATGTGAGTCATTTCTGACCTTTGTCACCTCTGGGTGCTACTTTATTACAAGAAATAAAGAGTGTGCGCGTTTGTACTGCGCATACATGAATTTTTTTTCACTCCTGCACTTGGTTACTTCAAGACTAACTGGATTAGAATCGGACACTTGTTGTTGTTGCCAAACACTGACAGTGACGCTCACGCTCAGTCCAGCGTTCCTAACCGGCATTTTTGAAACTGTTTTCAGTTGCACTAAATGCCTTTGTTTTTAGAGCTTGTTTAGTGTCTGGCATTAAGTGAGAAATTGTATTTTAGTGCTTGGCATTGTTTGCAAGACGGATGGCACTATTGAACTCAAGAGACGTGGCGACACACTCACTTGCTCTTGGTGATGGCGGATTTCAAACCCTAAACAAGCCCATGCTTGAAATAAGCTTGGCGGGCCTAGACCCAGGCGAAGGAGACGCTGGTGAACGATTCTAAGCAAGGAGCTCAGGTGAAATACTCATTTTAACCTTTGGTTAGGCTGAAAGTGAATGACGTAACCTTTAGGTTACGTCTGGAAGTTTTGGTGAAAATCATATGCGACCTGCTCGCTGGGTGAAACTCTGCCAGCGTCTCCTGCGCCTACTCCGAGGTCTCTAGAGTGTCCGAAGTTTTGCAAATGCTGCTCCTTAGCGAATGCTAAGCCAATCCCAGAGTTTAAAAGCTTGGTATTAGGCTTGGCCTGGCTTGAGCTCGCATCCATCCCACCACAAGTCGCTGTCGCTCAGTCAACCCGCCAGCGGTAGAAAATCGAAGTCCGTTTTGATAACCCCACTCGTCTAAGACGAGCCCGGTCTCCAGCCTCGCATCAAACAGTGTGTGTGAGAAGTTACTTCCCTTCCTACCCCTCCTCCTTTTCGCCATGCTATGGAGCTGTCCGTGTTGGCAAAGTCCAAGAGGAGATCTGCCTCACTGCGGCAACACTTGTGCCACTTACCAGGGGTAACAGAGATCTTCGCGTGCTACTTCTCCCGCTCCGATCACCACGTCTCGTTCCCTCACCGTGTTTTATTGTACACTTTCCCGCAGCAGCAGCTGAGCACATCCCTTTGAGGATCTTGAGTAACCGACATTGCCAAGAGCAGTTGAGAAGCATCGGCATTGGAGTTAATCGTGCTTTATTATGCTTTCAGCATGGGGGAAGAGAGCCAATCCCGTGTTCTTACCCCCCTTGTGGACTACCGGTCCATGGCTTTCAAGGTGTGCAAGGAGTACCTCCAAGGGACCTGGAGGAGTATCAGGGAAGACGAGTTCTTCATTAAGAGAATAAGGTTTGATTGGGTCAACAATACATCTGACACAAATATTGAAACTAATCTCATATTACTCCCTATGGTAGCGGCGGCCTCTCCAACCACATCTTTTACTGCTCGCTCCCGCCCTCCAAAGCTCCTCGTGGCCATGAACCAGCTGCCGTTCTCCTCCGTCTTTACGGAGAGAGCGACGAGAATGTCAACAGGTACTTCCTCACCCACATGATTAACAACGTGGTCGTGTTCACCATGCTCAGCGAGAGAGGATTGGGTCCAAAACTGTACGGGGTGTTTCCTGAAGGAAGGTAATGCAAACTGGTAATTTAGGCACGCTTCAACCCTGCAACGCTCTGTCACTTGGTTTGTTTCAGGTTGGAAGAGTACATTCCCTCTCGTTCCATGCACCCCAGCGAGGTCCGCGACTCGGTCTACAGCGCGGTCATCGCCAGAAAGCTGGCCAAAATCCACGGTCTCTCCACCCCCATTAACAAGGAGACACAGTGGCTTAGCAAAATGTTCAAGGGGTGAGTATGGTGGTAGCCTCTAAATGTAGGTTCTCTTCTTTTCTATCGTCTTCTTTCTTCAGATACTTATCCCAGGTGAATTCACTCTCAATAGATGAAGTCTCTGGGCGGGATCAGGACATCGCCAAAGACCTGCTAGAGTTTGACTTCTCCTCGGAGATTGACTGGCTCATGTGAGTGATGTGACCGCCGTTTATAGGTCTGGGCCTTGGCGCTCTGGTTGACTTCCCTGGTCTCTGCTCTTAGATTTGTTTTACTCAGTGACTACTGATACTCATCGCAACAATGAGCTATCGTAGTGTTCACAGCTCGCTCGTTTGGAATTCGCAATGATTGCGTCGTCTCCTAACGGGGGATTAGAATGCTGTCCCAGCAAAGACAAAAAGCTGTCAGATGCTCCAGAAGCTCATCATGGTAACAAGAAGAATCTGCCAAAAAAGGGAAAAAAAAACTAAGGCACAGCAATTGCAAGAAACGAGCCAGAAAATGTTACCGCAGCTAGCTAGCACGGAACGTTGCAGCCCTTGGGGTAAAAAACCTTCGAACTGAGTCATCAGACTGACTACCTTAACTGTACTTTATATTCCTGATCGGATATCAAAGGCATGATGAGATTCTATCCAGACCAAAAAAAAGAGTTCATCTCCAGCAGCTATGAAGATAAGGGATCAGGAGATTCAAGCTTGTGGAGAGGACTGTCAAAGACGGCGACGAATCTGATCGAGTAAAATGAAAAGAACCTCATTGAATACGTGTTCTCAGTGGGACCAAGGCCAAGACGGTAAATTTCGATGTAAAGTCAACGAAGCTCCACGGAAGTTGGATCAGTCACTTCGCCACTGCCGTAGAACCCATTTTCTTACAGTTCATATGTGTACGCACACGTTGTGCGTCAGTGCATCCAAGGAGATTATAGGATTGCTGTTGGTGCTGGTGTCAATCTTTGCAGTGTATCTGCGTGTGTCAGTGGTAATCCCGTGTTGTCGATATGAACAAGTTGAATGTTTCGTTGCAGGCGCTTCGTTTCTGCCGTCCATTCCCCGATCGTGTTCTGCCATAATGACGTCCAGGGCGGGAATGTCTTGCTCAGGCAGGAAGCCTCGTCGGCGGACGAGAAAATCATGCTCATAGACTATGAGTTCTGTGGATATAACTTCAGGGGTCACGACTTGGTGGGGCAAAATGACCTATATTCCAATATAGTTCTTTATATTGCTGAATAGTACCATATGAACCATTATCCTTTCCCTAAGGCTAATCACTTCAGCGAATGGGAGTACGACTACACGAGGAAGGACTTCCCCTTCTACAACTGTCACAGGGAGAACTTTCCCAGCAAGGAGAGACAAGTACACACAATACAGTAGTGACTACTGTACATCTGGTATCAACTACTTAACATGCCTGTTTTATTCTCCTGAACTTTTACTTACCTATCAGATAGAGTTTTTCATTGCCTATCTCTCCACGATGGACGACTCTTCCTCGCCTGAGCCTTTGCCTACTCAGACTCACGGCGATCAGAAGCGTACGAGGTCCGCGAGTGGTCACGGTCAAGGCGGCGCCTCGGCCAGTCTGCGCAACAGCGCCAATAAGCGCCGGCGCAACCATTCCGTGTCTGCCGCCTCCGACTCATCCCTTCGCATTCGGGCCGAGCAACTTTATCGTGAGGTTCGCGCTTTCACGCTCGTGCCGAGCCTGATGTGGTGCATGTGGGCGATGGTGCACTCGACCAACACCAAGATTCCATTTGGATACTGGGTGGGTGGGGAGACATTGCCAACCTAGTATAAGTAAGACTTACAGTGACCTTCTCTTCAGCACTACGCGAGGGATCGTATGACCGACTATAATAACCACAAGAAGAGAGTTCTCTCTCAGCTGGAGCAAGAAAAACTACAGTTGATCGGAGAAAGTAAGGATCGTGTAATCGCAGCCACCGATAACTAATTGCACAAGGTTAAGGTGATAAATAAGTCAATTGCATTTGTTAGTGAAATAGTATAAGAGATCGTCGTAAAAGTCGCTCGATCTTGTTTGATATTTTTGTCGCTCTGAGCACCCAGGCATGCCTAAGGTGTTGAACTGCCATTCCTGGAAGATGAATCTCAGAATTTTCCACACTGGAATTCCTCATATGTAAACTCCAAGAGTTTGATCGTGGTAAACTGTATTTTGAATAGGGCTTGATTTCGTACACTGTATAGGAATAATTGATAGATAACGAAGAAGTTCTAATACAAATTGCTGAGAGAGGTTTTACTATTATAGTTCGTATGGTCTCGCAAAGAGCCTAGATTTCGCGTGGTCCTTTACCACTGACAAGCCATTTCGTGCGTTGTAGAAGTCTCGTAGAGGATGCTTCCATCACTGCCCCAGGTATGCTAGAAACAACACCTGCATTGTGCAAAGCTTTCTTCTCCACATTCGTACCTGTGTGCCAGTGTAACAGTACGATACCGGGTCTTCCACAAATCCAGAATATTTTCCCTCATGCCAGAATAAATACTACAATCATGAGGATAGTTTAGGTGTGACTGATATTGCATTTTTAATTGCCGGACCCGAAGGTGCAAACATATTCAAAGCGACGACGACTCTAGTGTGGGACCCAAACTTGTCGGCTGCAGCTATAGCTGATCTATGTATCTGTAACACCTTGTACTGTTCTATGGTGCAGCTTGTGCTCAGCCCGCTTGATCAAACACAGGTGATCGCAGCAACGCCAACATCTGCTCAGTGTACGAGACGTGGGCGCTTAACAGTAGCTCGGTATACCATGAACTAACATTAAAGTCGTGCAAGTTTCTGGAATGCTTCGAGTGTAAGCACATGAACGTGCATTGGAATTGACCAGACAAAAACTTGAAAAACGTGTTCGGTCAGCTGGTCAAGTCAGGGAGATAAGTTAGAGTTTAGATAGTGTACGTGCACCATACGTACTGACGTGCAACTCCACTGGAGCGTCAAATTACACCAGGACCCGAAGTCGAAGTGTCCGGTTCGTCAGGGGGCAAAACTATGTCTCTTGAGGACTCATTGCCAGAAAGCTCTTTGAAGAGCTCAATCAAGCAGCAGGTTCACAACAGTGTCTCGACTATCTTTAAACCAACAGCTCGTGAACGGGTACTTGTATTTTTGGCAGTATGTGCTGGGCGTTGACATTGGGACGACGTCGGTGAAGGCAGTCTTGGTCAATGCCCTGACGGGTGCGAGAGGTGGCAAGTCTTGTTCGCAAATCTGCGATGTGAGTTTTCTCTCTCATGGTGAAACACTTGTACAGGCTTTGTTACTTGTCATAGGTTTCTGTCAATAACCCATGCACTGAGGAAGCACACCCCAAATCTGACCTGCAGGACGCCTTCAAGATATGGGCAACTATACGGTAATCATCCTACTAAGACTGTCGGGAGGGAAAGTGACCAATGAGTAGGATTTTGGACGGTTGGTCCTTCAATCGTTAGGTCGTGTCTCCAAGGGCTGGACGCGAAGACAATGTCGAATGTGGTCCGGGTGGCCATCTGCGGCCAGATGCACGGGATCATCTTCTGGAAGAAGGAGGTTTTCTGCATCGAGTCGAAATTAATACTCATATTGTGACTTCATTTTTGGGTATTTCTCCTCAGGAAGCATCTTTGGTCGAAGCGGGCACATACTCGTCACTGCACACATGGCAAGATCGGAGATGTTCGAGTGAGTTCATCGATACTCTAGACAAGCCAGACTCCAATCTTAGAGTTGCCAAAGGATATGGATGTGCCACAACCTTATGGTAAAATTGACTTCATGCTAATTGATGCAGAGTCTTGGAGATGAAGAAGGTTTCTTTAGGTACCAGAAGCATTATGCTGAGTATCTATCCCAGTACAACCGTGCCGGAACTATTCAGGACTTTATGGTCTGCTCCATCACCGGAAATAAGGATGTCAAGACATCGACTCACCTGGCAGCCTCTTGGGGATATTTCAACGTTGAAACAAAGTTAGAATTCCATGACAATTGCCGTAGATGCCACCATACATTGTGCACACGAATGTAGACAATGGAACGAGGAGATTTTGAAGCGCCAGGGCTTCCCGTTGAACCTTCTCCCCGAAGTCGTCGAGTTGGGTTCGGTAGTCGGAAGTCTTCAGGAGGAGCTGCACGGGATCAAGAAGGGAACTCCAGTGGCCGTGGCTATGGGCGACTTCCAGGTGTGACAATTAGGTGATGGCATCGACAGGCCTGGAGATCTTATTCTTATTTCTCATCCTGCAGTGCGCCCTGAAAGCCTCCTTGACGTCAGAATTTAGACGTGAGGCTATCCTGAGCATCAACACTTCGGCCCAGATGGCATTTTTAGCCGAGGAGGGCTTTAAACCACCGGGGGTCGGCTCGGATGGTGTTGAATACTTTCCGTACTCAGACAACAGGTTCGCGGCGGTGGCTGCAGCTCTAAATGGCGGAAATTGCCTCAGCAGGTATAGAAAGGGCAATAAATTTAGGCCAGAAAAGTTGTACTGTGTGCAGAATTAGTTAATGACTAAGAAGTGATTTCGCAATTTAGGTTTGTAGACAATCTTCAACTATGGACTGCTGAGGTTGGCAAAGCTTCTACCAAGGAAGAGATCTGGAAAAAGATCGGTAGGTAAGCACCTTTTGCTGCAAAAGAATACTGTACCGCTCTCAACGATGACTTCTAGTCGAACTGGAGAAGGTGGGAAGTGGTTTGGAGTCTTCCGAGCTGATGGTGGTGACCCCCCTGTTGTACAACGAACGCCACATCCCTGAAGCCACTGCCGCCGTCACCAATATCACCCTGAGAAATATGAGACTACCCGCCATGATTGAGGCAATCTGCCTGGGAATTGTGGAAAACATACTCACCATGATGCCCATTGAGGTGAGCCTCTCACGATTGGTTTCAGAGCACTTGTGCGACCGTTTTCATTCACGACAGCTTCTGGATGAAAATGGCATCACGTCAGTGCTGGCCTCCGGTGCCTGCATTGAGAAGCATCCGATGCTGCAAAAGGCAATTTTCGATAAATTTGGAGAACGAGGATGCCAGCTGGTACCTGAGGGACACTCCTGCGTGGGCGCGGCTCTCTTCGTCATCGACAAGATGCTGGAGGATATAAGTTAGCACGTTACTTGAACCGTTCTGAAAGAATCCGGCGAGCTTCCATTTCCATGAACATTTCAACTCTTCCACGCACCACTCGGTCGCATCCCCTCCAGTTGTAATCAGACCAGCCGCCTCTACGAGCTGTCAAAAGTAAGGTACGATTTTAGCTGCAAAAATGTCCTCCGAAGTAGTAGAAAGCTCTACGTGCGTCGTATGAGTAGTGCTGTGCTCAGAAATTTGCATGATATGGGCTCGAACCTATGTACATCTTCTGCAGGCTCTCACTTTATGCTGTACGCACTTGTACAGTATCGCTGTTTGCACGTGTGTTGGATTGCTGGCTGATCATCACGTGTACGGACTATGTAGACGCTAGATACTGTAGGCCTTCGTCGTATGTTCGTAGATTTCGCCCAAAGAGGCAGGCCGACACTTTCTTGGTGAAGTTTCTCCTGAACTTTACTTTATGCAGTGGAAAGTAGTAGGAACTTTTTCCATGGCTATTGCTCGTACCATTTGGCTGTCGCGCGGGTGCATAAGCATTGGGAGTTATGAGTCCCCGAATGTTGAGCGGCAGGTTACTACTCGGGACCAGCGATTTTTTCCCCTTGGTTCGTGTCGAAATTGCAATGATTATTCTCTTATTCTCCACTTGACATAATGAAGGAAACCTCAGTGCTACGTGAAGTGTGAACCAGAGAAAATAAAAGTAGAACAACGGACGGGACGGCATGCGGGACAAGAGGAACGACACGGGCGTGGAGGATCTGGCGGCGAAACTGACGGAGAGGTTGTCGGCGATACTTTCCTTGGCGCACACGGTACAAGGTGCGCACGGCAAAACACTGGCGATATTTCTGCTGTATCAAGGCTAGGCGTGCGCGCGCGCGCGGGCGCGATTGTTTGGACTAAAAGCTCTCCATCTCTGAATCATGAGGCCTGTCTACTGTTTAGCCGCGAGAAGTTCCAGCAGTCCCGGTGCGTCACTGATCTCATCATGCGTCCTCAGCTCTCCGGAGTTGCTACTTAGGCAAATGCGTTAGTCCGGCGTCACAAAGGAGAGGGGGAGGTATCAACTGCAAAGGCTTGGCCTTCAGGAGGCTTCACTTTCGCCGCTGATTGGGACTTCTTCCGCCCCTGACGACGTCGTCGTCTTTCCCAACTTTCTGCCTCTGGCGAGCACCAGGAAGGAGAAAGTGTAAAGACCGGGTAAGGGAGAAAGTAGGGGAGTTGTATGAGCGCGCTTTTCCCTGCTTCTTCGACCCTGCAATCAGGAAAGGTGAGTACGAGCAGAGAGGACACACGCACACGCAGGCAGACTGAAGCCATGTGCACAAGAAGAACAGCTGGAGCAAAGTATACTAAACAGTATCTGCACACGTTTGTTCCAGGGGAGGGGAAAGGAGTGGACACAAAACGTTCTTTGTTTGCCTACTGCTTTATGAGAAAGTGGTTGCGCTCCTGTTTTTGCTGCTTTGCCAGGCGATCTTATAAAGAGGCACACTCAAAGGTCAACTGTCAGGGCAATGACTCTTCTTCATTTGGGTAAGTCCTTTGGATCTGGTCATCAGCGCGATTCCTGCCCAAGCACCGGAATGTACATATTGACTAGGCCGTTCCTACGCAGTACGTAAAGTAAATCTTCAGTCAAGTCAGTACAACAGAGATTCCATTCTATCTTTGCGCTAACGCCCTGAAAAGTATTTTTTCGGACGATAAAAGCAATCTCAACGAGGCATCTTGATCTATTTTTTGCCTCGACATTTTTTTCTGTCTGGAGCCACCCAATTTTGTCCGCAGATAGGGGAAAAATTCCGGCCCACATTTTTTCTCCCCATCCTCGATTCCCTCTTCCCCTTCTCATTCTATCCTGAGAGAAAGAAGTTACAGGGAAAATGTCAACGAAAGCCGAAAACTTTTTTGCGTGGCGATGAGGAGAGAAAAATGCTCTGCTCCGGTGTAATGTGTGGGGTAAACTTAGGCCTACTACTCAAGATTGCCAGTACATTGTGTTCCACATGTGCGTCGACAAGTTTTGCGTAGTTGCCCTACTTCAAGGAGGACATGACGCCCGTGGACGGTGATGCATGGTGCAGAGCACACCAGCGTGGCGTATGCACTGCGCGGCATGCGTGGTGAGCATGCACACGGCCGAGATCGGCATGCTGGCTTCAAAAGAAAAATGAGGTGCAAGATTGCACGATAGCTATCATGACGGTGCACACGTTTCACCACGAAAGAGTCACATTTATGCGTGTTGCACCCCGTGCAGTGCATACGCAGGCAGGGAGAAATCATTGACAACTTCTACTTAAACGTCTCACTCTGACAATCTTCCACCTCATTTCCACGGAGGCATCAGCGGAATCGATTGGGACTTTGAGGCTGGCTGAGAAGACTAAGATCGTGTGCAAGATTTTCCATCACGTCACAAGAGGATAATTCACTTCCTACCATTATCGTTTATCTCTCTCTAAAAATTGTCGTTCTGCTGTGACGCGTCTGTTTTGGCGAAGAAGGGGATCAAGTTCCAGGAAAATAACGTTAATCGGGACAAAATTTGCCGTGTGACTGTTGGAAGCCAGAATTTCAAGTCGGGTGGGCACAAAATTCATTGGCGAATTCATGACTTTCATCCCTTTCTTCTCAGGGCAGAAGTGCCTCTTTCCAGCAGTTGCCTCCGACGGGGAACGGACGTCCCGGGACCTTTTCTACCATTTGTCACGTCCCTTTTCAATGTCCGACGGCATTTGGAATCCGTGTTATCCGATCACGGGACGCAAACCAGGATAGTTTCAGCCCACATTTCCGTGTCACAACAAAAATGCAAAGAGTGCAGAAACGCCTGCGAAGTCGAATCAGGCCTCTGGCGGTTTAGACACGCAGTACCCGACATTGGTACATTTCTCATCTGCATATCTTAGACGCAAAAGTGAGAGTGGTTGCGCATGATGCGAGCGGGCGACGCGACAGCTTGACAGACTAAATAAACGACGATGTAAGCGTAACAGCAAATATGAAACTTTCCATGTCTGGCCTTAGAGAGCTGGTGTGCGCAGTACGTTTGCACGATCATATATATTATGTATGGTCGCTGGTACACGGTTGAATTTCCCTGCTCTGACGAAGTCATTTCTGCAGAACAGAGTTCGATCTAGGGTACACGACGACACACTCACGTCCATGCATGTGGTTGACGGTTTACGTACGTAACCGTAATGTCCATCAGTCTGGACGTCCATCAGTCTGGGCTCACGCGCAGAGGACGTGACCGACATCATATGAGAGGAAAATGAAAAGTGTGGCTTCAGCCAGAATCCTAATTCTCTCCATGGGTTAAAAAAAACCGTGTGAAGAACCTCGTTGCCTAAAGTACCACCTATTATTAGTGCTCTGACGAGCACACTTTTGCATACGTAAGTCATCACAGGCCTTACGTACGTATAAAGTGTACTCTTGTCACCCCAACGTACCACGGAAGGTGGGTGGCAAGAAAACGAAGGAAATCTGGCCGATGAAGATGACAAAATGTTGCCGAGATTCACGAGCGGAGGCGCGCGGAGGCGGCTGTGCAACCGCATCTGTTATTGGTCTCCCCCCAACGGCTCATCCTTCGTCTGTCGCGGCACTGAAAGACCCCTCAGAGACCCCCGTGCCCGTGTGTAGGCGCAGAAGCAGCGCGCGTGCGTGCGTGCGTGCGTGTGTGTACGTATTTCTGGTGCTCCATAACGTTCTGCGGCTGCTGCTATCGCCTGAAACATCTTGCACGCAAGCGCCACTTGTGCGCGTCCACCGGCGAGTAGCCGGACGACACCGAGACTTTTTCCGTCGCCAGATGGGGGAGGCACGCAAGCAAGCGCGTTAAGTGGCCGTCCCACTGCACGTGTCCGTACGTGTCCGTACGTGTCCGCGTGCTCGTGGCTGGACTAGTTGAAGGAAGTATCGATTTGGGCAGTTATCACTCAACTTATTGTCGTGTCGGGACGGACGAAGAGCTGTCAATGAGACTCACCCAGTGAAGGAATTCATGCATGCACTGTACGTACGTGAGCGCCAGCGAGCAAGCAAGCGAGCGACCGCCCGAGCGAGCGCCAGTGATTGTCTCAGCGGGTGCATCACTGCCGAGGCCCTGCCGATGTCCAACCCGTGGTGCGCGCGCGACTGCCCCGTCCGCGCGTACGCACCCGCGTAAGTCACACGTGGGAAAACCGCGTCTCCGGTTCCACCCTGGACACTTTGGCCGGGCTCAGCCAAGGGTTGTTCCCCTCCCCCCTCCTCCCCTCTGGATTGAAGCAACAAACTTCATGCCTCACGCTGAAAGAGAGAGTTTTCCTTCTGTTACTCTCACCTCCCGCCGTTCCTCCGCCGTTGCCCGCGTTCTCTCCGATCAGTGGGAGATAAGTCGGCCAAGAGCGAGGAACTCGGTGAAGGAAGCGAGGTGCGAATCGTCGTAATTCCAGTTTTATTTCCTCACTCTCTCGCTCCGTCACATGGAGAAAGAGCCGAGCAGCAGAGTCAGACTGGCCGAACTCTGAGCAGGGAAGAGAATCCACGGTAAGGGAGAATTTACCGACAAACTTTGTCTCAAGTACCTGCGCTGGGGCCACCGAACGAGCGGTGGCAGCGCTGACAAAGACTCGCACACAGAGAGGGAAAACTCGTAGTCAGAAACTTGATTTTGTGCCCTTTCTGTTTGTCTTCGCCGTCCCCTTTTTTCCTATTTCCCGTGCGTCACTGGTCAAACAAGCTACGGATCGTCATATTTGCTGTGCCTCACGTCGGCATGTGGGTAAAGCTCCTGCGAGATCACTGTTTCGCGTATTGGCATGAACGTGACTTGTCGATACAAAGGCCAAAGACCCGGCTCAAAGACCCGGGAATATCCGCGTGCACGCGTGAGTGCGGCTACACGCCATCATCCTACGATATGCATACGCACTCATAGAATCGACGTCTCTCCCCAGAAACGCATGTGTGCGTTTGCGTTAACAACTTATGCATCCAATACATGCAGGAGTCTACGCGCGCGTCTGAACGCCCGGCCTGGTCCATACGTGATGCATGGGGTCTTGTCTTCTTCATTTGGGGTGGGGGTTGACCTGCCGGCAGGCAGGCAGGCAGACAAGTACATGCCTAGGCATAAATAAGCTGTGGGCATTAGCCGTGACCGATCTAAGTCGGGGAGGAGGAGGTCAGACGGGATTACGCATATTTGCCGCGGCCGCCCTGTATTGTTTACATACTCGAGATTATATTGCTTTATCACTAGGCAATTTATCCCGCGTGTGCTGCTCTCTTCCGACACTCTCTAGCTAAGTATTCAGCTATAGCTGCTCTGTCGTCCATCTACGCACTTGGAACCCTACATACTGCATAATAGGAGAGAGCAAACAAGACGATTATTGTGCCTCACACGAATCAAGTAGATGGCATTAGGATGGAGTCAAGTGTGGAACAAAGTATAACGCCGACCATTTGATTTAACAAACACGAGTACGAAGCAGCGGCGAAGACGACTTGAGAAACCTTGCTGCCGAGGCACCCGGTAGGTAAGCTTCTTCACTTCTTTTTGTGCCGCCTCTTCTTCACAATGCATACGCTCGTCCCATCGTTTGTTAGATCCTCTCATAAAAAGTCCAAGAAAAAGAGCATTTTTTCTGCGTCACGAGACTTCGAGAAGGTATTTTTTAAGTCGTCTTCGACGAGCTTGCGATTTCTCGCTCGAATGACAGTAAAACAGCTTGCTTCTGGAGGGAGCCCTTTAGTCCATTATTCTCCGCCTGGCACTGGATGTACGTGCAGTTCTGTAGCAATGTTTTTCCATTCAGTACAACTAATAGAGCAGCTTTACCCAAAAAGCGAACAACACTTAAAAATCTTTTGAACTCTGCACAGTGCGTGTATGCGCATGCGCGCGTGCGTGCGTGCGTGTCGGAGTAAGATATCAAGTTTCACGACAAGAGTTTTATTTTTGTACTACTCCTCGCAACAATGATGCTCGTGAAGTCTGCTCGATTTGGCCCTTGTTGAGGGGGGGACACATATACGTACTCTTGGAGAGACCATATGATTGGAACCGTTTTGTGAGCAACCCCCCAGTGAGATGAATTGACCTCACTGTTCTTCGTCGTTCGAATAGTCAGCTCCACCTAGCTTCATTTGGTTACTTATCAGAACAGTCCTAGCTTTATGATGTCACCCTAAAAGTAAGAACGATATCGGTGTTTACTTAGACATATACCCCCTGTACGTACCATGGCACGGTAGAAATACTTCCTTACGGCGTTTTTTTTCTGGACGTCTCCGAACGGTACGTACACATCTGCAGTGTCCTCGTCAACAACACTCTTCGAGGGGGAGGGGGGACTTTCGTACTTGGAGTGCTTACTTTGCCACCCCAATTAGGCCTATGCATTGGAGAAGTGGAGAAGGCCTGCGCTAGCTCTACACGGGGAATTAAGTAAAGCCAGAAAGTAGGCCTTGGATGGTGTGACAGATGAAAGAAGCCTCTCTTTGGTGAAGAAAAGTGCTCCACAGCTGCGCAGCAGGAGCACGCCAAAATGTGGACTTTCACTCTATTACGTACGGTCAAGGATCGCTTGCCCCTTACCCTGTTGTACATTGTGCTGCAGTCGTCGGACAATGCCTCAGCCAACGCCTATGATAGCTGAAGTTTTGATTGTTTCCTGGCCAAGAATAGCTGGTCGTCTGCCTGCTGTGGAACGACAAAGAATACTGGTGCGTGCATGGCTAAACAGCCAGACCGCCCGCCCTCACTCACGCAAAGACGATGCGACTGCACTCGACTGTATTTGAGTTTGACTTAGTCTGGTTCAAGTTCTCCCAACTCGGAGCTTTAGGAGACTTTGCAACAGACATGGCGACCATTCATGATCGTTGACTTAGTTGGTCCACGCTAGACAAGGGTCTAATGTCACATGTGGCTTAATCATCACCCGTATCGACTGATGAGAACTGCTGACGCTAACGATGGCACCAAGGTATGCAACTAGGAAAATTAATGACATCCGCACAAGCCACAGAAAGCGGTTTTTACTCGCTTGCTGGACGATCCTCCGCAAATTGATGATCCAAGGGAAGCTCCTTCCTCCAAATTTTTTATACATGTGATATCATCGATGGTCTCTCGTCGAGTTTCACCACAACGATGTTATGCTTTCTCTCTCTCTCTCTCTCTCTCTTTCAACTGGCACAGAAAAAATGTATTTGGAGACAACTCGGAATCCCAGAAGAAGCCGTGTCTGACGGGGCCTGAGGCCTACAGATGTGTAGGCTTCTGCCTCTCTGCCAGGCCTCAGATTTCCGACCGCGAAGGGATTATTTGTGGGAAGGAAGTGCAAACAGAGAAGACTTTAGCAGCGAATGTTAATGCATTGCATTGTACTGCAAGTACTTTGTGGCCAGAGATTTCCATCAGGAGTAACGTAGCATATTAATGCCTCCATGTCCCTAAACGCATGCACACCTCGTGAGCTCTTCGGGGCATGCAAAGATAGTCTCTACGAAGCATGCTAATATAGTAATGATTCGCCTGACATTATCATAGTCGTAACGAATGGCTCATTCTCCAGGGCTAACAAGGTTAGTCTCAGCATCGTGCGTACAGACGTCGTTGTATACAAACTGTACTGCGTACGTCCCGCCGGCACGTACAGAAAGCACTGTATCCATCCACTGCTGCAGCACTGTGGACTCCAGAGTCCTCGGTACTTGGACCGTGCAGATCGACTCATAATTGCGTGAGATGTTTCTACCATGCATGGACACTCACAGCCTTCTCGCTGCTTCTTCCTCGAACCTAATTTCACAGAATGGGCGAGCTCAGGACAAGCAAAAGCCTACACAAATATGGTGAGGAGAAAACACCAGCAGGCCACAGTACACAGTGAGCTCAATTACCTCGGACTAGCCGACAGGAGGAAGAAGAGCTCCTTCTCAGCACGCACAGAATCAGCTTGGCCAGTCATAAACAGAGCTGTTATAATACCTATAGTAATAATGATGCCAGTGATAGCCGACTGTCTCTAAATGATTATCACTCACTAGGCGCTTCGCATCCATTCCCTAAACAACCTGGCGGAGAGCACGTGTTGAAGCAGCAGCGTCCTATCATCGTCGCTCTGTTTGCTTTTCACTCGTGTTGCTAGGAAGTGCATGATATATACAATTATGATAACATGACTGAAACTGATACGTGAGTATAAATTGACACACGGACGCACGACTTGTGGTGAGCGTTTGTAGGGATAGGGCAAGTTGGCGGGGGACGGACCTTTTTGCAACTTGCCAAAAGTGAAAGATGGTGCAAAAAAACAGAATCATCTTTAGTGTGAAGGACAATCTTGGACCAGGCAGAAATCCCAGCTGGAGCGGGGAAACTAGGGCTGGGCTGACGACTGGCCCGACTTCAGGTGTTGTAGTACGACTTACAGATTACAGCTCGTCCGAGCCCTGATGCGACCACTTCGAGAAATACTCGTCGGCGACATCAGCTCTCTCTTGTTGCCCACTCTCACTCTCTGTCTGGTGGTGCCAGATTGTGAGGAAAGTGACTCGTGCACTTAAAATAATAGCCTGGTCGCAACGGTTACGTGGCACTCATGACACATAAGTGGGAGCACCTGCGTCAACCATCCCTCCGAAAGTTTTTGGGCTATTTGATTTGGGCAAAACTTTCCAGTACTTAACTACTCGAGCAGAGCCAAGAGGTGGCGCTAAAAAGAAGCAACTTTTCTCCGAAAGTCATGGCAATAATGTGGAGCTGGGCAATTGCCTTCCCTTATTATATTGCGTCACACTTGGCACATAGAACTTTCTGAGGCATTTTGCAATAGCTGCCTTTCTTGCCCCTTTCCTCAGTTTGGTAGTCACAAAACCTCAGCCCTTCACTCTTCCCCGATTGACCATGCAGTGCATTTGTTTTTCTACCACACCAAAGTTTTTCTCTTGCCAAAACCAATGTCGGGGCATAAAATGCGCAGTCCTTGGTTTTAGGAGCCTGATCTCGTAAAGGCAAAAGACAGGGACGGATACAGAGGGAAACGTCATAAGGCATACTTTCCTGTACCGACCGTGAACCCAGTGATGTCACAGACTTAAAGTAGTGGGGACGCGCAGTCCAATTGTGTGAGCCACGAGGATATTAATCCAGAAATGAGTATTTTTATCGCTGATGAACTTTCCTTCGACCCTCACTGTTTCCTCTTTTCAGTGGCATATGACATTTCTGCGTTCTCGGCTGAAAGTTTCTCTGCGTAAAGCGGGATCGACTGAGAGGCGCCTGAATTTTCCGTCGAAAAGCCCAGCTATTTCATGACGAGAAGCGAGCTGAAGAAAAAAATGGAAGATATTCTCCTTGATTTAAGACTAACAGCGCGTTAGATTTGGCTTTTGTAGTACAAAGAAGCCTGCCGTAATGCGCTTACTTTTCACTTTCCCAGCCTTTTAAAGTTTCATGAGAAATGCAAACGGCCTTGCATTAAAGCAGCGCAGAAAGAAAGGGTGGAAAAACATTTCGAAGCCGATCATCCGTGCGAAGAAAGTGTCCAAAGATTAGTCGGTTAGAACTTTCTTCCCATACAACTTTCGTTTTCCCATGAGTTTCACATGCTTGTCCCCGAGTAATCCGGTTCGGCAGCTACGCAACACACACACACACACACACACACGCACGCACGCCTCTACCCCCTGTCTCTTGCCTACTGACGGGCTCGTGGACATCTTGTACGTGTACACCACACTCACTCGATGGTTCCACGACGCCGATTTCAATGCACCTCTCTTCTTTCTTTCCAGCCCCATGACCTCGTTCGTGGTGTCCGATCAGGCCGCCCTGCTCGGACTGTGCGCGTCCCTCCAGGAGAGGTCGTCGGTCGAGCTGCAGCGGAAGATCAACAAATTCGTAAGCATCCCACAGTTTTAACCCGGCCATTTGGATAATTGAAAGTCTCTCTTTCTCTGCGTGGGTGGATGTGCTTGAGAGAGAGCGAGCGCATAGTTGATTGTGGCTTTCTAAAAATAGATCTCTTCCTTCTCTCCTTCTTGGAAGGGATGTACAGAGGAAGCTCAGACTTGTGGAAGTGCACTGGATTGTCACTGGCAGCCCTCCGGGGCGTAGCACCCCATACTGCTTGCATATTGGAAGGGTTACTCTTTAAGTATGCGTATTCAGCTACATCTCGTTATTTATGTTTGCCAGCGCTTTCTGCTCGTTTATAAAGGTTGACTGGCGCTGCCTGCGCGGGGATCCAGGAAAACCTTTTTGTGTTAGGTAGATCCGACCTGGGTCTATTTTTGCTCCAAACGATAGATGGTTCAGCTCTTCAGATCCTGCGGCGACCCGCGGAATTGAGCTATCACAACATTTGTCACAAACACTCCCCGCAAATGCACTTCTTTTTATACGAGTATTTACGTTCGCCACCTCAGTCTATCACATACGTGCACGTGCGTGGGCACGTCGAAAAGACGTCACCGCGTCCTCTGACCAAGGTCATCGGTTCATACAGCCCAAGATTGCTACATACCTGCGTGTCAGACTACCATGGGAGGGACCTTTGGACGTTATGAGGGTACTGACGTCCAGCTCATTGGGTGCTTAAGGAGGTCGAGAGAGACAAAGCAGTTACTGTACATTCATACGTGAAGCACCTCAACGTTTTATGGCAATCCTTGCCACAAGCTTACAAAGGAAGAAGAGTGAATTAATAATGTTTCCTATGTTCTGTGAAGTGCCTCTCGGCAGCTGAATCAGAAATTCTTGGGGAGTTTTTGTGACTTCTTTTGGACACAGACCACAGTCTAGGAGAAATGGAACCACCAATGCACGCGTGCACAGGCGCACACGCACGTTGGGGGCGGAGGGAGAGATTGCAATTTTTATGTGGCGTTCTCGTGTGACAGATAAAACATTTTCTCTTGCCAGAGTCACCAGAGCAGGCCCGAAGAGAGATGGGCTGAAAGAGGTGAAAAACACTGCCGATTTGAGCAAGACTTTTTGAGCAGCTTTTGCAGGAGTGACTTTGCTAATGGCGGACAGAGAATATTGGTGGATATTCCTTGATCCTCCTCCAAGAAGAGCTTCTGGAGGGGTGAGGATACTCTCTCCAATGAGGTGTGCATAACACGCTTTCGCCAGCGGCCCCATCGACCCCGCTGGCACCCCCAGAGTGCGGTCCTCGGTCGGAATGACAAATACAAATCGTCACTCATCCTTCATGATTGTCTCTCTTGAAGCGGGAAGAGGATTTTCCCATGCTGTACGGTACAGTGCACGCTTTGATAGATTTAGGAGGGAACATCTTAGGCGCTTCCGGCGCTCGCACACATTGCGCATACGTAAGTAGACACCCACGTAAACATTGACGACTGAGACAAGGACTAGTGAGTCCCCTCTACCCTCAGGCATTGAGCTTGGGAATGGCCAAATCCTTTCAATGCTCTTCACTCACAAAAGTGATCTCAACTAACTCCACTCATGGCTTCAAGCACAGTGAGGTCTGCTTGACGTCTGCTAACGTCCCTTGCTCGGAGGCTTTGCCCCGAAAAATAGTGCAAGATGAGACACTGAAGCACCCAATCACGCGATGTCCAAGTCCTCATCCACGTAGGGGTTCTTTCGATACTGCAGTAGGTAGAAACTTTCCTTCTTCTGACCATGTGTGACTGAGGGTGCGTTCTCACCAGATCGTGCTCTATGTATGAATATCCGACATGGGACACAATTGCCATCTGGGCCACGTTGAAGAGGAACACGTCCATGAGGGACGGGAAGTGTTGGAACGGCAGAAAAGGAGTAGCAACGAGTCTTTCGTGGCCTTTTTTCTTTTAGCTAAATAATGGCCAGATCCCGGTAAGGGAAGAGTGTGAAGAGTCCTCACCTAGCGCGTTTAGTAGATACGCACAATTTTTTTTGTGCTACATGTCATCGCACCATAAACACGTCTGGGTGAGAATGATCATACGTAATGGGTTGAGGCGTTCTGGTGGCTGCTCTGATCTGTTTCCACGTCTGCGTCTGCGTCTGCGTCTGCGTCTGCGAAAGCCTCCAGGATGTCCTTTTCTTCTTTCCGCATGGTTACGAGTGAGTGAGCAAACGAACGAGAGAAGCAGATCAAGAGATGAGATCAACATACTTTGTTTAATGTTAAGATGTCATCTCCTTTCCACTGGAAATCGACTTGCAGACGAAATGTTTAGCTTGTCATTTACGTATAATCTTTCGATTTTCCTCGAAGAAAGCTCGAACATGGCGACGACGACGACTCCTCTCTATCCTTTTTTTTCCCCACCCCAGCTCGAGGATCAGACCGGTGCCACCATTTCATTTCTGGCCCCCTGCGAGTCTTTTGACGAGGATTTGGAAGATGTTGGCGAGGATCACGAGACTTCATCGAGTCCCAGACGTCTCAGCAAAGCAACCGACTGCTCTGTCACCAGCCTGTATATTCAGGTTATCTCCAGAAATTCCAGGCGGTCGCCCATAAGGCTACAAGTACGTAACGGATGCATCCACTGTACTGCGTGCTGTACCTCGTGCGTGCAGAATTCGTGTTCCACACATCGTGTACCTTAACCATGCCTCGTCCCCCCCCTGCCTCCTCCACACACACATACACAGAATGTGGATGGTATCAGAAGGAACTCGACAAGGAATAAGTGTTTTTGTCTAAAAATAACAGACATGAAAGACTTTCCGAGAAAAACTCCCGCTTGCTGCTCCTTTCCCATAGCAACAGTACCAGCGGCAAATTGGGTGTACCAGAACAGTACGTTCTTCTCAGCCCAGAGATAACATATACGTATACTGACTCCATTCGCTAAAAAGGGGCGCTCTCTATTTTCCCCATTTTGTCTCATGCGCCAGACGGTGTGTGTCAGGGCCATTAAGGCCGACCCAGATTTCATCTTGTTATCTTTCTCTTATCATTCAATGGTCTCTCTCGGTTGGGGGTGTTTAGCCAGAGTAAAGAGCCTCCTCTCCACTCCAACAAATAGTGGACTACGATTGTTGTCCGCGTTCTCTTATCCAAGTAGATAGATAGAAGGGGAACCCAATTATAGGTTTCCGACCTGTACACACGTAACGTCATGTGACGCGTTTTTTATCACTAGTCCCCTCCTGCCTCAGGTGGTGCGTCCGCATGTAGCACCAACGCAACCAGTACCTACATACGGACGGGATGTGGTACTCTTTCTGCATACTGTGCTCTATATTAGGCTACGTCAAGAGGTGGAAATTTTGGAACTCGTCTGGGTGCAACTGAGGGTTGTTACGTAATCGTAGACGTAGGCAAGTGGTTTAAAAAAAGATCCCCTGTCTCGTGATAGTTTCTATGTCCTCCAGTACTGAAGTACTGAGGACAGCTCTCGGAGTCTCTAGAGCAGGACGAGAGGAGACCCAGAAACTGACCATTTCTTTACTCCGTCTGACCAGAGTGGAGTCTGGCATCAAATACAGCAATTTAAAAACGGAACCCAACAATTACTGCGCAGGTTGAAGCAACTTTCAACACAGGTACTTTTTCAGTGCACCTCCTGACATTGTCTCCTCGACACCATGGACCGTCCAAATAAACTTTTCACTCCTGAAAATGAGAGCATGCGTCACATTTAATTAAGCCTGGGGTTGGGCTAAATGAGGCTTGGAACAAGCTGAAATTACTTCGGGGAAGGAAGAATTTCCCCTAGGAAATACAGACGGCTTCATTCCGTACGTGCCTGTGCGTCAAACTCGGCGTAGAGAGACTTTCTCCCAGATAATTATTCAGCCAGTGAAGTGATAGCGAAAAGTCGCTCCTCAAAAGAGACGTGCGTCGTCTGCCTCTCAGACTTGTACCACGACTTCTTCGTGTGCCACGTCATTGACGATGCGGAGACACTGCTCTGTCTTCATACATCACCACTCGGCTCAATTAGGCGCCGGACAACATATGTACACTGTGCCCACTGTGCTTTCTCTCACAAGTCATAACAATCCTCCTGGACTCGATGCTTTTTTTTGCCTCCCAGAGCTTCCAAAATGACTTTCTCTCCTCGATCCCTCTTCCAGCCCGAGCGGTTCCATCCCGAATCAGCCCAGAGTTGGACCTCGGAGAGGCCCATTTTCTTGCACCATCTGTCGGCGCACCAGAAAAAGTTCTTCGAAGACATTCTGGATGCGAGTTTGGTGAGGACTTTCTTCTCCCTAAAAAAAGGTCATTCCAGACTTCAGCTTCTCCTTGCAGTCGTCCTTCCTGGCTGTGCCAATATTCGGCATTTGTCCCCGGCGAAAAACTCGGAGGATGAAGCTTATAGCGTGTCTGGCCAACAATGAGGAGAGAGGAGAATTCGACGATCGGGACGCTCAAGTCGTCAAGGAGTGCTTTCAGTGAGTAAAACACCCGAGATTTCCATCACATTTCTGGACTTGCAGTGCGTCTACTGTGCTTCTCGCCCTCACAGAGTGGCTCTGGGTATCTTGGAGAACACACTCGCGTTTGAAGAGGAGAGAAGGCTGAAGAAGCAGTGCCAGTCGTTGCTCACGGTCGCCAGGAACTTGTTCACTCATCTCGGTAGGTGGGCTTTATATCCTCATGCCGGTATCTCCAGCGCCAGAAGAAGTACAGTGCTGACTGCGTGTGTCAATTTTCTTCTCTCTTTAGATGATGTGACTGTGCTGCTAAGCCAGATCATGTCCGAGGCTCGGCAGCTGACCGAGGCCGAGCGTTGCTCGCTATTCCTGCTCGATCAAAATGAGCTCGTGGCCAAGGTGTTTGACGGAGACGTTCCAGAGAAAGCGTCTACGGTGGAGGTAAGAAATGCAGTCTCATCAGCAAGTCAATTTCTATATTGCACTTTCGCAAAGTCCTTGTACTGCACTGCACTGCCGCTGAGGGTGCGTTTATGCACACTTGGATGATGTCGGCGGATCTTCATGCGTGTCACGTTGGCCAAAAACGGGCCAGGATACAGCGGGCGCAAGACAGAGCTCCTGTCTCCAGCTGAGAAGGGTCCGTTGCACTGGAGAGACGTCACGTTGTGCTTCTTGTCTCGCCAACATGAAATGCAGGCTGCCTCCTCTTATTCAGAAGTCAATACGTGCGAGATCAATTCAGTTCCCAGGGCCCAAATAAGACATAAATGGGGCGAAAGCAAAGGGACAACTGTGCTGCCCACTGCGCAGTCTGACATTTTCAATCCACGCCTTGGAGCTTTCAAGTTCTACCCTTCCTTTGGGATGGGTGAGTATGTATGGGAAGGACATTAGGCTAGAGGAGAAAAGTTCCCCACCAGTTGACAAAGAGGACTGAAAACTTTTGACATTAACCGTGTGGAGAAAGATAAAACTTTTGATGGCAGCTCTGAATGACGGGAATTAAGTCTATCCCAGATTTTGCCTCATTACGGTCGCAGGAACAGAGTTTCGGGTCAGTCGGTTCGAAAAGGGTCGCCTTGCTCGCACCACCCGGGTCAGAGGCGAAACCCGATGGTCAACGGTCGTCCGAGTAGCAGAAGTAACAGACTGGGCTGACCGCGTCCAGGTACAACATGTCCCCCAGTCAGGCATTCCACCCAGCTTCTCACGTCCCATCCGCTCCGGAGTAGGAATTGACTTTTATTCGAATGTTCCACGAAATAGAACAGTGACAGAAAAATCTTCGTGTCAAAGTACATTTGAACATTTTTGGAATGCTCTAAGACCAGAAAACCCCTTTGTTTTAGCTCATCAAACATAGTTTTGCTAATAAGATTGCAGACAGCACAAAGTGTCTGTCTACTGTGGCATCTGTTGGTGTTGATCTTAGCCTTGCCGTGCCTTGGTGGAGCTAAAGCTTCGTTCGGTCTCAGTACAGAGCTGGGTGGCAGGATGGAAAGTGGATGGTCTACTTGATGGTTTGCTTGGTTGGGTTCTGATCAGACAGCAGTCCCTCAACCCCCTCCCCACATCAGAAAAGCTCTACAACATTATTCAAATTGTTCAAAGTTGTTCGAATCAACAGAAATGGAAGAAGAGGTGACTACTCAAAAGACTGTTCGAAAGTTGTTCAAAAATTGTTCGTTGTCTGATATTCCCAGTCTAGTCCTTCTCCGGAGTCGTCCATGGGTACAAAACGGACCCGGATCATTGCATGAGCCACGAAGAAAAGAAATTCACCAAATCCAAAATGTGGCGTTTTCGTGTCACTTGTGACTCCTCAACCCGAGGTTGGTCCTGCTACTTCCCGGGGGCCTGGGAGGAGTTGGGCAGCTTACAACACCTCAACTTACACAAACCATTATGCATATTTTCATTATTTCTTTAGTTTGGTAGCAGACATGGGCGGTTTGGCAAGCCATACGTTTACTTTTTTTTCTTCTCCCAGTGCGGCCAATGAGGAGGAGGAATAAAACTTATACGGCCCACAATAAATTCTGCTCCCTTTGAGAAGGAAAAACATCAACCGGAAGGAAAGTGACGAAGGCTACGGCAGTAAAAACCTCTTTTTCCTTTTTACTGCCACATTTTAACTCAAGAGCTTGTGGTTTTTAGGGGGAAAAGTCTGACCCTGCAATGTCAAGGGGGACACAGAAATATGACAAAAATGGAACCCAAATCCGACTCGATAGTGCTAACCAACTCCATGAGACCGCACTCTCCACGCATGCATGCAGAGTAAGGACAATGTGACGCCAAAGTTCTGCCATTTCATGCTTTTGGGGCCTGTTTATTGCTCAACAGACCGAGACGGCAACAAAGTTGACTCTGAAAGAGACCAAAGACTCTTCTTCCTTAGGCAAGAGTGCCATATATTATTGGATGATTTGGTTCGCGATGGGTCCACGATAGAGCTTTTCTCGATGGCCGTGCAAAGTCAGACTTTGTCACTGCACCACACCGCGATATCCCGCCAATCCAAGGGCGTGTTCAGAGTGGTGGGGATGTCGGAAGCCGGTGAAAGCCAGGATCAGGTTGCACAATTCTGCAGCCCGTAAGGCTGACTGACGCACCATCAGCAGTCTTTATGCAAGACTCCCTCGTGCAAGACCTCACGCCACAAGAGCAAAAAGAGCATTTTCAGCACTGGTGCAGGGAGGACGAGTGGCCTGGCAATCCACACAACCTCAATCCCATCGAAAACGTTTGGGCCATTTAGGACGAAAAGGTCGCAGTGTTGAGCATTGCAACAACGTTGGCTCAGCTCAAGAACCAACTCAAAATGGAGTGGGCAAATTCAGATCCTGCTGTATCAGGGAATCCGATGGCCATCACGCCAGAACGAGTCAGACGCGTGATAAAATTAGGCCTCAGAATGTGAAGTGAGGCCATTTTTTTCGGGGGGACGAAGAACAGTTGGTTTTCTGACGGGGCCAAAACTCTCGTGTCAAGCTGTAGGTCCAGACTGACAGCATGCCAAATCCTGCTTCCGTGTTTTCTCATGATCAGTACAGCTGTGTGTGTTCTGCGTATGCAAATTTGTGCGATAACCTAACCGGCATTAGATACCGAGCACAATTTCACCTCCCCGTAGATGATACGAGGTCGGTACGTATGTGCTCCAACGTGCATGCCCTTCCTTGAGGTAGGTCCGAAGTCGTCGACGGTGCACGTACGCAGTGCTGCCCATTATGCTCGTACATGCCGTGCAGAACGCAGTCCTGGCCTTTATGTACGTGCATACCGCTCACTACGTCGTATACTTGCCGTTCAGTGCTTTTTGCGTAAGCTTCGTCTGTATATGAATGAATCCTCAGATTTTTTAAGCCCCAGAGGCGCGCAATGACTGGAGGTGGCTTTTTGGGATGGGAAGAACGAATTTAGCACTGCGGCAAAATTTCTGAGGGCATCTGTTTTGAGAGACTGAGGACGAAGTAGAAGAAAGTTGTCGTTGCCAGGGGGGCCCAACCCAAAATGCGTTTTCGTCCTACTCAGGACTCCGAGGAGGGAAAAAAGACTCACATTGGCTTCTAGTGCATAAGTTTGCTTAGTTATGCGTTGCCAGCACTGTACATCCCACCAAGTTTGCGTCTTAGGGCGACGGTTCCCTTTTTGCTTAGATTGAACTCCACTTTTCAGGGCGGCAAAAATGTTTGCTTTCCTTTTCAGTATGGCTTGGAGGTTCGTCTTCCCGTCGACCAGGGTATCGCTGGCCACGTAGCTCAGACTGGAAAAATGCTCAACATCAGAGACGCCCAAAGGCATCCTCTCTTCTACAGAAACATTGATCAAGCCACGGGATTCACAACCAGGTGCGGTGTAAGGTGTAAGCTGGTGTTGCATCCCTGCATTCTAATGTGCTTGTTTTCATCATGCAGAAACATCCTCTGCTTTCCAATCAAGGACGATCAAAAAGTGATTGGGGTGGCCGAGTTATGCAATAAGACGAACGGAGTGTACTTTACACAGGTGAGGAAAGGTATCGCTGCTCCAGAGGTCTGACCACATGGTGATCAACGCTTCCTCATTTGTCCTACCCTCATTTGCTCTTTGTCTCCGAACATTTCCAGTTCTTGGAGGAGCTGAGAGCCTGAGACGTTAGTGTGACGCATATTTTTTGACGCTCATTGCAGTGAACAGCACGAAAATGCCTATGAAGCAAACAATAAAATCACGTGAACCACATGGCACCTAAAAAAATGAGGCCTACCCCACTTGCACGTGCATCACTGTGGTTTCACTGCAATCATTACTCATAGGACCCGCGCTCAGCTCAGTCCCACTCCCCCCTCTGATAAAGTGAACGTTGAAGACTAAGACTAAACAAGCACACACTAGCCATGGATACTGTCTGACTCGGATTAGTCCAAATGGTAGCTACTGTCCACAGAGACGTTGAGGTGACTTATTTTTAAGCATGTGCGTGTCGAAGAAAATATTCGAAAACCGTTTTCTGGTCGGTTTTGGAGGAAAAGTTTCGGCTTTCAGATCATTCTCAAACTCATGTATCCTCGGGTCGGAATGTTATTTCACTTTTGGCATTGTCCAGATGCACCAGATGAGATACATTTTCAGTCCAGGTTGGTGTGCTTACTTGAGACAGAGAAGGGACGCTCTGATGAATCATTTTACTGACCTTGCTTGCAATCCACCTACATGCCTGCTCGGGGTTGACATACACTTTATATCCCTGCATCATTGGTTTGTGGCTGGTTTTGTTTGCAAACTGAACAAGTATTTCACCAGGTTGCAGTTTGTTTTGCTGGCAAATTGAACAAATATTTGTTTGCTTGGCGCAAAATACGAAACCGATATTTGCTGAGACAAAACTGATAGGTTTCGGTTTTTGTCGAATTATTCGGATATTGCTTTCGGTTCAGTTACCCGCACATGCTTACTTATTTCCTCAGGTCGCGCGGCTCTCTTCACTGGAGCCTCTGTACACAGACATGAGAACTTAATAAACTTAATACTGGGGCTCAACTGTCCCTCCTTTCCCCGTCTTCTGTCGTGTCCTGCTCTCCACGACACTGTAACACTGCATCCCACTGCGCTGTTGCGCTGGACACAGTCCTTAGGAATCACTACCACTTTCTGCCCCGGACTTTCCAGAGGTCTCAAAGCAACTCAACTGTTGGGCAGATTCCTGGGACTCCCAGCAAAGTCCTTTTCCAGACAAGCTTCGTTCGCCACTTAAATACCTTTAATCACCTCTTCCTCCTCTTGCGTAATCCCTTTCTTCTGTCCAGTAACTCCTGCCCTGTTCTTGTCTCCATCACGTCAGCATCTGGATAATGACTCGCTTAACTGAGCTTCATCCTCTCGTGTACAATTTGTACCTACCCACGTACGTTCGCGGCGATGCGCACAGGGTTACCAAGCATCAACCCCGGTGACCAGACACGTCCCAATTTGCACTAGATCATGATTTTTTTTCCTCTCTGCAGTTTGACGAAGAAATAGCCCTGGCTTTCTCTGCCTACTGTGGGATCTCCATCATCCACAGCCTCATGTACAAGAAGGTGGTTGACGCACAGCACAGGAGCAAACTTTCCAACGAGCTCATGATGTACCACATGAAGGTGAGGCAGAACTGCAGGTGATGTCGTTTTTTGCACGCTCGCAATTTTGATACACTGCCAAGTGATTACTAAGAAGGTGGGGTAAAACATAGAAGAGCTTCTCAACTCTAATATTCCTTAGTGCTGCTCATCAGCAACGACTACGTATACATACCATATGTGCACATTCAGACATCATGATGTGCCATAACTAGTATTACATAGTAGTCATTCAGCTCAGTGGTATGTTTTCTATATTGAGCGCTAGTGATGATTTTTTTTTGTGCATCGCCATCACACCGGCTCGAAGGGCGGTACAAAGAGTCTGCCGTGGAGGTTGCACTAACACTTACGATACGCTCTAAACCCTACGTAGTCAGTGTTTACTACCTGGTGAAGTTGGCGCACCTACGTACTGTGCGCAGTAGGTTTTGACACGCCTGCCCTTTTTGTGCACATATCGACGCACCTCTTCCAACAGATCCTACGTGGAGAATTTTTTGGGTGAAAGAAGTTTAAGGTGATTCGTATGGGCTGTAGTAGGTCCTTGATATGTTTGCCTTGTCATTACTTGTAAGCAGCATCAGCCTGGATTGGACCCAGATGATCAAGAGGTAGGCCAAGCTTCTTTTCGGGCTCGAGGGAAGTTGTTCAATGTCCGCCTGTGTCGCATGACTTTTTCGTTAACGCTTCTCTTATTACATAGGCTTGTATGGAAGCTAGACATTCGCAATAAAGTCGTAATGTAAAAAAGTCCATATACGTACAGTACATGTTCGATTTTCGCGAAGGGTCAACCAGGATGATAATCTTGGGAAGATGAAGTCTTTTGCAAGACTATCCTGACTGACCCTTGGCGAAAAATCAAAGTTCAAATCCTTTTCAATCGAAAGTCGGTCCTTGACAAAATAACCATTCAGCCAGCAGCAAAATCTCGCCAAAATCGAGGGTTTTGCACTATTTGAAGTGGCAAAAATCGAATATATAGTCGTTATTATGTCACCACTCAGTAACTACCTCACTACCCGTGCTCGTTCGGACAGTAGCACTCATGCCGTGATGCCTTCTGTTGCAACTAGGTGGCAGACGAAGATGTGGCCAAGCTAGTCATTGAGAAGATCCCCTCTATTCCTGACATCCATCCAGATTTTTGCAAGTAGGAAAAAGCCAAGCGCTCTGGCCTTAAACTGATTTCTTCAAGTGACGTCTTCCGACAGATTTTTTTTCACCCCTCGTCTGCTGACCGGCGATGACACTCCCGCCATCGTGTACGCAATGATGCAGCACTTGGGGCTCATTAACAGGTTCAGGATCCCCAGGAAAGTCCTGGCCAGGTTCATTTTGGTGAGTCTGTTTGTGTCCCCACTTCCGTTTAGTCACTGCCATTGCCAGTCTCTTCAGATGGTTCGACGCGGCTATCGTGATCCTCCCTACCACAACTGGACCCACGCATTCACGGTCGCGCACTTCTGCTTCTTGCTGATCACCAACCTGAGATTGGTTGAAAACAAACTTATCAGGTGAGGAGTGGCAATATGTGCAGGGACGCCAGGGTGAGGGAAGTTACGGTTGGCTTACAGCGATTTGGAAGCCCTGGCACTCTTCATGGCCTCTCTCTGTCACGACCTGGACCACCGCGGCACCAATAACTCTTTCCAACTGACGTCCAACTCTGTTCTGGCCGCACTCTACTCGTCCGAGGGCAGCGTGATGGAGCGGCACCACCTGGCCCAGGCAATGTGCATCCTCAACACGGACGGCTGCAACCTTCTCCAGAACCTGCCAGACAAGGACTACATGAGCTGCCTGGACCTTCTACGTGACATCGTCCTCGGTAAGAGGACTGCTATGCGTACTCTAACGTCAGTGCATGTGGCACCTCTAGTGCATAAGAGGAGGAGGAAAGCGGCAAGCTCTTGTTGTACTTGCTGACTCTGTTATTTGCCTGCCATTGTCTTTCAGCCACCGACTTAGCCCATCACTTTCGCATCAAGCCCGATCTAGACCGGATGGTGTCTTCTGGCTACGACCCCTGGGACTCAGGTCATCGGCGTCTGCTGCTGTCCCTGCTCATGACCGCGTGCGACCTTTCAGACCAAGCGAAGGACTGGGACAACTCCAAAAATACAGCAGTGAGCATGTTCGAGCTTTCAAACCATTCCAAGCCTTCAATTGAAAGGCCCCTGCTGCAGGTCACTGGACCGCTTGCGCACGTAGCACAGCACGCATATGCTTCATCAGCCCGCACCGTGTGTGAGCATAAGAATGTCACGGTGCAAGCGTGCAGAGGACATCACTAGCGCACAACACAATCACGTCACTACGTGGAGTGTAGCGTATGCGCCTCAAAGTACGCCGTAAATGATCATTTCTGACATTCTGCGTAGACAGCTCGTGGCCTCACCATACCCAAAACGTACTGCATGATACTTAGTTATGCGCAGGGGAATATTAAAGGGATCCGAGAGAAAACAACTTTAGGTCCCCTCCAAAAAGCATCATACATAACTTTGAGGAATTGTCTTTTTTCCTGCCACTGGGTTTTTCTCTGAGAAGACAGAAAAGAAGATCCTTTTGGATCACTGGCTTCACTTACGTTTCGCCAGCCTCAAGGAAAAGAGGATGACGTAGAAAAAAGCCTTCGAAAAATGATGATTCCTCAGCGCCGGTCTTTCTTACAGAGGTTTCGCGACTGCCGGAGACATTTTTAACGCCATTGGCTCGCCTCCTTTGCTTTCAGGAGCTCGTGTACTCCGAGTTCTTCTCGCAAGGCGACCTCGAGAAGGCCATGGGCAACAAACCTCAGCCCTCCATGGATCGTGAAAGAGCCTACATTCCAACGCTGCAGATAGAGTTCATAGACGGCATCGCTCTACCTGTCTACAAGTAAGCACAGCGGCTGTGACGTCAATATGTAACGAGAACGCACGGACGCAGTTCGTTTACAGTACAGCCTTTGGACGAGGTGAACGATTGCCTTGAAACGTCAGAGTGTAACGGGGTTCCGTTTGGCAGGCGACTGTAATGGAGAATCTAAGGCAGCAAGATCCACCAATGCCCACATGTACGTACAGTGCGTACTGACTTCGTCTCTGCCGCTATCATCTTTGTTTGGCACGCACGCGCACACCCAAGCACGCTCGCGTCTGTTTGTTTGTGCGCTTGCGTATGTGAAGTCGGCCCCGTACTGTATCTTCTAACAAAGGCAATAAGCCTTATACTCAAACTGCTCCCACACCCGTCAACAGCGCTAACTTAGGCGAGCGTCAGATTTTTGACTTTGCCAAAATAATTTCGGCTGGAACAATAGCAATTATGCAGTGCAAATACGCCCCGAGCGTCCCGCTCGTGCACTGTAGCTCCAGTCGTGTTTATACCAGCCTCACCATGACAACTGCCTTGTTGAGTAATGTCGGTGTTTACCCTTCTGCTTTTCCATATGTTGCACAGCAATGAAATACCCTTACGTCGGTCCGTACAGTGCAAGTATACTGTACTCTGTACTCGTGTATGTGTGGTGTGATAGAAGAGCATGTACGCGCACTGACGCGTCAAAACGCTGTGTCCTGTGCGCCATTCCTATTGATTTCGTCAGTTGCATGCTTCGACTGGTGGGCCTCAGGAGGGCCTCTTGAATTATTCACCCTATATTCCATGATGGCCGATTCATGAAATTGTGCCTTATTAAATTGCTATCAGCCTGAACAAGGCTGCATGCCTAATTTCTGTCCTTTGTGCTATCTCCACCGCCGCCCCGACGATCTCTCCTTGACATGTGAAATATTTAGAGCAAAATCAAGGTTCCTCCGAGTCATGGAAAACACTTTCAACCTTTCGACGTAATGCACGGTAACGAAGTGCTTTCAGTCATGACGAAAAGATTGAGCTTGACATCCTGGCGGGCACAATAGCTTTTTCCTCCACTTCAGAGCTGAAAGTCAAGAGAGTATTTTTACCCTGTGCATACTTGATTTACCTCATGCTATCGGCGTACATTCTTCACACAACTATGCAGAGCTACTTTCTTCGTTAGCTCCCGAGTTAAATGTGTCACTGGGAGGAAATCTGACGAATGGCCGTAATTGACAAGCATGGACGCAGACCCGATGGAAATAATTTACACGCAATAACTTCATTTTTCATGGTGATTGATTAGCGTGACAAGTTCTCCCAGACCGCTTTACGCAGCCAGCCCATATGTGTATGTACAGGGTGCACCCAGAATTTGCTTCCTATCTTCAGCTGCTTCAAGCATTGACGAAATGTGTACTTCTGCAGCAGGATCAACTTGAGCGGGAAGGGGAGACCCTGTAACGAACTTGTAATACAATTTCCAAACAAAACTTTATTCATCATTTTATATTGATCAGAGGGCTTTGCCAGGTTCTCCTAACAACTAGTGGAGACATGAAAAGTCATGGAAAACAGAATCAGGGTTTTGAAGGAAGTTTTGTCTCGACCTTTCAAGCACTTTTCTTTAGAAAACACTTTTAATATGTAATCAAGTTATGAAATGTCCGTGCAATCACTCGTTTTTTCATCGAGCAACGTTCAAAAACAGTACAGAAAGCCTTAACAGTGACTCTCCCATGTTGTCACTGTCATTCTGTCACATAGTTCACGTGCAGCACCTGACACTGTTTTCTCTTCATCACTATAAAAGACAATCAAGAATCACAGAAGAACCTTGCTGGTAGCAGAGGTACCAGAGGGAGAGGTTGCATGACACAAAAAGATTTAAAATTCCCTCTTTAACATTGCTAAGGAAAGTGTTGAAAAAGTTTAGGCAAATGTACTTTGGAGTCTCCACTTCCGATTGTGTTTGCATTGACTTTCTATGTCTGTACTGACTGCAAAAAGAATCTAGCAGTCAATGTTGACTGTCCCTTTTTTTTTTTGCTTGTCGCTTATTGTCAGGAGTGAATACAGAGTCTTGTCCGAGACCTTGGCCTTGACAAGATTACCTTTCCATGGGTACCAATGTCACTTGGTGCTCAAGCAGTGCAGCTTCAGCATTTAGAAAGCTCAGTCTTGCGCACCCGGTATGTGTGGTTTCCTGCGTCAATCTAGTATGTACGTACGAGAGAGGGGACAGGACATGGGGGGGACATGGTGATTTGGAAAAAGCTTACAGAACGGAGGAGAGGGAGGTGACGTTCCTGTGTGGACTATTTACTCTTTATTATATAATAAGTGCACTCGGTCTCTACGTCAGCTTTCGGTTGCATGTTTCAAAACTGGCTGGCTGCCTCAGCGCACTGTGCTGCGTACACGATACGTACGGCTTGTGGAGCAATGCGTTCAGTACGTCCATCCTCCTTCGTTCCAGGGACCTGTGTCAGCTGTTCCCCCGAGATGCCAGCGTCCCGTACCAGGCGGTGCAGGCCAACAGGGTGCGGTGGGGCAGGGCCCACGAGGCCCTGCAGAAGCGCGGCAGAAACGGGATTGCGGGAAACGTCAGGGACATTTTTAGGGACGAGAGCATCGAGCGAGAGGTGGCGGTGGCCGTGGAAGAGAACAACAACAAAGAGGAAGACTGAGTCTTGAGAAATAAGCACGTACAAAAAAGGGGATAAAAACATTCCATGGTGATGAGCAACAAATATTCTTATGTCTATCATTGACTACATCTAATGTCTGTCTCTAGTATGTCTTTTCAGATTCCGACGTATATTTTTTTGTTCCTGACCTATAAGCCCCCGTACAATGATTATATTTTTCGTCTTTCCTTGCGTAAAAACCTCACTGAGACTGTGCGACATTCTAAGGCATGAGTTGTGTCGATTAGCAATAAAAGCGATTCAGAATCCTCGGCCAGTCCTGCTGGCAGAGACACTATTTCATCGTTGCATTAATCAGGAATGCCGAACTTGTGGAAAATTGCTCAGGGTCACCCAGGGAGTGACAAATTGGGGTTAGGTTTTGAGTTCTCCACCACCTTCGCTACATGAACGCTAATTCCTGGCTGTACAATGGCAGTCGATACTGTACAAATGCCACTGCACAGTATTCGTGTGTCGGACTCCTACTGACGTCAGTGCAACTGGGACGTTGCATGGGTAAAGGTGTTTTTATTTGGTCACATTTCGCGACTGGTTTATGGGCCTACGTACAATGCAATGCAGCAATAGTTTGTGTGTAGCGTCATGGCACCGAGGTGGTGGTTATGGTAGAACAAGCTCTGTCCAGTGGACATTCAGTATCCCACTAGCTCCAGCAATAAAAAATGCATGCGACTTCTAGGTGGAGTCTGTTTAAATGGTAACTAGGTGTGATTCTTGAATTTTTTGCCTCAAATGTACCATCTGAACCAAGGAAGGAAGAAAAAAAATCAACTGCACGAGTGAAACACATATTTCCCAAGTATTATAGGTTCGATTTTTATTCTAACAGTGTTTTTATATGCATAAGCACGGCTTTTTTCTATGGATTTCTTGCTTGATCTCCAAATCATACGTATTGTACGTGATGCGTCGTGCATGCGTATAGTGATCCCAAGAAGTCCGGGGTACTCTACGAAGCAGATATTGTGGTATACGTGTGATTGCACGTCGGTACTATGCAGTACACATGCTCGCTGTTGTATGCTGTACGATGCACTGCACGGCTGGAGAGTATGAAAGATGCATGCGTGGTAGAGTCAGTGCCTCATCTTTAATTTAAGATAGATTCAATCACTTCTGTCCTGTTTAAACTTCTGTCATGCACGGTACAGTTGGACAAGACTTATGGTTCCCAGCACAGCAAAGTAGGTATTGGAAAATTCTGGATACTGATATTTCCAGACGTTGCTACTACTGTAGTTTGTCTCAGAATTCTTCGTTCATACAAATCAAACATCCTTGTACATAAGGTGCTCGGCATCCACAAGTCTTTCCGCAAACAATTACCAATTTCCATGATCAAAATTCCGTGCGTGCAGTAGAGAACGGTGTAGAGTACATAAGTATACATTTGCCGCAGTATTACTAGACCATGTTCGCAATGATCCTGTTCTCCTTGAGCAGTCTCTTGTTCTTCTTCTCGTGCTTTTGCCAGTCAAACGTGTCCTGTTTGATTGGTTGCAACTGTTTCGGCTTGGGCTTGCCGCTGATGCTGGGGGTGCCGAAGTGCTCGTCCTCCAGTGGGCTTTCAGTGGACAGCCTGGTGGCGTCCTTCATCGGAGGCAATTTCAGGCCGCGCTTTTTCCTGTGAACAAAAGACATTTCAGAAGGGCTTTGCTAAAAAGTCGAGGCTTAGCATACGTTCCAAAATTTATCCGCGCCCACATTCACATCGCTCACAGCCAGGCAGTCCCGAATACATGATCTCTCATGAGTCACCTGTACTCCTCCATGGACAATGCAGCTGCGGGCACCTTCTTGCTGATGATCCTCCTGGGATCATTCTTCTCATAGACGCTGGACCGCGCGTTGAGGCTTTTGGTTCTCCTATAAAGTCTGGGATCGCTCAACGTCAGGTGGGTGTCTGATGGAGGACTCGTCACGCCGCCCACAGGCTCGCTCTGCGCCGTCCTCCGCCGCCGCGATCTGAAGATGATGCAAAGTATTCGAGTGTGAACACCACGTTTAAGAGTATGTGGATGCATTTGTTTGTTTGTGTGTGTGTGTGTTGACAGGTGCCGTCCTGACCTTTCGCGCCCCCTGCTTCTCCTGAGTTGCTTCTGAGTTCTGCTGTCGTCGCCGGCAGAAGACGACGTCCTTGTGGAAGAGGGTCCGGATGTCGTGTGATAGCTGGCGGAGTCTCTGTGCGCGTACCTGGGCGGCGGGGGTAGCGACTCGGAGCCCCTGGAGGGGTCCCCGATGTCGATCGTACTCATGGTGTCGTTGGAGAGCGGCGCCTCTTGGTCCTCGTAGAGTGGAGCGCCGTCCCCGCTCTGGCGGTGGCGCAAGTCGAACGAGACCTCTTCGTCCTCCTTTTCAGGGTTTTGTCTCTCCCGACGCACCTGCATGACCAAAGACACTGAATGAGCTTGTTCGTGGCGTATTAAATTAAGGGGAGAGTCCGCATGTGCTTACCTATTAACGATTTCCTTTAACATTACTAAAGGAGTATATTTTATGTTTTCAAAGCACGTTGCACCTACGAAAAACGTTCCCTGTTCTTCCTCGTTGATTGGATCTGCTTAGTTCGCGTGTACTGTACATTCCTCCACAAGCGCAATATGTGCATGCATCGTGCGTGCATCAGCACAATTAGCAAATGCGAAAATGATGGACGCTCGTATGACCCCTGCTACGTGCGTGCTATTTAGGCAGCGTGACGACCTGAGCTCGATTGCGTCTTTAATCACTGGATCGCATCGTACGATCGTGTACTACATTCGTCTCGTAAATGCTGGAGAGCCTACTTATCAGTCTAGTAATCAGAGTAGAGAAGAACATCGTTAGTTCAGGGAAGACAAGTTCGTGTGTCTACAGTATTTGTTCACCATATCTAGCAGCTCGTTTCCAGGGCGTACACTTCAGCAGTGTCCAAGTAGAGGCTCTAAAGCAATTCAAACAGGGTGCTTGACTAAAGCTGTCGATGTGCCATCCTTATTCACGCACTGTTTGCCAATCACTCATTGTTGCAAACCTATATGCTCGTTGCCCTCAGCAGCAAAGTTGTGAGATATCGCGGACAGGCATTGTGCACCGTACGCACCGCTCCATGTCCGACTGCAGGCCAAAACGAGACGGCGTCAGGACGACGGTGGCTCATTCAAGGACGTACTTTGCATTACTGCAGAATCTTGCCGCACGTGCACATGAAGCCCTTGCACTTTGGGTAGCGTCACTCACCTGATGTAGGTACTCCGCCACGAACTGCACTGGGTCGCTCGGTCTCTCTCTGGCCACCTCGCTGAGAGCCTTGGCCAGGACATCACCCAGGACCATCTGGAGGTACTCGGAGGCATTCATATCAGGCGTGGCCATCGTTGCTACTCGTCGTTATGCAACGGAACATCTGGGAGACCCTTGACTCGACTCACATCTTGTGGGATCGCGTCTCTTCACTGGCACCTTCTCCTGCTCTTTCATGGCGTCACGTGAAGGTCCTCTTTGCTAGACTTTACCGAGACTATTACCCTTTCTCCCTGAAGAAAATAGCCTCTTATTCCATAAGAGTAACACCCCTGCTGACGTCTTTCTTATCGACAATGCGGCGCAAGAGACAACGCCCACCGTTTCGCTCCTGTCCCATTTTGAAATTAAGCGTGACAACTCACCATCTTGCTCAATTCTTACTTGATGCAGCCTTTCGGTGTCAAGGGAAAGTCGCCAACGTAACTGACTCACTGATAGGAATCGCACTCCGTCCTATTCCCTGGCCAGAGAGAGGTTGGGGTCTGCGTATGTGTACCACAGCACACGTATGAGAAGGTCTTGGAAGAGACTAACCTACCTCCATGAACAAAAGGCTTTTTGGAGACGATGACGACGACGGCCCTTTTGTGCGATCGTCTCCTTCTCTCTCCCTTACACACGTACACACAGAGCCCAACGTAGCATAGGTTTTTCACCAAGCAGCTCCCTACCTGCAGTCATGGAGGTACCGGACGTTGGAAAGCCATTTGCACTTGCGTACAAAATTACTCGCGTATGTTGTAGTCGTACATAGAGTAGGCGCGTTACAGAAATGAGTAGAACATGCACCATCGACGTGTTGTAGTACAGAACTGAGCGCGGAAGCTCCAGTCTGTACATATTCACGATTCATTTAGAGGCTTAGAACACGTCTCTGAGTTGGAGTTTCACGCACCACCATCAATAATATGCTACAGTGGAACACACTTGATAGAGACACGCTTATTGGAGACTTTGGCTTATTAGAGACAAGACACCAGGTACAAAAAAATTACTGCAGAAATTATTACTCTTATTAGAGACACAACACGGATGATAGAGACAGAAATTGCCCACAATCCATTACAAAAGTAGCACATCTTTACTTCTCTTTTTTCACAAACTCACCATGCACAATGAGGATTTGAGAACTTCTCCTTGTTTCATACCCTCGAACAAAAGTTGCAGCAAAGTATCAGTCACACCATCACACAAAGTACTCTAGACCACTTTTTCTCTGTATCCCATGTGCAATACTTGAGTTTACGCTAGTACAGAATAATGAAACTTCGGCCAGAACTAGAACGTGAGTCACAGGAGAAGAAACTTTATTATACATAATTTAAAGACTACCATATTCCTCAAAACATTTTTCAATATGGCTCCCTTTAGCGGTGATAACTTTCTCCAAACGACGTCTAAAGGCCTTGCACACATTCACAATGTAGTCCTTGGACAACTTGGACCAGGTAGAGGAGATCGCGGCCTTCGAGGACTCCACTGACCCATGGGATTTGGAGCACGTGGTTTTCGCAATCTCTGCCGAGATGGAATGATCCAACAGGTTGAGGTCGGGAGAACTGGGAGGCCAAATGGCCTTTGTCCAAAATTCATCTATGTTGGCCTCCAGGAACTGCTGCGTCTTCTTGGACATATGGCATGGGGCGCCATTCTGCTGGAATATGTACGGCATACCAGAGTACTTGTTACAAATCCAGGGCATTGCTTTTGTCCCCAGGAGCCGGATGTAGATGTTAGAATTGACTTTTTCGTTGTTTTCAATGAAGATTGGAGGACAAGCTTGACCGTCACATCCAAAAACTCCAAGGACTATGACTGAAGCCGCATTCTTCATCCTGTACATGAATTTGATGCTGTCTTCGAGTTCAGCCGCAGCCATGGTTGATGTGTAGCGATCTGTACAGCTGTTGGAGGCTTAATCGACCCGAAAAAGCTTCTCATCCGAGAATAAGATGATGGGCACTCCGCGCCTCAGCCGAGTTCTAAAAGAACCTTTGCTCTTTCCAGCCTTTTGGCCTTCGTGGCATTGTTAATGAGGTGTTTCTTCCTCCTCACTCTTGACTTGGCTCTGTGATCGTTTTTTATGGCTAATCATATCATAGATTCCGAGATATTCAGGTCCCTGGCCATCCCTCTCATCATGTGAACAGGGTTTCTTTCAATTCGGCCTTTAGTGGCCTTGAGCATGGTCTTTGTGTGCGCTGTCCTCTTCCTACCTTGTCCACAATGTCTATCAAGGTTTCCGCACTCCTGAAACTGCTTTTTAATGCTATAAACAGCCATTCGGCTGATCCTGAGGTCCTTGGTTATCTCGGTGGGCGTCTTTCCATGCAACATCATTTCAATGACCAACTTTCTTTTTGTCTCCATGGTGTCATTAAAGACATTGTTTGGAAATTTCGCATCAAAAACAACTGCTATCACAACAAAGAGGCACCCTCTAGCAGCATGTTTAGAAAACATTTCAGGGTTTCCAGTTATTGAATATTTAAGGAGTGTAAACTTAATTATTGCGCATGGGGTAATTGCTGATGAATAAATATGTCTTTTGCCACTTTCCAGCTTTTTCTGTCTTTTTGACCATGTTTTTTTTATAACACGGCTGTTAAAGACACACGCTTATTGGAGGCAGTCCCAAAGTGTCCCTATGAAGCGTGTTCCACTGTACTCCGTACTCTCGTTTTAGTAGAAGAGTGTGTTTCCAAGGTTTTAAGTCGTTTGGGTCGTGTTTGCTGAATTCTTCACCAATTTGCTTCATTGTTCTTTATTTGGAAGTAATAAATATTCCGGTCAGAAAAGATTGTTATATGAAGACTTGTATCAGCTTAGTTGTGCAGCAAAAAATACCGTTTTCATGACTGCTGCACACACAAATGCAGCGCTCGATGAACAATGAAGTGCCTGTGACAATCACTTCAGAAACGGTAAAATGTTGTGGAAAAAGTGAGTGGTCAATTGAGTCAAAAGTCATCATAGCCTTGGAGAGTGCAACCAATATTTATCAGTTGAGCCTCAACTTTAATCCCATATCTTGAAGGAATGGGTGACCTAGCAAAAGTTCATATCAGCATCATGACAAACTCATAGGGCCACCTGAACCACTTCACACCTGGCTAGGAAGACGGTGAATATGGTGATTTACCATCACTCATGAGACATGAGCAGTCCATATCTGCCTCCTTTTCGGTTGATAAGTTACCCATCATGTTTGTGTTAATATTAACCCCATGTGACTTTTCTACTTCGCAAGTATAAATATTATGGCTGGGGACCACGGTAGAACAATCCGCGTGTGCGAGTAGATTTCTCAGGACCGAAATGAAAATGCACTATATGCGATGAATTCCACCACATATAAGAACACTAAAAGCTGCTTAGAAGAATGATTTCCAGCCAAAATTGCATCAAAAACAGATAAAAACCTGTGCAATTTTGAGAACTTCAACATCCAGACTGGGTCAGACGAGTTTGCACAAGTTTGAGGAGAACAACAAGGTGGTGACGGCGGCGATTATGGAGATGGGCACCATCTTGTCAAAAGACGTGTAGGGACGTGTAGGCTGTTCTGCTCAAGGGGCTGCAGACAAAAGGAGTGGACTTTGAAAAGCTGAAGTGCGTCTCTCAAGCAGCTCACTCTCGATAACTTCTTCCAAGAGTGAACTTTTCTTGTCTCACGGCTCCAAGTACACGATTACACTGCTACGTGTCTCATGTTGTCAATTCTTATGGACAAGGTAAGGCAGCTTGTGAGGATGTTTCGAGCTAGGACTAGGATTGTGTCCTCATAAGCGGCTTCCACTGGTTTTTTAAATGAGGAAAAAGGGTTTCTGGCAGTCTTGTCGCACCTAAAGAAGCCTTGATGAGTGCCATGCAGAAGTAGATGATCAGCTGGGAGAAGTGCATTGTTGCCTAGCGATATCATGTCGAAAAATGACTGCATTTTTTAAAACGACATCTCATGAAGTCAAAATCTACAAGTTAGTGGCCATCTCTTTTGAAACTTGAATCGCAGTTTACCAGCAGAGGTACCCAGCGTTCTCCAGATTACTATAACCTATCGATATTAAAATGTATAAAAACTGTGTCAACCAAAACATACCGGGTACATACGAAAGTACCAGTACAGACTAACTGAACATGTAACATAACATGTACGCTCTCGTTGTCAGCTTTTTGGATGTGGTGGTAGATATATCACATCTACCAGATATATCATACTTAGTGACAACTTCGTAAGTCAGGTGTCCGGGCAGGTGTGCTTCAGAAGTCGACAAGGGAGGACTTGGAGTCATTTCGATTAGTCTTGAGTGCAAGTGGAACTGAGACAAGTACATTTTCCTTAGAATAAGCACTCCAGGCTGAACAGAAATGTGCCATTTCAAAAACATACAGCGCAATATAACGCTCCTAATCATGAGCGGTGCTGTCGTCGTGTCTGTGTTGGCTGCTACTAGCGTCTGCTAATAGCAGCTAAAACAGACGCACATGGATTCATGGTTGGTTGTAGCAGCCCAAGTGGGTACGTGCGGCTCAAGATCACTGAACTGGGAGAAGAGGATTCATCGTTGGACAAGATATCAAAGTTCCTGCACAGTCATGCAAGTACACGACATTGCAACATAAGTATCAATGTTAAAAGACTACGTTTGAGCAACTTAAACCTTTCCTTCTGTTTTGGCTTCATCCCTGTCTTCCTCTATGTCGTCCAGTGACATTTGCTGCAATCTCTGCTCTTCCACCCTGGTGACTGATAACCTCTCTTGGTTGTCCTCTGGACAAGCCAGTTTCAGTACGTGAGGATAGGGTCTGGGTCCCACCAGACTCAGCAGCACTGGCAGAAACATCAGGCCATGGAAAAGCCCGATGGCTATCATGAGGAAGAATATCTACGACGTAAAACCATGATGACATCATGTTGCTTTTGCCAGATGGTAAATCATGGGCAAGCCAATAGCTTTGGGTGTACCTTAAAGTACGAGACGAATACGTGCGACTTCGAGTTGACGAGCATGAGGACGGCTACTAGGGTGGACATTCCCCCGTGGAACACTGCGGGACCTATACTTCTTAACGTGGCTCCCGCTCGCTTGTTCTTGGTGCCGCTGGAAAAAGTCGGGGGTAACATGTGCACAACTCCAATGTCCATTGCACAGTACACACACGTAGCACACAAAGTATGCCTTACTTCTGAAGCATGAAAGTATGGGCGATGTGAACTGAGAAGTCGACGCAGAGGCCCACTGCGATGATGAGGTTCGTACTAGCTACAATGTCAACAGTGAGACCCCAAGCATGCATCGCGCCACAAACGTCGACCTGAAAAATGGAGAGCCAGAGAGAGCCTGTCCAGAATGCAACCACCAATATAGGAGGTGCGTACAGTATGCGTGAGGTCAGAGTTCTCACCAGGGTGAGGATAACGCATCCCATAACTGAAAGACAAGACCCGAGATCTGCGAGGAGAACCAGCGTAGTGAAGAAGACGCAGACCAATGCCAATAAGAGGTTGCGAAGGAGCTCGCGGAAAATGATCTGGAATGGAGTCTTAGCACGCAGAATTGTTCATATCGTCACAAAATTGGTTCTGACCTCGTCAATCTCCCATCTCGAGTAGGCCTGCGACATGGCGAATGCCGTTCCCGAAAAATTCTCTCCCTGGATTAGTTGCTTCACCCTGTTCATGGCGGGGATGTACTCCTTGGGCGAAGAGAAGAGACGGTGGTAGAAATCAATGGTAGTTATCTGCAATCAGCTATGGAAGTTGCCCGCTTTCACTGCTGGAAAGGTCACTGCATATTTACCAAGGCTTTAGGTAATTTTTCTCCACACTCGATCTTCTCCTCAAAGGTGAACATGTTCATATATTTTGCCCCCTTGGGACTGAACAGGTACTGCGTCAGCTTCTCTTCGATCAACGACTTTGGAATGGCGGTTCCGCCGATCAGGCTCTGGGCACCACTGGGCAGAAAGTTTTCCTCAAAATACTCCTCAAAGCCAGGAAACCAGGATGTCACCTCAGCGATGGAATCATTCTGGGCCTCTAACTGCTCTCCCAAGTGCTTTATCTTGGGCAGTTCCCTAAGAAGCTGCAATGTTAATGCGTTGCCACGCAAAAACGAATAACAAAAAACTTACTGCACCAAATCATCAAGCGCAAGGTGGACGGAACCATATTCTCCTTTCTCAGGAAAAAAATTCTCCTTCAGCTTAAACCACTGGTACAAATCAGAAGTTGTAGGTAAAAATTCCAGGTACTGAAACTTCACTTGCAGTTGGCTGCAGCCCCAAGTACCAAGCCCAAGAACGACTATGGTTATCAGGAGAACCAAGACCTTTAAAGGTAAGATTCATGCTGTGCATGCATAATGTACCGTCAGTGAGTAGATAACTACTCGGCCACGCACCTTGCTGATCGGCTTCATCAATGAAACTCCAAGCCAACTAAATACATCCTGAGCTATTTGGCGCTGGCTGCATCTGTAAAAGACAACATTGGCTCGCTGACTAAGCAAAACTACTTCCCTAACTGTACTTGTTCGGTTTCCAATCCTTCGAGTGCTTGTAGCAACAAATTGTTCCATCTCTGCGAGCCTCAATCCTTCGCTGGTCCAAGGCCAGACACGCGACGAAGAGTGTAATCTGCAGGACAAAGGTGGACGCGATCCCGACCATGGTGTACAAGGAGTAAGAGCGAAGAGAAGGCAGGATCTGAAGAGACACAAAGAGCGACAGAGAGAATAATGTGCAGGCACGCGTTTGGGAGTGCTGAAGAACTCACACGTACTACTGCCATGATAACAGATTCATGAAAATCTTGCAGTTAACAGAAGGGGTCTCTTTAGCATGAGCTCTCATTTTTGGCATCTTAAGTGTTGAAACAGGACTAAAAACTTCAAGAGTAAATCTCAAGAGTAGTAATAAATGTACGTAGTACGTAGTAAATATACTCTGTCCTAGCAACCATGACCACCTAACTACTAGTTAATGTGAGTACTGCGACATTTTGTTTGCCACTCCTTCAACAGTACGAAACTTTTACACTTCGTCTGTACGCCTGAGCATCACGATAAATAGGACTGAGACTAAGTTGATGTGGGATAATCTCGCATAGCGTGCGACAAACAAATGTTTCCTCATACCGTGGTAGCCCCGATTCCAAATACGATGATGTCCGTGACTGAAGTCACTGTGACGCCGACACCAGCATGTTTCATGGCAAGACCTACGCGCTCAGACACACTTTGCCTGGCGTCTGGCCCTCCTAATAATGATCAGGACTTCAGCACGTTCGATTCCAATGCTCCTAAAAAAGTGCCTGCACCTTTTTTGAGAGATTCTACGTTGTTGAAGGCCTGCACGATGACGAACATATCGTCGACTCCGAGACCGACCAGGAGGCAGGGGATAATTGGGTGCATGGGGCCATAGGCAAGACCGAAGGCCGAACACAATCCAATCGATACCAGGGCAGAGAGTCCACAGCTCAGAATTCCAATAGCTCCCAAGAACGCCTTTGTCATGGTAAAAAGGTGCGTCAGCGACTTGTGCATGACCCAGGGAAGCACTTACTCTCTGTTCTACTCTGTTGAACTTTCCCAGCATCACTTGGACATACACGTAGATGAGTACGTAGCCCACGATTAGGAAGGTCACGTCGTCCAAGATAGCCCCTGAAGACACGTCGCCGTAGCTGTTGACAAGACACAAGAGATACATTTCGTATCTTTGTCTTGCAAACTTGAAGAACGTGTGTACCTTCTTTGAATGTTGGCACTGCTCTCCAACCCATCAGGATATTGGCTTTTGTCGTTCAAGGTCTCTTCCAGGAGCTTCTCAAAATCAAGGGTTGGTACATCTACCTACAGAAGAGTATTTATTTTTCGGGGTTTTTTTTTTTTGGTTACCAGCTGAATAAGGAATGAAAAATGCAACCTTTCTTACCGGTTGTTGGTGCATGCCCAAGTCTTCTCCCCTCTTGGACATCATGACCTTTATGGCTGTAACATTTGCCTTCCCAAACCATCGCATGGAGGTCGCTTTGGCGCCTACAATTTTGCCGGTTGCTGCGTCTCGTTCAATTCCTCCCAGGTAAGAAGTAAAGTCGCTCTCTCGCAGAAAAATTCCACTCATGTTGACGTTATTGATCCTGAAGAGCAGCTCTTCCTGCGTAAGGTTTTCGACCATTCTGTCCGTCTCCTCGGAATACTCGCCATCAACTGCGAACATCTCAAGAATGCTGAAATAAGGTTTGTCCTAGACGCGTCTGTAACCACACAGTTTTGCTGTACGATTCACAGAAGCGCGTTTTTCACCAGGAGCTCTGTTTGTCGGCTTGTACACGTACAGTCCTGTACTTTGCTCTCTCATCACCTCGTCTCAAAACATGTTGTTGGCATGGCTTCTACGATCGGACAGTATCCATCTGGGTAAAAGAGGACGCTTGGATCCCCCAATCCACCTTCTCCAACGCCAGACTCGATGCTTCTAAAGAAGGCATCTTCTTCCTCTTCTTCGAAGTCTTCCAGGCTGTCCTCAAGTCCTGACCTAAGACATTTGAGCTGAAGAAATGAAAATAGCGGTTGTTGGAAAGTGTCCGCCTACTTGAAAATGAAATCGTCATTCCTCTTCTTCCTCTTTAAGTCGATCATCTTGCCGACGTTGAGGACCGGCAGTCGGATGCAGAGGTCGTCCCATCTTAGGCCGTCCTCAGTCCTCAGTCCCAGGACTCTTTTGTGGATGGCGTACATCTTCAGGGTGAAATTGAAGCGATCAGCCAAACTCAATATAAAAAGTTAACGAGAGTATTCCAGTCACCGTTTGTATCACAGCAGGCCTTAGAACATTCTTCTTGTCAACGAGAATCATGTTGTTAAACCTAGGAGAACGGTAAAAATTGGGTTTTCTTTCGACGAAGTCACATATACAATGTTATACGTGATCAAAGACATGTGCAGGGTTCGAAAGCGAAAGTGCCCATTTTAAAGTGCCCTCGCGAGTCATATTTTTAAATTTTGCTCCAGTTGCAATGCAAACATTTGTACAATTGGCCAACAGTTGACATTTGTCAGGAAACACTGTGACTGGGACCATAAGTTTCTAATGGTTGAATCCAGGTCATGGAGCAAACATTACGTACATTGGTACAATGATGAGGCACAAGTTCAAAAAAAGCTCGTGGAGTCCAAACAAAATGTAGAATTTGAAGAACTCGTCCATAAGGATGACCTCCACTGATAAGAATAAAGTCGTGCAACGCAGAAACCTTTTCGGAAGACAATTACGTCTTTTGTCGTTTTCTTTTTTAGCATTTCAGCAAGACAGAGCTACCCACGGATGTCGCCAAGAAGAGCCAGTACTCGATGGAGGTTAATATAACGTCAGTTGTGGCCACCGTGCTTCCTGGATTTGAATCCTTTGGGTTTTTCTGAGTTCAAGGTTGCCTGCTTTACCTCCTGCAACAATATCGAGTCCCTGAGATCATCAGCTGAACATACGCGTCGATCCCTGTCCAAGGACTATCTCATGAGAATGTGCAAGGTCTTCCAGTCTTATTTCGAGGCTGTGATCAAAGACAATGGTAATAATCCATTCGAAAAAATTCAAACTCCCAGAGCTTGACTCCCAGAGCTTTGACTCCAACTTTTGCAAGAGTCAGTTGTCCGTGTAGAACGTACCATAGTACAACTGTGAGATCATGACTCCAAATCTTTGAAATCCCGCATTTTCGCTTCCCAACTCCGTACAATATGTAAGTAGTACAAACGTGTATATTGTACCAGAAGAACAACATTATATTTCCGCAAGTCCAACTTTTCAAGTCAGGCGCCCTCCAGAAACGTTTTTGGCATGCAGCGTGGCTGGGGATGGTCCGGCGGGTGCCATCTTTGGCATGTGGCACTGGAGGGTTTGTGGAGACACCCCCAGAAAGTTTCAGCCACTTTCATCATGGAAAAGCCACTGAAAAAGGAGGAAACCAGCGCGTTTCGGCGTGACGTCCTCTTGGGGCAGCTGCACTTTGAGCGCTCTAGCATCAAAATGGGCAGTCATCAAGGAGCTCAAGGTGCTGCGTCTACTCAAGCACTGTCTGGGTCCCCGATTCCACGTGAAGATCCTGCCTCAAAAGCTGTCCGTACAACGTGGGGAGCCCATTTTACCCCAAGGACATTTTTTTACGCTAAGCACTGTAAATAGAAGCTGATTTTTTAGCATCATTATGCTTCGAGCTGAGAGCTCATGGGATGGCATCAGCTTTTTTTCCAGTTTGAGTTTACTCAACTCAAGAGATGTGAGCCTGAGCTGAGCAAACAACTAAAAAACCATCTCTAGAGCTCCCTTCCGCGCTCCAATGCGCTAAAAAAATCAGCTTCTGTTTATGATGTGCGGGTGCCATCAGCCTGTGAATGACACAAAAAAGGCCACAGATGCAATTATTGTGCAAAAAGCTGACTTTTCTACCCAACTAGGATGTCTGAGAGACACTTTAAATATATGCAGCATTAAATGAAGACACTAAAAGTAGCCCAACTGGAGAAGCTAAGCATGCCAAAATGTAATGTGTCCGCCATGGTGTGTCTGTCAGTGGCTGGTGCGCAGACAGTGTCCCGCACGTACCTGACGTCCGGCGGATGATTCGCCCACAACCACTCATTGTTTCGCGCAAAGTCAGACTCCTCCGGGATCCACAGCTTGACCATGTTGGTCTCTCGCTCGAACATCAGCACTCCCAGACAGCAGAGGCCAATCGCCACTGACGAGCAGGCGATTGTCATCCAGGGATGATCGGACACAATTCGTCCATGCCTAAATAGTCGCATTGTAGAGCTGTTTGACATGATATACTTGTGCCACTGTACACTACACAGCACTGTACTTGCCATTGAAAATAGCTCTCCAATCCTGCCGATATCGAATCACTAATTTTTCGAAGGAAATTTGAGGCGTTCATGATAGAAGTCACACGTGAACTCAAACTGACTGAATATCGACCTTGTCGTTAGCTGTATTTGTTGCATTGTCACCTTGCTCTACTGTGTCGACAAAATGGAGACGGCATTTAAGTTTTCAAGGCGTAAAATATAAAATAACATCGTGGTTCACCCTTTACATTGGGTTAGCGCCACAACACAATGGCACTTTTTCTCTACATACTGCTGCACTGAAAGGCATCCTTTCCTCGAAAAAGGAGGTCATTCACATTACTTACATAAGTCACATCAGTGCTGTGACCGTTAATGATGTGTCACTGATATCCACGGGCTTGGGAGATAAGAAGTTACCCTTCTTGCTAGAGAGCTCTAGATGCAAAATCGCCGGACGTCTGATATCTCTCATCATTGATGATGTACACACATGATTGTAAAAATTCACTGTTGCATTAATACGTGAACCTACACTTACGTATACTAAATAAGTATGCTCTTTAGGCGGACTCAGTAAGTACCCTTGAGAACACTTATGCTACCGCTGAGCACTTGGATGATATGACAAGATTTGCCATCGCGTACGCGTACTGTAGTACACGAACGTCATTCTAATTCTCGTGCTGTTTTTCCTCCAAATCTGTGGGCAAAATCTTCGCTGTAGTCTCACAACCTCAAAGAGTACGATTGTCGAAATACCCAGGAAAAGGTTGAGTGCGCCGCCGAGCGAACTCAATAGCGTTTGCCTGCTGTACTCGGGAGACTCCGTGATCACTGTCGTACTCTTTTTGTGCACGAACACGTCAACCTTTAAAAAGTTCCAGCTGTCCAAGTTCTCAACTGCTGACGGGTTGTGTGGATTCTGCCCCTTTTAGTGTCAGATGTGTTGACAGTTCCGCTCCTCTTGTCGCTTTTGCTGATACAATGTGGTCGTACAGATTTCCGCCGTGGACGCCGTTTCCGCTGTGGCGTGCGATGACGGCGGGAAACGCGAAGTCCTTCTTGTAGTCGTTTCTCACCGTGGTCGTCACCTGCACGGAGGCATAGACAGCATTGCGGGTAAAAATCACTGGCACGTAACGTTGTCTCATGAATACACGTACCTACGATCAGCGATCTCTCTTTGGTTACGTGTGTGCATTGAAGCATGCACAGTGTAGGGTCCGTCAGCCAAATTGTGTCCCTTGACAACAGCACCAGGATCGACTTGGAGGTCAGCACTGCTGTCAGTGCCCTCGGGAAGCGTCTGAGATTGTGACCAGTGGAAAAGACGATCGTACAGAAGGTACGTTATTAGTTCAACATTGTTCTTCAGGCACCACTCACTTCGGTTCTGGAGGCTGTTTTCCAACGGACACTTTTGCTGACGGACCCTGTACACCTGCAAGTAAGTGTTCATGCATTCATGTAAAGATTGCTACTAGGAGAAATACTTACATATAGTAGGGTCGACGGCGGGGAGTACTGTACTAAACGGCCCTGAACTAAAGTATTGAACTGTCCATGAGGCTTCTAGTAGACAGGGTGCCACAGCAATCAGGCCGACTTACCCTTTGGGCCATCGAATTCCTCAGAATTTCACATGTTCTACATAAATGTAGTTATTCCGACTTCTATAAAGAACAAAATAGCCCGCAGTCCTTTGGAACAGAGCGCGTCGCTACATTTGTACGTCTGACTCCGGCCACCCCAATTACTTGAACTGGTGTAGAAATGGAGCGGCACACCCTGTACATTAGTTCTTGTGGTCAGTACAAGCAACCATAAGCAGCTTACTACTTGCTCGGCTTGGACATGTGTGTCTGCCTGCAAAGAGCTGAGGCAGAGGCGAAAGATCGACGTGTTCTGTTTGCCTTCAAGCAGTTATGCGTTTGGAGTCAAGTGTATCAGGATCTGTACAGCTTTCTGGATACCTCAGTATCAGCAACAAGTGCTTTTGAACCGTTATGTACTACTATAAGCCGTCAATAAAATGTACGTAGGGAGGATGAGCTCCGTGATTGCATAAACATGCAGGCATCTGGTGTTGCCACAAGAAGGAAGGCTTCTTCATGGTCTCAGATAACCATCACCCAGGCCTGTAAATATGGCTACGCTGCTTCAGCGTGGGCAACTCTTCCAGTACACTTTTCGTACGAGCGTAGTATTCTCGCCAGAGCAGTAACAACATAAATGAATGGAACGAATAACATGAATCCAAATCATTTAATGTGGCCTCCAATAGCCTCCCCCCATGTCCACTCCTTTTTAAGCTGATCACCCCTAGTCCCTGAGACGAAAAAATCAAAAGTCAGTGGGCATGAATGAGACCTATCATGGCTGAAAGTAGAGGGTGCCAGCTCTTGAGAACTATACTTGAAGATTTCATAGGTGATCATCTCACAGAAATATTAGAGTTTAATGATTTCTGTCATGAGTTTAGTGCATAGCAATATTAAATCATTGGTAAGCACAACTTTGAAAAAACTCAAGTTCACGCCCAAAAGGAGGGGTGTTTCTTAGCCAAAAGTCACTGCCCTCTAAAATTGTGGAGCAGAAAAAACTGAATTAGAAACAACCCCCAAATATATGAGCTTGGAAAAAGTCACAAGCTTTCTGCGTCTGAAAGCTTTTAACGTTAAACAATCTGCGAATTAGGGCATGATTTCCCCCAAAGTTGGCCCTAGCTCATGATTGTCAAAATCTAGGGTCGCAATCGTACGGTCATCGTAGGGTCCAAGAGTCGCTCTTGAAAAAGAACCGCTCATTAGAGGCATCATTTACAAGAAACAAGAGCTGCCCTTCAGTGAAAGCATGAGGACGTTGTGTGCACATTGAAAGCCAGAGTCGTCAAAATAAGAAAGAGTAACGGCTCGGTGTTAGTCCAGGAGGCTGATGTAGCTGTAGGAGTTCAGTCACGAAGACGGGTGGGCAGGCAAGACCACTGTTGAAGGTGATATACCCAAAACCACCACTCCAGCAGGGTTCTGCTTGATGTCAGCAGGAGCATCCACAGACTTCTTGGAGCTGACGTTGAAGTAGCATCCATGGTGATGATATTCTTGCCCCTCTCTGGACGCTTCTCCTTGGAGATCCACATCTGCCTTGGAGTCCTCTGACTTTACGCAAAGCTGTTCCGTCAGAAGTCGGCCCTGATCATCTCACACTGCTTGGCCATTTTGGGGCTCGTGGGGTTACGATTTGGACAGAGTTTTACCTTCTTGATGTTTTCCTTAGTATGAGCAGTTTTCTTCACTGTCACGTGCTTCTAGACATTGCCTGTTGCTTCCAACGACTTCTTGTTGCTGTAAACCATGTTACCGCTGCACCAAGGCGTCTTGGAGATGGCAGTGAGAGATTAACAAAAGTCAGTACATGTCTTCTTCACACATCGAACCTCGTTTGCAGAAAATCTTATTAAACTAGAACGACCTGCATTGGGTCTAATGGACTTAAAGCAAAGTCTGCTGGAAGATCTGCCCATTTTGACCCGTAACAATTGTTTTTCACGGACAAGCATGATGAACGGTGTACGTTTATTGCTAGGGAAAGAACGGGAGAGACGCACGTCTTGGCGCACAACTGAACTGTGCCGAATCCGCGACCTTGGTGTAGTACGGCAGGGTGACCAGATCCGCCGTGACGTCTCTGAGCCATTGGCGTCCCTCGTACTCTGGATTCCCGTCTTCGAACTCCGATCGCCATGTACCCAACGGTAGGTAAATATCTCTGCTGGTGGCGCCCTCTTCAAGCACAGGGGCAACCAGCAGCTCATCGCCGAGGAGAAACTCTGACAAAAGAGTGCAGGTATCATACTGCATGCCATGGCCGAGATCTTCAACTCTGTTACAATTTACCTGAATCTACTCCCAACGCATCTTGATCGTTAGGGTCATTCCACCAAATGGGTCTGTTGATGGGAATCCCATTCGAAGTTGCTTGGTGAGCCAGCTCCAGAATGAGATCTGAGTACTGTTCGTGGAGGCTAGTGAGATTTCGAGCCAACTCGATGACCTTTTTTGAAAAGAGGTGTTAGCATCCTGCCGCATACAGTCATCGTAGTATTGGTGTGGTTACAGGTGCTTCACCTCTTGGTCATAGTCCCAAGGCACGTACGAAAACTGCATTGTGGGCATAAAAACGTTTGCTTGCATCCATCTGACAAAGAGTTCCTTGGAAGGCATGTTGCTCTCAGCTGTGATATCGACACCAGGACCGTAACCATTGCCGCCAATCATGTCGGGAAGAACGAATGGGTAACCTTGAACATGGGCATAAATTCAGTAATACAGGTAGAACTTCCATGCAAAAGGACGTACAATGGTACCGGACTTGTGAAACATATCCGATTACCTCACTCTTTTTGACTGTCTTTGCTGTCACGATGACGTTCAGCTAGCGAATTGGACTACGAACCTGCGATGCCCATTTGCAGCAGAGTTGTAACTAGGGTTTTGAGGCCGTTGTCATAGCCCCATTTGGTCTCCTTGTCCAACATCCGGACGAACACGGGAGTCGACTGCGACCGTAACCCGACTCTCACTTCAATCATTCCACCAAAACGAGCGCTCACGGCCTTAAAACAAGACAGCCCAACGTTGGCAACAGTACTCTCTTACAACTTTATGGTAAATACAATCGCGTACCTCCACGTAAGCAGGACTGAAGCTATGGGGCCATTTTGATTTATCTCCCTCTCCTTGGAGAGCATATGCTGTAGGCAGATAATTCGTCTCTCCAGCGTCAAACTTGAACGAGTCAATGCCATACTTGGTGCGAAGATCGTCCAAGCGAGCCTGGGGAGGGGACAAAAGTAATGATGAGATTGTGCTAGTGATTGTCATTCTTTGCTTAGGAATTTTCACTCACCGCCCACCAGTCGACCGCTCCTGAACTGGTGAAGTCGATGTAACTTGCCATGTCTCCCTGCCACCAGGGGGTAAGACCAGGCAAGTTCTGGGCTGCATCATTCCTGTCTTTTATGAAGTGTCCTAATTTGGCACCTTCGAGCCAGCTGTCGCAGGTCACGTTTACGAAGGGATGGATCCACAAGGTCACTCGAAAGCCTTGGTCCTGTGTAACAAGAAAACACTCTGACTGTCGGCCTACCGCGTCGTGAGTACCTGATCTTTGGCGATTGTGATGTAACAGCCGGTCACCAAAGTTACCTTCAACTTTTGCACCATGTTCGCAGGGTCGGGAAACCTTTGGGTGTTGAACTCGGCGTCGCCGTAGCACGACTCCCAGTTGTCGTCGATCTCCAGTTGAGAGTTACCGAAATTGTTGTCCACGATCTCGCTGGCAAATGCAGTCACCGTACTCTCATTGATGTCGGCCTTGTATCTGGCCCATGTAGACCAGATGGGCCGACGGAACATGAGATCGTCCGGTACGGAGTCAGGTTTGCCGAGGAAGTTGGCAATGGCGTGCAACTGCATCTCCTTCGCGTTCTCCCTGCCGCACATCTTATAAGTCAGCCGGAGGCTGTCGTCTGCTTTGACGTAAGGAGCTTCGTATTTTGCTTCTAAGCACATCAGCTGGTCGTTGTTCACGTTCCACCTATAGAAGAGAGGCACGCCCAGGGGTGGGACCCAAAGACCGCCACCGGCAGAGTTCACCCACCAAGGCTCGGCCACGCCTACGTACAGGGAGACAGAGGTAAGACTCTTATACGTGACAATGACAACGACGATGATACCTCCAATCTTCTTCAGGAATAGATCGCCGGTGACGTAGGGCATGGATTCAGTAACGTGATCCGGTGACAGAGGAAAGTGTTGTCTGTATTCCACTCCGCCGCTGTACCAGTGTGACTGGCCAACGTCGAAGCAGTCCCGAATAGAAGTAAGGCCAGAAACCTGTGGTGTGAGGATTGGTTAGATTCACGGATGAAAAGCCTACGAGTTTCATTGGCATTGACACTTTGCATATTTTTTCATACTGACATTTTCTGGCGAAATTTTGCACAGATATTCTGAAGAGAGTAAAGAAGAATTTCGTCTTAGTACTTTTTACTCATTTCGGATGACGTACTGACTTATACGTACGTGCAAGTAGTCTTTATCTCTGACCATCCAAGTTTTTCTGCGACTCTGTACGCATGCATGCCAACTGGGCATATTGTTGTACTTACCGTCCACGTGACGTCGTAGCAGACCCCGTCGTCCGCTCGCTCAATGCTGACTTGAGCTGAAGATCCCCAGTTCCAACAGATGTTTGAATCCCCATTGCACTCGGTAGGCTGACCAAACACAGAAGGGAGATTCACACCAAGACTTCCCGTGAGATGACTTTCTAACGAATGGCATAAGTAATAATTACAAGACAGTGTGTGTTCATTGCAGTTTCTCTCCTAATAAGTGAGAGTGTTTTAAAGCATGACAGCCATTCTTACTAAGTCAGGAAGGCTTCCTTTTCAAAGTTTTACTGTTGAAGATTTTGTGAAATGTGTAAACTTGTGTGAGGTTCATACCTCGCATGAAGAGAGAGTCACCTTCCTCCTTGGAGAAAACGAATTGACTGCTCCACATTTAACGGCTACTCACTGGTGGCACTCTCAAATGTTATACCAAAACAATGCTGTAGCAGCAAGAACTGACGCACCAGTTGTCGACATAGGGTAGACTAAGGGTAACTTTCCTTACCACTGCCTCCATTTTTGTCCAGTGTGAACTGCAAATCAGTGCCAGTAACCGAGAGGGTGAAGTCCCCCAGCGATCTGGTTTCTGTAGCAACTGGCAAGCACTCGTCCTGGCAAGAGGCATATTGGAGCATGCCAGAAATGAGAAACCACCTCAAAAGATACATGTTGGCGTCGGTGTCTCCAGATCACCAAGAAAGTTCTCGTCTCAAGTCCTCATATGTCTGAAAATAGCCATTATTCAGCTGAGTCTCCGAATTATGATTCAAAGTGTAGCCCAATTTCTAGTATGCTTTCTGGAAGGTACGCATCATTGCGAACTGTTTCCACTTGTTGTTCCACTGAAGTGTAGACCACATGATGTTCTCATATAGTCACTGACAGCCCAATTTCAGCAGCTGTGAACTGACGAATCAAGTCAGCGCACATCAAGAAGTAGATCACAAAGCTGAGAAGAGATTCCAATGAACTTGCAATGGGGATTGCTGCCAGCTGGTCTGTCCTTTCTTGGCTTTCTTCCTGTCTTTGATGTGAATCACTTCTTTGAAGAACGTTTCTTCTTTCCTATTTGGAAACAGGGAGGACTGTAATCCTTGAGCCAGGAGTGGTCAGATGTCCTACGTCGCAAAAGTAGTCTGTCTTTCAGTCAGGAGTCAGTAGTGTCCTTCTCCTTCCAAGACAGCTGCCTTATCTGTCTGAGACACTGTTCAGGCTTGGCCAATGAATAACACTCGATCCTGATCAGGGAAAGGAGCCTTTAAATGCTGTCGCTCTGGCTCCACTCTATGACTGACTCGTTCGAGAGCCCTGTAAACCAACAATATTCTTTCAGGAAGTCTTGTTCTATTTGCTTCATTTCCTTTTGACCTCTGAAAGTAGGTTGATCACGGAAAACTCCTTCACAGTCAATGTCTTCCTCTTGCAGCAGGCAAAAATCAGTCTCCTCGAGTTTTACAGTTTCCCTGGGTGGCCAACTTTTTGCTCTATAATACAAGTTTACAACCTTTAATCAAAAGTTAAATTTGCAATATGATAATACTCAAAACGGGAACATTTCCTCATTCTAATTCTGACGAGGAAGATGCATCCTAAGCACATGGAAATGCTGCTCTTTAGTTCCTTTGAAGTATAGGGATCAGAAGACCAACTTTTAGTCCTTACATTCCACCACTGCCAAAACTTGCACTGGCTTTGTGTGACAGCCATGGGTCAGCATGACCAGCAGCTATGCAAGTGGTTCAGGGAAGCAATCCTCTTAAGTTTTTATACATGCACAGCTTGTCAATCTTTTGCAGTGGAAAAAAACACAGAATGGTCAATTTTACATTCTTTTTGCATTGTCAAATTAGGATTCCTCTGTACACAGACAACAAAGTTGGTACAGTCAGCCTTCGACATACGCGATGAATATTCAAGATTGACGTCTGATATGCTGAGTGCTTCTTGAAACTGACTTGTTTACTACATAAGAATCTTTGATATAGTACCTCGGTATAGAAAAGCAAGGTCATTCCTAGATTCACTATATCGGAGCTTGACTGTCGCAATAAAAAGTCGTAGCAATTGCACGATGACAAAAATAATCGACAGTTGGACTTGTCAAGTTGTTTGCCGCAGGGTGAAGAGTCACAAAAAAACCCGAATTGTTAACATCTGGAATGTAATCTGGAAAGTAAGTCAGCAGGTCCTCTTCAATATTCATTTTCAACTAAAGTTTATATGTGCCAAGTCTTCAACCTTTCCAACGAGATAGATTTTGTGCCGTTGCAATATTGAGGATGTTGTGATGTTGGGAACAGGGTAGCGATGCGCGCGGGTCGGCCTGAGCCCGCAATACCCGCATACTCGACGGGTATTTCGTCGGCCCGACCCGACCCGAGAAATCGGATACTCGAAAAAAGTTGAACAGGGGGGGTTGACCCGCGAATCGGGTCGGGTAGCAGTGCAGAGATAGCTTATGAGTAGAGTCCAGCAAAATGGGAGATTTCATCACAGGCTAGTATGCTTCTATATATACCTTCTATATGTATAATGTCTGGAATAAAGTGGAGGAGTATATAAAGTTACTCTTGGTTTATCTTTCATGCCAGGTGACAGGGTTGCAGCCTTTGACAATAAGAACAGTAGCATCACTTGTTGTTTGACCCGATAATACCCGCAATTTTGACTGACCCGACCCGACCTGACCCTAGGCATCTTCCAATTTGGCCTGACCCGACCCGACCCGGGCTCGACTTTTACCCGACTTGCCCATCCCTAGAACAGGGGGAATACTCACGAATGCACCTGTCAATGATTGAATGGTATGAATTGATACGACGCCCGACTACGTAGTGTCAGTGCACAAATTTGACGTACTGTGTTGCTCCTGTGCCGTCCAGTTCCACGCCTTGTAACGCCAGGACGATAGCTATTGGAGAAATCCTGCCTGGCCTGGGTCCGCGTTGTCCACGTCCCATGCGTGCAAGTCGGTATACAAGGTCAAGGTCAACAAAGACTTATCGGATGCCACGAAGTGCACTTATTCTCTTCCTGGACATGGAGCAAGTCTTACGATTAAGGTACGTCCAGCGCCAACCGAAGGTCGTACCCTTCACGGTGAACGTCGTGAAGCCACAAGCAAATAACAGCGATTACTAGAATGGGCCATTCAAGACCAGTTGTTACCGGGGGCAGAACCTTGGCGTTGTGACAGACACCTGGCGTTGTGACAGACACCTGGCGTTGTGAAGCTCAGACCAGACCATAGATATCCATGGGTCAGAAGTAGTCAAATCTCCATACTACGGATCCCACTATAACGTGTAATCTTATGTGTCCCTATATATATACATGTACATATATGTATATAAATATTCACTCACATTTGAGCCGTCAACACCTCCACCAGGAACGTCAACTCCAGGTCATCCATTATGAGACTTGTCATTAGCCTCTCTAACCTTTTGCACTCATCTCAGTCACAAGCAGATTTAGGGCTTCAAAAGATTCAACTGTGGAACCTCGGTGATTACAATCAAGGGCTTTATACCATGAGCTGATAACCTTAGGGTGAGGCACTCCCAGGTCAAGGAAAATATTGTTGGCCAAGCGCCTTCTTTTAGAATTTTCCTCTTCTTCTCTGGTTTAAAAGAAGTTGGAGAAAAGTGCTCTTCACAGACCCTGGTCGATTTACTTGGTGTCCAACCCTTCCTCCGAAGACTCGCCACTCATCCCTGGTGTAGTGACAGGTCTTTGGGGTAACTGTAAAGAAGAACAGGCGTGAGTAATACGAAAAGAGAGTGTTACCAGTTATTTCGTCTATCATGTCTACAAGAAGGTCCTTTTCCAACTGGGATTTATTCTTACCGAAAGTAACATACTGGTTTCTTCTTTCAGCTGGTATTGTTACAACCGATCGCAGCTCAACTGGGCATTTCTTCTTCCTCTTATCCTCAGTAACTGCGCGGGAAATTCAAGTGAAGTCCTATGTAGCCTCGAGATTGCCGAATCATACAGCAGGGGTCTGTGTGGTCTGTGAGGGTCTGTGACCAGTTATGTCAGTATGAAATG
>JAAUXU010161120.1_pt1 | contig 69067 bp, 62 predicted proteins | sample 7278151 | NCBI WGS metagenome assembly JAAUXU01 (sample SAMN14350113, study PRJNA611818) | marine sediment metagenome | isolation source: surface marine sediment (1.8m) | place: French Polynesia: Moorea | collected 2018-08
GTCAAAATTGTCTTCAGGTCCAGGGTTGCCCACCATACGTCTACTGGGGGGGGGGGGGGGACGTAGGGCGAAGAATGGAGGTCCCATATTGCTCATACTGCACGCACCCTTACGTACCGGTGCAAGTCATCAAGTGATAGTGGGTACAAGACGAAGAGCCAATCAGCTGCTCTCGGGTGGAAGGTGCTGATCGTCACCATCTTGTTCGCCAGCAGCTGTGCTCGCTGTTATTCTATCATTCTCCCACTATTGTAAGAGGACGCAACGTACGTACTCATCTCATATGTATGCATCTCTAACACTGAATTACGTATGGTACACATTTGGGCGTTGTGAAAACACATGCTGCTCTGCTGTGATGTTACGCTATGTATCCTTGTATGTGTACAGTAGACAGCGTACTGAACTACTACACGTAGGTACAGATATGGATAGCTCGTATTTAGACTTCGCTCGTCTCTCTGGAAGCATTAGATCCCTTCTGGGTTCCACGCCCCAATTCCGTTAGCTTCGCTGCACGAAGTTGATGGTTTCCATTACGAGGTAAATACAGCAGACGCTCGGCTTATAAAGAGCAATAGATGACGCAATTTATTGCACATGCCAGCCAGACGCTGCTACTAACAGCACAGTGGTGCTTCTTGTCTACCCTTTGCTCTGTGTACAGTACTCCAGTGCTCGCTCAGGCAACTTACCAGCATGAAGAAGTCGTTGTGGTATCCCTTCTTGTACAAGTTGCTGTTGACGAGTGGTTTCACTTGCCCCCGCTTGTTGGGGTGCGTCCAAAGGAACCCGCAACCTCTTGGGGCGAAGGCCCATTTGTGAAAGTTGCCCACGTAGAAAGAAACGCCAGCGCGACCAAGATCTTCCTGTTCAATGCATACATAAGTAACTTTTGACGCAAGGAGTTAGAGGGTAGCTAAGAAAGAAGTGAAAACGCAATCAGTAAGATCACCAGATCCAAGTCCAGGTGGCCTGGCGCGTGCGCCCCGTCGATGACGACAACCACGCCGAGCTTGCTGAGCTCCTGGGCGATCTTCTTGACAGGAAAGACCATGGCGGAGCAGCTGCTGATGTGGTCCACAACGGCCACGCGAATTGAACGGTTAGTCTCGCAAGTCTGATGTCAACGTATGAGTAAAAAAGCTCATTGTTGTTATAGATTGATAGAAACGAAAGCGCCGCCTCTGTCAGAACCACCTGTCTAAATTGCGCTACTATGTCGTCCTCGGACTTGATGGGTAGGTCCAAGTCGATGGAGAGAACGTCAGCGTCGTAGTTGGAGGCCACGGCGTCGATGGTGTTGCTCACGCCGAAGTATGTGTGGTTCGTGCATAGGATCTCGTTCTCTGTCTCCTGCGACGGTACATGAAGACGAAAAGGCTGAGTACACTGTTGGGGGGCCATAGTGTCCTCACCAGTGGTATGCTTTTCAAGACGACGTTGATTCCGTAGGTAGCGTTTGGAACGAAGACTACGTTTTCCTGGTCGGCCCCAACAAAGTTGGCCACCTTGGCCAAAGAGTCATCCAATCTGAAATGCACAAGTACAACAGCTGGAGTAATTGGAATTTTCTCATCCATCATGATATAGTAGTAACATTATCAGAGCTAGCCTGTACTGTGCCATGACGTTTTGGTGGATTTTCGTCAGCGACAAATAAATATTCATTAGGTATTTTAGTCCCCAAATAGTTATCGTCCGTACCAATGAAATTAGTCAACAGCAAGAAGTTCACAAACTCGGTTTAAGTTCACTAAAGCTTCATTCTACCGTACATACCTTGGCCTAAGGTTCAGTCTAAACCAATAGTCTGGGTCAGACTCCATTTCTTCAAAGAGAGCGTGCCTGCAAGAAATGACATTAGGGAGATGGTCATTTTACAACGTACGTCTTAGCATCCTCCAGCCCACGGTCACAAGTAGTGCAGTGCGGTATGCGTACAGTACGCAACGCCCGTACAAAGCATCCATCTACCAATCCAAATGTGAAAGCTACGCCCCAGTAGTTGGAGTTTTTTTGGACTCCAGAACTAAGCACTTTCATGAAAATGGCAACCTTTTTATTCAGGTTGCAGAACTCGATGAAACTGCAACCAAAGCTGTCAAATCTGAAGTACCTCTGGCATATACGACTCGACTATACTGTACGGACGTGGCCGCAGGCAGTGGATCCACTCTCTGGTCTCTTCCCACTGCTGGCAAAATGAGAGAGTGAAGATTGCAAGCTTTGCTTTGCTCTGCTTGCCAACCCTCCCCCCCCCGTGCTTCCCCCCCCCCTTTCCACCCCCTCGAGGACCCGAAGATGAAAAGAAGGCTTTTAGCCTCAAAACCCGTTCTCGCTTTCTCTCCCTCCTCGTCCTTCTAAAGGCTGAAGAGGTAACTGTTCCAAACAAAACCAAACTGCACCCAAGGACATCCCGTAAAGCAAAGTACCAAAGAGTCCTCTGAATCTGAATTAAAAGTGTTCTTTTGAGCCATAGGAGCTGTGTTCATCTTTTGAGGAAATCCTGTACCACCCGGTACGTGCCACATCCAGCTGCGTTACGACGCCGGGACTAGAACTATCTTTAAGCGATCAAGTACTTGTGTCACCCCTGGCTGATTTTCACCACGGCTTTCACTTACTCGGAGGGGAGAAGTGCAGCTTCTATCATTCCTCCCCATCGCTGCCAATCTTGACACGTACACGTGCACTACCTTTAATACCATTGAATGAACTAACTGAACTGTACACGGTACATTGCACAAAAAGTCGAGCCTTTGGAACTAATCTTCAAACTCATTCTTTCACAACACATAAAGACAGAAGTGTGTGTATGTGAGTGAGTGTGTGTGCTCGCTCAAATGCTTCTTATCCTTCTTTCCTCCTTTTCAACTCGCATTTGTCAATAGGGAGGTAAAGTGACCGGAGTGAGACTGTGCGAAAGAAAGAAAAAAGAAGCTTCAAGGGACCCTCGGCTGGGCTGCCAGCGCCTTTCCTCTATTTCCCCAGGTGGGGAAAAGGATAAAAAGCTTTCAGGAAGTTCCTTTGAACTTTTTGCAGGGCTTCCAATCAGGGGATGAGAGAGATGGCAAAAAGAGGCCACATGTTGAGACGAAGGCGAAGGTGGTACAGTGTGTACTGCGTACTGAGGTTATTGGCGTGATTCCTTTCAACAAACGCCTGAATAAGCAGGCAGTCCAGCCCTCCCCCTCCCCCCACACAGGCGAGAAGTGGCTTCTCGGCCGTCATGAGGTCGTTCTGCCTTATGCTGTACATAAGTTGACTTAGTATGTTCGCGACTATGTCAGAACGGGTTGGTCACACTCGGCGGAATCGCCTTCCATCGTTGCCGGCAAAGTCTCGTCAAGGTTTTCATAGGAAAAAAAAAGCATCATAACCGATCAGAGGGGAACGGCGACTTTATTGTACATCAAAGGAGAGGAAGCTTTTCGTTGGGATTTCTTGCGCCCCCATGGGAATGAATTTGAGTCAAAGAGCCTGTCCGCCCGCCTGCCTGTCCGCCTGCCTGCCCGCCTGCCCCCTGCCACGAAGTTGACTACCTGCATGCGTCGGCAGGCACGAGAAGAACAAGGGCGAGCATCAAGTGTACGCCAACTTCTAGACTACATACATAAGTATGCATTGGAAGGGATTCGCGGTAGCAAGAGAAGAGGCTCCCCACTAATTTGTTGACTCCATTTCCTTTACGAAAGCAGCTCAGCAACCGTCTTTTGGTTTCTTGGAAAATGCCAATCCGCCAATCCTTTCATGGAAGATTTCCCCCCCCCCTCTTTCACGCACTTTCACACATGCGCTCACGCACGCGCACGCACGCACGCGCACACAAGAGAAATACGTCGGTGGTTCCTTTTGCGGCCTTCAAGAAGAAACTTAATCATGTTTGCAGAGGATGAGAAGAAAGAAGACGGTGGAGTGGGAATTAGATTCTTTGGACTTTAGTAAGCTGCCCTAAATCCTCAAGGGCTTTGAAATAGATGTGTGATACCCTCTTTCTCTATAGACGCTTTCTTCTCTCCTCCTGTTTGCTCCTGTGAGACGTACGTACTTTGTACGTGCACTGACACTTCTCGACCAACGTAGCCTCATTTCTTACTTGTATTTAACGACTCTCTTAGGGCAGACTCCGTATGATCCGTGGTTGCAGTAAGTGGTGTGCTCAAAGTTCAGGAGAAATTCCTCCCTAATGGCCAGGCCAAAGGCCGGGGCGGTTTCCCCGGCGGAGGCGAAGGACTCGTACACGGCCGGGATGGGCATCTTCTAGAGGAAGAGTCAACAGGTTTTAATGCCAGCGACAAAGTCGAACGCCTGATATTTATGTAGGCACCAAGTGACAAACGCGCACACACACATCGACTAACTAGTCCGCTGTTGATAGACAAGGTGGTAAGAAGAGATTAGCCTTGTCCAGCCTTTCCTAAAAGTCGACACCGCCGGTGTCCTTTCATCTGCTTATAGCCACGTTGCACTCACCCAAGTACACACATCCGGTCTTTGAACCAGCTGTATCTTCCTCGTTGTGTGCAGCTTACAACAACGCTCGGATTGCGCTCCCGTTTCCTTTGCTGGCAAGAAGGGAAACTTGATCGATATCGCTTCAGTGAGAGGCAAAGACTATAACTGCACTGTCGAGCGGACGTCCGCGCCACCAGCTGAGCAGAGCAAAGAGTCTGTACCGGGTCGTCAAGGCTAATTGTCGACGTACTTTAGACGACTCACCGCAAATTCCTTGTCTGGATGAAAACACCAACGTTCCGTCGAATACAGCTGTCAGGGAGACAAGGAAAGAGACCCTCACAACCCAACTTATCCTACCTCTAACGTAAACCTAAGGTTAGACCAGACCTAAGCTAACTAAACTAAATCCGGCTAACCTAACATAGACCTAAGGTTGCACTAAACTTTAGCTAACTAACCTGACCTAACCCTAAGGTTAGGCTATGCCTAAGCTAACTAAACTTAATCTAACTAACCTAACCTGAACTGATGGTTGGGTCGTCCCCTAACGTAACAAAGGCAGCAAGCCAAACATAACCGACACCTTAAGTAGTAACTTTCATAACAAGCCTAACCTAACCAAATCCTTAGCGACCTAATGTAAGAAGCCCAATCAAACCTGACCTACCTAACTAATCAAAACGTAAGACATCAAGGACGGCAGCAGCAGCTCTTCCCCAAAAGCACCCTAAAGCCTAACCTTCTTCCCCGATCTCCACCATCTTGCAGGCTGAAGCTGTCAGGTTTCTGAAGTAGTTTTGTTATTAAATCATCACTCCCTGTGATATCTCACACTCCAGAGCGTCTGCCTTTACTCGAGAAAATTAGTCTCGTACATGTGCATCGACGCGATATAAGAGCACACGCTTAATGTTTTCGACTGCAGAGTATTGAAAAATGTATCTAAAAAGCTTGTCCGCAAATCCTGTTGGACTCGTTCTTTTCCTTCTGCAGCCAGCACGCACGCACAAACACACAGTTTTTAGGCGCGACCAACAACAAAAAATCTGTTCAAAAATACTGGGACTTGCTGGTCATGTACATATGGAAATTATTGTGTGGATGGCTCATGAATTATTAAGAGGGTGGAAATTCTCTGATAGAGCTGCCCGAAAATACCCAGGAAAAGGTAACCAGACCTAACCTTCAAGCTTAGAAGGATGTGCCAGGTCCTAAGAAGTTCACTCGTCCCTGAAATAAAGGTTTGCCATTAGAACATAGCAGCGCTTACGCGCTACCCTCTTCGTTGGGTAGGAAAAGATATTAAGCTCTGTGTGTGTGAGAGAGAGGGAGACAGACAGACTTACAGACAGACAGACAGACGTACATACGGGCCTCGCGCGCTCATCACGTGCTCCACCCTCAACACGCGCTCAAATCGGCCGCGCAAAAATTAGAAATGGATCATGGACAGACAGACAGACACACACGGAACTACGACCCTCGCGCTTTATCTAACAGACTTCCAGCATTTTGTCGCAATTTAGGTCCATGTAGTAACTGAACAAATATTAGAACCTAAACTGCAACTTTGCTTAGCCACTCTCTAGCCAAGCCTAGGTCATGGAACCAATAAGACATTTTGATTCACGGCGTGTTTGGTTTCATCACAAATTTTGAAGATTTTATCTCATGCGGTAACTGCATAAAACCACTGAGTTGCAACGAACAGAGGCAACTTGTATCTCACTGTATGTGCACTGTCCCATGGCTCCCTCATGGGCAGTGCTCGCAGCTCCATATGTATACACTGTCTAAATAAATACTGTTCGTGGACTGTCCACAGAATGTCATGCCTCCTCCTTCCTCCTACCCCATCTGCACATGCATCAGCTACGGGACAGCTGTACTGGGTGCACAAGAATCGGCATCATATGAAAAATGTTGTGTAACTACACCCTCTGAGCATCGTATACAATGATATTGGAATCCATGGACGAGCAACTTCGTTGCAGCCAATGTCTATGAATCAAATTTAAGGAAAAAAAAGTACTCTCTTCGCACAGTAGGTAAAAAACTAAAACAAGTCAACATTTGCAGCCAGGCTGCACAGGTGCAAGACCTACGAGAGTGAGAGGTTGCGGCAAGGAGGGTCATCAGTTGCTCAGTGAGAGGCTTTTGTCCTCATTAACTTCTAGGTCTGTACAGCTCTCAAGTGCGACGTTGGACTCCCAAAATGCAGTACTTGCTTGCACTGACATTTCAAACTGTCTTTTAAGCAATTCTTTTTTAAGGGAGTCCGTCTAGAAAGTCCCTCTAGTTCACATGAGTGAAGTTTGGGGTCTCCACTTTAACCTCAATTTGTCTGTCATGCCTTTAGCTCCCCTTTCTTGCTGTAAAAGGAACGTGGCAAACCCTCCCAGATCAGTTCAGTCACTCTTTCTTAGTACACTTTAAAATGACTCACATAAACTTATGTTTTGAAAGTGAAGCGTTCTACATTTTAGGTGGGGTCTCAACGTGCTGCTGAAGTAGTTCTTGGCTCAGTAGTATGCATTTCATCCGTGCCAGACGCATTTAAAGTGGCGCATGTCGGATAAGACGCTAATTCTTGCGCACCCGGTACATACATAGCCTGCATTACACTCACATCAAGATCGCATCTCACCCTTGAGTCAATTGAACACTACTAACAGTGAAGCATCGTCAATACAGTGGAATCTCAAGATATCACTATTTAGCAATACTTTTGTCACAAATGTTTTTAACTAAAAGTCAGAGTCTCAGAATGAACCATCCATCTGAAAATGACATTGGGTTTGCAGCTGACCCAAATCATCTTGTCATTAGTTTGAGATTCCACTGTATTTTTCCCTCGGGATCGAACGAGTTCCTTCCTTCCGATCCTGTGCTGATCTCAAGATGTCATCCATCAATGGCATCGCCCTGGTCTTCACCGTTCTCATCAGTGTCCATTTCTACGGCGAATGCTTGCCTCAGGAGGGGCAGGGGGCGCTTGCTGACCACATGTACGTGGAGCAGGACAGTCTAGTCTCAGCAGTGCAAGAAGACATCCTGGAAAATGTGGTGAACCCCAATGGCGAAGAAGAACGATCTCCCTTATTAGCAGTAGAAGAAATCTTAAAACTAGAGAATGATGACCAAATGTTGAACAACAGCCTACCTCCAAGTGACGTCAGTGATGCAAATACCATTGATGCGTCAGCAGAAGAAAAGGACACATCTGAACTTTCTGCTGAAGTGCAAGTGACTGCTGACCAGAGTGAGGAAGACGACGATTTGGACGAGGGAGAGGTAGAAGGAGTAGAAGGAAATTAACTGTGTCCGTGAAGCAGCATTTGCTGATCAGTCTAATGAAGCTCATGAATGACTTTTCCTATAATTTATCATAATTCATTGTGTGAATTGTAGTGCCCATCTTCTATTGCTTCCTTCACGGACACAAAATGTTCAGTTTTATTGCACGTCTCGCCAAAGCAGCTGAGCAAGGTCAACTTGAAAGTGCCTACCGCCCCCCACCCTTTAATCCTGCCGAAGGAGCCGTAGCTCCTCTTGTTGAAGACGAGACGGATGAACCATATGAAAGGGAAGATCTTCTCAACGTTGGTCCAGAACTGTACACACCTGGTGAGCTTCCCAGGCCTCGCTTTGTCATGCTGGGGCAGCAGGGAGTGGGCAAGTCCTCGTTAGCCAACGCATTGCTTGGGTTTGACAACCTGGCGTCGCTGACTGACCGAAAGGAAAGGAAGAGGTTGCCATTCAAAGTTGGTCACGGGTTGAGATCCAAGACGAAAGTTACCTCCTTCAGTACTGGCAGGTAGTATGTCTTTTTAATAGCAATCATTACTTTATCTTTTACTTCTAAGACAAACTCAATGGGGTCATTGCTCTCAGGTACTTGGGCGATGGACCAAATGTCACAGTAGTGGACACCCCTGGCTTCAAGGACACCGATGATGCCGAGTTCATTGATGAAATCATGAACGTGTTGGGTGATGAGGTCAAAGAAGTCGACTCTTTTCTCATTGTGTACAAGTACAAGGACAGATTCACGAAGTACGTGCCACCCACCATTGGATGACCCGCTTTACATGATCGTACACAATCATAAGTACCATAGGTGGACGTATAGACAAAGTAGAATTCTCGATATAACAAAGTTTCTGAAGAGTAAATGAGCGTCTTCTTCAGTAGCAGCTGACCAAATTGCTATTTATGTTCCTGCAGTTACTTGTCACAAGAGTAATTCTCGATAAACTGATAAATCTTCCATAAAGTTGTGTTGAGAATTCTATTTACGTAATGAATTAACCCACTACAACATTAAAGACAAATTGCATGTTGCGCACAGGCCGTTCAAGCGCACCCTGACAATGATCACCAAGATGTTTGGCAACTTCTGGTCCAATGTGGTCCTTGTTGTCAACTTTTGGTCATTCAAGCCAACACATGCACAAGAGAGGAGGTCACATGGAGTCACCATGGAGGACTACTCAGCTCAGGTACGCACATGTGCAAACACAGTCAACAGACTAAAGGGCATGCCGTCAGGAGTTATTGACTGGGGGTTGCGCATCAAATTGTACACGGTATTGAGATTTTCCATCCCCATCACATAGTTCAGAGGAGGCTTTCGATAATTTCAAGTGTTGCCATGGATGACGAAAACCTTCAACCTTCACAGGTCGTTCATTGATGTTGTTCATACGGACCCAACCTTTCGAATGCAACATGTAAAAGCTGATTCATGGTCCACTTGACAAACACAGTGCCCTAAAAAATTCCTAAATCTAAATAATTAAACAGTGGATGATAACATTCACCTCGCGCTGTCCCATAACATGTACTTGCAGTTGAAAGCCATCTTCACGGCTAAGTTCGACCTGGAGTCCGACTTGCCTGTTGTCTTCATCGACACACATTATAACCGGAGCATCGAGCAGGAGAGTGAAGCTTTTGACCGAGAGACTGCAAAGTTATGGCGGATTTCCCTCAACAGAAGGCCATTTGAGTGTCTCACCAGAAAGGACGTTCAGGTAACACCTGTGGAATAAAGCAACTACTACTATGAAGTCACATTGGCAAAGTGTCGAGCAGGACAAGCTGAAGAAGGAAAAGGATGACCTGTCGTCAATGAGGCGTAACTGTCGTGCCACAAAGCGCCAGAACCAGGATCTGATTGAGCGCGTGGCCACCCAGGAGAAGCAGATTGAAGCGCAGACGTTCGTGATGAACAACCTGAGGAACGGCATCGAGTACCTGAAGGAACACTGCACGAAGGCTGACAGGGGCGGTGAGTTCACGTCTGTGAGCTGTACACTCATCCAAATCAGTACATGATGTTTCATGATGTCCATCAGTAACACTGGCACAACAAAAATACTGACATACAAAATGTTTACACACAAAAAGAGTTGCCTAGTAGATGTTAACCTCATTCATAACCATAAATTTTTCATATTAATTCTTCCACGCCCTATGAGAGAAATGTCTCAAGTTTGACGGGCAGATTTGATTTCGCCAGGCGAAGACCTCGTGCCATCAAGCCCATTTCGGGTCTATAATGTGCTACTTACTTACAGCAATTATAGTTATTATATGTTCAATATTTTCTAATTTGTACCCTGCTGTATTAGATGTTAATGCCTCTGTCTCTTATTTTGCTCCCCAAGCACCGTGGGACCCACAAAGTCACCCTCATCTACCTCGTTGAATCTCCCACACAAAACATTGCACAATCAGGGTGTCCACTACCCTTCCTGTTTACACCTATGCAAAAAGGGAGAAGCCACCACCCCAGAAATGACAATTAGCTATTTCTTTTATTTATTTCATTTTATGCAAACAAAAGGGAAAATCTATTATGTTCCTTAATAAAACTTGAGAAGTTTCTATTATAGGGTATGTCCAACCCAGTGCTATAACATCAGCATTGTAGCTGTAACTTTTGTCTACATTGGCCATTCGTTTCACAAACACTCTGTATACATGCAAACACAATGTTATATTTGAACAATGCTTAAGGAAGTTTGCAATGCTGTGTAACCCATCAATTTTACCTCCGTCAGTATTGCAATGATCTTCTGACTGGAATCTGCTAACGACTTTCATCTGGCACTGACCCCAAAGGCGAATGGATCATTTGAAGTTCAACTTAGCATTATGCAATCCAGTCATTTCCACAGAATATTGTGCCAATTTGAGGGTCATTTCAGCCTGAGCAAAAATCATCTTGCCTGGTTCTTTACGTCTGATCCAGCTGAGGGGTTTCCTAGCATATTCATGTTGGCATGGGCAAGTGTTGAGGTCATGAGAAGCTTCTGGCTTTGAACAGCGTAATGATTACTTCCTTGTAAAAAAACAATGTTGTTGTTACATATCTGAAAAGTACTTTGCCAGGTGTAGTTTCAAAAGTAACGTTGACTGCCTCATTCCACACAAAATGTAGGCAGGTACATCGAAGGTACAATTTTTGTTACTCCAGATGTGATCCTGGGATGTCAGTGGTCCGAATGGACCGAGTGGAGCGTGTGCACACGTACTTGTGGCGGTGGACGCGTGCGCAGGGTACGCGAGAGACTTCCAGGGATTGGCACTTGTCGAGGAGATGACACAGAGGTGACGACCTCGATGCTGATGTCGTGCACGTGCACTTTGACAGTGACGTTGATTTGGCAGGAGTCCGTCTGTCAGAATGCTGCGTGTCCTCTGGAGAATGACGCCACCTCCAGTGTGTTGGTGATCGGCGGGGAGACAAGCGTGTCCAGGGAGAATGAGCACTCCACATCTGTGGAGGTGATTGGACCCAGCGGACTTTGCAGGCGATCTGGTGAGCATTTCTGCTTACTTTCAGTAGGATGTTGCTTGTGGGTGAGTATAGTGTAAGTCACCAAAATGTCATACTTCTTCAAAGTTTACCAATAGATGAAGTAGTAATGAAGGTAGTGAAGTAGTGACCTCAACGCGCAGTAAATAGGTAGTGTAAGCAAGAACAGTGGAGTCTTGATTTAATAATATTTTCTGCCAACGATAAACCATATTGACAAATTGAGAGTTCAGTGTAGTGTTTCTGTCTTGGCAAGTAATTCTACAGGTGCTATTCCAGATAAGTGCGATAAGATGAGCAATTGAGCATGTTTCCAAACTAACAAAAATGATAATAACAATGATGATTGAAGCATACTGATGCTTGAACACTCCCACAGTACATCCATGCAACGAACAAGAAGTAAGCATTACTGTACAGTTGTTGAAGCCAAGCTCGTGTTCAGGGGTACCCGATTTGCCCGAGGGCAGAGGAAAGCTTTGTGCTGCCTACGATCCCTCTGGAGCTGTCATTGTCTGCGGTGGCGGGGAGAGGTTCTGGCGCCCAAACGCCAACTGCTGGCAGATGGTGAGCTCATCAGCGAATGCACTTGAGCAGATTTTTTAACAATCTTAAACTGTACAGTTAGCTGGCGCCACTGAAGAGTGGCAAGACATTCCTCAAATGTACCCGGTGCACGGCGCTGCGGTCGCATTCTTCCAGGGCAAGTTCTGGGTGTTTGGTGGCTCCACTGGAGACGACAGCTACGACCATACCATCACGGACAAAGTAAGAGGTCTTATTATGTATTCATCGTCTAAACTGGACATAAGGGCATTGCTGGAGGCAGTGTGCACTGCAAGCCGTGCGGTCAGAAAGATGTGCGGCCTGTATGATAAATTCTTCATAATCTATTTTAGTAATTTGATCCCTAAACGTGACTTTTGCCGCTGAAGTCAACTCTTGAGCACTTATTTCAATTTTTTCCACGAGTTTCCTTTTGTAAGTGAAACGCTTTACAAACTTTTCCCCTAACTGAAACATTGAAATAGGTGCTAAAGCATATATTTCACTGCCAAAGCATTGGTTATGGTACTAAAACCATTTTTTTCGTGTTGCTTCCATCATTTTTTCCTTGCTGATACCTGGGAGCCTTTTTTTTAGGTTCAGGCGTACAATCCTCGTGATCAGGAGTGGAGTGTAGAGGCTTCTCTGACGAGTCCACGTCACAAGAGCTGTGCCGTCTCAATTGATGACACCCACGTTGTCCTCACTGGTGGGACCATGCTGGGCTTGGGGAAGGTACCCCCCCCCCCAATGTGAGGGAGTTTCTGCTCTTGCCCATGACTTCTGCTTTGTTTGTGTAGGTCAAGCCAGCTTGGCTAGCAGAGATTGGGACGAGGACGGCGGAGGCCTTCGACGGGGAGGAGTGGACGGGTTTGCCCAGTCTCTCAAGGGCTAAGGTGAGTCACTCAACACACCTGACTTTACAGAGCTTGACAACTTTCCTTGTTCCACACGGCAGGTAGAACATGGTTGCTCCGTAGCTACCATCGGTGGTGACCGCGGAATCCTGGTCGTGGGGGGCGCCACAGGCGATGATCTTGTCGAATTTTTGAACTGGGAGAAGAGGGACACTTGGAAGACTTTGGGGAAGCTTAATAGGGGCAGGGGTCAGAATGTCTCACTCTCAATTTGTATCCGACATACGAATCCTGCACATAAATTTCTTATTCTTCTCAGGCATGATGCCTGGTGTCGGCTTTATTGGTGGACATCTTCACGTGATCGGCGGTTACAGCTGGCCCGGGGGCGTGGACATTGTGGAGAAATGGGACGAGGACAGTGAGGAGTGGATCAGGAGTGACATAAGGCTCAGATATCCCAGGTGAAGGCATCATAATATTACTTTTCAAACACTTCGTCAATGTCTGAATACTCTACATTAGATACAATCATGCTACGGTGACCGTGCCAGGAGAAATGTTTCCTCAGTGCATCGATCCAGAAGAGGCTAAATAAGGAAGAAAGGCTGAACATACTTAGATGGCGCTAAGCGCTTTTGCCACAATTCTATCAGAAAAGGACGTGCGCGGATAAATATACGAACACAGTACATTCTATTGCAGGGTGCAAGTTATTAAGCCTTGGCCAACCTGCCACTGGTGCGCTGTTGTTGAGGAGACCAACTGGAGAAGTGCCCTTAAAGTCGACCAACATAAAGCTAAAAGGCTGCCTTAAGGAAAAAAGACCCTGTTCAGGGTCATTTAGGCCTTTGTGCTTGCTGTTCACGTATTAGAGGGTAAATGACTGCCACCTACATTAGTACGTTCATTCTGTGGAGCTGTGTGAGCACGTGAAACACAGTTAATGTATGCACGTGCATGCATGTAGGCTTGTGCAGTTGTTGTAGTTGAATCGATAATTGAGACAAATGCAATAATTGATAATCAAACTGAGATCAGGAATCACAATTGACCATTGAACACAAGTTGCCAAGCAACTACCAGCAGTAGTGATGGTTACCAGTTGGGCTCGACTCGTAAAAGTACGAGCCGAGTCGAGCCGGATGTTTAGCTCGGCCGTTTATGTAGTACAGGATATATATAATTTAGAGGAACTCTTTGCTGCAGCTTTCCCTGGCTTTCTGAATGGAAATTTCTAAGAGACTGCAAGTCACAAGAATGAGTGAACAGTTTCTGAACGTGATATATGTCTGTGTCCTCTCTGTCAAATACTACTGGTCACACCTTCAGTGCTGTTGCCCCAAGTCCGTTTGTCCACTTTACAGATATTATGGCTGGCTCGGGTCGCAGGTATATGATTTCTAGCCGGGTCGAGCTGGCTGCCGAGCCGAGCCGAGCCGAGCCGAGCCGAGCCGAGCCGAGCCGAGCCGAGCCGAGCTGGCTGCAGATCGGCTCGGCTCGAGTCAGATTTTTTTTACCTCGGCTCGGCTCGAGCCTTAAAAAGCCGACTCGTTAGCATCACTAAGTAGCAGTGCTGCTGATGAGTGCCTGCTCTCTAGAAGCCGGTTGAGAAGAAGAGCCTCTTGTTCTTCTTCTCAACCAGCTTCATTTAGTGGCAGTGCTACAGCTACAGCTTCTAAACTAGTGATGGTTTCGAACAAAGAAATATCGATCTCGAGTATCTATCGATCATGAGGCATCGATCTCGAACTGTTCGTGAACAAGTTCGAAGATCGAAACCACCACTTTTGTAAACAAGACAAACGGACACCGACGTGATCACGATCAATAACTTCAACAAGGCGTAACCAATTGAGCTAATATTTGCTGCCTTTTTGGTCTAGGACGCGATTAACAATTTTTATTCAATACAGACAGCTTACGCGCTACCTACGTAGCTGCGTCATCAAATCAGCCGCGAAAATCAACCGCGCAAAAGCTGTTAAGGATGGAAATTGGTTGTCCAGAAACTGGCAAAGCTTGAAATCGGCCACGGACAGACAGACACACACACACATACACACGTACAAGCCCCCGCGCTTTATATATAAGATGACATTTTACACTCATTTCTTTTTTGTTTAAAAAGTATCGTACTGTGTTAGTTGCAGTTAATTTGATGTAAGCGGCACGCAAGTTTTAAATCCTGTCGAATACTCAAGACTCCCTCCTACAACAGCAAAGACCTCGACAAGGATGGGGAAGGTGCTTCTCACGCCGTTGGTTCTCTCGCTTAAGGACATTGATGGAGACTCAAGCTTGAGCAAGAGCTAAATTTACAACATTTCCGCCAAACTGAGGTCTGACATGTGGGGCCGCTGGCCTGGAAGCTGTTCTGGACGTTATGCTGCTTGATCTGTTCGCCCAGTGTGTGGCAGCTCAGGCGGCATTCAGGATCCGTGGCAGAAACCAGAGCAGGTGGGATGGCATTGGCTGCAACAATCTCCAGGGTCACCTCTTCTGGAGCAGCCAGCTCTAGGAATGGGTGAACCTGGGGTATGATCATGACAACACTGGAAAGAGGGCTATGAAAGACCTCTTCCACGACAGATGGAAGTCAAGATGGAAACACCTCAACACCCTGTCATCAAACAAAATACTGAATGGATGTTCCCAGCAGCATAGGCCATGCCGCGGCTCGTCTGGATCATCCTACTCTCAGCATTGTGCTTCAGCCCCTCACTGGCCATAATTACCTTAGCTATCATCATTACATAGTGGGTAGTCTCTCTGAACAGATCTGTAGATTCTGTGGAGATGAAGGTGAGGAGTTTATCCACCTTGTGGGTGAGTGTCTTGCACTTGCCATGGAGCGCCTTGGCTCTGTTCGGGGCCTCCAGCCCAGTAGGCAACCTCCAGACCTCTTTGGTCATGTCAGACTCAAGCTAGTGAGTCCCATTGTCAAGGCCTTGGAAAGGAGGGCATCGGAAGTCAAGCACACTGGTGGACTCGCCCCGCCAGGCACTATGGTCTATTAAGTGCTTAGATGTTTGCCACATACCGGGGCAAGAAAGGACCCAATCCAGGTTACGCCTCTCTTCTGCATGGGCGTCATCACATGAAGGGGACCCCAGTAACAAACAACCAAAGTAGTTTGAGGGGATGGAACAGACGAGTGTTGGCAACCGTGAAGAGAGCATTGCGGCCGACAGGATGATGACTGACGACGACCTGCCTGAAACCGTCGTATGCGTCACACAATGAACAGTTTTCAGGATCGATCCTCATAGATCTTGGTCTCTTCAGATGCCACAATGATGGACTCCGTGGCTCAGACGAAGAATCAGAGTTCAGACGAAGAGTCAGAGTTCAGAAGAAGAGTCAGAGTTCAGAAGAAGAATCAGAGTTCTTAAAGGGCAAATGGAAGGTGCACCAAGCCTTCCTCCACCGGATTGTCACTGCTGGGGACAAGACCAAGAGAAGCCAGAGGAAAAGTCATGATCATTGTAGTCTCCCACTTTTCTGTTCGACAATGTGTGCAAAGGACAAGCAGTTGCTACGGACATGGACGCTTCAATGGCGTGCCTGGCACCTCCTCAGCCAGCTACAACAGGCCTCAACTGATCTGTTGACCACGACGTTGGAGACCATGGAGTTCTTGGAGAGTCGCAGCAACATTCCTTTGTACTGTCTCACACCCGCCCGACTCCAAGATCCATCCGGATATATCCCGATTTAGTTAGCTCGATGCGCCTTCTTTCTCTTGCCAAAAGTGAAGCCAGAGCTGTGTGGAAGCAGCTGCCGCAGCGTGAAGGACGTGAAAAAGCATTGGTTCGATCTCTGAGGATGACTTTTCTTCGGTCTTTCACAAGTGGCTCGACTGATAGGGCTGATAAAAGCAGTTGGGAGGTGGGGACATTCAATCATAGTACGGACAGTGGGTGCCGTTTATTGTTGAAGCCTCGGGGCAAAGCAAAGCTGCTGCGTCGATTAAGAGAAAGTTTTTAAGTTTTTGTTGTCACGCGGTTGAGGCAACTTTTCTGTGACTCGAGCTTGCGTCGAAATCTATTTCTACTGATTCGGATCGAGACCATATATTTGTTAGAAGTTGCAGCAGTGGTGCCACAAATTTACCCAATGAACTCTCAGTTTCTCCTTCACATTCACTGTTTACCCGCTGTCGTATCATGCTGATTGCTCTGTGGCAACTCTGTTTGCCATGTTCCCTTGTGGACCCCAACCTGAAAATTAAATAGGACAATGAAATACAGTCAAGTTATGGTAACTCCATGCCCACTTAATATTTGGCTACTGAGGGTTGTCGCATTCACCTGAATCCGGGTCAGTCAGACTCGTTTTTTCCTCCAACTTGACCATGATCCATGTCTGAAGACTCGACCCGCCCCTACTCACACACCCACAGTTACACCTACATGCACACACACCTACATGCACACCCACCCACACCCACACCCACGCCCGCGACGAAGAGTGAAACTTAAATTTCACTAGTCCTTACGCGCTGCCCACTTTGTCGGGTAGGACAAAATATAAAGCGATAAGTGTGCAGATCTGACTGACTTATTCGTAGGCCTCGCTCGCTCATCATACGCTCCTCGCTCGCTCAAATCGGCTGCGCAAAAGCTGGAAATCAGCTGTACACACGCACATAGACAGACAGGTATTTTGGCTCTATCCCATTACTGTATTACCTTCGATTTTACGGGTATTACAGTTGTTCAAAGGCATTGTTTTATTGCACAAGCAATACAACAACGTACCGGGGTCCTCCAGCTAGTCTAAGCTACCTACTACTTGTATATTACGAGCAAATGCAAAATGAAATTTTAAACAAAGTTCGGGCTGGGTTGAAATATGCTAGTAAAAGAGCAAGAAACACGCACCAAGCGCCTATTCCAATAAAGTTTCTTAATTAGCTACACTTTTATTGACCACCTGGGCACTTGTAGCAATTCGTGCACAATACCACACATACTGTACCACATACCCACAGGATTGGGGGAGGCCACCTTTTCGCGTCGGTGCCCGGGTGTGTGTACCGGCGGGCCATAGCTCGGGTCCAGCACCCGAGAGGACTCCGAACGTACATCTGATGGCGGACATCATCGATGAGTGGTGGACGGTGACGTTGACATCGGGAGGCACAAGAACACACTACTTCAGGTCATGACGGGACCGCCAGTCCAGCTCACTGGTCGGTAGCTGCACCCTTTCAGTATTGTTATGACAACAAATTCGAGCAGGTCAAATCGATCTGGCAGAATCTTGGAACCTACTGCCAGAACTGGGGCTCCGAGAGAGTCGCTCCACGCCCGATACTGCTTAGTCACTTTCTAGATGCTAAACTGAAGCGCTGTAGTCAAATGAAATTAAAAAAAGTGTTCTTAAACATTTTTTAAAGAAAGAAACAAACAAACCCTCCACTTCTGATAAGAATAAATGAAAATTTTCTCCTTCCCAAAAGTTTACTAGGCAGGCACTACCCGCTGGGATATATAAAAAAGAAATTGAAAGTAGCATTCTTCCCTGTTCACACTGTAAACCGTGTGTTTAAAAATTAGATACGCATCTATGTAAATGTTAAATTCGGCCAGAATAGGTAAACACATCAAAATATTAGAACGCCAGTAAGGATAAATGGTAAAGAGTCTACGTATTTCTCAGGAAAAAGAAAAATTTAGTCAGTGTCATCAACATCAACTGGCTTGGTATAGGAGCCCTCCCACCAAGTACGTCCTCACCAAGTACTCCTCCCCCACGATGTGATACAAGACGCCATTGATCCGGCCTGCTTTCGGGCTCAGTCCGGCGCACATTGGAGGCCAACTTTTTCCAGGCTCTGAAATCCAGTCGTCGACAATCAGGGTGAATTTCCAAAAAAGGCAATAATCAAAATCCAGGAATTATGATAAGGTTAAACGTCCTCTTTCCTTGACCGGGGCTACCAGGCCCAGAAAGCATCCTGACCCAGATTGTTGGCGAACCACTTCTGGGTGGACTTTAAAGTGTTGAACAATGACAGTTCTTAGCACACGCTACCATGAACTGCTTGGTCCTGGACAAAATTGTACCGTGGTACTTGTGGCTGCTCACAGACATGCTGGCAAGGGGATGCATCACCACTACATCCATGGCCAGACCATTGGATAACCCAGAAGCCATGGCAGAGCTAGGATCTTCGCTCCGCCTGATACTCGTCAAGGTGGTCGGGTGCATGTCTTTCAGATGCGTGGGCTGCTCACATCTCATCTACAGACACGTGCATAGATAGACCCACAAACCCCGACCCCATCACAGTGGCCCTTTAACTGGTCCCTTCTACCTTGTCATAGGCATCCCTGTTGTAGGCCGGAGACCCTCAAGAGCCAGAGGTGCGGCAATTCTGTGGCGGGCGAGCTGGCCAGAGTTCAGCCCCCAGGAGTGCTGTGAAGCAGTTTTCAACCAAAGGCAGACATTTCAGCTGAAATCGATATAAAGCAACGACAAAAACTAGTCGCAATTGATGGTTTTATTAGCACCACCACTTCTTGTGCTCAAAACTGAACCTTAAGTTTTGCCCTATTGTCCCCACCACGACTGCGGCATCTCCTGCCACAGAAGATCTCTCCTCTGTGCAACCCAGTCAAGGGGGAAGAGACGGCCTCACAGGAGACACCCAGTTCTGTAGCACATTGTAAGATACTTCAAGTCACTTTTTGCGTTTACTGGCCGTTTCTGTACACCGAAGCGAGCAGTAAAGAAGTTCTACGCATCACTGTGGCAGTCTACAGCGGGGCTGTATAGCAGCTCGGGTGGGCTGTGCAGCTGCTGCACCTGCTGTGGGGCCTACTCCATCTGCAACACAGCCTGCAGCACTTTACGGCCCACTACAGCACCCTTAGGATACTCAACCTTGCACTGCACAAAAAGTGTGTGCAGGACTGAGAAAATTTAGGAAAACAGAAAATGTGCCATTAAACTACCAACACCCATCTGGGCAAAGCCTGCACTTCCTTTTTCTGATATTGTTGCTCTCTGGCCATGATGACTCTTGGGCTACCTCCCATAGACCCCCTGATATTCCCTGACTCCCTCCCCCGACCCCTCCGGACCGTTGGATGGTCAATACCCTTGAGCTTTCAAATCTAAAATCGGACATAAAGTGCTTCTATACGAGACGGACGTATATAATTGTGACTCTGGCTTTTGGTATACACTTCACCCGGAGTAGCTAGCATGCCGTAAAGCGCGACTTTGCCCACCTGCTCGTAGTAAATAAAAAAGGCGAGTCAACGAAATGCCACCATAAGCTTCTTGGCGGCTTCATCCCCCTCCTCTTGTCCGTGGCAGCCGACAGAAGCAGCGTGAGGAAGGCTGGAAACAAGTCCAACTCCATCTCCCTTCTACGCTCTCGGTCGAACGACCTCTTGAGGTCTCATCTCCATACCAGAGCATCATTTCTGGGGGCAAATTGGACCTCAGCCTGAATCCCTTAAAAAAGAATGCGCTTCAGCAAACGAATGAGCAGGTGGGGGAATTAACTGCTCTGGCTGGTTGGGGACTTTTCCCGGGATTCCCTTTACGACTGTGCTGGAGGGGGGAAGGGTTTACGGTAGGTGAACTCACGAGAGCATCAGAGCGGAGCACGAGGAGGGGATATTAGCGACCTGGGAGAGAGCAAAGACAGCGAGAGCGGGAGCGAGAACGAATAAGCGAGCATGAAAGAAAAAGAGAGAGGCTTATTTCTTCCTTACCCCCTCCCCCCTCCCCCTCCCCCCCCCTCCTGGGAGAACCAAGAAAGCGGAATTAATTTGAACCCGCCTGATAATATGCGTACAAAGGCTGTTTTGCGACATACCTGGTTGCACACGAAAATGAGAGAAAGCTGCTGTCTTCACGGAATATCCGAACATAACAAAGAACGAGCTCGCAGAGCAAATTTGCAGAAGCAAAGCTTAATCAAGGCCAAGCACTCCTGTTTTCTTGCAGTATCTGCTCAACTTTAGATGCATAGAGCGCTTGGCAAATTTAAGATCAATTCGAGGATTTGCCTCAACTTTAATGCCATTGGTGGTTTGATGGATGCAGCAGCTGAAAATTGGTCTTGTCTGGATTTCATGACAGCAAATCCATCAGGACTAAAGCAAGCAGTAACGAGAAAACTGCGAGAAAGTGGTCAAGGTCATCGTGCACGCTGCAAAAGACAGAAAGAGAACTGCTTCATCTAATCCAACAGGCTGTGAAAAAATAAGGTGCAAAATGTTATCATCATTCTCCAATTTTTTCATACGATATAGTTAAAGGTGAAAAAGATGCGTCACTGACTAAATTTGCCCAGCACTGTATCTCATACTTTGAGTACTTGCCCAGCACTGTATCTCATACTTTGAGTACTTGCCCAGCACTGTATCTCATACTTTGAGTACTTGGCCAGCACTGTATCTCATACTTTGAGTACGTGCCCAGCTAAATGAGTAATGCATTCAGGTTTTACAGAGCCATGAAAACGTCTCTCTTGGCGCTTGACTTCTTACTTTTACTACTCGCTTTCATCCCTAGACCTAACGTTACCATCCTACAAATTACATGTCTTGACGCCAGATTTTTTCCTTGCTGTCGTGCCTTATTTACTGCGAGCCCGAAATTATGAAACCCCATTAGGTTCGCCATAACCGGGAAATATACCATATTTGCACTTGTATGCGCTGCTCTGCACAAAACTGCACTGTGCTGTGCTGCCCCCTCCTGCTACAGCTGACTGACTGTTGAAAGGAAAAATCTGGTGTCAAATTACAAATTGCAACTCTGCACTTGGGTTTCATTTTCCTCATGTTCATCCTTGTCATACTGTCTCGAGGACAATATGAAGTGCTCGACGAGGTCCTCGGGACTAAGAAGTGATCAGTGTGTCTATGCTACGGCAAAACAAGCACGGGTTGTATCAGTGCATACACTAGAGATGACTTGGAGGGAAAATTCAATGGATATTTTGTACGAGGGGACTTTTAAGTTAGGTTGTTATTTGACTTGTTTTTGCTGAAATGTTTGACCATATGTGGACCATGTGTATCTGCTTACTTTAGCAACGAAAACAGTATTTCCACGACCACGCCCAAGCTCAGCACCGGATATGCGGTAAAGTGCGTAGCGCTGTCACTTCGGAAATGTCATAACTGCGAAAAGTTTAGTAGTCCTAGAGCAAAAGCGCTCATCAGTTTGTTTTTAAGGGAGAGTCTAAAACACTCGATTCACTCAGATAGTAAAGCCTTAACAAGTTGACTGAGAGGGCATTCAAAATTGGTCAGTTGAATGAACCTCAACCTTGCGCCTACGCTTTGAAGAAAATGGTCATCCTAGGAAAAGTCCACGTCAGCATGATGACAATGCAGTCCACAAGGCCACCTTCACCACTTCAAGCCTGACCAGGAAGAAGGTGAAGATGGCGGTCTCGACCACCGCATGCACCTGATTCAGCCCCATGTGACTCGTTTCTTTTTCCCCTAAAAAAACCATCATGGCTGAGGGCCATTATGATAATGAGGAGAAGGCCATGAATGGTTTCTGGCAGTGTCGGCCACCTAAAGATGACTTGATGGGTACCATGCAGAAGTCGGTGACCAGATGCGAGGAGTGTCCGCTGTCCAGGGAGATCGTGTGGAGAATTAATAGCATTTCCTGTCACCATTTTGGGTGATGGAAATCTGTGTCAGTCAGTGAGTCTATTTTTGAAGCGCCTTCGTACCTTCCAGTAGCTGCGTGTACAGGGACGTTCTACAAGGTGGGAAGGAAGACTTAGCTCTCAATTCATGGTGTGTGAAGGTCTTGAGATCTTTTTGCACGTCTCGTCTGTATGCACATACGGTAGTTGTACACTAGCAGGCGCAACTGCCAAAAAGGTGACTGCTGGGTCAAGCAGTCCTGGCGAAAGTGGGCTGAAAGTGCCAAAAAAATTAAAGGCTTTTTAACCATCAAATCTGATTTTTTTTTTCCTCCAAGGACTTCACTCTCGGAGTCATAGATGATCATCCTACCAAGTTCAGTCGGGCCAGTCATGGTGATGTCAACCTGCGACGACGAAACAAAACTTTCTCATATTTTTATGTTGATATGCATAGCGTGTATACTACCTGTTACGGGACTGGTGCAAGTGGTACAGGTTTTTATTTCTCACAGCACAGTTTACAGTATGCGGTCATTTTTTTTTCTTCGGTGTTGTCCCTGGTCTCTTATAAGCAATCGCCTGCTATTGTCGGCCTAATCAATTGAGACACATGGCCGGATATAAGTTACAATTTGCCGTCGCCCTGGGCATGCAACGAATAAAAAGGGGTCAGTACTATACAACGTTACAATATAGTGCGTTACAGTGGACTGTGATTGTACCGACAATGGATATACTGACAAGCTGCCCATAGTTTATAATTTTCTCAAGTTCCGGTTGTTTGTAACACAAAATGCTCCGGCTATACCGGCATTTTCTCCGGTTGAACCGACATTTTGTCCCGTTAAACTGACATTTTGTGGCTGCAAGATTGCTAAGGCAATACCATTGCTTTATTCATGGCTGGAAAAGGATTACTGGACCAATGACTGTGAGACACTCTGTATCAGGTATTTGTGAACCTCCTCATCAGTGTGAAGGACCAGGTGTTGGATGCACTGACTCAACCGGCTGCCAAGCAGTTCAGCGTTGCCACTATGACGGCAGAAAGTTCTCCGGATGCGCCGACAGTTTCCCCTGGTCCGGAGGGTGTCCGCACATCCGGAGACCACTGTTCGTGTATGATCCAGTATGTAAAGCAATTGCGCAAAGTCAGAGCGAATGTTACGAGACCAAAGCTTGGCAGTCCGGGAGCAGCGTAAACAATCGCCGACGCAAATCAACAGAACCGTGAGCGATGATAGCCAGAGAATTGCTGAGATAAGGCAGAAAGTCGGTCCTTCCACTCGTCGTGCGAGCGTGCGTGTGCGTGCTAGCCGGTCTGCCAGCAGTGCGCGCACGCACGTACAACCTACGTGGGGATGGAGATACATACACCCATACGGACATACCTAAGTATATATTGAGAGGAAAGCCATCCAATGGCCTGATTTATGTAGCAATAAAGTACCTGAGTTAACCTCACCGTTTCCGCTGCCACCAAAGGGGGAAGCAGAGTACGCTGTGTATAAGTCACAAAGGGTTTAAGAGGGCTTCAGCTCTGCATAGTACGTGCGCAGTAGGTTTCACCCAAGCAGTTGAGGGGTACATGTACAGAGCGCTATTGAAAGAGGTCTCTTTTCTCTCTCTGCCTCTGCCTCCCATCTTTTTTCCTCCGGGTTTTAAAGCTGTCAATGCGAACCTATGATAAACGACGGCTACTTCCTTTCATGACTCGATTATGCTGTACGTAAGCGTGGAGGCGCTTTTGGACTAAGTTGCACTCCAGCTACATAAGAATGTACATTAAGATTTTGGGACCATGATACCATTTGTTCCAGCGAAGCCATCCCAGGGTGTACACACGAAGCAGCATAAGAAGTATGACATTGTCAACTGCTCACGAAAACTTTGCATTCAACAGGTCACACCATGACCATATGATACAGTCCAGTGCAGAACAGTAGGGCAACTGACACATAATGTAGAGATGGGTTCTGAGCTCAATTTCAGGGATCCACGTCATACCAACCGTGGACTTACGGAGTTCGCGGATAGCTCGGTGGGAGCAAGGAGTGGCAAGATGTCCAAATCCAAGGTCTCCAGATGGATTTACCTACAGTCAATTTGGCCTTTTGGGATGTGTTCAACACCGTGCTGTCGTGGGGATTTAACTGCACAGAGCAGGTTTTCACAAACTTTTATTACAGTGCATGGTAAAAGGTTTTTAAAGATATCGGCGCAGGTCGGTTTTAGATCAAATGTCTTCTAGGTTTGCCAGACGTCCAGTTTAGTTGGTGGCCAAGAACGCCAATTTGGCCCATTTATGGCCATCTGACACCCCAATACAGCTTTCACCGCCAGCGCGGTTACTCGCCATCTTTGAATTAATACTCAAAACTTCTTGACCTCGACAAAAACTGCACAACTCATGAGTAACTCGACTCGACAAAAATTGCACAACTCAAGCGTAACTCGACTCGACAAAAACTTAGACCTACCTCTACTGCCCGGCAGAACAACTGGGACATACTGAACAGTACTTCAGTTACTGATGAGCATAAAGCTTTAAAGCTGCATGTATCTAAATCTGCTTGTACTTTACCGAGCATTTCTCGATGAAGATGTCACAACGTGTGCGATCGTGACTCTTCTGCATAGGCACGCATGCTACAGCAGTCAAAGATAGCCGAGATGAGACTCACTCCACAATTTTCTGCCAAGAACTTGACAGCAAAAAATGTCCTTCCTTATTAAATCTACGCCCAAATAGGATCGTGCTGAATTTCATTCGTACACAGCGAAGTTTAAAGCACGTACAGCGATTGCTCATATTATCTCATTCACATGATATCGTGACTGCATCTTAGTATGTGTCATGTAGCTACTTCCATAGAGAAGGGAGAATAAAAGGACCGACTCCGAAGATGAAGGATGCCAGGAGCTGGAGGACAGAACTGGCAAAAAGTTTCGCACTCCAGTGCGACCCTTCTCTTGTTGCCACGAGTAGCCAAGTGCGAGGAATTAGCGAAGCTACCGACGATGCTTGTTGACCCTATTTAAAGGCTTTAACTGAGATAAGCGCCTGCGGTTGCCACAAAGCTACTTCTTCTCGCCCTCGCCGACGCTTGTGTGCAGCGTCTCTACGTACGTACGTATTCTGTAACTCTTATTTATTGATAGCGGTTTAAAGCGCCACACTACATACGCACGTGTTAGACTTGAATGTGAATGTGCAAAAGCTCGATCATTCAATCAGAGGCTCCCATTTGACACCGCCGTTGCCCGTTTTTTCACGGCCAGTCGAATTTGTGGGGCAGCAACAAACGCCCAAAGACTCGATGTTTTCATGCTCCTCGCTACATACGTACTGTGTGTGGGTCGGGACGTGTCCTCATACGTACACGTGCAGTAGTCGTGAATCCCCAGAGGCAAGTGAGCAAGGAGAAACACTCATCCTCCACAGCGAAGAAGCGCCAAAAGTGCTCCTTTTTTTCCTTATAACATCTCGCCATAAAGGTAATTCATATGTGGGGACTTTTTCCACGTCTCCATGCTTGCACCACACCTACCTGCACTTTGCGTACCCGTATCAGGCTGTGCGTAACTCAGGGTGGGGAAGACCGACCGATTTGAACGCGGAGGCAAAGAAAATGCCCCATTCCGGACAACTCCTTTGCCTCTGCTACAGGGTGTGCAAGACTGGGAACTGGCGCTGTTTCGGGCGTATACTGAGAGTGATGAGAAGCAAGTTTGCCTCCCCGTAGACTAATTCGAGCTCGGCTGATTTCTGCTTATGACATTTGAACAACAAGTTAACATTGAATAAGTCAGTCTTACTTCAGAGAGGTAGCAAGACAAAGAGTGACACAAGGCCTACGGACTGTTCAAGTTACAGGCCTATGTGCACATGTGCCTCTCAAGAAAGAGCCTAATCAAAGATGCAGTTGCCAGTACACAAATGTTAAAATCACTTGTGAACAGTATTTTGTTTAAGAGACTGACTCAAAGAAGTTCGTGCCCGTACTTTCATTTCGACTCTCCAGTTCTTAGTCACTTTCATGATTTTAAACTCATGTCACTTCATTGGAGCAAAAAGACTGCGTCATCAAGACCTTCTAGATCTGCTTCATGAAGTCAATTAAAATGTATTGACTGTTACGAGGTTCAGTGCTTCGATTTGATTTGTTGGTCACGGAAGTAAAGTTTAAAATCTCTCTCTCTCTCTTGTCACAACTTTAGCAAGAATAGCGTATACTTGTTGAAGTTGTTGCAAGGATTTCACTTGAAAGCAAATTCTTGCGCACCTTGTAGTTCTCAGTTTGTCACCCCACCCTTGCCCGTCGACCCCACTGTGTCCTCCCCCCCCCAATCTTCTTTTATGTTTCAATTGTCCTCCCAGCCACACATTTTTACGACTCATCCTGTATGTACTTCAAAGCATAGGCATAGTGGGTATGAAGAGTGAGATGACGTGCAAAAGAAATATGAAGGCATGCAACAGATGCTGAGGAAATGCGAAGTGAGCGAGAGAAGTGCAGTGGCAGACTTTGGGTTTCCTTTCCCCTCCCTCCAGCCTTCTTCTCGGCTGCTCGGGGTGTGAGGGAGAGAGCAACAAATGGAGTAAATGTACAGGGTGCGTGCGAATTTGCTGCAAAACTGCTGCAAATTCACTGTACACTAACTTGTGGGGGAACGAAGCGTCCACTGAGCTCATGTTATTTGCTTGCTCTTTTTGGTGACTACATCTCTGTTGGGCGCTGTAAGTCAATAAGTCCACAAAGGTGAGCAAGCACTCAGCAGGCGGAAGGGTTGGGTGAGGTTTCTTTTTTCTTTACTCCTTCTACCGCATTTCATTACCTTTTCATTCTATTTTTGGGTGAGGCATGATCACATGGAGCTAAATGTTGTTGCTTACTCATATGTTGAAAACAATCCTTGAAAACACCCACTGTAAGCTGGCCGCGACACGTGGCGGGCGGGCCGCTGCACTGACCCCACCACGGAGGCAGCCGACGCCATATGAGACAGTCCGAATGTTGCTCAAGTCAAGCTTAGGGTGACTCCTGGTCCTCCACACTGCTCTTGCTGACGCTGTGAGGGCTGCGTCGTCGCTGCTAGCACTCACAACGGAGAGCACTGTGTGGAAGTAATCCACAGGCACCCTGTACGTAGGCCGGAGCTCGGTGAAAGCCAAGAAATTATACAGCTGTTGCAGCAGAAGCTGTCAGACTAACACCAGGGTTACCACGGCTAAAGACGAGGTCTCGGCGAAAGTCAAGGCTGTGGGAGAGTCTTAACATTTGTTGCGAAGTCTGCGACTTGAGGCATTTCATGAAGGAAACTTAATTTTCGTGGTTTGGTGATCGAACACCTGTTATGAGACCGCTGGGAGGCGGATCCTTTGTCCAGCACTTGGTGCGTAGTCCACGTAGCTTGGCAGTTTTATGGACTGTCACGCTGGCGTACGCAAGTCCGTACGTGGAGTCTGTGCATGTATCATCCATGCACGTCAAGTATGGGCGAGAGAAAGCGTACGAGTACATGAGTACGTGAGCGAGAGCATGTTCTAGACAGCTTGGCCATGGTGACTGCAGCTTGAGTAGGAGGAGAAGCAGCGAGAAACGTGAGATCGAGGAGGAAGGCGAAGAGCAACAAAAAGAGTTCTTTGAACGGGCACTCTGCCACTGTAAGGTGAAACTTTCTCTTCTAGTTAAATTGAATCAGAAATCCCTCAAAATGGAGATGTTATAGGTAGAGCAAACACACGCACTCACGCACTCACGCACGCGCACACGTCCTGGTTGTTGTGAGAGGTGACATTTCACTCCCAGGAAGCCACATATTCGCTTTCCCTCGTGCTCTCTCATCTCCTTTCCTGGAGGTGTCAAAGAAGTGCTGAGCGAGATGGAGTATTACACATCATCTCCTGGGCTGTTCTTTTTGTTCCAGAGGCCATAGTGGCACATCTTTCTCATTTCCTGTGAAGACACACTTGTCATTCCATCTGTCCTGCCTCCCCTCCCCTCCACTCTACTTCACTCTACTCTTCAAGCCCAGCAAAGCCCCCTAAACGCAATTAGCAGGCAAGTGCAGAGAGGGTAAGAAGTGGAGGTAGTCCAATGAACTGTGATAGTGAAGAAGAAGCTTTCAAAGAAGAGGAGAAAAATGGTCTTTCTTAGGCGGAGGCAGATCAAGTGGAAGAAACTCTCGCGCAAGACTGTGACAAAAAGGCTTTCAACGCAACTCATATTTTAACGTCTACTCGGCTTAGCTGACTGATAATGAGACTGTCGTGATGCGATGATGACAGCAAATCAAGTGGACGACGACAGACGGGTCATTTCTAACGATATCTCAGCTCACACGACTGACGGAAAAATGGAGGAGGACAACGACAACAGGGCAGCGGCCGAGCCCATCCTGGCCTCGGCCTCCGCGCAAGTGGGGAGGATCAAAGTTTCCAGACGTCGGTGGATCATTCTCGCCCTCTTTGTTCTGTATTCAGGTAACGACGACGGACGCTCTCATTACCACATAGCCTCTCTGGACGTGCACTCACAGTACAGACACGTACAGACATTCCCAACTTTTTTTCCAGCTTCCAACGCGTTCCAGTGGACTCAGCTGGTGATCATCACCAACATCCTGGAGAAGTACTACAACGTCAGCGCCATTGCTGTCTCTTGGACCTCAATCATTTACATGGCAGTTTACATTCCTCTCATCTTCCCAGCCTCTTGGTTCTTGGAGAAAAAGGTAACTGGCAACTCCAGTAATTTAAGCAAATGAGTGTGCTCTTATGCATAAAGCGGCTTTTTTTGTGTTAAATGCCGCACAAAATTGTTACGACCATAGGTCTCTCATCTCTCTTCCTCCCTACCTTAACTTTAGATACGTGCGAATAACTTTCCTGTCAGAGGAGCTAATCCTTTTCTTATCATTGTGCCAGTGGCGACAGCGCGTGCGTGCGCGCGTGTTGGAGGGCACGCTTGAGGCTCTTGGTTTCTTATCCATCCTTATTAGAAAACTTTTGTCTCCTAATCCACCCTCTCGACTTAATTCCAACTGTCATCGTCAGAGACCACTATCCAGGGTTAACGCACCCACATGCAGACACGCACCCACACCCACCCACCAGCTCCGTACTGTACACACACCAGCTCTGCACTATTTACAGACAGACACACACACACACACACACACACACACACACACACACACACACACACACACACACACAGACACGCACCAAGCTAGCAAGCAGACAGAAAGGTTGGGTATCTCTGGTCTGCTGGAGCAACGCATTGAAACACCGACCAAAGATTCATCAACTCTGAGGAAATCTATGGACAATTAGTATCTTGAACCACCTCAGGAGCACGGATTGGTTATGCACTGAGGAGTTGAGGAAGTTTTGCTTTCTTCGTGGAGTGAGACTCCGGCCAATCCATCGCTCATAGATGACAAGGGGATGCACCCTTCTGCACCATAGGTGGGACCCATGTGGATAGCAGTATTCTCGCTTAATCATGAGGTCTCTCGGTTGACACTGCTGTAGGTCTCCAAACGTCTGGCACCGTTTGCCATCATCCGGCATCCAGAGCTCTTGTTCTCCAAGTCTGTGGGGAGTTCAGTGGCTTAAGTGCGCCGTTCTCCTTCACCTGCTCAGAGGCTGTTGACCAAGGTCTGGCCGCTGTCTTTGACCTGAGTGATCGCCTCCTTGAGAAGCGTGTGATTGACCCGGATGTGGATGAAGTGCTGAGGAAGCTAGTCATGTTGGAGCAGCTGTAGACACTTTGAATCCAACGAGACGTGGGGGGTGGACTTCTTGGTGTTGACGTAGTTGCGGGTGTGATAGAAACTAAGTCCTACACCTTGTGAGGATTGCCTTCCAAGGGGTAGACAAGGTCTTCAAAAGCCTTTGACTGGTCCATTGGAAGGCACGTTTCCTCTCTTTGGCACGCACTTGTAACTTGCAAGCTCGGCAGCGTGGTGAAAACCATGAGCCGTGCAAAGGCAGGGGATCACGTTCCGACAGGGGTAGGGGCGCCAGCAGCTGGGCTTGAAGCAATATACATCAAGGAGGAATTTTGTGTGACCGGAAGAGGCAAAATGCAAAAATGCTATTACTGTGGAGTCTTTTTTTATTTAAGAAGTCATTCTAGGGCTCGAGGGATTTTGTTCTAATATCCAGTCAGTCCATTCACCCAGGATGAATCATCAAACTGACTGCGCAAGCGAATTTCCCTCGTATACAATCTTTTGTCCTGTGGACAAGGAGTATTTATCTGAAAATTACGCAATATCGATCCTCCCCAGTGTTTGCTTTTCTGCTAAGTTCATTTGGGGAGCAAGAGCAGTTTTCTCAATGCGGGTTTTTTTTCGGCCTGATACTCAACATCCGGTCACAACACCTTGGCCTTCCTGAAGCCCGCCAACTGCCTGGCCTGCGACATCTGGATCACCCCAGATCCTATGACAAGGTCCTGCTCTGCCTTTCAGCGTCGTCTGGAAAGAGTCACTGAGAGTGAAGGCTGCTCTCTCAAAGGCTGTTTTTCGGAAATTCTCTCGAGGACCCAGTGCAAAAAAACACAGTCTCTTTGCTTCATTTTCATATCGCATATTCCTTCTTGGAAGTAGACACGTACTTTTAATATTTGCCAGAACTCAGTCATGCAATTGCAGATTTCTATCTCCATTCTTCTTACGGTGTCACTTTTAGTCAGTGGACTTCGAAATAAAGTTTACAAAGTTTGCTTCAAATACTTATGTACCGCAATTTTCGGACTTTGAGCCTCACCGGATTATAAGGCGCAATATCAATAGACTGGTCTATTTTCATATATTGTGCAAACAGGCGCACCGAAGCAAGGCATGAAGCAAAATAAAACTTTATTGAACTCTGTCAAAACAACTTTTAATGTTCTTCAGTTGAAACAAACATAAATTCATCTTCTTGTTTTGTCGTCGTACATAAGGCACACCGGATTAAAAGGCGCACTGCCCTTCTTTGAGAACATCGGGGGATTTTAGGTGCACCTTTTAGTTCGAAAAATACGTTAAATCTCTGCCACAGACGCCTGGATATTTTTTTGTCAGAGCAAAGACTGTTTTCTTAACAAAACTCATGTTATACGTTTGACACACCTTATTTTGCTTTCTGTGCTGAAAAAACTGCAGAAGCATCTCTTTGAGATTTTGGAGATCATTGTTTATCTTGTGTTGAAAAAGTTGCCCCACTTCACCAAGGATCACATTAAGCCTCTCAACTACACTGAGGATTATCTCCAGCCCCTTGACCAAGGTTAAGCCAGGTTCCTCAAGACTCTTGATTGAAGCCGCAGATAGAAATGAGAACGACAAGTCCGTCCTCACTCTCCATCAGGTCTATGTGAAACCTTTCTTAGGCTGTCTGTTCGTTGCGTGCAATGTTTTCCAAAATTGCCCAGAGCCTAATACTTTTCCAAAGCAACGGGTTTTGTTTTACATTTTCCTTTCTCTGTGACAAATTGATGGGTCGGTATTTATTCAGGCACCCAATATGCTCAAATACTTTGGCAACCCTGACTTAAAGGCAGGAGTACAACACATATGAGCTCGTGGGAACGACTTTGGGAGTCCCTAAGTCACAGAAAAACAGTGCTAATTGGAAGCACTCATGAGCTGGTGAAAGGGAGTCAATTTTGTTACACCCCGTAGACTGCAGCCGTCTTGTAACAACCGGCGATGGATGATTCCATCGAAGAGGTTCCACTGTCTCGCTCCATCAGGTGTAACTACTAAAAATACTTTCGTGTCGTTCATGTTTTCCGTTGCCATCTGAACAGCCACTTGTGCAGGAGCAACGTCTGTTGTAGAAGTGTTTACAAGGACATACGCTGTATGTATACATGTGTATTGTGCCTGGATACGCATCTACTTTGGGACAGCCATGCTGAACAACCCTCTCTTCACATGCTGAGGCCATAGCTGTTCCTCGCAAAAGCCAGGACGCATTTCCCGAAAAGTGCCAAAGTTACGAATGCGAAAAAATGCGGACAAAATTGAACATGTGCAAATAAGACGACTTGCAAACAATACCCTGACTCTGAAACAGACCACGTGTGAGCACGTGGGACTTGTAGGAATTCCAACGTCGAGCCCAATGCCCGACGTTTTGGCAACGCTGACTACGAAAGGCACCGGCAGAGGAGCAGTGAAGCACCCATGAGCCTGATTCTGGAGCAAGGGGGGTGGGGTGGGATCAATTTCGTCACACCCTGTAGCCGATCAGCTCGGGCAAAGAACAGTGTGTGCCATGATTGTCGTAGTACATAAAATGGTCGGTATGCTTCAAGACGCCAGAGGTCTGGCGAGTGACTGCCTGGGAGAGGAGAAATTTCATTAGGATTAGCCAAGTTAGCGGAAAATTGGAGCGCGAAATTTCCTGGCGAAGCATGGAACGAGACATGGATTTCTTTCTTCTCCTCCGTGAAGTACGTATCGTACAGTGACGGGAGCAGAAACAAGGTTTCGATGGAACAACAGTCACAAATGTTTAATGCACGCACGCGTCTACGTCAAAGGAGCGACGGCGAATCCGTTGGCACCGCGGCCGACGTGCAGCGTTCTGCACCGTAAAGCAGACGTGGACGTGTAGACGGTGCGCAAGATAACAGAGATTTGCTTATAACTTTGACTCGCCAAGTCTCACGTGTCTCGATCTGCGGCTGCGCACTGATCAGACATGCGAGCCGGTTGCTGTCGTCTTGGACCACTCATCCATTGTGCTCCGACGACGAGCAATCCTTTATCAGCGCAGAAGAAAAGGTCAGACATGATGCAAAATCATAGGTTTTTCTCCTAGGAACCTTTTTGTTAGGAAGGCTGGAGGAGAGAACTGGTAGCTTTCTTTCCATTTAGACGAGCAGAGAAGAGTCCAACGGACGCTAATCCAGCTTAGAAAGAAATTTTATTATACAAATTGGGGACGCTGATCACATTTGTATCCTACAAGAAATTCGAGTTATTCGTCAAAAACTGGAGTTATAAAGTAATCCAACTTTTGCTAAAAAAAAATTTTTTTTGGGTGAATAGATAGGAGATTGAAAACTTGAATTCGCTTCAGCCCTTGAGGCCCTCAGTGATCCCTGAGAGCTTGGTCAAAATGGGCCGAGTGGTTTCGGACAACAGACCGACCGACCGACCGAAGCTCCACTACTATAGGATGACATCAAACACATGTGCCTAAGATGTTACTTAGCAGATGTCATTCGTAACTTTGGACCCACAGAAACGGTTCAATCCTCAATGGAAAGCTTTGTCTGTACGGATTCGTCCATTAGCGATGTCGAGACGAGGCTGCTTGCAGTCAGTCAAGGCAGACAAAGGGGTCTTAGGGGTCTTTACTGCGTTCCTAGAGGCTGTGTCACTGGGAGTGGAGTATCCATCCTTTGAAGACAAGGTATTTGGGGCTGAATTAAGCTATATTGTTGCTACCTCTTACTGCGAGGCGTACAAAGGTCTTATAGAACAATACCGCACCTACTTGTTCGTAATAGACCGTGTACAGTGGCTCGGGCAATGGTCTTAGTGCGACTGCCTCAAAATCTTGATGGCGACGCGTTCCATCTCCAGGACGACAGATATGGCCTCCGATCACGTCCAAGAATTTCTGGAAAGTTGCTTCGTAGCGAGGAAGAGCACTTTACCCTGGCAAATGCACTCAAAATGGCAACCCTGGGCCTCGTGCATTTTCGACAGATGGAGTAGACACATCTCAAGTCGATTCCCTCGCACCTTCGCCTCATTCTAGAAGAGACGGCCAGACGGAGACACCAACAGCGCTATTTACGACCCCGAGACCCTATGACAGTCGAGTCTCCATTTACATGGAAGCCAGCGCCAGATGCAGTCTCGTCTCCATAAGCCTAGACTCTTCTCCCAGCACGAACTTTCATGCATCTTTGTTCCAGGATCACCCCTTTCTCATCACACGGTTGAGAAGACTTGCCAAAAAAATGGCAAGTCATATTTTTAAATTCTCTATATCCAGATATCTTTCATCTCCTTCTGCAAAAACTCGCTGCTCCTGAGTCTCTAGTAGTCCAAAGGTTTCACTATGTTGACCGCATTGGGAGAGAAAATGGTCTGCTTGGTGTGAGAGCAACTGCACGGGTCCAACTGCAGAAGACCTTGGTGTCACATTCCTGGGAATCAGATCTCTATGGCGTACACACGACTAAGGTCGTGCTTGCTTTTTTCATTCCTCATAAAAAGTTCGAAATCTTATTGCGTTTTAGTTGGTGTCTGGCCTTTTTGCACCTGGTAGAGGAGTGTTTGTTGCGTGAATACTAGACACGAGTCCAAAGTGGTCCAAGACGGCTGCAGTGGGCTTGTGTGATCGTTGCTCTGGCGCATATCCAGTTTCATGAAGTTTCAGCAGTTAGTTCCACAGTTATGAGCGGATTTAGGCAGTGTAATCTTTTACTTTGGGCTCTGTGTATAAGGATCATTGTGTCAAGAACTGACACAAATTAAAAAGTATTTCGCATTAATGGATACGAGGATCGGAAGTGATTGTTCAATCAGTTTTTACAGTGCATTTGCCGATTGCGCGATGTTGCGACAGAGAATAAAAGTTCCACACACCTACGTTGTCAGGGCCTTCGCCTCTCAGTGATCTTGGGCTCTCTGGGCACGTGTCTGGGCTCCTGGGTGAAGGTTGCGTCCACGGGTCCCACGCAGTGGCCACTTCTCTTCACTGGACAGACGGTGGTGGCCATCAGCCAGATATTCATCCTGGGCATCCCCCCGCAGCTCGCCTCCACTTGGTTCCCCGCCCATCAGGTGTCTTCTGCGTGTGCCATTGGGGTGTTTGGAAATCAGGTACAACAATCATCACGATAGACAGTATTGTACAAAACATTCATTTGTGTCTCATTCAACTGAATGGTAACGAAAATTATCCCAATGTCTGGCTCCTCTGTAAAACTACCCGAGTGAAAGTTTAACAAATATTTCCCGAGAGAATGAGGGAACTTTAAATAATTATTGACACTTTTCTATGTGGCTGTCATCAGCTTGGACTAGCTTTGATCTACAGTCGCCCACAACATCTTCCAGGTCAAGACGACCCCAACCCCTCACTGCAGGACGAACCCCGGGATGTCGACATTTTCATAGTGCCCTCCAAGAATGGTTTATGCTAACACTGTAAACAGTGAGGGCGGAATCTTTGAAACTCGCACAGTCGTAGTCACAATAGGAACATCTTACACTATAAGCGACTCAGACTGTGCATACTTAGTAGGCTACACTAAGAAACGAGAATTTGTCAAATTTGGCTGAGTGCATCTTAGGTTCGCTTCTTAATGCCCAATGGTTTTAAAAAAAAATAATCTCCTTCTTACGCAATAAAGCTTTACTTCATAAGTTCAGTACACAACAAGATTTTCAGATTGTGAAGACCATGGGGTGGAGGTAAACACGCCTTTTAAATTTCATTGGACTACAGAGCTGCAGTCTAGCATCTAGGAAGTGACTAAGCAGGTCTACTTTGAAATGGTGAATATGTCCTTATGTAATTTTAAAGACAGAGAGTGGACCGAAAAACTGATTAGTTCTTCATTCCCCTTGACTAGAATAGACTTCAACGGGGTCTTGCACCAACTATAGCAAGCCGAAAGAAATTTTTCAGGTCCAGCACTTCGATATCTGCATGCGACGACTGACTGATATTCCTTCTTGCACCTTCAAGTACTGTACTATCCGATACAATATATGTTATCTCGATCCCTGTTTCAACTTCTCCATCCAGTCATGGCCACGACTGCAGAAGCACGACAAAAGATTCACTACTGTACGGTGTTTTTCAATGGGTGAACGCACGGGGGAAATATTGTCCATACGATGCTATATGATGGATGGTCCTCGGAGTACTTGTGCTGTGTTCCTCGCTGCTGCCTGCGTGGAGTGCGAAGTACCGAACACTCTTTTGGGCAGGGAATAAAGCTCATACTGGCTATGTAAACGTTCGTACATAGGATTAATTAGAAATCACGTTATTGCCAAGGTGAGAGTGAAGAAAGAGAAGGGGAGGAGAAGGATATGACATTTTTTCACGACGACCGAGGTAGAAAATTGGCCACTTCAGGAAGAATCTAATCCTTGTCAAAAGGAAGAAGAGGACAGCAGTACAAGAACCTAATCTTTATTGCTTGGGTGACTTGCTGCAGCTCAAGAGATAAGTATAACTTTGTCTTTTGGGGACATCCTTGATGATGAAGCCGACAGACTGCCTTCACATGTAGGTTATTTCTGCTTCGACTTTCCCGCTGAACCAAGTCCAAGCTGCTCGTGAAGCGGAACGCTGGTTGCACGACCAATATGGGTTGCACAATGTTGCTTTAGCAAAATTTCTTCTGGAGAATGACTCAGCCCTAATGGTCACCAATGATGGAGCCTTTGCAACCTGCATCTCTCCCGATCCGGAGTAATCTGTCAGCTGCCAGCTGAGCCTCCTTGCCCTCTATTACCTGCCCTCACGTTGGAAGTCACTGCTGCCATCATGGCAGTGATGACTACGTATGTCGGGTGACCTTGTGGCCTCTGGACGGTCAACAGTCATGTTTTCCAGCGCCAGACCCCCCTCATATCATGACGAAGGCACTAAGTCTGTAAGGACTATTGCTTATTTGATACTCAGGACGAGCTGTCGTCAGTGTACTGTGTCTAATGCGTGAGATCCGAGGCTTTATGGGTCCCGGTTGAATGGTCGGTTGAGCGGTCGATGTGCGGCAGCATCGGTGGCTGTGAGGGTGGCGGCGACCTTTGGCATCGACTGAGCCATCCTGAAGCAGTGCTGATCTCCTCCTTCCTGGTCCTGGCGTTGCTGTCAAATGCCACAATTTAGCCGGCGGAGGCTGTGAAGTAGTCGTGAGGTAGGCAGAGTACAACAGTGGTACGTTGGAGTACATATTAGGTCGGGCGCACCGCGTTAGCATTAGCTTTAGGCGCATCCTTAAAACTACTCTTCCCTCCTCTTCACTCGCTCCTTTGTCAAAACTTTTCGCGTGGATGAGGCTCAAGAGCGGGCATTATCATAACTTCAAGTTCGCCTCATCTTCCAAAGTGTTTTACAACTTTACGTACTTTCTGTAAACATAAAGCTGTTGTGATCCGCTGTCAAGGCGGCCGAAGACGACACCGACTGCTACAGCAGCCAGAACGGTAAGTAGAGTTGCAAAAGCCCCTGAAGCAACGTGAAAATACATAACCTCTTTGAAATGAAAAGCAAAAGAAGAGAAAGGAGAAGAAAAAAGTCCATTTCTTCACGCCAGCTATGAGTCCCTGGAGTACCTGCCTGACCCCTGCTTCCCCCCGTTGTTCCTTGGGGAATCAGACGTCGTCGGAGAGGAAGAAATGGGTAATTCGCGCCTCAAAAAAAGGAGAAAGAGAGAAAAGTTAAGGTTCTCGGGGAGGAGAAACGTCTTCATCTTTCTTCTTCCGATACATAGAGCGAAAAAAACATGCTTTCTCCTACTTAAAATTATGAGTCTCTTCGCTCTACCTCGAAATTGTTTTCAGCTGGAAAGACTTGACTTTCCTCGAAGCAGTGCAAGTGTCTCTGCAGTTGTTCCCAGTGAGCCTGCAATCGGTGCTCGGATCAATCGTGTACTTCAGGTTCCCCACTAGCGTGGACAGTCGGTAGAGACTGCACAAAGTTAAGCACTGTTTTGACACACATGCAAAAAGCACTTAAAAGCACTTACTGAGGACCAATCGGGACTAGGAAAGCCGCATCTATATGCAAAAGAGACGCCATCAGGCTAGGTAGATACTCCAGATCTGACTTTTTGCACTTCACTTAAAAAAGTGATCTTGAAGATGCGGTGGAACTGATACATGATGGCTTTGCCACTCTCCCTTCACTGCCGGTTCGGCCGTGATCTCACTCAGTCCACTCCTCTTGTCATACCTAAAACACACACGCTAAAATACTTTACGTTAAATCTTTTAGCAGCGAAAAACTGGCCATCCAAACTGCGTCTTAGACCTCGCAGTCAAATGAATATGCTTCTCTATCGATGTCAGTGCATAGGATGCTTCAAGTGCGGAGCTGTGTTAATCTCCAACTCTCGCTGTGCAGTTCAGAAGCTACGTGCGCCATAATTTGAAGGAGAAAGCTGAAATTGATTTTTGTAAACTGCTTTTCCTTAAGAATGAAGCAAACTTTTAAATCCTTCTCTTTTGACCTCGCCTCAGGGCTTATAAGTTATGAGAGTTCCCTGTAAACTAAAGTTTGGCATGCGGCGTTTCGCTTCTAACTTGTGGAGCCTCCGTGTTTGACACTGAAGCAACCTACACTTTTTATTACGCGTCTTTCATGAGAGAAAAAAAGGGTCAAGTGAGTGGAGCCACGCGGGTGAAAAGGGGATGTGGGGATGCCGTTCCTTGGAGGGGGGGGGGGATTTTTCAGGGTTGACTTAGGTGAAATCATCCGTCCCTGACTCGTACCCCCTTCCTCTTCCCCCCTTTTTGGGAACGCCTTGCAGCCCAAAGAGCAACTTTCACTGCATAACTTTCTTCTAAATTAATGAGTTTTCTGGGACCTGCTTGTTGTTCACTGAAGGAGGCCCTGTTATGAGTTTTGTGGTGGGGAAACCCCTCGCCACGTCTTTTTTGAGGGCATGGCCACTTGAGAGTTCCCGGATCAACCCCCCGACCGGCGAGTCAGTGTCGCCGGCGATGACGAAACCCGGTCTCCCCGGAGACGCGACCACTCATGACCTGATATCATAACAATGCAGTACATCGTGTCTGCGCTGACAGCGTCGGCATTCGGCATGGGCAGTGCGACAAAAGGACTGAGTCCTTCTACCTGCGTGAAAGCAGATCGACCGAGAGAAAGAAGAAGAGGACAGGCAGGGATTTTCATTACGTATTATATTTATGGATGGATAGTTACGGCCAATTTTATGGGGGATGAAATCAAGTACCTTACCAGTCGCTGTCCGAGAAGCGAGGAGAGGGGGGGGGGAAGGGGGAGGGGAAAGCCATTTGCGATATGTATGTGAAGCCCTCCCTTCTTTTTCCCTATGTGACTTTCCATGGCTATCCTCTTCTCTACTGCCAAGAGATACTTTTGCTATCCCTCTCCAGAAAAACTTTTTATGGCCCCCAAAAGTGGGCGCATCTTTGGAGGAGACAGAGCAAAGAGGGTTGAACTGGCTTTCACATAAAATTGTGATTTCTGAGAGAGACGAGGACGAGGACGAGGACGAGGGACAAGTTACTAAGGGATATGTTGAGGCTGTGGGTGTGACTTAGGGGGGGGGGGCTGTTTTCCACTTTGACTTCAATGCACATGTTGGATTTTCGGCCCAGGGTCGGTCGGTCAGCGGGCCAACCTGGCAAAAACACACCCACCCACCCACACACACACACAACTACTCCGGGATATCTGCAGAGGTCACAATAGTCGAATAAGTGTTTCGTCTCTTCAGTTGGGCGTGGCACTGGGCTTCGTGGTGCCCGCTACCGTGGTCCGCAACCGCCACGAGGTCACCGAGTACCCGCGGATCGGACAGGATCTCTTCGCAATGTTCCTCACGGTGGCGGTGGTGACGTCAGCTCTGCTTCTGGTCGTCCTAGCAGGTGAAGAACAAAAAGGACAAGTGAAATTGTTCCTATTTCAGATCCCCAAAATGAGAGGAAACAGCTTTGACTGGCGATTTTAACGTGGAAAAACGTCTCCAGCCGGGTATTTTTTCTTTTCTCCTCGCCCGCGAGTCAGAAGTTGTTGGGTTGGACGTCAATTTCCCAACACATTTCTGTCACACGGAAGTTTCCGCTTTTTTTTTTGGCAGAGCGAAAAAATTATGGTAGCCGTCAGAAACTTCAAAACTTTGGCTGCTCTACTTTTTTTTCTCCCTACAGGCTTCTCATTGCTAGAATTCTTATGGTACTTTCTCATTGCCTCGGATTATATGAGTTTGCGATGGCCGCATTCTGTGTAACGACTGCTACACTCTTTTCTGCCATCTGACTGTCGCACTACATGCGCCGTCCATAGGCGAGGTCTTTGAGTATGTGTGTGTGAGTGTGTGTGTGTGTACGGAACGACACAGTACAGTGTGCAATGCTTTTTCTCCCCCCTCCCCGATGGAGCAAAAAAAAGCTATACCGAATGCTGTCCGCCGTTGGTAAGAGACGTTTGTGCGTGTGCAACCTTCCACGCACTCGTGATTGTGTCCTCGGAGATTAACTGTCAGATGCAGCGAGAAGATGTGAGACTGGAGCGACCTGCGTAACACGCGTCGCTGGGGGGCGAGGGGGAAGTGGAACGGGAAACCTGTCGGGCTTTCTTGACCACAACCTTTTTCCTTTGACAATTTTTTCGAGGAGGGTCGATGTCTTGTTCAAAGTTACCTCCAGGCATTCAGCCGTAAGCGAACGCCTTTGGATGCTGTGCTTGGAGGCGGAATACGCAGAGAATCAGGCTCGTGCAGGACGAGTACGTGGACTGTCCAAGGACTGGTCGAGTCTGGCGTCGTGGGCACCTCAGGGAGACGTCTGAGTGGCCACTGCTGGTCACACCACAGAGCTCCACTGGCCACTGCTGGCTAACGCTGTCCACTGCTGTCCACTACTGGCCAACGCTGCTGCTGCTCCCCACGGAGAATGTGTTTGGTCGCACGAGGGGCAAAAGTGCATTAGGGTGTCAGAATGGAACACAGAATTGAATGCTTTCGCACCAAATCTGGTCATGCTCGCATGTTGAGACCCTTGTTCATGCCTTGACGTGCAGCACCTGCAGCAGTGCTGCACCGACCACGTCAGCACAGCCCTGATGCACTGAGTGAGAGCGAACCTTGCTTGGGCAAGCAAGTGAAAGTCGTTCACCGGTGTATCGTCATTCTCCGCGTCGACAGAGCCCAAATCCCACATCTACCTGGGCAATTAGGGTGGTATTGAGTTGGCCTCCTTTGAAAAATCAGCTCACATTCTTCTCCTCGCGCTGCCTTGATTCAAAAGATCCTCGGAGAATCTCAATCCGACATGACCTCTTTTTCCGTATCTAAATTGGATAGAAATGAAGGAGACCATTTACGTATTCCCCGTTATTGGGTTGGCAGTGCACACGCAAGCAGAAATGAAGAGAAAATCACCCTTTCTTCCTCCTCCCCCCTTTTTTGCTTCAGGGAAGAAGTGTGCACTAGTACAATTTATTCAAGAGAAGACCCATTATTGGCTCTTCCGTTGCTTGATGGAATATTTTTGGCTACGTTAGTGCACTGTGCTGATCTGAGTACGTCTCTCGCATGGTTTCTTTCAGTCTTCAGGGATCGGCCAAGCAGTCCTCCCTCTCGGGCGCAGGAGGTCCTGAGTCAACAGAAGGCCAGCGCCAGGACGGCCAACAGCAGCGCCGACGCCAACGCCAGCGCCGGCGAGCACAATTACGCCGGATCCATCAAGAGACTCCTTCTCAACAAGGGCTACGTCACCTTACTCATCACCTATGGACTCAACGTCGGCGTCTTCTATGCAATCTCAACCCTGCTCAACTTAGTCGTCATCAAACACTTTCCCGTAAGATTCCACTGGTTTTAGAGAGGGTCAAAGTCAAATTGTCAAAAATATGCTATTGTGATGCTCGGCGCTGCTTTATATCCCCATATATGTATCACAAGCAGCATGCTGGAGGCTCAGCAAAGCACGTATGGAACAAGAAGAAATTGAACCAAGCTCTTGCAGTTCAAGTAGGAGACTCATTGAGCTCCTACAGACCCCTGCAAAATTTTGGCACCATTCAGCAGACATCAGTTTGGCATTCAACTGATCCTCAGAACATCTTGTCCAACATGACGGCTTTATTGAATCTCATTGCCAACTTTCTTAGGGTTTGCTTGAAAACAAAGTTATTCCTGCTTTTTACTGTTATTCTAAAAGCTTTTTATTCCATTTTCATGCATATGCAGACCAAAGGACAGTACAGCCGGAGCTGGAAGTTTTCTTGTTTTTGAATAGGTTGTTTAAGTTTTGACCATGCTCACATCTCAAAAATGTATTGGTGTGATTTTGACCCCCTGCCTATAGGAAGTGCGAACCACCGTGCACTGATGGTTGAAAAGTTAGTGTGCATCGTGTTGTGGTAGCAAAACTTAGAGTTCGACCGATTTTGCAATGTTACTCTGCAAGTGCTCGAAACTCCTACCAAAAGAGACATAAAGGGGATGCTGGGGGGGGGGGGCATGTGAAATTGTAAACTCAATTCAGGAATCGGAACAGAAAGATCAGGCCAAGTTGACGCCGTAAACCACAAACTGTGGAGTTGATTGATAGTTCAAGCTTTTTACTGTCAATGGCAACATCTCAAATCACCCAAAGTCTCCTCACAACTTGCCATGTGAACCGAAAATACCTCTACATTGGACAACAGTACGCCAAGTCGACAACTATCTGACACATGCATAATTAGTCCAAGTCGCAAAAAGCTAGTCCTAGAACAACCGCGGCAACTTTAAGACCATCAGCCTCAACTACGTCCAAGCTGCGTGTGGGGTAAATCTAGCAAAGTTTTGTGGCCCAAAATTGCCCCTCTTTTTGTCAACATGACCGAGATCCTCCATATCATAGACCCCTCTTCTCCTTGCCCGGATTGTTCTTGATGAGGTTCAGCCTGCTTCTGCTTTACCAGGTCCAATTTCCGCATTGGAGTCAATCGGACTCTCATTCTTGCCACCACTGCTTGCGCTGTGGCTGCTCACCGTGCGAGAACATCCACATCACGTACGTACTATGGACGTATCAACAGATGTGCTTTGTGTGCATGTAGGTAGGTGGGTGGGTAGCGGACTAGAAACTGCGAGTTCTGCCAGCATGAAAGCCTAGGATTTTTGCCTCAGTATCCCACAATCCGACACTTTGTGTAAGTTGTGTTCAAACAGGCACTTCCATTTTATCTGCTTTCTGCATCTCGCGAGGCTGAAAACAAGAGGGAATAAAAGCATCTTCGTACTAAGAGCATCCTCGCTCACATCTCTCCAGAATCAATTTGAGAATAAATACCTGAGTGGCTTCCTTTCTCCCTTAAAAACAACTATCCTCCTGGAAGCGCAGCAAACATTTGCCGAGGGATTGAGCCACCTTGTTGCTGCGGAGCTCAATATATGTACAAAAAAGTGGAGATAGAGAAGCGTCTAGCAGAGCAGAGAGCACAGCAATGTGCGCCAATCAAAACTTTTTCGAGAAAAAGTTTATCATCTCTCTCACTGAGTATGTCGTACTGTGCACGTGTAAGTTATATGGCAGTCTGTGTAAAACCAGAACGTATAGGGTTTTTCTGGAAAGAACTGCGAGGCGAGGAAGCCTCAGCAGGAACTCTGAGAGGAGGGATTACGTATTGCAGTGCACAGAACAGTATTTTCACCATGACAACGGACGGATGCGATCATACAAAAAAGCGCTGCTGCCAGATTTGTGGACGTAGTCGCGATGCATTAGACCGAAGCGAAAAATCTCTTTCTACCTGAAGAAGTTGGGCACATTCACGCGAAGTCTTTCCAACAAAACATATTCGGGCATCTGATGGAGAATCGTTGGGAAACTTTCACCTATGGTGAATTCTCCGAGGAAACGACCCATTTCGCTTTTCTTACTTAATTCTGTCTATTTCATGCGTCATTGACACCATTGTACTCAATCTTAACTTTTGTGCGCGAGGTCTATGCTGGATGTTGGCGTGGCAGTGCGTGCTGAACTCGCCAGGACGGGTGTGACAGGTGCGTCGCTGCTGGCCGTGGTGGTGACGGTGGCGCACGCGACTGACACATACTTGTGTAAATATTCATAGCATGACCTCACGCATGGTCTTTACAGCATCCCAGTGGCGCCGGGGATCACGCCTCCGACGCCGTGGATGGCGTCACGGTCGAGTTCACGGCCAGAAGTTCTTGCACGACTCTGCAAAGTCTCCAACTTCACTTTGCAGCAGCGCTCGTGTTTGTTGCCTTCATTTGCTTTTTCTTTGCTACAGCTGAATGGTCGAAACAATCTATTTTTTGGTAAAAAGTTTAACTATAAATCAACAACCGCAGACTTATGGCTAACTTTGCTACTTCCACCAATCCTAACAGGGTCTGTACATCAATACACGCGCATCTCCATTGCCTGAAGTATGTAAGTGCATTATTATCGCTTCAGAACGCCGAAGCTGATGGTGGAAGGATTGGGTTAATCATTGTCCTATGCGGTATGGGCGGCTCCATGGTTTGTGGGTTCATCTTGGACAAGACACACGCATACAAGTGAGAGCTGTGGTTGGTTCCTTTTGTTTTTTTCGTTAACGGTCCCGCGATGCACTCTACCGACAGGGCTACGACGTTGACTGTCTACTTCTTCTCGTTCGTGGGCATGGTCGTCTACACGCTCACCTTCACACTGGGCCACATCGAGATCGTCTACGTGACGGCATCGCTGCTCGGGTAGGTGAACTAAGATCGCCTTTATGGCACTGGATTTTGGGTGACGATTATGCCAGCGGACAAAATTCAGTCGTCTTTAACGAATTTAGTCCTCGGCGTCCCCCTGCATGGCGTGCTATGTGGTGACGATAACACAGTACAGAACAGGTCTCTTATGCATAGATCCTGGGACTTATGTTACGCCTAGATTAGAGCAAAGTCTTCATACATTGGGTGTTACTCGCGCCAACTTGTACGTGCACACATACCTACGTGCACATCATGCACACTACGTACGTACATGCCTACGCACCCCTTACACACACCCAGCACGTCCAAAATGTAAGTGTACATGGACACGTGAGTTACTACGTGTGTAGTTCTGACTGACTCTCCTTACTCTTGGTCTCTCTCGGAGCAAGCAAGGACTGTCAGGTACACACGGTTGGGCTTGGCTGTGCTTCACGGTTTAGGGCGTGCTCGAATGCTCAGAATTGAGATAAGCACAAATGCTTATACGACCGTGCTTTGCACGGGCCTGCGACACCAAGGAAAAGGGAAAGGGGGCCCTTTTTTAGCAGGCGCTGGGCCTCACCGTCGCCCCCGTCAATTCCTGCTTTTGGGCCAGCAGCGTTCAAAATGCTCAAAGCAATAGGCAGGCATACTTGCAATAATATACTGTACAGCACTTTCCCTCTTAACTCTGCTGTTGCACTAGCGTCCTACTAGCGTAAGGCACATACAGATAAGGAAGGAAAGGACCGATGAGCAACAAACAAGCCTCACTGGCCAGACTGGCCAAGGACCTCAAGGAGTTCTACACGAGTTACAAGAGACTCCTCGCCAAAGTGGATGACGACGAACGCGCCGACATCTTGCAGAAGCAGAATAACAAGCTCAAAGCCATCTTGGACAAGTACGGTGGGGCCGACGACTGTAACGGCGACAATGGCAGCATACCAGACGACTTTGCTGCCTACATGCAAGATCTCCTGGCCAAGGCTAAGGACTGGCCGTCGTCATCGTTCGCATTCCTCCTGAGGGCAGCCGCTGCTGCTCACGTCGATGTCATGGAGCAGGAGATCAGCAGACTCAAAGAAGAAGACGGAGACTCTTCAGAAGCGGACACAGACGTCCCAGAGGAAATGGACCATGCGAAGGACTTTGACGGAGAAGACGGGGAGGCAGAGGACGGTGGTGACAGGGAGGTAGAGGAAGGTGGAGACGGGGAGGCAGACGACGGCGGAGACGCGGGGGAAGAGGACAATGATTACGGGGAGGAAGAACCGAAACCTTCAACATCCAGGCTGAAGAGGACAAGATCCAAGGTCCAGATGATGAAGAAAGACTTGAAGTATGCTCGCCAGGTGAACGCCATCTACAACCATCGGCGCTACGGCCTGAGGTCCCAGCTAAAGAGGACCACGAGCAGGGTGTACAGGTGCACTCGCTGTCAGTTCTGGGCCTATCAGCAGCGAGCCCTTAAGGAGCACCAGGTCAAAATGAAGCATTAGCGGGAGGATCTCACTGGAAATTACTAAATTATCGTCCAAATTACCCTCGTCACGTTCTCCTCTTAGTATCACTGGATGAGTGCACAGTGTGTGTGTGTGTGAGAGAGGTTGCTTTATGTTTAATACACGCCACTCTACTATGCACGCACGCGCATGCATGCAACACCAAGTTGCAAGAACCCAACCGCACAATATGTGTACTGCAGGGCGAAGAGAGTCGAACCAATCTCAGACTCCAAGAGGTCAAGAAGAACTGAAGCATGTACGACATCAATACCCCAGTTTGAGACCAACTTTCGAGCTCAAAATCTGGCTTTGTTGAAACCAGCTACATTTTCTTGGTTTGCATTCTAAAATTAAGAACACAGGAAGGCAAAAAGGTTGGGATACTCATTTACCTGATAAAATATTCCAGATCGCCGGGGAGGGCTTTTTCTGCAATAGAACTCTTAGTGCTAGGAAATCAGGCTGATAAAACATTGAATGCATTGATTGTATTGTGTGCGTACCGCAATAAATAAGTTAATATCCCGGTACCTTTTTCGGAACTCCGTACTCCTTTTTCTGACGTTTTGTCTGTTTAAAAAAAACAGACAAAGAATTGACCCGGGATTTAAAAAAAGACCCTAAATCGGCCACCCGGCTGTGCCCGACTTTGTTGTACTGATGAAAGTTGGAAGACGAGCTTGAAGAGGTGAAGATGAGGACCTTGTGAATCTGCTCTTTCCTAAACATTAAATAGGAATGTGAAATCTTCCGTGAGACACTCGATTATGTGTCGGTACCATTTCTCTGCAAGACAAGAGAAGATGAGTGGCCAGAGCATAAAAAAGTGAGAGGCGTGAGGACTTTAGAGACAGCAGCACGTCATGTTGCGAAAAAGTCACTGAGGAAGGATACTAGAAAGGTGAAGAAGGCCCGGCCCGTGTGAGGCTGCGAGTCGTTCTGGTCCCCATCCCCAGAGGACAAAGAACTTGGTTGTCTTACGATAAGCAAGTTGTTGGCCTCCAGTGTAGTCCGGTTTTGTTCCCTCCCGCCGTGCAGTGCAGGACGCACATGGTGAGTAAAATTGCGTGTTGCATAATTGATGAGCGTGAACTTTCGCTCCCGCAAGTCGCTGACGTGGCCCCTTGGGGTGGTCTACAATTCATGTCACTCTGTGGCGGTACCTTTCCGCTGCGCTGTTCACGAAACCTCTCTTCTTTCTCGCCGCAGCTTCTTCATGACTGGCTACTTGCCGTTGGGGTTCGAGTTTGCAGCTGAGATCACGTACCCGGAGGCCGAGGGCACCTCTAGTGGGTTGCTGAATGCGTCCGCGCAGGTGAATCAACGGATTGTGGTTATTCCGAATGAATACAGAGTGTTCCGTTAAACTGAGTCGCGTTGTCTCAGATATTCGGGATCTTGTGCACCTTGGCAGCTGAGATGCTCTTCGCCTCTTTTGACGACGATCGCATCGCCAATGGATCTCTGGCACTCGTTCTTCTCCTCGGAACATTTCTTACGGCCTTGATCATACCAGATTATAGGTAAGACTATTATGGGGCACAAAAGGATGTTGGAATTTCTCAAGAATGTTCCATGCGCAGTAGTTTTCAACATTGTCTCCTTGAAGTATTTTTCCATTAGGTCCAACCTCTGGTTAAAAAACAACCCAGGAGCCATTTTGCAAAATGCCAATCCTTTTCCCTAGTCGTGGCAGAGAAGCTACGACAACGTGCCAACTTTTTTTGAGTGTGTTTACAGGGAGGAAATGGCCGGAAATCACACCTTCTCTCAATCTTATGAATAAAATACATTGCAACTGTTCTAACGTTGTCACGCTACGTGCATGAAATGTTAGCACGTATGAGATATGGCCCAACTTTTTCCAGACGTCAGAAGGCCGCGATGTCGGCCGACTTCCTCAACGTGCCAGAATGCGAGCAGCAAATCAAGGAGGAGAAGCTGAGAAGCCACTCGGAAGAAGACTAAGTCTTTGTCACGACGATGACGAAGATGACTGATCCGCACAGGTGGAGGACGGAGTTAAGAGTTGGGGTTGCACGCAAGCTAGGGATGGATGGATCGATGGATCGGTCGGTCGGTCGGTCGGTCGGTCGATGGATGGATGGATCTTTCAATCGCCTGATAAATATGCAGTTCTTTTCACAAGAGTTTGCCTTTGCACGATTACATAAGAAAAAGCTCTCCAGCGATGTTGGTACAAGTACTACTCTTCGAGACCCGTCGGCTAAATTGTATCAGATGGAAAACTGCTTCCAGAAGCAAAATGTTGCATGAAGAGCAATGTTTTTTGCATCAACATGATTTATTCGTAAGAGTCATTCCTTCAGCACGAAGGCATTTGGCATTGGCCACAGCCTCCAGACGCTTCCAGATGGCCAATTGACAGCAGTACTGACCTCGTCCTCGTCCTCGTCCTCCTTCTTCCAGATCTTGGTACTGCTGTAAAGTGACACAATTTAGCTGACGGATTCTGTACGTACAGGGAGGGGAAAGCAGTGAAAATTTACTGGCAGGGAAACACTCGCATCTACGCATGACAATCGTTATATATTTTTCCTAGATAGTATATGTTTTTTTCTATCAGATCGTGTCATCCGCCTTTTTTCACGTGCCCTTCCAGCATTTTGACATGTTCATCCCGTACTATGTTAAGTGAGGCTTCCAATGAAAACATTAGTGGCTTTCAGATTGTTATCCAATCTCTAAAAGGAGAGAGCACTATCCGTTAGTCGGCGAGGTCAGCAAGTGCCCGTGGTATGTACACAGTCGTAAAGTACAATATTTTGAAATATACCTCTATGATATGTTATCCTACAGGTGCATGTGTTACAGCCCATACCTGAAATCAGTCAGTTCGCGAATATGACTGACTGAATCCTTGTTTAACTCGCGAAGTGACAGAAATGTCCTCCATGTTACAACAACAAGTCAGGTTGATTAAGCTTTACAATCAGATTCAGTGTTTAGCCCTCTGGTTACAATGTTAGGGCATTGATATAAGAGTATTCGATCTTTAATTGTTGGTTTTTTCAAGGTCTCATAATAAGTCTCTCATGTTTGATCACCAAATCAGACTTGGGCTTCAACTTGACACACGCTATAACCGCCGTAGGTCTCCAATGTAAAGAGGACAAATCAATGTCATTTAGCCTCAATGATGTTGTTTAACTAAATTAAGATATGCTAATCTAACCTCTGCTCAGCTTAGGAAAGAGCAAATGTCAAAGAAGCCGGAGACCTAGCTTTCAACTTCAATGTTACGATGATTATTACAAACTCTTCGGGCCATGACAACAAATGCCGCTCAGCTACAGCGCCCAAAGGAAGCACTAGTGAGTCAATTTGCGAATTGGCTTCAATACTTGAATGGGCTAGTCGAATCGCGTACTGACTGCAGCCTTGCTCACTTAGGTCGACTAGTCTACTCGCGAACTGACTGAAATTCGACATGACCTGTAACACGTACGCATGCGTTCTGTAAGAGTGACGAATCCCTCGGGAGAATTTCTGTAAGAGAAGAAGGCAAGAAAAACTACCTGGTTACAAGGTACAAAACACTCAACCCGGGCAGGCCCATTGTATTTTTGGGTAGGGCAGCTCCAGCAACCGCTCATTTATTCAATGGGTGGGTAGCAGCAGCAACAGCAGGTGTAGCAATAGGAGACGTAGCAGCGGCCCTGCCCAAAGCACAACAACCTGCTTCCATAGAGGATTCTTGGACAGCCACGTGCTCTCAATCGTATGGGTCATTGACATGTGCAAAGGCCAAAGAAATGGTCAACAAAGCATTCATCCCAGTTGGCCACAAATACAAGGTTGGGGAAAAGAATCATGGCCTTGACAGAAACACTGAGGAAGTTCTGCACTATGTGCGTGAGTGCACATTTTGTATTTTCTCACACGATACGACGTGAAAGAGTCGTTGGCTGCTGCCAGCAAACAGCAGCTTCGTCTGGCTCAATATTTGAGACGCCGGATACAGATGGGCACTGGTATGTACGAATATACGTTTGAGTACGCAGTCTCCGTTCTATGCGTACACATACGTATGGACGTGTGTGCAGGGTCTGTTCTCATAGCTGCTGCAGCTTACGTAGGATGCCTAGATCTAGTTCTTGATCCCTATGTGTTTGACTTTCTAGTCTAGTCATGATTGAAGTCAGAGTGACTTGAGTCACGATGAGGTTGCTAAGCCTTTTCTCTTGTCAACCCTGGTGAGCAGGCAGTTTCATCTCTGACGTGTAAACACAGCTTCTTTCCTCCAATTCAGCTGAGAATCTCAGTCTGAGACATTCGGAGTAGCCTCCACAGCAAAAATCGTTGTCAGATCATCCCTGGAGAGGCCATTTTTTTTGCTGCTTCAGCCTCCTTAGCCTCATCGGTCCCAGGCAGCAGCCTCAGGCAGCAGCCTCGCCTGACTGACGGCCCTCGTTCTTCCTCTTCTCAATCTTTCTCTCAGTTTGAGTGTTCTTTTGCGCGGAAAATTCATGCTGCTGCTGCTTCGCCGACTGGCGGCGCCAGCGTTGGCGCCGTCATTCCGTCCGACGACACCGGCAAGCGGAGGTCGCTCACTCTTCGTTGGATCGATCAGAAACATGTCGTCCCTCTACGACTTCTCCGCCAAGAAACTGGACGGGTCCACGGTGAGCTTGCCGAAAACTTTGTAGCCGAGAGTGGCCTTGAAATGTCTTGCATTGTGTCTCTAGTTGGCCCTGTCCGAGCTCCGCGGCAAGGTGGTGCTGATCGAGAACACGGCGTCCCTCTGAGGCACGACGGTCAGGGACTTCACGCAGCTTAACCAGCTGCAGGAGAAGTTCGGCGATGACCTCGTGAGTAACGACATTCAGTGGAAGTAAAACAACTTCACCATCAATCTCGAATATTAGAAAGACAGAAAAGTGTGAAAAGTATATCCGGTTTCACTGCCCCAGCATCTAATTTCATGGCGACGAGTAGGACTTTGTACTCGCTCTCTTAACTGTAAGAGAAAGGTATTCAGAGCAAATCGCATGATGTTCGCAGTTCATTGATATTCGTGTGTAGCCAAAAAATTTGTTCGATAACAAGTTGCTCACATGCGCGTGGACGTTCGGTACTTATCTTTTTCACTGCTCGATCTCGTGCTACTCATATGAGTTGTGTTGGCTTTTTCACGCGGTCTTTTTCAAGAGAAAAGTTGATGCGAAGTGCACGTACGACCCTGTCAGGTCAGCAAAGGTCTGCCTACCACTCAGCCACTTGTTTCTGCACAGAAATGTGCAAAAAAGTAGAACATCAGATGGCGGCTGCAGCGATGTGTATGTCATACTTTAGGACTATTAGTGCACTGTACCGGATGAGCGGAAATGTCATGTACAACTTTAGCGTTGTATTAAGCTGTTTTACGTCGGATTGTCGTACTAAAGCGATGGAGAAAAGGAGTACTTTTCCACACTCATGGACTGAGAGTGGGTAATAAAGAAGAAGCCAGGACTGCTGAGGCACTGCACAGAGAAAAAAATGATGCCCTCACCAACATATGGGACCAGCAGTTGCGCTATTAAAGTGACGATCGGAGCACGAATGAAATGAATGTCAAATGAGCAATCTTACATAAAACCCGGTGTGTGCATTTGGCAAGAGGCATTTTACAAACATTGTCTCTGCGGCCCTCATTGCTGCCCCTCGTGTCTCAGGCAGCAACACTTTCGGACTGCAGAGACTGTAAAATGCCGCTTCACCTATTATTACCTTTTAACCTGATAGATGAACGGGTGAATTTAAATTTGAGTTACAAGGACATTTCTTAAAAACTCTTCTACTTCGCCCTCTCATATCACACATCACCTAATCAGAGGCCAAGTTGATGATACACGCCAATGGTAAGAAAGTGTAGATGATCTCCAGGTGTGTTGTGCCTCGGTCTAATACTTAACATCAGCAACGTGACCTTTTGCATACACATTTCGCTAGCACGTGTAATCCTGCAGCTAGAGCGTTCAAAGGTACAAATATTCTAATAGTAACTTCTGACTATGCTCCACAAGAATTGCACTGCGGTAGTCGAAGTAGTTCTGAACCCCCTCCTTTTGGTACATTTTTGTGTACTTTCTGCAGTACATCAGTGTTTTAGTTTGACCAAGTGCAGTGACGCCGGTACAAGTACCACGGTACTGGAATGCTGTGCACGTAGCTGTAGCTCCCTACCACTTCCAGGTGACGTTGGCCTTCCCGACCAATCAGTTCGGCCACCAGGAGAATTCAGAAGGGCAGGAGATCCTCAACGTCCTGCAGCATGTGAGGCCAGGAAACGGATTTGAGCCAAAGAGCGTCATGTTGGACAAGGTGCGCTCTTTTAAAGTGGACTTCATTGTCCAGTACATTGAAGTGTGATGACTTTGCTTAGTACAACATCTGTCTGTCTTCTCAGGTCGCAGTAAACGGTGACCAGGAGCACCCTCTGTTCACCTGGCTGAAGCAAGAGCTGCCCGCGCCCAGCGATGATTCAATCTCGCTCATGGCGAACCCGAAGTTCCTGATTTGGGCACCCGTCAAGCGTTCTGACATCGCGTGGAACTTTGAGAAGTTCCTCATCAACAGAGAGGGCAAGCCGGTGAAAAGGTACACAGACACGTCGGCCTGTCTTGCTATGCACGTTGCAGCGCAGGGCGTAATCACGTTATTGCCCCTGCAATAGCAACTTAGTAAACGTCGCGATACGTCAGTGTGTCTGAAAGTCGGGGTTGCCAAAACGTCTGGAACAGTTTTGGGTGCAAATATCGCGAGCTTTTACGTATTTGCTCCATTTCTTTGTCTCAAAGTGTGGAGACATGCTAAATCCTAACAAATCATTTTCACAAAAGTGTTAGGAGAAATCAACGGTGCTACACATACCCTGCGCAAGTCAAGGATGTGTACATGTATCTTTTCTCGCGCCATTCAATTCCGCTGTTTCAGGTATTCAGCGCGCTTCGAGACCATCGCCGTGGCCGAAGACATCCAGAAGTTGGTCTAAGTAGTCGGAAGACATTCATATGAAAAGTATGCGCCAGTTCCACTTTTTCTTTCGTTGAAAAAAAGATGAAGCAGCCATCAGAAAAGTCTGGATTAAGATTTTGGTGGCAGCTGATGAAGTCGAAATGGAGGAATAAAGTAGCTGGAAACGCCCATATTGTTCGTGAGCAAGATGCCGTGAAGTTGTCGAAGGTAAAAGTAACGACGAACACAGTCTTGTTCATCACGGGTTTTTGCACTAGATCTGAAGGACGTTTGCACCAAGTTTGTGAGTACCAGAATGAACCAACCGTCAGCGTGCATGTAACGTTACAGCAACTCAGGTAAGGCTAGTCACGAATACCTTGATGGACAACTATCTATTATGGTGCACACTAAGTTTGGGCCCTAACATCACCTACGCATACTTGTTAGAGGACCAGATTACAAAGTAGGGAACAAAGATAGGTAAATCACGGCACAGCAGATTGATCCAGAAGTGATGTCAAATCGGTGGAAAATGGCAAAAAAATTCGGCTGGACATCATAGCTGTGGACATCAATGTCACCGTCACCGTCATATTCTACTGTCTAAGTGAGGGTTGTGTCGGAACATCACTCCACGGGCGAGAATAAACGCGGGTTTCAGCCGTGTCACCAGTCCTAATGCAGCCAACCCAGGATTAGAGGACTGAGGAAGACTCGGGGTCCAGGGGTCAGACCTTTCCAGGCTCTTCTGCCTGACAGGAGGCGACCCGAAGTGGAAGCAGCTGTTTTGGAGCAGCGCTCCAGCGCCACCAGCGTATACATGTAGAGGACAAACTGCAAACTCTCTCAAGGCAACAGAAATCCTAACATTACTGAGTCAGTGTACAATTGTGCATGGCGATATGAACGGTTTCCCGGCTGATCCTCAGATCTGCAACATGTATCTAGAAAACAAAGGCTGACATTTTAAGGGATTAGTCACAAAGTGCAATTTCACTTAAAAAGTTTCTAAAAGTGAAGCATCGGCGAAGACGCTGGCAACAACATTGAAACATAACAGCCTATGGGCATTAGAGCAGCCTTAAATCCTCCAACTACATGGGCACGCAAATCTTCGTGAGTGATGTCTGTCAGACCATCTGAATCACCTATATCTTTAGCCTGTGCTGAGTGGGCAAAAGCTGCTTCAAAACCAATAGCATGATTACTTCACCAGCATCATTATCACTGACACCCCCTTTGGTATTCAATGATGGAGACTGAGCTTTTGCAATGTTTTTCTAGCTTCGGATCATCTGAGCAATTGTTCACAAAACCTCTTTTTCTGTGTCGCTGGCAGTGAAGGCCCTGTGTCACTATTACCTCCGGGGCCTCACCCAACAGGAAGTGAGCACTGAGGCACAACAAATGGGCCAAGTTTTGACTTTTAAGTGCCCCGCACTTGCCTCTTTCTTGCCAACTTCCTAAAGGTGGCTGGTATCATGTCATACAGGAAGTTCTCTGCGCTGTCTCTCCTTGCGCAAGATCAGTGACCCGCAATGATCATCTTACGCTCTCTGGTTTTCAAGTACTAATGGAACTGGGAAGTCCTTGGGGAGGAAGCAAAAACTGGTCAATTGAACAGCAATGACTCATGACTCAGGGAGGGAGAGAAAAGAAAACCAATGATTGATACAGTGAAGTCTCAAATTGACGTGAGACTGCACAAGAGCATTATTGTTTCGGGCAATGGCCGAAATTGAACCTTGTATGAATTAATGTCTATTTTAGTGACGGATCTGAGTTGTTTTTGGAACAGAAGTGAAAGCATTTTTTTTGTTCGGTGAACGTGCAATGGCGTCAAAGGGGGCCCAGGGTCGAGCAGAAGACGTTGGCAATCAAGAAGAAGATCGCCATGATCGAGGAGGAGCAGAAGTCCGTGTACTCGTTGTCGAACACTCTTTAATGATTCTGGCCTGCGGTGCATCACAGAATAAAAACCTTTGCAAGTGAGTGCATCGAGTTGGGCAAAGGCGCAAAGGCCTTTTCATGTGATATTTGCTACTGTTCGGGAAGGCTCTGAAGGCCGAGAAAGGCCACTTTCGATAGTTGACGTACAAATTGCCGCTGACCGAGGACTGCGTCAATTTGAGATTTGACTGTAACTGATTAATGGGGTGTGCGAAATTGCCATTGTTCACAGTACTGCAGCTCGCTCGTGACGACTTGTGCCAGATTATCACTATCACGAGAAGACATGCTGGGAACAGCGCAGCGGAAAGTGCAAAGCCAAAGGTCTCATCAAAGTTGGGGAATGGATGAGTGTTCCTCCCAATCACAGGATGGGATGTTTGCCTTCTCGATGCACCTCGAGGGTCCTGGAGGTGACGAATGTCTATGGCACTGGGTGACTTTGCTGCAAGTTAGAGACAGCCAACAGCACCAACACCTGCTGCCAGCAACCGGAGTGAGTTATGACTCCGAGGTTTTGGCCTAGACTGCTAAAACCACCACCACATTGCGCTACATGATATCCACGGAGCTGTTTTCGGTACGGTTAGTGCAGTGGCACAAGCAGTCTGAGACAGAATCACCTAAATATCCCCGGTTATGAGTAGTCGGGTGGCCTGACAACTGGCGCACTGACAACTGGGGCATGGAGTCTGTGTCATTGTCAACGGAGGCCCCGGTTAGGTTAGCCGAGTTAGGTTACTCCTGGGTGACTGTGAGTCGAGTTGTCGGCAATACCACATTTTGTGTTGGAAAGACCTCGAGCCAGAAATATTTGCTTGCCCTCAGTTACTGGTAGGGAAGAAAGTGCATCACTCTGCAAAGCTTTCGGTAAAAGTCGGTACAGCGGATTTGGGATAAACGCAATTTTTTGTTGTCCTACTGAGTGTAATCTGGAGATTGACACTCTAACGCACTCTCTTGAAGCGTTTTGCAGAGTTTTGCAATCGCTCGAATGGCAGCGACACAGCAAAACACTCAAACATGAGCGTATTCCCTCGCAGGTAAATGGGAACCGTCTCGAGTCAAGATGCATCACATGGAGTTAGTCAATCATAAAGAATGTTCAGTCACTGAATGTATTAAGCCATGTACAAGTTGTGGTGCGCTACATAAAGTGGGGTACCGAAAAAGTGATTGCTGAGTGCATACAGTGGAATCCGATATCTGCAATAAGGCTTGCTCATGTCTTGGGCCATGCACAGACACTCGCGGTTTGCTTGGCGTAACATGTTCTGCTCAAAACAGACGTACTACATGTAGTTCGTCCTGGCTCGGTACAAGACACTCTCTTCTAGGGAACCCTTGAGCGGTCAAAGATTCTTGGAAAGTTACTTAACACAAATGTGGTAATTTTAACTCAACTTTGTCAATCCCCACGCAACTTGGGAAGATCTCAAGCAAATGCGTTCATTCAAACTACGGAAGGTACGCACCCTGCACAGGATGGGAGTTATTTTGTCTTCTTGAGGCGCCGTTTGATTTCTGGTCACAGTTATCCACTAATCGTATATTTATGCGTGCTACATATGCCGAAATGATGCTACCTCTGTGGAGATTTAGAAAATCGACTTAAAAATTACACAATTTTTCTAGGAAAAAGACTACTTGTGCAGTTTTTCAAGCTTGCTTTACTTAACGTGCTGGCGCTTGGCGAAGACTATTGGCATCCAACTCTTCAGAACGGCACCGGACGTTTTTTCGCATGCATTTATTCAGGCACTTCTTATGCAGCTTCTCAGTGAGCCAATCATAAGCATCAACCAATCATTCAAAGGCCGCAGAGCAAAAACGTTAAGGACAATGAATACTACAGCATTCAAGAAGCAGGTACGAGCTGCGCCTCCTGAATTCATCGCTAGCCGACTTTGGCCTGATCATGTGATTTGCCCTGATCTCCGGCGAACTCGTTTGTCAATTTTCTATGAAGGCTGTGTACAGTTTCCATAGAATGTCGGGAAGAGAAGCTGGGTACAATTTGAATGAATGGCCCTAAGAAGTTGAAGAAGTTGCTGCAAACTAATTTTCAAAAGAGGCTAGGTGAGGTCAGATGATCCTCACCATAACAAAAATCACGGTTAACCCTGTCAAAGGATGATGATGAACCCCCAAGAAAGTTTGCTGATGCAAGCACGTCGTTTTAGAAAGGTGAGTAGCACTTCTGAACTGGGCCCAGTAGTTTAAGGAGATTGAGGCCCCATTCACCATGAAGAAGACAGCATATGGCAGCAGGCACAAACCTTTCCCTAATGTGGAGAAGGACATTTTCTGGGTCAGATATTCTGAACCAATGTCACCCATTCCTGATTAGTATCTGGGCCCCTGCATAGGCACTTTCCAGCAGCCATCAATGGTCACTGTGACCAGTTGTACCGTGTTTGACAGTATGTCTCACAAGATTGCGCGATATATCGTGTCGATATGGACTATCGCGATACTTGCAAAATGCAAAAGACTTTTCGCCGTGGGATGACCATGGGTCTGGCCATCCCAGCATCAAGTGCCACTTCCAAAAGATTGTTCAGTTGCAGTAGCAACGTGGCTATGCCCATCAGGACATCCTTGGAGGCAGAAACTATGTCTTCCACGGAGTACCTGCAAAAAAACCCTCATGTAGAATACTGACTCAGCTGAAGTATGAAGAGGCTAGCTCTGTATTCCTCCTTTTTGTCTGTTGACCCCCTTGTAATTTTTGCTCTCTGTCTCTTTTCTCTCTCATTGAAACACATTTAGTACATATACCACTGGACTTACGAGAATCAACACCAGGGAATGGTGGAATTAAAGTGCGAAACATCGTACCGAATATCGCGATGTTTAGTCTCGATGTATCGAATGTCGCCATCTCGACTAATTTGGGATATCGCACAGTCTTAAATGTCTCACACCTGCGCTCCAAATTTCATCTCTCTCGGTCTTAAACTGGTTGTTCTACAGCCGTTTGAAACTTTCAACAGTGTTTTTAAATCTTTAAATCATTTGTATTCACAGCAGTCACGAAGGAAGATGCAACAAATTCTACACATCTCACTTTGGCAGCAACAAAATTTAAGCAGACCCACCCACCCCACAAAGCCGTCATTTGAATGCCCCCCTGTGAACATGTGCAATTGCAATGTACACAGTGCGTCAGCACCTTAAAATATTTATCGAACCTTATTGTCAAACCCTCCGAAGCAGCCTGCAAGGCAGCGATGTCAGGCCGTGGCGTACGACACCGCGTCATACAGCACCATAGAACGACGGAGCCCGCGCCAAAAGGATAACATCGGCTGTTTGCATCTGATAACGGGAGGTTCGTTCCAATGTCATAAGACGACGACATCCAATTTGAAAATGCCAGGCCTATTTGACAAGCACATAGAGGGCAAGCAGAGCTTGTGAAGAGTCCTAACGTAGGAAGACGCACTCTGATGCTGCAGCTTCTCAGTGCATCCGGTCCTGATCCGAATTCATCGCTAGTCCGGAGTTACACGCACACTCCCAAAGTTCTGATTGAATGTCATTTTAGCACCTCTGGTTTGGATATTTTTCAGGAACAGTTGCCAATCCTAACGATATATTACAGAACTTGTTGTAATACAAAAATGTACTGTGAGTGCTGAATGTTACGAAAAGCGAAGCAGACTGTGGACCCGCTTCAAACCAAGCGAAAGACGTTAATTTCCTTAATTCGGTCAAAGTGATGCACATTTCCCCAACAATGATAGACTCACCTGTAAAAAAGACCACTGTTTTTAAGTTTAAACGTCAGGCATTCTTGGTATGCCTCGAAACTCTAAGGGAGATCATCTTTGCTTTGTGTATTTGGTCAGCAAAAACTCGGGTTTTTGACAAGTTAGTTAACTGATTTCCCAGTGTCTCTACTAAGCCAAACTGACTGCTATAATCCGAATACGATAACTTTTGCTAAAATAGAACTGACACATTTATGCACAGAAATTTTGATGACTGTATGATAACTGAAAAAGGCGTCTACTGTATAAGATCAACTTTTGTCCGCAGCAGAACAAATTTACAAGGATACAAAGGAGTACATTCAATCAGGGATTTGCATTCCCTCGCTCTAGGGTAGCTGTACAAGTTGTGTGCAAAGAGAATGAAGAGTACAATGGTCTAGAGCCTGGTATCAGTGAACTCCACCAACGTTCCCTCCTCACTGGCCAGGCCCATAGAGGATCTCTTCCGATTCATCCTCCGGACCTTTTCCCTCTTCTTCTCTTTCTTCTGCTTGGAGATGACCTGGGCCAAGGCGCACGCCAAGACCACGCCCAATAGCTCGATCAGGGCCATCAACGTGCCAACGATGGCAAAGACCATGAGGATGTGAACAACCTGGTTCTGAAGTGGTTCGTGATAAGCATGATTGATTGGTTATTTCGCGATTTACCTCGATGCGCACCAGCAACACCACCTAAAGGTATCCCTATAGATGTCTGTGTGCGCACGGTACAGAGTTGTCAAGACAGCGGCAGAATTTGGTGACTTTCTCGTCAAATTTTGTGATTTGGTCGGTGACCACGCCTAAGAAGCGCTATGCAATTCAGACACAAGGTTGAGTAGAGAAGTCCAACTTCATGACTTGATGCAATTTGCTGAAATTGTTATTGGGGGACTGGCGCCTCCCGGCTCTTCCTTTCAGTGGGCTACAGCACCCCTCGGGAGCCCCAAGGTCGCAAACCCCTGAGGTTGCTAGGTCTCATGAAGCTGCGCAATCAGTAGAAAATTTTCTACTGATGCGTGGAGAAGACTGTGCTCACCGAACAAAGAATAACGTCTTACTCCAAATTACCCAATGAGATTTCAACTTGGCGTAGCTCTCAACGATCGCGACGGCCGCCTTCAACTGGGTGACGCCTGCCTTCCAGTTTGCCGCCAAACAATTGGCAGGCATGTCGCACCTTCTCTTCAGTGAAGACAGCATCCCACTCCAACCTTATGGGCCTAGCAACCACAAGGTCTTGCGACCTTGGAAACCCCGAGGGAGCGGGGGAGGTCCGGAGGGCGGTGGCCTCCTGAAAGGGGGGGGGGGGGGGCTGGGTGGAACGAGCCCGCCACCCCACCTGAAAATCCTCATCAAGGAAAACTCTCCAAAACAGCTCAATCCGCTTTTCTGCCATGCCTCTCTCTCCAGGTAGTTTTGGGCACGCTGTAGCATCAAAGTGGGCAGTCATGAAGTTGAACTTTTGTGCTTTATATCATCAATGACCTCAATGAACGATCCCTCATTAGAAGCTGCCACTGCTGTAGCCTCTTTTCCCCACGGAAAATACTTACGGCCAGATCGGTAAGATAACCAGACTATTGTCAAAGAAGACACACCATGACTGAGAAGTGGCAATGCCGCAGTGCCTACACGCATATGGTAGCTTACTTACTCTGAGGACCGAGTCGATCGCTATCATGCATCCGTGCACGTAGATCCTGGTGACGTAGCTGGCCATGTACTTGGCGTCGTGCCCCTCGAAGAAGGATTCGCCACATCGGTCCCTCTCGAACTCGCCGTTCTTGTGCGTGTAGAGACAGCAGCTGTTGGGCAGGGAGTTGGTTTGGGCCAAGAACTCGTTGTCTTTCCACGTGTCGTATCCGATGTTGAAGGAAGTGTCGGCGCCGCAGCAACGGTAAGATTCTGTGTAGGTGGGTAAGTGTCGTCATGGGAGAAATGACCCCCAACCATGTCATGGTCCATGTCTGTCAAGTCATTACCTTGCAATGTATCCCAAGTGCTGGTTGCATACGAGTCAAATCCATATCTCTTGAGGAGAGGCAGTGCTAGAGTGCGATCGATGTCCATGTAGACGACGAAGATGATCCGAATGGAGCACGCGATTCCAGCCACCAGGATCATGAAGGCCAGTAGGAGGAAGAAAGAGTAGCAGATCAGCAGACACGGGGACTTTCTGGCCGTGGCTATCAGGCCCATCAGGGACACCAGCAACGTAAACAGACCCCCGACTGCAATGATGTCCGTTATGCGCGTACGTTCTTGTAAGGTGGTGGCAAAATTAAGAGTCCGATCAAATTGCCGACGTTATACCACGATGACTGCAATAAATTCAAGCCTCGGAGACCAGTGCAAGTTGGTCCAATGGGGGAAAAGCTAGATCGAAGACGACAGCTTCAAGATCATCAACGTCCATGCCGAGTACGAATGTCCGAATCCAACAAAGATTAGGAGCAAGAAGCCCAGTCGCTTTCATGACCGACGGCGTCAAGATCCTTTGTACACATTGCTCTTGATGAGGTTGAGCCTTTTTCATCTTGACGGATGGGATTTCTGTGGTAAAGACAATCGGACTCTTCACTTTGCCACCACCACTGCAGGTACTTAAGTGCACAGAGATTTAAAGAAAAATAAGCAGTATTTGCTCTGTATGTCGTCACCTAGTAAGATCAGCGGCACGACGTAGAACTCCATGGCGATAAACCTCATGAGGTGCAGCTTGTAGAAGGCCAGGAGTCCGGAGCCCACGGAGACTCCCAAGAGAGAGACGACCACGAGCACGAAGTTGGTGAGCCACTCCAGCTGACGGCGTCTGGTGCCTATGGGGCGATGGTGATGGTGGCGCTGCGTGGACACTTCTGACGACAACGAGGGGCCCGCGGGCTCCAGCCCGCCGCTGCTACCTGCAGGCCCACCTCCGGGTTCAGCCATCTCGTCCGAAGCTTCCCGTGAGCTTGTGAGAGTTGCGAACGAGGACAAACTGCTATTGTTGACACCAAGATTTGCTCACTGACACATTTTTGCATTTGCTACGTGCATCGGGAATGACTGTGCCTAAAGTTCTTGCACTTAACTATAAACGTCGTTATGTTCTAAGGGACTTCTGCGACCCTTCCGTCTGCTGCTCAATACTGTCAGTGGAGTCTTCAGTGCCAGCCTTGGTGAGCATCTCCTCAGGCTTGGGCATCCAGGAGAGTAGCTTTCAATCAAACCTGTCACTACTGATTTGCTCTCGTACAGCTGGAGTCTACGTCACGAACTCTATGAATCGCCCGCAGAGCTTAGACAGAAAAGTTGCTTTAACATCCTAAGCCCAGCACATGGGGAGTGTCCAATACAGACGCTACGTGCGACCGCCCCAACGTTGGCCTGCCCCGTACGCATAAAACATGAAGCTGCTCCCTATTCTTCCCCAATTGAGATGGGCAATTTAGTCATTTAAATACTGCTGGCAAGCGATCGTTGGGGGGGGGGCGAATATGGACTGGCTACAGGGTGACGTCGCGGTACATTTTTCGACTGATCTTACTAGAACATTTCGATGGCCTAAATGTTCCGCCGGGAAGAAGACTGTAGAGCTACTTAGAAACTAGCAATAAACCTTAATTTCCCTCATCTTTCGGGGCCTTAATATCCCCATTTAATTTACCTCATTAATTTTCCTCACCTTAATTTCCTTCATCTTTCATCTTTGTTCAACGTAACAACGCACCCTTCCCCAATAATTAAAACCTATATTTAGGACTGCTAGTTAAGTTTAGGTGTTCAGTCAATGAAATTGTGGTCTTCGACAGGTCAATTCATTGGTGATGTTCTAACGCCACTAATAAGTCAGCTTGATTGTTGCAACCTAAATGTGAAGATTGTCACCAAAGTATAATTCATACACTTTGTGCTGGTGTAGAAATGTTTTCGGATTATGACTGTCGAGACTGCAACGGGGAGTCCATTGTAGAACAGCTTGGGGGTAACTGAGCGTACCCTGAAACCGTACATGGGGAAGGCACGACGTAGTGCAGACACTCATTGCATGCTATAAATGCAGTAGTGTCCTACTTGTCGGACAGATGCCTTAGCAGAACATGGGTCAGACAGTTAGACAGCTAGATTACCGAAAATAGAGCAAAGACACAACGAGGAGGCGATTGTTGTCACCATGATACCAGCTGTGATCTCCTTGGGGTCTTCTCTGACAGACTTGGGCCGGAACATCTTGCTCACGTAGGTGATGAGAGAAGACGGTCACGAACGCCATATCGTCCCTAATCAAGAGCCGTCAAAATGACAGCATTGTAGAATATATTTGTTCCTGCATCCACAGAGAGCAGTCGATTCATTTGGTCTCTCACCTCTTCTCTCCTATTTTGCTTCGGGCTCCGAGTCATGAAGATTGGTTTGCTGATGAACCTCGGGGCCACCAGCAGCACCTTGGTCATCTGCCACTTGTCACTGGTCGACCTTGGCCACTGGACCAGGCCAGTAATCACGATGCCCAAGTAGTTGCCTACATTGAAGGCCAAAATACAGGTCACCCCAAAAAGTATGCACTTATGCAGGGGTGCGTGTACATGTGTACAGGGTGTACCAGAAGTAGCATGACTCAGGACAAGACAGGGCATCACAAAAAATGTGCACGCATACTGGTGCTAGCATGCGTGTCCTGGACATAAGCACGGGGTGTACCGGAAGCGGTGAGTCAAGAAAGTCGTCATCATAACATTCTAGGGAAAGTGTGAGCTTTCAACAATTTCAATTTTCCTCAGTAGGAATCAACGAAAAGTTTGACCTGCACCATCTGTCATTTTTTAAAGATGAAAAGGTTGAAATCATTAAGCCTGGCAACACTTGGCAGAAGCATGAAATACAATAAGCCTTGTGACGAGCGCTGCAAAGGCTGTGAGGGCCACGCTGGCTGCTAGGAATGCTGCGAGAAATATCTTGCTAATTCTTGAAAATACGTTGCTTTTTTTTCCAAAGTGCTCAATGTATGTTTTCAAATTGCCTGATACAGTCGAATCTCTAATAAACGAATGTCGATACAACGAAAATTCGCAATATAACGAAATTTTTGCTGCTGATCAAATTTTTACAACATAGAAAACTCTCAGTTTAACAAAGTCTCACTTATTGCTCAGTCACCATGTAAAAAAAATTTTGGTTTCACATCCGGTCACAGCAATTTGTCAAAATGAACATGTAAACAAAAGCAGACAAAAGCAATGGCCACGATGGAGCGTGAGAAGAAGCAGAAGATGAAGAGAAAGTCCTACACCATCCAGGAGAAGATTGAGTGGATCGAGGAGGCCAGCAAGCCCGACATGTCCCAAGTGACGGTGACACAGGAGTTTGGGATCACGCCGTCAACTCTGGATGGTGCAGTAGTCAAAGGAGCTTCAAAGAAGGCCAAGCGGCTGTCACAAGGCCTTGTGAAAGAGCTGGAGGATAAACTCTATGAATGGTTCCTCAAGAAGTGGGGCAAAGGCCTGCCCATGGACAAGCCGCTCTTGAGGAAGCAGGCGGAGACCTTGGCGGATAAGATGGGCTTGACGGGTAAACTGACTTTCTCTGCAGGATGGCTCTGGCGGTGGAGATGCCGCTATGGAGTCATTTTCAAGAATCAGCGTGGTGAACAGCAAGATGCTGATTTTGCTGCAGCAGAAAAGTGGCAAAAAGAAGTTCTCTCTGGCCTGCTCAATGTCTACAGCCCTGATGATGTTTTTGACTCAGATGAGACTGAGCTCTTTTACAGGGGCCTTGCCAACCATGGCTTTGTGACAGCTCCAGAGAGGGCCAAGGGGGTCAAGGGGCCCAAAGACAGAGTCGCTGTCCTTGTGACAGCAAACATGTCAGGCACGGCAAAGCCTTGCCTGCTTGGGATTGGAAAGAGTGCTCGGCCAAGGGGCTTTCACAGAGATCTTTCTCACCACCGAGTCCACTATGAGTCATCCAAGAAGGCGTGGATGACAGAGCAGCTCTGGCTGAAGTTTTTGTTTAAATTGGGTCTCTCTCTGCACTCCCACAACCGGAGGATCCTTCTCCCGGTGGACCATGTCTCCAGCCACCCTCAAGGGCCTGACTTGACCAACAATCAAATGGGGTTCATGCCCAAGAACACCACCTCCTTGATCCAGCCCTGTGATGCTGGCACCATCAAGAACTTGAAAGGAACGAAGGTTCATGAATTTTTTGACTTTAGATAGAGAGATTTGATATTTTTCTCCTTCGTAGGACTCTACCGAGCTGAGCTAACCCAACGAATTCTGATCAACCTTGAGACAGAAGCTGGAGAGGGGACAGCAAGCAGCCTTGCCAAGGATGGAAATCCTTGACGCCATCCACATGTTGACTCAAGCCTGGTCCGAGGTCAAGATGACCACTGCCTCCAACTGCTTCAAGAAGGCCTTCACTGTCCAAGAAGACGAGTCTCAAAAAGTGGATGTGCTTGCTGATGTTGTAGTTTCTCCGAACAAGGGTCGCAAGGAGTTTGAGACATGACTGCTGGCAACGTCGAGATCGAGAATGAGAGCTATGACGAAGCAGAGGAGCATGAGAGGGATGGGGAGGAGAGCAAGAAGTTAGCTCCAAGGTTAGGTTAGGTTTGCAGGCCCTGGAAAGGATTCGTTCCTTCTGTCAGGCTGGAAGTTTCAGTCGATGTGTTAACCACAGCTTGACCATGATTGAAAATGAACGTGTCATCAAATCTAGTGAGCAACAGGTTCAGAAACATATCACAGATTACACAGACTGTACACAGATTGACTTAAAGTGAGTCAAATGGTTCTAAAAAGGTAGACTGATGCTGCGAGAAATTATTTAAGTGTTCCTAACTAATTTTGATGTCTCATATGCTTTGGTTTTCAAGAGTACAATCTTTTCTACTCAAAATCGTTTTAATATATTAATAAATATGATTTACTGTCTTAAAAAAGCATTTTTTAAAATCTCCCTAGGGCCTTGTTCTCGATACAACGAAATCTTTGCTGCTGACGGAAAATTTCGTTATGTCGAGATTCGACTGTTCCCTTCAAAGTCAAAAACTTGACGAATGAGTGAAGGTTCTTATGTAGTCCACTTTTGCTCAGCAACCTTGTGTTAGATAATATTCAGGCAGGAATTCGTGTTTAGTTCCACGCTGCGAGGAGCGAGCACAAAGATTTTTATTTACTAAATAGAAAAAATGAATGTTAATTTCTCCTAAGGACCGAATTATTAGATGTTTTTGTGAACCTTTGGGTCCACAGAGACATACTGAATCTTTGTTCCTTTTTTCAACCTGAGGTTCCTTCTTCAGCATTGTGGGCTATAATTCCGGGATGTAGTCATTACGGTATGAGCTGACTGCCAATGGGGGAGGATTAATGCTGAATCCATCCTGACCACCGCCGTCGTGATCTCCCTTGACGCGTACGCTCAGAAGTGCATTCCGCTCTTCTTGTGGTCCCACCGCACTCACTTTGTCTCAATCTACGACCAAGAGGGACAGATAATAATGCTTGGGCGACGCTTATGATGGAAGCTACATGAGGATGAATAGGAGAGGAAAGCCAGTACAGTTAACATAAAGCTGTACGAGGAACGTGCCAAAAACGTATCCAAGAGAGAGGGAGGGAGAGAAAAGGGTTTTCTGTGTGTATACAGTGTGACTCAAAAGTTTTGTCACCCCGTAGTAGAACTGTGGATGAGAGCGCATCAGATTCATCGCCCGAAAACTCATCACACGAGTCGACGACAGTTCGGAGCTAAGTTATTCCATCCCCTGAAATCATTGGTGCTTTGAGGGACTCTCGGCAATTTTTTGCGAGCATTAAAGCCACCTTTATGAAGATTCTGCACCTCTGTGGTGAACCAACAGTGGCTCGACGACCATTCCCGTTGTACTGAGCGAGTGCGGCTAGGGAACTCGCCAAACCTCAGTCCCATCAAGGACTGGGCCGTCATCAAGTTGTCAGAGTTGCCACAAGTCTGGTCTACCTGAAAAGAAAAACAATTCAAAAGAGGTGGAATAAATTGAGCCCTGAGAGTCAAGAATGAAGTAAGAAAGAAAGAGTTTGTAAGAAAGAAGAATGCATTGGCAAGGGAATGCTTTTGACGAAACGCTCAGTGCCGATGCACAGCACTTCCAAGGAGACAAGACTTTCGTGTCACACTGTAAGTACCGAAGCAAGAAGGGTGAATGCAGGTACGGTCCCATTTCCTTTTCCCTCATCTCTGCAAGTCACTGTTTTCTCTCTCTGCAGCATTTACGTAGATCGCCCAGTCTTTTTCGTGATTGCTTTTCTGCACTTTGCTTTGTCAGCCTCCATAAGTGTCAGCCTTCATAGAAAACAGGAGGCTATGAAGTGACGTGACAGTACTGGCCCTTCAAATTTTCGATGCATCGTCTTAATTCCCCCTAAAGTGTTTGTCATCACTATGAAGTTGGACAAATGGGCATAATGAGCTTTCATTTTAGGTTAAGAAAGCGAATAATAAACGAGACGTAAGCTTGTATTCACCATTGTTAATCACAAGATTCATGCCAATCGCCAGACCAATCTTGACTCTCTCGGGGCCAAGATCATAGAGGAGTGGGCGGCCTAACCCACAGAAGGGATTATCGAGCCATGCAAACATTGACATAACACACTAGACACTCGGGGTTGGCATTTAAATCACTGTGAGGTTGGGAGGCAACAGCGCAGCTCAGCGCAGCACAAAAAAAGCAGCCGGGCCGCACAAAGTACAACGAAATACTGCTTCTCAGTATACAAATTTAAGTCAGAAAGTACTTGGTACTTCTTAGCTTTTCCATTACTCCACACGCAAAACTGAGTGCCTAGAAATTATTAACTTCTCAACCGCGAATGCGTATTTTCTACAGCATTGCGGATCCGCGTGCAGAATACGAGTATCCCGGCAGTTCGATTCACTTGCGCCATTTGGGTCGCGATCCCGCAATTTGGAGCAATGTGGGGTTTCTCTCCCACGACGTCCTGGAGGTACAGAACGTATTGGAGTTGGCAGCAGAGCCAACCGCAAAAATGTCACCCAGGAGGCTGCACCTTCTGCACCTTCCGTGCTGACGCAGGAACGTGTGTGATGGTCATGAGGGCGTATCCGAGCACATATTGGTGAAAGCTGCGCACAAGAAAAATGAATCTGGCCATTTGGCAAGACCCGTGCTAGAAAAGTTGGCGGAAAATGGCAACCGTGTCATTTGTGAGGATTTCACAAAAAAAAGGAGGTCGCTGGCTGAACGCCCAAGCAAATATGGGCGAAAAAAAAATGAGGCAAGCGAGAGCCACGAGACAGTACGAACACACGGACGCGCGCACAGAGTTGTGCACCTGTCAGCAAAAGAACTGACACAAGCACAGTCCAGAGTCGTAGTGTGGAACGTGACTGACGCTGATTTTGTCGGGCTTGAGCTCAGCTGTAGAGATCGTGACGCTGAATCGTTCATTCGCTGACAGTGGAGCCGTCAAGCGCGGTTGGAACTGGTGCACTTGCTTGGATCCGGTGGGTCACAAAGCCTACAGCACATCCTGTGCTCAGGTATGGATCGCAAACGCCAAACAGGTAACTTCAGCCTACGGGGTGGAAGAAATAACGTGGCTCCTTTCTGGGTTTTGGCTCAGGGGCTTCTGGACTCGAGCCACGGATTCTGACTCCAGCCGAGCTCAACACCGGCTTAGCTCAGTTAACGCTGGAGGTCCTCGAGCCGGCTCGTATCGTAACTACCTCTGCTCTAATGTTTCTCTTCGCTGCACGCCCGGCGAAACTTTTCTCGTACGTAACGGGGATGTAAACTAGTACCTGAACGTACTACATTCTTCTGAGTCCTTGGGCTAAAAAATCGTGTACCCAAGGGCAAATAAGTACTTTCGAAGCTTAGAGCTTTTGATTTCCCTCGGAACACTAGACTTACGCCCAAATCCAAACTCGGGCGTAAAGTGCCACTTGGCCGGAAGGACGTATGTGCTTAATCCTGCATCCTTGATCAGGAGCTGTCCTTAGTACGGACTTGCTGTTGATTTGACTAACTCCAGTCAGTCACAGTGAGGAAGGGTCAGCATGAGGAAGTTGCCATAAGCGAGGAATTCCTGCCCTGAGGATGAGCTGTCACGGGGAA
>JAAUXU010098233.1_pt1 | contig 68998 bp, 59 predicted proteins | sample 7278151 | NCBI WGS metagenome assembly JAAUXU01 (sample SAMN14350113, study PRJNA611818) | marine sediment metagenome | isolation source: surface marine sediment (1.8m) | place: French Polynesia: Moorea | collected 2018-08
AATTTACATATCAATCTACTTTTAATATAAATTGTGATATTTGAAACAATCATCAAAATATTACCTAACCGGGGGTTTGTGTGTGGGGGGGGCGGCCCCGCCGCTGAGCGGAGCAGAGGTGGGTCCTGTTTGACCCCCCCCCCCCTCTTAGAGAGACAGCACTGTGACAGTTACTTAATCCTCCTCTTGGCCTTGATGGTCACTGAAGAACATGAAGACCACGGAAATATCTTTGCAGGACTGGGAAAGCGAGTCCACTCCGCTCAAGCCCAAGGGGAAGAAGTTGAAGTTCATCAAGCCCAGCGACAAACACAGCGCCAATGAAGGTGACTGGTGACAGATAAGCGATGCTGCGTGAGCTTCATGAGCAAAGAGGATTATTTGTTTGACAAACAAATGAGCAAAGTTATTCTCACCGGCAACTTTTGCTGCTTCTCGAAAGAGTCACAAAACTCTTTTCTCTGTATGCAAGAAAAGTGTCGGGGATCATGAGAGAGTCAAGGTTGCCAGTGAGAACAGCTGCTTCTTAAAAAATATGCAATTTTCTTGCACAAGTCGACCATTTAGAGAATGACTTCAACAGATTGGAGTAGAGAAATATTCCTCGACTTTCTCTAGTAATCATCAGTGAAAATCGGCGACTTGTCAAAGAAAACATGCACATACTTATGCAATGGAATTGCTATATGTGCTAAAATTACTCATTTTTTCTTGTTTATAATGGGTCCCTCTACATAAATAATATGAAAAAAAAATCCCCAGCTGATTCTTTGATAGAGATTCGATTGAGCATGTAAATAAATGCATCTCGTGGTCAACTTTTATAATAGTGACCGATGTGATAAAGTCCGTTATATCAAGCTATGTCTGTCCGCACATTTCCATAGGTGAGAATGCATTCGTCACCTTCGAGGTGGAAGGAACTCCGGCACCAACGGTGTCCTTCTTCAAGGTGAGGATGCTATTAGTACCTGTGTGTATGTATGAGCTGCTGCATGGATGAGCGGATAAATCGCGACCCCTGGAATAATTTGCACGTTCAAGTTGAAGCAAAAAAAGCCAAAATTCACTACCTCAATGCTCTTGAAGGAGTGGAGGTCGGGCGTCCTCTGCGACATCACGGCCGTCCATGGTGGCCGCAGTCTCCATCAGTCGATCAAGCAGTTGTTCTGGTCGACGTTGGAGATGGTTTCGGGTCAGGATGTTGATTACGTTGAAAAAAAACTCAACGTCAGGTCCACATCTGTCGCTCCACGAACTGAAGTGAAACATCCGAAGCATTTTGAACGAGAACATCAAGCCCAGCCAGAAGTTACAGAGCTGACTTAAACGAGGATTGTACCCCCTATGAATTTCATATGAATTTCATGTGATGGATTTATCAGTCTTAGGATCGATTAACATAGGTCTGTGACTCGAATGACTTGATATGAACTATGATCGGAGGTTGGATGGCTAATATAGTGGTGTAGAACCTATGAACATGGCTTGCTGATCTTGATGTACTGCATAATTAAGACAAAAACTAAGGCATTTATCCTCGTTCAGTGGCGCTGATGAAGTTGGCAGCGAAATTGACTTAACCCAAGTCATATGTACTTGACATGAATTCCGTATGTATCAATCTGGCAGGGAGGGGGTCACGATTCATCCGCGCATGTCTGCAGTAGCGACGTATGAAAAGAAGGGTAACCCTTGAGGCCCCTCAGTGAGATTCTCCTACATGTCTACCTATCATTTCAGGGCTTCAAGGACCTTAACATGGAGCCGAGGTACAAGACCTTCACGGACTCGTCAACTGGAGTCAACCATGTAGGCAAAATCTCCAGGGAGTAGTGAATGCAGTCATTGACTCCGTGTACTCCAGGTCATCCTGGGCATTCGAGAGTGCCGTCAGGAAGAAGAGGGCGACTACAAGTGCATCCTGAAGAACGAACATGGCGAGGCTGACTTCGACTTCAAGTTCTTTGTCACCGTGGAGGGCGGGATGGACTTCAGGTTTGGGGTCGAGAAGCTCGACCTGGTGGTGAAGACAGCAATCAATGCAATTGTGACTATGCAGGGCGATGCTCCTGAAGCGCAAGGTGAAGCAGAAGAAGGTGGTCGTCAAGTCCATCGAGTGGGTGGAGAAGCCCGTCGACGTCTGCGTGCAGGAGAAGAAGGAGCTGCAGGCGACATTTACTGCTCGCCTCTCGGAGAAGGAGAAGAAGGGCAAGTGGTACGTCAGGAACAACGTAAGTTTGGACGTGACACTGACCACGTACGTACAAGGTGCAATGTGGATATACGTCATCCTCTTTTCCCAGGCCACGTTCAAGGACATCAGAGCGGGAGAGCACGGATTGGTGAGCTATGTTAACGTGCATACCAGGTGTTAAGAGCATATTCTGCCACTTATTACGCCATTTCTCGGTACGTCAGTACAGACAGTTTTATGACTCACACTGCAGTACCTCCAATACTGCACAGAGCTGTCTAATTTTGGTGATATCCGTGCAGGAGTTGCACAAGGAAGACGGCTCCAAGTACGACATGACTCACAAAGGCAACATGTACACGCTGACAGTGCTCAAACCCACGGTGGACGACAGTGCGAGATACACCTTGGTGGTCAAGGTCGACAAAGACACCATGTTCTGCAGCGGACATCTGGATGTCAAAGGTATCCTCTACAACTTGTACCAGTAGAGGATTTTGACACGCCCTTTTGTGACCAGCCGCCGATCCGGAGTACTACTTCGTCAAGCCGTTCAAGGAGAATCTCAGTGGCTACACCAAGCGCTCCATCAAGCTGGTCTGTTACCTCAACGAAGAGGGGGCCAAGATAAAGTGGTACAAGGACTCAAAGCCGATATCGGTGAGGAACGCGTAAACATCTGCAGACTTGAACCACTCTGCACAACCTACCTGGACCAACAAACATCGAACATACACTCGCCAACACAACCGTTTCCTTACAGTGTTCAACCACAAACAATCTTATGGATACTTGGGGCGGAAATCCCCTTGCCTCAGTAAGCACTTCTTGGGCAATTTGCATGTACAAAACGCCATGATCCTATGCGCACCTGAAATTGCTACCACTGTTGAGCCTATTGAACCAAGTTCACATGCTATTCGGAATGTCCCAGTCTCATGCAGTAGGGGTCCTTGTCCTGGTACAATCGTACGGGATGGGCACAAACACTAAAAGCCTCACCAAAAGGTGCCTTTAACTGTTTCGTAGAGGGAACAGAAGTGTTCCGTACCATAAAAGTGGAGAATTACACACCTCATTTTTTCATTCAATGCATCAGGGTTGCCACATGACGACGATTCTTGAACGGGTCTCAGTGTTTGTGCCCACTCTGTACTTGCAGATATGACATCTAGATATGCTGTGTCTATACAGCTGGCGGTTGTCCCATGTGTTGCACGCCGTGTTCAACGTTATAACTGCGTCCGACTTTTCCATCAGGATTGGCAAATGCATGCAATTCATGCTGTACATTCTCAGCTTCTGCTTTAGCGTGGCCAACATGGTTGGTTTTAATTTTTTTTCCTCTTCACCCTGCGCTCACTGACCAATGTTATTCAGTTCGCCGACAGCCGCTACGAGTGCCTGGTGGACAAGGAGAAGCTGAGCCTGGTGATCCGCAAGTGCAGCCTCGAAGACTCCGGCATGTATAGCTGCGAGATCCAGCAATTCGTCAAGGACGGGGAGAAGGAGCAGATCAACTGCAACGTCACTATCGAGGGTTGCTATTAAGGTGCGAGTCGCACTCAAAACTCTTCAGTGATTTGTATTCTTCTCCAGAGTACCCTCACAAGTTCACCAGCCAGCTGAAGGGAAAGAATGTCGTGGAGCACCAGGAGGTCTCCTTCGAGATCGATGTGGAGGCTGAGGACGCGGAGGTCACTTGGTATCAGGTACCATGCAAAGCTTGCGGGTGATAACCATGTGCTTGTTCAACTACTCGTCCCGGATATGCACTCGCATGTAGAATGGCAAGAAGCTGAATCCTGATGACAAGCGTGTGATAGTTGTGGTGGACGGCAAGAAGCGGAAGCTGATCATCAAGGACACCTTGTTGGGGGACGCGGGGGAGATCCAGGCCAAGACTAACAAGAGCGAGGCTGGATGCCGACTCTCCGTTGCACGTAAAACTCATACATTCTTCTGCAATCATAGACTTAGTAAAGCGCAATGGTCTCACTGTAGACGCCAACAAGTTCCTGACCGGCATGCCCAACACTTGTGATGTGGTGGAGCGCGAGGCCAACGTGTTCAATGTCATGGTCAAAGACCCCAACGCTCCCGTAGAGTTTTACATAGGGGGAAACAAAGTGACGGGAGATGACCCGAGGTACGAAGTGCATATTTAGTGAAAAATTCGGTAAACAGAATTTTATAATGCTTTAATAAAAGGAGCCTTTAAAAAAATCTTCCAATCACTAAAAATGCTAGGTAGACACGCCTTTAACAGTGCATAATGACATTTATCTCCCAGTTGTGCATAATTTAAAAAAAGCAATAATGGATTTGCACTCATTTGTAATGGGTGCACTGCACTTCTGTACTGTGTACACGTACTCACACGTACACACCCCACTCTAATCGACCTTGGTAGCTGTTACCCGAAAAGTTTGGTCTTCTTGGCTTTAGCGGTCGACAAGCAAGTCCCTACATTGGCAATCCAAGGTTTATCCACCAGAAGCATATTGTAGAAATGACCGACTCACAATCAACAGGATTTTGCAGCTCTCTTTACTGTACAGGGTGGAAGTCAAGAAGGGTGAGAATGGCAAGCACCAGCTGATCCTGCACAATATAGTTCTCGCCGACAGCGGAATAATAGAAGCAAGGTTGATTCTTGGCACTTGTATCCTGCAACAAGCAAACATTGCAAGTGAATTTTTGTGTTGTGCTGTTTTTAGAACCCCTTCCAACTATGGAGACGAGATGATTTCTTGCACCTGCTCGTTCAACGTGGCTAAAGGCGAGGAGAAGCCTCAAATGGAGCCTGTAGGGCTCGTGAACGGAGTGGCCAACAAGGCTTGCAACTGGAACGTGCCGTACAAGGTGAGCAAAAACGCCCATGTGCACCACGTCAGGCCCACAGTTACAACTATTCGTTTTAAGGTTGAGGGTGTGCTTCAGTCTTCGCTTGAGGTGGTTGTCATGAAGGATGGAAAGGAGCTTCGAATAGGTCAAGATGTCAGCGTCAACCTACAGGGGGATTCCATCGGGTTGTCCGTCATCAACCCGAAGAGGGAGAAGTCCGGCACTTACACTGTCATACTGAGGAACGCCCAAGGACAAGACGAGAAAGACATCGAAGTCAACATCATGGGTGAGGGAATCTCAAAGTACATGTTTGTGAATATACGGAAGTATGTGGCTAAGGTGTATGCTTAAGCTTGACCTCTACGCACTGGACACTCTTACTTGCATGCAGACAAGCCGGGGGTCCCACAGTCGTGCACGGTGTCCGACGTGTTCTACGACAATTGCATGGTCCACTGGACCAAGCCTGAGGATGACGGAGGCACTGAAATCAAAAGTTACGTGGTCGAGGCCTTGGACGTGACTGCAGGAGGAAAGTGGTCGCCCGTGGCGCACACGGACACGGGGGGAGAGACGGAGATCAAGTTCGTCTCTCTGACTCTTATATATTACTACACTTTTAACTCTAGCCAACACTAAACCTCTTTCAGAGTAGAGGGACTGATGAATAAGCACAAGTACCGGTTTCGCACCCGCGCTGTGAACAAGATCGGTACCTCGGACGCCTGTGAGATGCTTGGCGACGACATACTCATCAAGGATCCGTGGGGTAAGAGAACAAAGCGAAGACTGACCAAGGATCATGATGACCAAGTGATCCCTATGTCGCCAGATGAACCCACGAAACCCGGTACACCTCAAATTGTGGACTGGGGCCCGCACCACTGCGATCTCTCCTGGAAAGTGCCCGAGTCTGACGGCGGCGCGCAGATCACGCACTACGAGATCGAATTCATGGTGATTCCTCTAACCTAAGCCGAAGTTAAAAGCGTGCAATCGTCATTCGATACTGTCATTTAGGAAAAAAACATGGGTCAGTGGCAGACGGGTAAAACGATCCCGGTTGAGCGGCTGCGGATCGCTCCAGACGGCACCGTCAAGGGGACAATCGACGGCCTCACCGAAGGCTGCGAGTACGTGTTCAGGGTCAAGGCGATCAATAAGGGAGGACCGTCGCAGCCCTCTGATCAGTCAGAGTCAATGGTCGCAAAGATAAGATTCAGTAAGAATATCCGTCAGTCCAGATGAAGATCTGATCCTGTAAGAGTCCAGGTAATTACTTTGATCATTGTTTCAGTGAAACCGTTTCTGAAGCAGCCTGGCATGTACGACATTGAGGTGAAGAAGGGCCGCACGTTCCGCTACGACGTCTGGTTCGGTGGCGAGCCGCCCCCCACTGCCACGTGGGAGCGCCGCGGCGTGGCGCTGGGGCAGGACGAAAGGATAACTCTAGAGACATTTTCCAAGAAGACAGTTTACTGTGAGAGAAACGCCGTACTCACAGTAACTAAGGTAACCCAAGTTTTCTAAGTATAATGCTTACACATAGTGAGTTAAGTTACATTGAGGGTACACCAAGCGACAAAGCGACCTTGAGCTTCTGGGTCACACCATAACACGATCTAAGTTACTCCAGAGGGTTTCTGTCCAGGCCGACCGCGCGATGGACTCCGGCGAGTATAGGATTCGGCTGGTATGCGAAGGAGGCGTCTCCGAGGCCATCGGCCGCGTAAACGTCCTTGACGTTCCTTCCAAACCAAGGTAAAACATGAGCGAACGTGTCGACTTTGAATGGGTGATGTGACGCCCGTCGGTGTCCAACCTGTGCCTAGGAACCTTTCCCCAGACGAAGTCCGAGCAGAACACATTAGGTTGAGCTGGCAACCACCAGAAGACGACGGAGGATCACCTATCATGGGATACCAGGTGCTGTATGCAGTCCCTGCCACTGAGAACAGTCTTGGCATGAGGATCTTATGGATTATTTCAAGGTTCGCATGATGGACGTCGAAACTGGAGGCGGGGAGTTCATCTCAGTTGCAGAAGTAAAAAATGTTGCGCACGCACCTTCAGGACTTGACATAGTTCATTCTTTTCCCTTAGACTGCAGAGAACGTCTGCAGTGCTACTGTCAATGCTCTTCGACCAGGCCACCTCTACCAGTTCGAGGTGTACGCCATCAACAAGGAGGGTCACTCACTGCCTATTCGCACCAGGGACCCCATCAAAGCAGAGAATCCATACAGTGAGGAAGTTGCTTGGTAGTGTATGGATACTTTCATTCGAACTGACATTCTCAGGACCACCAAGCCAACCTGGAGAGCCTAAGATTGTCGATTTTGACAACAAGTCAGTTGTTCTTCAGTGGAACAAGCCCCGAGACGATGGCGGAAGACCCATTACGCACTACATCATTCAGAAAAAGGACAAATTCGGTGGCTGGTTTGACGCCCTCGTCACGGACGATAAGAACTGTGAAGCCAAGTAAGTCGTCTTCGCCTCTGCCGGCCTGACGTACTCACCACTCAAGCCTTTCGGCTGTCTTCTGTGATCACGTAGAATTGATGAGCTGGAAGCCCGGGTGCCTGGCTTGAGCGAGGGCAAGTGGTACCAGTTCAGGGTCATCGCTGTCAACAAAGCCGGCGACTCACAGCCCAGCCAGGAGACCAAACCTCATCTCTGCAGGCACAAGAACTGTACGTAGCGTTAGTGTACAATGCAGTGTGAACCGTAAAGAATCTCAACATGCCGAAAACGTCTTCTGGATCTATCCAGTTTAGTTATCATATGAGTAGTTATTTTCATTTTACTTCTGACACTCACTGCACATTAGTTGTAATGCCAGATGTACTAGCCACTAAGGTCCAACGATTTGGGGTCTTCTGTTCGCAGTGAGGCCGAGCATCGACAAAGGTACCGCCGGCTCTAAAACGGTCAAGACGAACCGCTCCGCGGTCTGGCACGTCCGTGTCCGCGGCGAGCCGCCTCCAGAATTTACTTGGACGAAAGATGGTCGGCGGCTGGGCAGTAGCAATGACGCCGACGAGGTCTCCGTCGAGAGGGAGGAGTATCAGGGAGGAGCCGTAGCAATTCTCCACATATTCAAGACACAGGTTCGAGGCAGATTCGAGGCAGAATTCTTTAGATCGACCCTCGTGCCTTTCAGATGGAGGACGCTGGGACTTACCAGCTATATGCCGAGAATCGCAATGGCTCCGATAAGGTGGACTTGGACCTCATAGTCCTCGACCCAATGCAGGACTGCTCCTGCGCAATGCTCAAAAGCCTCAAGCTGGACTGCGCATGTTCGTTGAGCTTCAGGTAGGCCTCAAAACTAAGCTCTGCCGCACCTGCACATCATACCTTCTCTCATCTCTGTCAGGCACACCGAGCTGTCACCCCAGCAGGTGCTGGTTGTGGACTTTGGGGAAGTCTTGACCAAGCCGCGCTCTCCAATGGAGAACGCGGAGGAGTAGCAAGAGCACGACAAAAAAGCACTTGAATCAACTTCCAGCCAATAATAACACGATGCTCTAGTGATATGATACTGTCATCCATCACCTTCACCACTGCATTGAAGATGCGACATTTTTCACTCATCTCTGGCCCAGACCTTACTATTTTGCTCGCCGATTGACTATTCCTCACGTTTGCCCAATCAAAGATTGGGCCCTGAAACTGCACTATTTTGTAGATGAGGTACCTTCATAAGTTCTCCCCGTCCGCTTTGCTGCGTCCGCCATGAATCAATATTGTCATTAGATTTTAAGGCCGAACCCAAGTAATTGTACGTGACAGGTAACAAAAGTTGTATCTTTTCCTTCCTCCTTGGCAAGAGCAACAGTAAGTTTCTTGATATTGTGTATGCTACCGTACGTCCTTGTACTGTATATATACAAGTGTAATTGTGCTTTGTGAATCCTTACTGCGGATACTGATCTTGTTGCAAATAAACATTCAGCTTTCACTGTTTATTGAAGACTATGAGACCCTCTAAACAAATATGCAACTACTCGGTTGCTGATGCTTGCTCCGCCTTCCTGTCGACGGTACTCCACTTCCTCGTGCGGACCTTGCCCTTGACCTCTCTGATGCGTTGCATCTCCTCCTTAAAGTCTAGATGCTCGTTGCGGTAGAGGCCGTACGCGCGAAGGTGCGTCATCAAGTCATGGAATTCATCGTGGGCCGGATAGTACTGAAAGCCGAGGAGGAGAACAATGAAGAAATCGGGCAAGTAACTATGTTAAAATGGGGGCGGCCATCTTCAGGATCATGACCTACTTCAACGATTTCCTTTCGCTCCTCAAGCGGCCTTCTAGCAAAGAGTCTGACCACTTCTTTCGACTCGGGCGGTGTTTCCCTGCGGACCTCACCGAATATGGAGTCGGACAGGAACTTCATCTTCCTGGCGTAGACGCTCTGGCTGCGCAGAGCGCGAGCCGCGCCATATAGCTTGACCGTCGTCATAAAGAACTTGATTTAGTAGCCTTTCCTGCCTCTAAATCTGGTGCGCATGTCCAAGATGGACCTCTTGCACTCGAAGAAGGCGAAGCGGAGGGCCTGACACTCGGCGGGGACGTCGTTCTCCTGCAGGCACTACAAAAGAGATACATGCGCGTCGCTACAACTCAGAACGTCGAGAGGGTCCCCGGTGACACTGACCTGGAGAGGTGTCTTCTTCCGTACTGTGCAACACTCGGTCTTGAGCAGGCAGCGCTTGAGGTCCACCCGGAGGCCCGAGCAAGGCCTCTGATCCGGCTTCGGGGAGGAGTCCTCAGACGTCATAGAAGATCACTGCCGATAGCATAACAACGGCCGAATCGACTACTCAGGGGAAGTAACTCTCCGAAGGTAATGTAGTCAAAGTTGCTTTGTTTTCTTTTCTGTGATTCTGGAAGAAACGATTCAGCGTTGCCACTTTCATTCTCCGCGACACCAAAGCGATGCGAAGTAACGCTGTTGGCGGCTTCTTCAGCGTCCTTCACCGATCCAGTCACTCACATCTTTCTGGAGGGATTTTACCCCATCGTCTTGTCACAGCAATGAAGTCACGTCATTATGAAGTTCTCGGACTGTTGTAATCAGACTTGGAGACGTCCAGCACGTACGTACAACATCCACATCCACCTGTATGTCGCCGTGGCGGACCCGATGCCGCATGTGCAGTACAGCACCGGCTCCTGGATGCGTCTCGAGTTGGGCGGCCGGGATGAAGTCGTCTGTCAGAGCGTCAACCTACACGTTCTTCCACCTCTGAGGTGACGTCGTGCTCCCCAGCCAATCCTACGTCCACAGACGTCTTGCTCCCCCAAACGGCGAACGTGGCGCTATTAGCGGTTCGGCAATGTACAAGGGCATACAGTACAAGTACGTACGGATGTATCGACGCAACATGTTGTTGACTTGTCAAGGCAATCTCTCACCTGCGAGAATGAGCAGAGATCACTGAATGATGAGCGCTCATTATGCATGTTATGAAAGAATTAGTCAACGTTATATTAATTGAGTTGAAAAAGAGCAACTAAAGAAACGGTCGTAGCGTGAATTCGACCCTCTCAAGCGAGCGGCAGTAGTCAAATTGGGGAAAGCTGGTGTCAGAACGAGTACAACAGCTTCGAGATCATCAACACCAACCACTTCTATACCATGTCAGGGAGAGAAGCCGACAGAAGTGTAGTGGCAAAAAACACTGCCCTTTTCATGATCGACGTCATCAAAACATCCTCAACAATGTGGGCCTATTCTGACTTGACCAGGTCCAACTTCCGGGTTAAAGTGTGTCCGGCTCTTTTTTCCGCCACCGCTGTATGTACATTGTGAGGTGCGTGCGCGATAATAGCAGCAATATGTCACATCGACGTCCATAGTGACGTATAGATGCGCATAGCTGTCAGTATTACTCGTCAGTGAAATTTGCATAGGAACAATATGACGTTCGGGATTTGCATATCTGTACCTGGGATCTCTCCCAACACTTGAGACGCTCAAGCACGAACGACTCACGGCCCACGTGCATCTCCTGATAGGACTCGCGCGTTCCTCGAAACTTTATCGGGGGCCCCCAGTGCAATGTGAAAATGACCTTCAGTAGCGTTCAATGAGGAGCAACAGTTCGTTTCCGGCCAAGTGACAGAAGAAGAGATACTTGTTGAGCATTCCACTCACTAGTGTACAGATACTCACATAAAGAGAATCCGTCATACATCAACACCAGTGATATGGACTCAATGCCATTTGTACGTACCTGAGTGGGCAGGTGGGAGAATAATGGGGGGGGGGGGGAGAAGGCAAGAAACCCAACCTGCTGCACTTGGCCTGCTGCTGGTTCATTCTACCTTGCTCTGACCGGGTCTTAAGGCCAGTGAAAACTCTTGCAAGGGGGGGCCAGAGCAGTCAATGTGTGACGAGAGAAGAGAATTTGTTTAGTGTCGCATTACACACGCACAACCCGGTAGAAGAAGGCGTTTTGCAGTGAGAATATACGCACAAGCGTGCAAATAACGAAAGCTCAGATTTTGTGGCCACAAACAGAGGTGCCGCAAGAGAGAAAAAAGCACCGGACGAGACCTGAGAAACGACTTTATGACTTCATTCAAGTGTAACTTAATGGATTTTCTGCACAATGGATTCTTCATCTCGGAGTCCCCGGATGAATAAGGCCTTGTCAGAGCCTGCGGATCCGGCAAATGATCGAGAAAACCGTAATGCGCGGTGAGTCATCTTGGAAGCTGCTCGTGTGATAGCAACAGGAAGTTTTCGTACAAAGTAGCTCTTATTCATGAAGTCGAATGCGCATATTTATCTTTGCATGCCGATTTTTTTTACTTGTCTTTCTTTCATCTTAGGCCTCCTGCAACCAGGCCCCGCCGCTCAGTCTCCCTCCAACATAGCTCCGAGTACTTCAAACTTGAGAATCAGATGAATCAGTCTTCCCCTGGCGCGAGCGGCAACAGGACGGTGTCTCTGGCGCCGTCGTTCAGCTCCGAGGTGATCAGCCTCGCCACGCTACCCAAGGGACTTGGGCTTACCGAGCGCCAGAGCAGCAGCATCTCCTTCAGCGCCGTAGGCTTCATAGTGGAATCGATGCAAGAGCTGCACAGGAGCATCTCAGACAAGATGCCTGACGTTGAACGCACCGTCAACGCAGGAGACATCGAGCGACTCAGGAAGATCAGCGCCGGCGACCGCATGACCCTCGCCGCCGCCGCCTTTTTTGCCGTTCGAGAAAACAAGTATGAGGTTCTGCCCAAGGTACTAGACCTCTGCCAGGAGTTCTACGACCTCAGAGAGTTGAACGAGGGCAGAGGGTGTGACGGACTCTTGCACGTAGCTGCAGCGGCCGGGTCGAAAGAGGCGACCACCATCCTCCTGGGTCGTGGGTTGGATCCGAACCAGTGGAATGAGTTTGGCAACGCCACTCCGATGCATTTGGCGGCAAAGGCGGGCAACCTCAAATTGCTGAAGACCTTGATCGACGAGGGCGGAGGACGAATAAACGAGGGAGCAAATGAAGAGGATGGACGCTCAGTGGTGCAGGCGGCCATCAAGGCCGACCAGCGGGAGGTGGTGCGATTCTTGCTGGACAGAAACATCCAAAAGGCTAGCATCACCCCGTTCAGTGAGACTGCGCTCCACACCGCCTGCGAGCACAACAACAGCGCTTGCGCCGAAATGCTCCTGGCTTGCGAGGGCGTCTACGTAGACGCTCGGCGCAGCGCCGACACAAAGGAAACGGCGCTGCACATCGCGGCTGCCAATGGCTACCTCGAGTCGACGCTACTCCTGCTCAAGAATGCGGCTGACCCCAACGCACGCAACGCCAAGACGGAGACCCCGCTACACCTGGCGGCGAGGATGCTCTCCGCGCCAGTGATGCGCGCCCTACTCGACGCTGGCGCCGATGTGAACGTTCCGGATCGCGAGGGGCGTCCACCACTGCACTTTGCCATCAACAGCAAGCTCAGGGGCGCCGGCGAGTGTATGCAGTTGCTACTGAAATACGGCGCCGACATCGACCGAGGTGACTCCAACGGCACGACTGCGTTGCACCTGGCGGCTTTCAGCCGGCGCTTCTCCCGGGTAAAGCGCCTCATTGACAACGGGGCCGACTTATGCCTCAAGAACAAGACTGGCAAGTCTGCGTTGCACTTCGTGATGAAGTACGTGCCCGACGCGATCCGCACGCTGGAGGAACGCATGGACAACGGCCTCAAGATGGAGAGCAGCAAGCAAGAAAGCAGACTCGACAGGGACGTTGCCACTATGGACTTCAACCTCCTCATCCCGTCAAAGGCGAACGCATTTGTCAGCGAGGTAATCACCATTCTTATATTCACTTAAATTTTCACTCACTATACATTCTTGTTTTGAGCTGATAAAGCTCGAAGAGCCAGTAGAAAGGTATATATCACTTATTTTCACAATATGACTCCGTATTAATTTGACGCCAAATCTTTGTATTCCTGAAACGAAAAATGAGAAAGAGTTGATTGGGGTGGAGAGAGATATTGTGTTAGTAGGACTTCTTTTTATCATAACAAAGGAGAAATTTCGCATCTACTTACGAATTGTACTGGCTTTATAATTCGATTTGCAGTTGTTTTGCAACAGAAAAAAAACTTTATCATTAACATATCTATGCAACAACACATAAAAACGAAAACCTGATTTTTCTCTAGCCAGCGACAAGAGATTGACCCCTAAGACCATGCATATTCTGAGTCACAGGTACTATCAAAACTTTTTAATAACTTTTAAAGTTTTTTCAATTGTTCCATGCGTGATGACCTCACTGGTAAATCACCCAAGCCTTCCTATTTTGGCGGGAAAGTAACATTTTCATCCGTTAGCTCTGTTCTGTAATACGTAGCCGAGCTTGGACAAACGTCAAAGTGAATCTTCCAGGTTGGACTCTTTACGGAGATCCTACAGATGCACGGGAATGACACTCAGCGACTGGAGAAGATCTTCATGCACCCCCTGTCGCTGTCGTTCCTGCACCTCAAGTGGCAGCAGATCAAATGGCTCTACTACATCCTCATCTTGCTCAGCCATTTCATTTACTCTCTAACGTATTCCGTCTACGTCATCGTGGTCTTGAATACCATGTGCAAGCCCTCGGAGAGTCAGGTCCAAGCGGCTGACATCGCTGAGAGGTTCACCATGCACGTAGACTGCAAGTAAGAGTATTTCTTGAACATATACCCAGCATGGTTGTGAATTGTAAGTTTGCCCAAAGATTTGGTGATCCCGAATACTCCGTGCCGGAGAACGTTTCGTTCATCTCCTGGATCATGCTCATCATCTTCAACCTCATCTACTTGTTGAAGGAGACGACCAAGCTGCTCCACCTAAGGGATCGATATTTCAAGGAATGGGAGTCCTGCCTGAACTTGATTACCATCTGCACCTTCCCCATGATCAGCTTTCACGACAACCCCTTCACAGGTTTAACTCATCAATTTGCCCTAATCTTTATTAGTTTTGTCTGTTACATTTTTCGTCATGGGTAAGAAAGTCAGCGTACACATTTTGTGCAAGGTTGCTAGTGTGACTAAGCCACTTTTCCAGGTGACGTCAATTTCTATGGTTGGCAGTTTCACGCAGCCGGCATCGGGGTCCTCATCACGTGGGTGCTGCAGATGTTCCTGATTGGGAAGGTGCCGCGCTTCGGCAAGTACGTGCAGATGCTCATGACCGTGGGCTGGTCGTTCTTTAACTTCTTCGTCGCCTACTTTGCCCTCATCCTCGGCTTCACCCTCTCCTTCGTCATCCTGTTCCCGAGGGAAGTCGCATTCCAGCACTCGCTCACCGCAGCTATCAAGGTGGGGTCGCCGTCCCATCACGTGTCGCCCTCGGACACCTTGCATGTACTCTCGTAGGTTCTGGTGATGATGACAGGGGAGATTGAGTACAACGACCTCTACTACACGTCGCACCAGACGATCGACTTCAACCTGACTCAAGATGCCAACGGCACTCACAGCCACGGAGTCGGGACCATCAGCGAAGTCGACGAGCCTCGGTTCTACCCGGTCACCGCCCACGTCGTCCTCACCGTCTTCATCATCGTCGTAGCCATCGTCATCATGAACCTCCTCTTCGGTATGGCGGTGTCCGACGTGCAGGTGAGCAGAGTTGTCGACCTTCTCCGCTCAAGACGAACGGAAGACCACAAACAACTGTCCATTATTTTTAGACTAGCGTGCAAACTTGTCAGCATCCTGTGAAACACCACACGGTTACTTTGAACGCGGCTTGACTCAAAGCTTTGAATGGTGCTTAAGCAATGACGTTAGTGATGTACTTTCAGGAGCTGTACAAGCAGTCCAAGCTGAATCAGTCGATCCAGCAGGTACACCTGATCTCCTACATGGAGTCCATGTTGGGCTCGCCACTTTTCATGAAGCTCCCGAACTTGGTGCAGAGTTTCCTGCTGAGGAAGCTGCACGGGCTGGAAGGCAGATACAGGAACATCTGTGAGATCGAGCTGGACAGCTACGACAAGAAGAGGATCCTCCCCACGCACCTCAACAGGCTCATCAAGGACAAATGCCATGAGTGAGACAGCTGCAGGCGAATCTTGTCTCGTATACCCGATATGTCTTTCTAGGATACTCCGACGTCGTGAGGGTCAGCCCAGCATGAAGAGCCTTGAGCAGCAGATAAATCACATGCAGCGACAAATGAACTTGATGCAAGAGTCCATCAGGCACTTGGCCAACAACCGCCTCTCCATGGCCACCACCGCTTCCGTCGGAGACAGCAACAGCGAAGACAATAATAACATTGCTTCATCTGTCAGCAGCAGCAGCAGACTTCAAAAGTCGATGCTCTCTTTGGACGACGAGGACGCCACCTTCGAGGACTCCAGGGACAGCGGTGGCAAGAAGATCTCGGTAACGTCGATAGGGACGCTCTCCAGGATCAACGAGATCGACGACGACGATGACTTCATGGTTGACGATGAAGAATTTGGGAACACAAACTGTTGAAATTGTCAGATATCGAGACAGGTGCTCCAGATCATTAATTGTTAGTAAGTATTACATACACTATCCAAAATATATCATTGATCTAAGTCTCTAGCAACAAGGAACAGTTTGAGCAAAGATGATGTGAATCTTTCGTTCCAAATCACTCTTTATATAAAACGACAGGCCCGTATGTACGTGTGTGTGTGTGTGTCTGTCTGTCTGTCTGTCCACGGCTGCGTTTCGGCGTTTTCGCTGCTGATGTACGTGTGTTTGTCTGTCCGCGACTGATGATTTGGGCCTTTTTCGCGGCTGATTTTTGCGTGTGTGTGCCTGTCTGCGGCCGATTTTTGTGGCACGAGACTGATTGCGGCTGTTTCCGTGACTGTGCGTGAAGCACGTGGTGGAGAACACGTACAAATGGATGGACACAATCACAGCGCTTCATATTTTGCCATTCTTCTGACCCAATGAAAAAAGCGCTAGTGAGAAATAAAGCTGCTGGTCATTTTGTCATACATATGCGAATGTCTCATGAAAGTTTTGCTGTATAATTCACATTTTCTATGCTTTTTACAACAGCCATTGCATGTGAACATAGCCTCGTGTGATTTGGGAGGTTTTAAAGGTTGATTTTTCCAAGGGAGCGATGTGATTGTTCTTTCTCATCGCTTGGATCGCTGTCGTCGAACCCGTCAGGAGTGACTGGGCTGAAAATCAGCTGCGTCTGCTCATAATATCAAGGAGGCTGTATAGACTACAGCTTCCTTGCCATAATCCTCTTATGTAAGAATCACTGATACTTAACTCAGTCAAGGACAGCAAAATCAAATGGACTGGATTGGCTCTTGGTCATCTTGAACAAGAGCAGGGAGTTCGTCTGAAGGAGCACGAGTAGTCTTAAAAGAGGGTCCGCAGGAGTAGAATACAAATCTTGGCCAAGCCGGAGAAGTGGTGGGGTGGGAGGAAGGTGTCTCTGTGCGTCGCCATGGCTCCTTCATCCATGTCTAAGTTGATGCGCGAGGCCACGCGGTCGGTCCACACCCTCTCCGACGCCCTTGTCAACGCCAAGCTGGGGGTGGCGCTAACAGATGACGCCGTCTGGGCCGAGGGGCTGCTCGTCTTCTACGAGGTATTCAGGTATTTGGAGGAGGCACTGGAGAGGCGCTCGGACTCCTTGTTGGGCGACCTCCGGATCGAGGAGGGCGGCCTCCTCTCTCGGACAGAGGCCTTCGAGAAGGATCTACTTCACTTTATGGGCAAGGACTGGAAAGACGGGTACTCGCCCAGATCAGAGGTCCGCCAGTACCTGCGCCACTTGGAGGAGATAGAAAACTCAGAGCCGTACCTGCTGGCCGCCTACGTCTACCACCTGTACATGGGCCTGCTGTCTGGCGGCCAGATCCTGAAAGAAAAGCGATCCCTCCTTGGCCGACGCAAGGAGGAGCGCGCTGGCGAGGCTGTCACCCACTTTGGGACCGAGCACTCACTTCCCTGGCTAAAGAAGCAGATGCGTGACAGTGTCGACCACTTCGGAGAACAACTCGATCCGGACGTTAGGGAAAAGGTGATTCTCGAGGGTGTGACAGTCTTCAACCTCAACAACACCATCATCCGCAGCGTCAGGGGCGTGGACGACATTTTCTATCGCAAACTCTTCAATATCTTGTCCTTATTGGTGTTGGCGCTGGGAATACTCGCTTTCTTCCTCTACTACTGACGTGTCGACCCATTCGGGTAGGAGATGGACAACAGCATTATTGTTGACATACAGTTGGTTGACGTAGAGTATGACGAAGTGTGTGTAAGTGATCATCTAAAGCGGCCAGACTAATGTTACGAATGACTACCGATGATTGTGACGGATTTATTTATTAGCGATTCACCAAACTATTCCCGAGATGATATTCAAGCTGCTCCATTCAGTATGTTGTACTCTATTTTGATCTATAGCGCGATTAAAGAAGTCTTTGATCTTTCAGTAGAGCAATGGTGAAATGCGGACACATCATACATTTTTTCTCAGGTTGGCCTATGTTGCTAGACGTTGTAGGTGCATGACACGCGGCTCTCAGCAATACCGTTTCAACGTGCAAAACTTAAAACTTAGAATAAAAACGCTGTTGTGCAACGTTTTGTAAATTGAACTTGCAGTCCAAAATCAGTACCTCACAGAAAAAGTACTTGAGTGTACCAGTACTTAAAAAACTATTCAGTCACCACAATTAGTACAAGAATAGTACAAGAATGTAACAAAGTGTGATAAGACTCAACACAGGCTTTTACATATTTTAACAAGAGTTTTGCTAGAATATTTCCAACCTGATATGTCACAAGAAATAGTGCATTGATTGCACAAGTATTGGCAGCATAAATGCTTTCTCTGAATTGTGCTTGCATTAATCGTACAAGTACCACTTTTGTGCTGCATCACTGTACCGCAAGTACTTGCAGTGGATGTCTCTAAAACCATGACCGTGCCCCCCTGAACTTATATAGTTATGAATCGGTTTCCCGCCAATTTTTCAAATCTGGCTCGCCGCACTGATACCGGCAGCATCGGCGGACTTGTTTGTTTGCTGGCGGGCGGAGGCCGCGGCGACGGCAAAGAACAGCAGACCACGCCACAGCTGCTTCTGCTCCTCCTCCTCGCTCTTGCTCTTGTTCACTGTTCAGTTCTTCTTTTCGGACTTGTTCCGTCGTAAGACGAGGTAATGCTGCTAAGGCAGTGATCGATGGAGTCGAAGAAGCCGCAGCCGCCCCCGCGGCTATTCGCCAGCTCGCCGTTGGAGCCCCGAGACGAGGTGGAAGAGCGCCACGACCGGTGCTTCTCACTGGTGTCTTCCCTCACCCACGACAAGACCGACAAGGAAGCGAATGACGCTCTTGCCGCCGCCGTTTCAGGCGATGGGAAGGGGCATGAGGACGTCTGCGTCGGGCTCGTGGTCGGGGTTCTCGGCGGAAGCGGTGACACGGAATCGGCAGTTCGGCATTACCGCGACCTGACGCTTGTGGCGCGTGACGGTCTCCAGGCCGCTTGTGCCCACGTGGCCGCGCTCGTCATTGACAAGTATCCCCGCATGCTGATGCAGACTCGTCAGCAATTGCTGTGGCTGACGCGTGAGATGATCAAAAGCTCGGTCGCCAACATGGAGAACATCTGCTGGAATTTGATGCGTCAAATCGCCGGCGGGGATGTCTCCAGACCAAATCTATGGCTCGCCAACGGGCTTCTCGACATTTTCGTGGATCACCGCTCGTGGCTCGAGCGATTTCCTTTCCTACTGGCGTCCGTGGTGTACACCTACTTGCGTATCATTGAGGATCACGTGCACATCGACAAGCTAAGAGAGAAGGAGGTCCGATTCGTCGTAAGTCTCATGCGCGACCGATTCGTCGACGTCACCGTCATCGGCCGTGATCTCCTCCGCGTGCTTCAGTACGTGGCCAAGATCCCCGAGTTCGAGCAGCTCTGGTACGACATCATCCACCATCCGAAGTCGCTGGCGCCGAACTTCACGGGAATCACGCAGCTCATGCATACGCGGACTTCTCGGAGATTCCTGCAATCCAGAGTCACTCCCGAAATGGAGAAGAAACTGCTCTTTCTCACCTCGCAGGTAAACGTCCCGTGCTGTGCATGTACAACTTATCTACAATGTGTACCATCCCCAATATCTGCAATGTATATACAATCCCTGCCTTACAATTCAAGGTTCGCTTCGGCACTCACAAACGATACCAGGACTGGTTCCAGCGTACGTACCTCTCAACCAGCGAGTCGCAGTCACTCCGCTGCGACCTCATCCGCTTCATCGTGGGCGTGATCCACCCGACCAATGAGTTGCTCGGCTCCGACATAATCCCTCGCTGGGCAGTCATTGGGTGGCTCCTCACAACGTGCACCAACCAGGTGGCCTCGAGCAACGCCAAACTCGCCCTCTTCTACGACTGGCTTTTCTTCACGCCCGATAAGGACAACATAATGAACATCGAGCCCGCCATTCTCGTGATGCATCACTCCATGAGGCCCCACCCAGCGATCACAGCCACCCTCCTCGACTTCCTCTGCCGGATCGTACCCAACTTCTTTCCTCGAGAACGCGAAAGGGTTCAGCAAGGAATCACAAATTCTCTCAGGACGATCCTCGACAAGAGAGTCCTGCCGTCGCTGTTGCCCCTCTTCGTCAACCCGCGCCTCGACGAAGAACTCAGAAACATGCTGAGGGAGCGATTTTCTTACTTCTGTTCTCCTCGAGAAGGTGGTGCAGTGGGTGAGGAAGTCGCCATCGCTGGCGGCACGCTGCCTGAGAAAGAAGAAGAGGACGGAGACAACACACCGCAGTTTAGTGACGATGAAGACGACGATTCTAGGGGTTCGACGCGACAAAAGTGCAAGAAATCCGCGACGAGCTACAAAAGGCAGAGAAAAGAGCGGGAGAACGCGACCGCCTCCGCCACCAGTGGTGGGGGAGAGGAACTGGACGAAGACGTGAAAGAGTTGCTCAAGGAACTGCGCAGTGAGAACGACTCCGCCAGGAGGTGTGAGGTGATGGACGGGCTGGTCAAGGCCGCCATCTCTGAGCAGCTTGAATTTGAGCAGTGCAGCGCTCTAGCCTCGCATTTGGCCGACGTATTACAGGACGAATTCGATGGTAGAGTGTTCCCCGAATCGTCCTCGGGTCTAGTGAGCGCCGAGAGCATCGAGGACTCGATAGGACGACCCATCTTCGTAGTGTTCCGCTCGTTGTGCGAAATGGCCGACAACAACCCCAACCTCAAGAGCCGCGATGTTATCTTGCAGCTCTTGGCCGAGCTGTACACGTTGCAGCCGCGAGTCGGATATTATTTGCTCTATTTTTTGAGCGCCGACAAGAGCGCCAGTCGTTCGGCCAAGGAGAAGGCGGCCGTCTACAAGGATTTGTGCGAGGCCATTGACGAGAAGTACAGTCTAGACATCTGCTTAGTGAACGACATGCGCCAGTGTCAGGAGGACGACGTAGCGCTCTTTGTATACCTGGTCCCTGAAATCTTCACTAATTTCCCGAAGCATTCAGTGGGCAATACCGACCTCCTCTACCTGGTCGTCTCCTGCGTAGACGGTAGCCAGGTCCAAACCCTTGTCTGTCACGTCGTTTCGAGAGACTTCATTCTCTTCAAAAAGGACAGCTTCGGTGCCGTCGTCTCCTCCAGTCTAGGATGGGAGACGTTCGAGCAGTACGCCCTGTGGCAGCTGGCGGCCGCCCACGACCTGCCCATTGACTGCGTGGTGCCACTGCTCTCTAAACTTTTGCACCCCAAGCATGCAGAGGCGCTGACAGCGGCGCTGTTGCTTTTGAAGCAAGAGAAGCCCACTGCAGAGCTGCTTAAGTCCTTATTGGCCAGAGAAGCTGCTCCAGGCGACAGATTCGTCACCTCAGCGCTTTCCTACTGGATGCTCGAGTACGACGAGAAGCTGGCCGACTTGGTCGCCAGCCACCTGGGCAAGCAGGTTTCGCAAGGGTCAGGTGGAAAGCGCAAGCGGAATCAGCCTGTCAAGGGAGCAAGCGGCGTAGGCAGCTCCGGTACAGGCATATCTGGTGCCGGTCTTGCCCATGGTGCAGAACTTACCCTCAGTCATCTGGACCAGCTGCGTCAAAGTTGCAAGCAGTACGACTTCTTCGGCCAGAGGAGCATTCAGTCGGCACTTCAGCATGTAAGGCACGCGTGCACCGAGACGCAGAAGAAGCGCTTCAGCGACCTCTTTGCTCTGGCAGACTCGGACTCTGAGCAAGAGGACCAGCAGAGCAGCAAGAAGAAGAAAAACAGCAGCAATTCTGTCTCTGCAAGTCCGGCTGGCAAGTCCAACAAGCGGAACAGTGCGAAGACTCTACAAAACGCCAGCGATAGCTTCGAAGAGTCCTCAGACGAGTCCGAGGAGAACGAAAAGCCGAAGACCTCAAAGAGCTCTTCGCAGAGATCCGGTAGTGGAGGCGCCGGAAGGGGCAAGAACCCGCGGAAGCGGGCAAACAAAGTCTCCTCGTACAAGATCTCTTCAGACGACAGCTCTGACGACGGCGACGTCGTCGTTTCCGCCAAGAAGGCGCCACCCAAGAAGAAGAAAAAGGTGTCTGACTCGGAATAAGAGCGAAATCCCAATCCACCCGCTGCTGTGATCTTGTCTTTGTCTCTGAATACTGAACAGTTAGGTTTTTGTATTCGTGTACATAAAGCAGTCGCGACACGCTTAAATAGACGCTCATGTATCAAAGAATCCTCCACTTGTCAAAATAGTAATAAGGTTTAAGCGTTCGACGGCATCAAGGATGTTAAGCTCTATCTATTGCCATTCCATAAGTACTTGCACCACAAAAATATGTAACATTTCCAATCACGTAAATCTTACAGTTTGGCTTGTTGTTTGGCCTCAATTAGAAGGTCGTGAATGTCATGCAGGCTCTCCTCAATACTGGCCTTGAGCTTCTCAGCGCTCGTCTCTGTGCAGTCGTTGAAGGCGCTCACGCATGCGAGAATGTCGTGCTCGCGGATGTTGTAGCAGCAAGCGTATCCGTCATTAACCAGAGGACCGAAGTTGCACACGCCTTGGAACTTTCCGCTTACTTGACTGGTTGACAATCTGTGCCTAGTCGACCTGGTGTACGCCGGGTCCTGGAAGAGCTTCGGCACATCCAACCCGTTCTCCACAGCTATCTTTTTTAGACCGAGCAGGTGCCTATCGATCCCTTTGCCCTCTGTAGCTAACTTGGCGTAGTTGCTGTGCGCAGAAATGGCAGTTTTCAACGCCTTCAGCTTCTCGTCCTGGCTGGAGTCGGACCTAAGCATCGTCTGAGCAAAGCCCACGGTTTCGGGAAGACAAGACCTACGACAACGAACAAAATCTGTATTTGAGGTGCTAAGAAACCTAACTTTACCATCCGACCTAATTATGTCCGTGCGCCCTCGGCGAAATATCCTGAGGCCTCCGGACTCGTAGGTTGCACCCGGGGTATTGTGGAGTCGGTAAAATGCCAGCTGTACCGAGGTCTGGAAGAAGGAGTCCGGGCTCAGGTATTGGCTCTTGGTGAAGCCCTTCCCGTAAGACCGGAAGTGCATGACGTGCAACTCCAGGTTGGAAATGGCCCTGAAATGTTCACACACGAATGCTGACATATCTGGTGCAAAGAAGCTTGATCGCTGTCATACTTATCCGCGTCTTTCCTAGCCTTGGTGATGAAAGTCTTCACCCTATCCAGATTGCGGAAAGGCAGATGGAGGGGTTCTTGCCATTCCGTGCTCTGCCCCTCCGTAGCAAGTTTCTGACCTCCTTTGCTGCAAGATCAAAATGTATGCATCATATCTTAACCTACCTTGACGCTTACTGGACTCTATGGTCTTACACGCAATGCAGCACATGGTTGGACATGTTCATGACCGCCACAGCCTCAGCGGGCGAATGCTCGTAAGAGACCCCGCTCTCGCCGCTTTCAGTCACAAAGACCTGAATGGCCTTGTCGAACCAACGATTCGAAGTGCAGTTTCCAAGTCCCTGGCCGTGCACCGCGTGCTGCGCAGTCAGGGTATGCATACGATCTTCGTCAAGGTTCGTAGCAGCGTGGAAAGCAGGGTCGAGACAGACCACGAAGAGAGCGTTCTCAATGGCTTTAAAGGTGTCCTCGTTGCCTGGATGCAACAACTCGCGGGCTTCACCCCAGCTGTCTCTATCGTCAGCCGTCAATATGCCCACGCCGTCGCCCTCGGACTTGTTGTTGTTCTCATGATTAATTATGTTCTGGAGGCTGCGTACCAGGACATCCTCCGACAACGGCTGCAATGTCTTTTGGTCGTACACAGGCATAGAGTAAAACTGGAAGTAACAAAGAAAGATCATCACCGATACCTTGATCTCCTCAGCAGGACAGCACAAACCTGATTATTCCTAATGACCACAATATGCTGAGAGTTTGGACTCAGGTGCAAGGAATCCTTATTCCTCCCCGGGATCCTCGTTGTGCCGATCAAATGGAAGTATTGCTCCATGTCCATAGGCTCCTTGCCTCGCATCTCTATAGGGATGATTTGCCTTCAGGAGAAAATCACAGCTACATAACCAATTTTTCGTCTAGTTCATCAACACGTACTTGTCCAGCATCCCCTTGAAGTCGACCAATCCAGCGATCACCTTTGCAGTGTAGTCCAAGAAATCCTGATTGCCTTTGAACGTCCGCTTCGGCCAAGTAATTCCAGGGTTCGAATTGATTATCACGGAGTCTCTGTAGCCCATGTAGGCCACGTCCATCCACCAGTCAGCCAGCTAATACAGGACTCTTGGATGAAGGCCCGGTCGGGGTAAATCAACTGCATATATGGCATGTATACCCAATTTTCCTCCCTCTGCGCCTTCTGAAGTAGGAGGTTCTGAAGATTTTCTCCTTGTCCGCCCTTCGTCACAAATTCTGCCACCGTCTTCTTTGATTGCGCCAGCTCCTGGTCCGTCAAGAACGGTGACGAGGAGTAGAGAAATCGCTCCATCGTCTCTGCCAGATCCTGGACGCCCAAGCGTTTCAGCTCTTTCTGCTTGGAGAGAGTCGTGCCAACGGCGGGGACACCGCTAGGAGCGGTGGCGAGGCCGCGGGCGGCCGCCAACCGAACTTCAGAGGACGTCAGGAAACGCTGGGAAGAAGACATATTGAATAGTCACATTCTTATCATCGAATCCTTATCTTTTAGCTCTAGTTCAGCACACTTTATATTTTGAAGGACAAGACGCACCAATGATCTGTAGCACCAAGCCATCGTGATCCTCCTGAACAGCGCGATCTCCTTCAGTTTCGTGTAGTCGCCGCTGACGTTGCTTGAAGGAGGAGCCGCTGTTAGAAACACAGGACATGTGTAGTGTCTAAAGGTCGTACAACACACCGTAGAGGAAGGGGGCGCTGGTAGTCCTGGTCCGGTCACCTCGGTTGTTCTAACCGTCCCGCCGCCTCTACCACTAACAACAGCTGACCTCCTCAGGCCACAGAGGTATAGTTACTCTGTGCTCAGGCCCGGTCAGAGTGCCCGCGGTAGCCTGGCTGCCGAAGTGACGAGGTTTCGTTTCTTGGCGCAGTTATCCTTGCGGTTCTGTTTTGTCAATAAACATACGTTTTAGGCCGACCGTCATCTCCATCAGTCGGCAGGTGGACGTTGTAGGACCTTCCAGCCCTCTCTTCGGGCGAGATCATGTCGGTCGTGGGCCCGTGGTGGTTCATCCTGTTGTCCGCAGCCACAGCGTTAGTCCAGGAGGTCGACCCAAATGGATACATTTTGTTTTGTCCTTGCATGGGTAAGCGGGGAGTGAGTTCGATACGATAGAGAGCTAAATTGGTCTTCTTAGGTCGCTTCGGCAACCAAGTTGACCACTACCTGGGCGCGCTGGGCTTCGCCAAGAGTCTGAACCGTACGCTTGTGTTGCCTCCGTGGGTCGAGTATCGCAGGGGAGAGGCGAGATCAGTAAGACAGAGGCGATCCGGATCGAGAAGGCGACCAAGCATAATGTTTCTCTTTCGCAGGTTCAAGTGCCTTTTTCCACCTACTTTGACGTGAAAGCCTTGTCCGAGTTCCACAAGGTGACGCCCATGGAAGAATTCATGAGGGAACTAGCGTCATCCGTCTGGCCGCCCGACAGGCGCACCTCGCTCTGTTACGCGTACCGCTCCGGTGCCATTTCTGAGTCTTGCAATGCCAAGGAGGGGAACCCTTTCGGACCCTTTTGGGATGAGTTCTCGGTAAACTTCGTTTCATCTCAGACCTACGGACCCCTACACTATGACGTCCATCGCACCAACGTGGCTGACGAGTGGATGAAGAAGTTTCCGGCGAATGAGTGGCCGGTTCTGGCCTTCACCGGTGCTCCGGCCGCATTTCCAGTACAAGAGGACAACGTCTACATCCAAAGATTCCTCCGTTGGAACAGGGTGATGACGGGGAAGGGCGAGGAGTTCATCAAGAAGCACTTGGCGACCAGGGGCAAGTTCATCGGGATACATCTAAGAAACGGCGCCGATTGGGTAGGATGGCAGCTACAAGGATGTGTCTGATTTTGCATGCAATTGAGCCGTCTTGTTGCAGAAACGCGCCTGTGATTTTGTCTCCAGCTCCCCTACCCTGTTCGCCTCTGCACAGTGCCTTGGCTACCGCAACGAGCACGGATTGCTGACTCAGGAGATGTGCACTCCCTCGGAGGACACCATTGTCAAGCAGCTGAGGAGCGCGATCAAGCAGCATCAGGCCAAGGCCATCTTTGTAGCCTCGGACCAAGATCACATGATTGAACATCTGGAAAAGGACGTTGGCAAGGCGGACGTCTCTTTCCACAGACTAGACGAGCTTGACCCCCACTTGGACTTGGTCATTCTTGGACGAGCCGATCATTTCATCGGAAACTGCGTGTCGTCCTTCTCATCCTTCGTCAAGAGAGCCCGTGACGTTGAAGGGCTGACTTCCAGCTTCTGGGGCTTTGTCCCCAGGAAGAGGACGCACGATTCAGGAGAGTTGTGAACTTCTTAAGTGCTCCACGTGATCTCAGACAAATGAATGAAGTACTACAGGTACTATTGAGTACAATACTGGGTAACAAAGCGACTTTATACAAAAGCTTGAAGTAGCGTTGAAAGTTTTAAACTTCGTCTTCGTTGAGCAGCATGTTGGGGATGCCGTCGCTGATGGGGAACTTCCTGCCCGTCTCCGGACATACGAGCTCTCCGTTTATGACCTCGACTTCGAGCAGGACGTGATGAGCCTTTTTGAGGAACTCCTCGTCGCTCTCGTAGTTCTCCTTCAAGGTGGGCGTGAGATCTGGTGGCAGCTGGTTGAGCGTCTCTGCGGCTCGACAAACCTCAGCCCAATCCAGCTTTGGGATTATCCGGGCAATGAAGTCAGGGTTGAAGTCGACCTCGTGCACCTTCACGTCTGTAGCCTGGAAGGAAGAAACAAACTTTGATACATGAACTTTTGGAATTTGTGTTGACCACCCTATTTTGTGCATTTGATCGATCATTTTGCTTAGTGTCCAACTTATGACTTTTCTTCTTAACCTTTCTGCTCTCCCCGGTGATGCTTTTGCCGCGGTCATGCCCATGCTGACCGTCTGCTCTAGCACTGCTGCCCACGCTCTGGATGTTGAATGAGCTTTTGAGAGTCTTGATGTTCGAATCTGTTCAGTCTAAGATTGTCAGAAATCCTCCGTGCTTTGGCAGTCATCAGTGGCTCCTGACTTGGGATGTGTCTAAGGAGTGTCACCTTTGATAGTGCCTTGAATCGTCATCCTGAACGGACCGAAAGGTGACGTTCGGGATAACGTGGTCGACATCTCGGGGATTCAGATCTTGTTCTCCTCGGCCGTGGACTACAACAGGTTGAAAAGGAAGGAAAACTTGAGGTAGGACTGATCCGCTGCGCAGCCAGGGCAACTATGCTTGCATTTGTGTGGATTATCGCAGAGGTACTGAGATGTTTTCTATTCTGTTGAGCTTTTGGCTGCAAGGTTGCTCAATAACCTCTATGGGGCAGCGGAGCACACCCTGCCGATGGAGACTGCGTCAATGAGGTTGGCCCACCTCTCGTCAATGCCGTTGATGTCTCTTCTGTACCTCAAAAAACTGTGTTCCAAACGAACTGGTCGCACAATCGAAAATACCCACAGCGTGGCACATGTAAATAAACCGGAACACGTTGTTCATGCCAGTTGTGGGCTCTTTCTCTCACCTGAATCTGTAGCGGGAACCCGGTCTTGACCCCCTTGATGCCCTTGGAGCTGAGCATGTTGTGGGTGAGGAGCTTCATCCCGAGGCTGCCGAACACACGAATCCCTCACGTCCTTTTTAAGGGGAGAGCCGAACAGAACGGAAAGCCTCAGTGGCGGAGTCGCAGAGAAGATCCGATGTGTTGGATCCTCGTTGCTGTGATTCAGGTTCAGCTGTTGGCAACAGCGGCTCCAGAGTTGTTACTTGCTGCTGATCCAAGTTAGATCCGCCAAAAACAATACCAAAATTTATATTTCATAGTAACAAGTCTTGAAAAAACCTAAAGCAACAATTTAGGGGTCTTGAAAGATTATGTGATTGTACATAGTATAGTCAAACGCCGTCGTCTCCTAGGCGCAGCCCAACTTGATGCCTCTCTCGGAGAAAAACTCCAGCCTGTTGAGGGACTGCGGTGGCTCCACGGGACCGTAGGAGAAGACGAGCAGGCTGCCGTCCTTGCGCGGCTTGCCTGACACCCTGGTTGGAAGAAACCAGTTATAAAAAATTTAAGTCAAAGTCTCGAGATTGGAGTACTTGAGCCAGTGTCCTGCCGGGTACGTGGGCAGGGTACGGTCGATGTTGTAGAAAAGGCATCTGATCTTTTTCCGCGGCTCCTTAGAGTCCTCGAGGATGAAGGAGCGACAAAATCTCTCCCTGACGGCGTTCGGCTCGCCCTGCGACGACGTCTTCATCGGGCAGGTCAGCACGCCTATGAGGGATCATTGGTTAAATTGACACCACGTAGATTGGAGACAATGCTGCACATACCGATGACGACGTTGATCACTGGGAAGGGCAACTGAGCGCGAATCCAAGCCCTGGTCTTGGACACGCCGCCGACCAGGACACGGGAATCCTCTGCACGGCAGCCCAGGGCGGGTTTGTCGAGAGCCGCACCGGCACCAGTCGCAAGACGAGGATTGGGTTGAGGGATCGACTGTCTACCCTGCCGTGAGTTTCCCTCGAGGGGCAGGAGACGCGGCGGATGGTTCTCCTTGCCACTCCATTGATCGTGCGGAGGTCGGACATCGTCTCCAGAAGCTTGAGGAAGCGAGAGGACCTTGGGACGCTGAGAAAAGTGGAACATGGCGGCAACGAAGAAAACGATCCGTCCGAGAACGACGTTCTCCAGACCAGTTAACGCTCGTTTTGTGTTTCACACTTTTTCTCGGCTTAAATTGATCTACGGCAAATACAGTAGATATTCAATTTTGGCAAAGAGTCTGTCGATCCACAGGACAATCTCGCAAAAATCCAGAGTTTGCAAGCATTCAAGGCCTGACTCCTACTGAATAAACACCCAATCAACAGGAAAATCTCGCAAAAATCTCACGATTTGCACTAATTCAAGTTGCAAAAATTGAATGTCGACTGTATATCTCTGCCGTAGCATGATACTATCAAAACTTGTAAAACTTCGTACTAAACTTGAACTTTGGAGGCTAAGGCTAAAAAACCTCACTCTTACTGGAGAGTTAAAGTTTCTTAGGCCATACATTCATTTTTGTGGTTGCTGTCACGTAACTGCTACATGAGCTGCTTCTCTCCTAAGTGCCACCTCTCCCTCGTCCCGTCCGTCCACGATGGAGTTCTGGCTGGTGGCAACGCGGTCGCCGGCAGTCGCAAAGTAAACACAACGGTCGGCGGGAAAGAAACAACAAAAAGAGAAGAGGTACAACATTCACCATGTCTCTGACTTCTCCTAGGTCTCTGTCGAAGGACATGCGGCTGTCCGAGCGAGGAGACGCACGACCTCAGACTCCGCTGACGCCTTCCAAGAGAGGCAAGAAGACGGAGAAGGAGAACGAGAATGAGACGTCGCCCCCCAAGAGGTCGAAAGAAGAGGGTTTCGAGCTGAAGGAGCTAAAAGTGATCCTGGAGAGGACGCCGTTCAGAGCGAGAGAGAATGAAGAGACGGGGAGGAGGTCGTCCCGGCCTCGTCGAACGCCCAGAAAGATGCTCGACTATAATGAGTCGTCTCCAGTCAGATACCGAGAGCTGACGGACGACGATTCCGACAATGACCAGGAGGAGAGCGTAGCGACTCCGAGGCGTCGGACCTTCCGACTTAAAAAACTGGACGACGGCGTCGATGGGGACAAGAAAGGCAGAACGACTCCAAAGCGGCCAAAGTCCCTATCTAGAATGGTGGTGGACGACGACTCCGACAATTTCGCCGAAGATTGGAAAAAGAAAGGCACAACGACTCCAAGGCGGCCAAAGTCCCCGGCCAGTAAGGTGGTGGACAACGATTCCGATGACTTCATGGAGGAGTGTAACAGGAAAGGCAAAACTACTCCCAGGCGGCCAAAGTCCCAGTCCAGAAAAGTGGCAGATGGCGACCTTGACGAAGAATGGAACATCAAGAAGGGCAAAACAACTCCCAGGCGGCCAAAGTCCCTATCCAGAAAGGTGGCGGACGACGATTCCGACGACTTCATGGAGGACTGGAACAGGAAGGGCAAAACTACTCCCAGGCGACCAAAGTCCCTGTCCAGAAAAGTGGTGGACGATGACCTCGACGAAGATTGGAACAACAAGAAGGGCAAAACGACTCCCAGACGGCCAAAGATCCGGACTCCCTCAAGACCAAAAACCACCTTAGTTCTGAAGGTTTCGAAGCAAAAACTGGCGTCGTTGGCTTCCTCCCTCACTGGGTCGCCGATGCAAGAGGCTCAAAGTCGACTCCATGTCTCTGCCGTTCCAGACAGCCTCCCCTGCCGAGAGGACAAATTCGCCGAAATCTACGCCTTTGTGGAGTCCAAGATCGAAGGCCACTGCGGTGGCTGCATCTATATCAGTGGAGTGCCAGGGACGGGCAAGACGGCAACCGTACACGAGGTCATGCGCCAGCTGGAACGTCGTCGGGATCTCAATTTTCACTTCGTGACTATCAATGGCATGAGGATGACAGAGCCTAGTCAGGCCTACGTGCAGATCTATCGGGAGCTGACTGGCGGGCAGAAGGTCACCGCCGAACACGCTCGGGACTTGCTGGAGAAGAGATTCTCAAGTGTGCGTCACAGCAAGAGCAAGGGCTCGACCGTCTTGTTGGTCGACGAGCTGGACAAGCTCTGCACTCGCAAACAAAACGTACTGTACAACCTCTTTGAGTGGCCTACGCTTCCCGAGTCCAGGTTGGTGGTGTTGGCAGTGGCCAACACCATGGACTTGCCTGAAAAGATGTTGATGGGCAAAGTAAGCTCAAGGCTTGGGCTCACGAGATGCCAGTTTGCTCCCTACACCCACGTCCAGCTGTCCAAGATCGTCTCTTGTCGCCTCTCTGGACTGAAAGCATCGGTCTTCGACCCTGACGCACTTCAACTCGTGTCTCGCAAGGTGGCGTCGCTATCCGGAGACGCCCGTCGTGCCCTTGACCTCTGCAGGAGAGCCATCGAGATGGCTTTGGCCAAGGGGAAGGAGATGGTGGAGTTGGACGATGTGATGAGCGCCCACGAGGAGATGTTTAGCTCACCTCGCATTCTGGCTATCCGATCTTGCTCTTTTTATGAGCAGCTGCTGCTGAATGCCATCGTGTCCTGCTTCCGGAGCAGCGGCGTCGAAGAGACTAACTTCGGAGAAGTCTATGACTGCTTGCAAGGCCTTCTGATTGAACGTTCGCTTTCCAAGGTGAACACCAGTGAGGCGTACGAGATGTGCTGTGGACTGGCGGCCCTCAGGTTGATCCTAGCAGAGCCAGGACGAATGGGTCCCAGGATGAAGCTCTGGCTCAATGTTTCTCAAGACGACGTTCTCTTTGCTTTGGGCAAAAGAAACTGACCTGAACGTAGCATGTACGACGCTGCCACTATGATAGTGTGAGAGCTTAACTTTTACAAATAACTCAGAACGCACATAACATTGTACAATTCTGTTTTGAAATATCAGACTATGAGTAAAGAGCAGTGAGCGACGAAAATGCATCCCGGCAGCAACTTGTTCCTCAATCCGACTTCTTCTGCTTGTTACCCGGATACTGCTTGATCCCCAGTTTCTTGCATCGAAGCTGGTACATATGATTCATCATGGTGTAGAGGGTGGGGACGAAGAGGAACAGCAGGTAGAGCCTGAGGGCCGAGGGGAAGTCAAATGCGAGATTAGCTGCGTTGGGCAGCGGCAGCGAGAATTTCCCAGTCTCCTCAAAGTAGGGGATGTCTCTGAGAGCGATGACACCCTCGCACACAAATCCCACTGGGTAGAGCGGGATCCACAAGGTGTAGCGGAGCCAGGTGAGCAACGCCACGTCCACGTTGTAAACCCGGAGGAGGTAGTAGGGGTAGCGGAATAACTCGATGGCCGTATACACGCAGAAAAGGTAAAAGATGACAGGCTTGGGCTGAATACGCGGTTCTGCGTCGATCAGAGCAAACAGCACCAAGTTCCGACCACCCACCTATAAAGGCCGTAAGGTTACGAATCACAACATGCCGGTGCCACGTACAGGTACATGTGTTGGCTTAGGTACAGAATATATATTTATACCTATGCATAACAGCACGCAGAGTTGAAAAAATAGTGCTTCTATTCGCTCACCTGTAAGGCTGCCTCCAAAACGGATCCTCTGGTGTAACCAAACAGAGGGTGCAACACTTCCAAGATCATGAACAAGTGGAGCATCTTCATTGGAGTCCCGGCGACGCCGTAAGCAAAGGCAGACCAATCTTCCTCGCTGCTTCCTCCTGCCCGCTCCTGCTGTTTCGACGTTGCAAAGTACCTCACCGCCAGCACGCAGGCCACGTAGAGGAAGCCACACAGCATGAAGAGGTTGTAGCAGAAGAGATAGATTTGGCGTGTGCTCTCCGCGATGTAGCCCACCTCTTGGCGCTGAAGGCGGTCGCACACCTCCGGGTATTTGGAGCGCAGGAGGTCTTCGGTCGTCAACCGATCCCTCAACGTGTCCTCTTCGTCAGAGGAGCTCTTATCCGCATCCTGCCAGCGATCAAAGTCCACCTAAGGAATTCGCGCGAGAGACCGTGAAAGGATACTCCTACAGCTATTGCACACGGAACGTGCCTTTAACCAGGGCAACTTTTCTTGATGGTACAGCAGTCTCGGCCACCAATCTGGGTCCATCTTCTTGAGCGTGAACCTCACCTCCCTCTCCTTCACCTCGCAGCTGCTCGAGGCCTTCGATGAAAAGATCTTTGCAAGAAGCACTAAAAGATCCACCACAATTCCACGCTCACCTTGTCTATCGGGAGAAAAAATTCGATGGCGAAGCGGTATTCCACGTCCACTCCATGCATGCCAGTCCCCACAGCAGTGAGAGACACCTCGTCCTCCTCGAGGGTCACCCGGTGGCTGCGCACGTTTTTCAGGTCCGCCTGCCAATCAGCATTCATACCGTGTGGCTATACGTGCTTGCATTACTATGTGGATTCTGTACTGTAGAAGCTTTACCTTGAGGAAGATGTGGGACTCACTCTGTGCCCAGTAGACAAAAGGACTTGGTGGAGCCATGACGATATATAGACGACAACTTCGTAGCGTAACCACCTGTTCATTGCACAGAGCAGAGTTATTCAGATCCTCCGGGTTAACTCGCCTTGAGCGGGCTTTTTCGGGGTGGGGGGACCCTTATAGTCCAAAGAGCAACTTAACTATTACGATAATTATTTAGTGAACTTAGGAGTTTTTTTGAGAACGGCGGAAGCCACCCGGACTAGACTAGATGGCAGGAGGGTGCAGGATCTCACCCCCTCTCACTACACAGGGATGATTTTATGCAGTGAGACACATCCAGTGTGTAGAGGAGGACGTCATTGAGCTTGAAGGGGGCTCAATTGAGGTCTGAATTGTTAATTTCAATACGATCTTTATTACAAAGTGGTAGTTGTCTGCTTGCACTTGACAAAGTGGGACGAAAACTTTGGTGGTTCACCTGATAAGATCACTCCTGCACGACTACGCCAAGTTTGACCTAAATCCGTCCAACGGTCTATATGGAGATGTGACCTCGACACACAAACCTCACACCTTCATGTCCAAGTCACTTACAACTCACTGAGCACTACAACAATCATCTACATTCGTATCTATTGAAAACAAATCAGGAATGTCTGCTGCAGCTTTCTTCTATGCACGTACAGTGTACGTAGACCGAGTCCGTCCAGCAGCTTGACATCAGCCAGTGCAGCTGCTGTCTGCTCAAAAATGAGGCGGCAGAGAACGCCCAAGGCAACGTGACCATTGCACTCCAGCTCTTACGGGTTCACGCGCCCAAAGCTGGCCGCCACAGCCGATGACTTCATGGATCTCTGAGTGCGTGCGTCATCTTGACGATATGCCCGTGCCTCCGGACCATCTCTTCCCAGTGCTGGCCGTCGGTCGTCTGGTCAGGACCGATCATCACCTTCACAATGACAAGATTAAAATAAATGCTAGGGTTAGACTGAACTGACGCAATGGATCTCAACCTTTCCGAGAGGCTGCGCTGCGCGAAATCGCTCCTTGTCCAAGACGATGATCTCCACGTACATCTTCGGCAGGTCGTCCGCGCTGACGTCGGCAACTGTGAAGCTAACCGAGACAAAACTCGGGATTCTCAAGGAAACTGCATCAAAAAAGTCTGCATTACTTCTCGTTCCAAACAGGAGACAGCGTCTTCCAAGCCACAGAGGTCTCAAACTTCCATCGCTGCATCTTTCCTTCATGTTGCCTGAATACCTGTTCAAGAGGTGGCTGACGTCATTCATCATGGGCATCGAGTCCTTCGTCAGCTTTACCTTGACCTTAGCAAACGGATCGGAATCCTTTCCATGGAGGTTGACGGCGCGCAGGTTGTACGCGCAGAAGATGTCAATGCACAGGCGGGACGTGATGTGGTAGAAGGACAAGCCAACGTCAATCTGGCCGTTTCTGGATGGAAACCTTGATCACGCTGTCACGGCAACAAAGCACTTGTCTGTACCTGGAGGACAGTAGCTCCAGCCTGGGCTTGACTTCTTTGAGATGAGCTCGTAACTTCAGAATCTCCTTATCTTTCTCCGTGATGGTTGCCGACAGTTGCTTCATCATTGTCAGAGTCTTTGGCGTCACTTGCTCTTCCTCAGTTTCTTGAAATAATCTGGAGGCGGTTGGACTAGAACCTTTCGACACAGGTGCAGACCTTGGCAAGGTCCTGCGGAGAACAACGGCAATGCAAAATACCGATTACAGCTCTTAGAGATGGAACGAATTCCTAATATCATGATTAGAGCATTGGACGGACTCGGTCTGGATCCTCATCCAAGTTTTCAACATTGAATCATAGGATTGGAGTTTCTCACTACGATCATGAACTCTTTTCACGTTGAATCTGATCGGGATTTGAATGGTGATCCAATTCATGAGCAATTGGGAGATCTTACTTGCTTCGTTGGACCTCCAGCAGCTCGCCACTGTTGATATCATCGTCTGTTTCTCTCACCATCCTACTGGCTCTCTCCATTTCCAGCTCTATTTTTTCGCTCATGAGCTGACTGAACTCTTCTCTCAGAGTGTCCAGCTTGCCCTTGGTCTCCTTTAGCTCCATTTGAAGCTCGTAGTTTTCCTGATGGAGCATCTTTGAGGCCTGAAGCCGTACTCATAGCATCGCAATTCTCACCTGCGTCTGTTGAGAGACCTTCAGATTGAGCTTTGCGACGTCAGCGCCGTCCACCGAGGGATTTTTCTCGGCTCCGACCTTCTTGCTCTTCTCATGTAAGATGAGACAAGTATACTACATTGAAAAGGAATTGGTGGAGAAGCGTATAATAAAAGTTAATGCCAAGGTCCAAAGAACCTGTTTGCTCGGAGAGTCCAGGTTGATGCTAGCCAGTGGCAGTCGGACAACTCCTATCAGTTCATCCTGTAGAGGGAAGTCGCTGTCCATCATCTTCAAGACGAGGTCCTTCTCTGAAATAGGTGGCTTTTCCCAATCCGAATATAAAAGCATATCTTCTTTGACACCTTCGATATCTTCAGGCTTGACGGGCAGCTCTGCAGTCTCGTTGAACGTCGGATTCAGGCAGTTGGCCTTGATGCTCGTCACGTACTTTTTGCCACCTGGACGGAGGCTCACCTAAGAAGAGGCCAACCATGTGGAGGCTGAGCTAATGTGCACCTCCCTCTCTTACTTCTACGTAAGGGTCGGCCATTCCGTCGCTGTCCATGGGAGGGAGGTCCCAGGCATCGATCACGGTGACAAAGATGAGGCCCAGAGGTCGCGACATCTCTATCCGGAAGCGGAGAGTGCCGAAGCGGTCAGACAACTGCCAGATAACAAGTGATTTGCGTACAACCAGCAGTGTCTTTGCAATGCGTCCATGGTACCTGTGGGCGGTGCATGCGCAGGATGTGGTCATCGTCGACGTCATCGTCCTGGAGGGCCGACCCGTCAACACCATCCTCCGCTTCTTGACTCACAATGCTGTAAGCTGAACAAAGCAATGAGATTGTGGAACGAGCTCAAAAGCAGCCCAAGATTACCGTGGTGAAAGTTCCACTTGCTCTTTCTGTTGGTCTCTTTCTTAAGGCAGCTCCTGGACTTTTTCTTATCCCGACCTAACACCAACGCCTTCAGAAGCGTCACAAGAGGCAGAAAAAGCCTTTTCAAAGTCTCCACAAGAAGGCCCATTGTTCGCTACCCAATAAGGCGTGAGGAAAAACCTTGTGGAGACCAACAACAGCCGCAACAACCGTGCTCGCTATCAAGAGCAACTTCCGGTGACGCGATTAACGAAGCCTGACCTCCATCTTGCGTCCCACCCCGTCGTCATCAACAACAGCAGAGTATGAGCAGTCTTTGGCCAGTCGGCCACGGCGATGTTGAACTGCAGCCTGTCCACAAGCATGTGAAGGCGACCCTGGAGATGACAAGAAAGAGATGTTTTCCACGGTCAATCAGAGTACGACGAGAGCTCGGTGATCCTCACGACCGAATAGCTGTTAGGGTGGATGAAAGTGAGGACGAGCCCGATTGTGAAAACCGAGCGCAGGCACCTCTGACTACTTTTTACATGAGTTTATCGCTGATGATTCTATAAGTCTATCAGGAACATAAATTGTTGTCGCAATACACATCCTGTATTTTATGTTAAACCAAAATGCTAGGAAAAAGGATACAATTAATATAAGTAATTACGAAAACGGGAATTTGTTCAAAGTTTAAATATGGTCGTCGCGTTTATACACCTCACTACAAAAAGTCCGAGTCGTCTGAGGACTCCACGTACTTGGGCTTCTTGGCCGGGGCCGCCCTCTTGCTCGGACCCCTTGATTTTCCAATATCATAATCGACGTCGCTCCCCAAATCGCACTCGGATTCCGACGAATCGCCCTTCTTTTTCTTGCCCTTTTTACTCTTGTTGCCGACGTTGGCTTTCTTCTCTACCTTCTTCGCGGGTTTGGCGGCTGCAGCCTTTGTAACTTCTTTGGCCTTTTTGGCTTTCTTTGGAGTTTCAACCATGTAGTCGTCGTCGTCCTCGCTGTTGGAAATGACGTCATCGTCAGAAGGAGACTCGGAGTCCATACCGACAATTTTCTTCTTCTTGGGCTTGTTAGTGGTGAACTCGTCGCTGCGTCTTTTCTCGGCCTTTTTAGCCTTGGCGGGCGCCGGCTTTGCTACAGCTTTGGGCTCTTTGTCTTCCTCTGAAGTAGCTTTGTTGTTCGTTCCCGCAAATAAGTTGTCGAAGTCTGCGTCGTCTGTGTCCCTATGAACAACATCACTAGCTGAATCAGACCCGGAGTCCGAATAGTCGATTTTCTTCTTCTTGGACTTGGTCTTGAGCGCGTCGCCGCGTCCCTTCTGGGCCTTCTTCGCTGGGCTTGCTTTTTCTGTCTGCTTGGCCTTTTGGCTGCTGCCCCCCTCAAACAAGTCGTCGAAGTTGCTGTCATTGTTGGCGGTATAATTGTCTCCAGAGTCAGATTCGTCGTCTGACCAGGGATTTCTCTTCTTCTCCTTGACCGTTTTGCTTTTGGAATCTTCATTGGGTTTCTTCTTCTCAGGTTTGGCGGCCACCGGCTTCGTCTCTTTCTTTGCAGGAGCCTTGCTCTTCACGTCTCCAAACATATCGTCATAATCGTCGTCGTCTTTGTCAGCGTCGTCGTCGTCCTTGTCATCATAAACAACGTCGTCGTCGTCCGCTCCCTCCGAGTCGGAATCAGCCCACCAATTGGTCTTTTTCTTGCCACCTTTTTTCCTTCCCTTTACATCGACTCCGAGCTTTTCGGACAGAGAAACGTTCAAGTCCTTGTCCTCGACCATGAGATCGAACTCATCCTTGACGTCGCTCTCCCTCTTCTTCACAGGCTTCTTTTCGCCCTTCTTTTCCTTCGCAGCCACTGCCTTGGCCACTTTGGTGCGCAGTTCCTCCGGGATCTTTGGCTCCACGCGATACCCGTTAGAGGTGCTCTCGTCGTAGTTGGGCCTCTTCTTGCTCGCGCTACCCTTCTTGGGCTTGCTCTTCTTTCGAGCCTGCAGCTCTTCTTCTGCCTCCTTAGCCTCCACCTCGTCCAGCTTTTCTTCCAGTTCCTTGAGATCTTGTCGCCACATCTGCTCCTTTGAGGTAGCCTTGAGGACCTTAAGCTCTTGCTCCTTTTCATCCCTCTTCTTGAGCAGCTCTTCCTTTTTCTCCAGGGTGAGATTCCACATGGGCATTCCAAGCAGGTAGTCGTAGTCGGCACCGCCAGGAGCATTAACGTCTTCGCTGTCTTCTTCCTCCTCGTCCACTTTTTGCTCTTTTTGCCATTTCTTTACAGGGTCTGAGTCGAATCCCCTGTCCTCGAGCTCTTTTATCATTACTTTCTTTTTCTTGTTTTCCACAGTCAGTGAGCCATCGCACTTCTCCAGGATGAAGCGCGCCTGGTTGGACAGCTTGAGGGCTTCGTGCTTCAGCTTGCCCTCCAAGTACTCCTTTCTCTTGGAGTAGTATTCGAGTCGGATCGTGAAGAACTCGCGCATGATGTCAAGGGGTGAGCTGTAGTGTCTGAGGCAGCCCTTGGCATCAAACAGAACCATCGATGTGGCGGACATCGTGGTCTGGATCTTGAAGAACTGGTGCAGGCCCTTGGTGTTCTCTGCAGCGTCCAACTTGTCTGCCGCCATCTGTACAACGAAGTGAACTTTCGTGTCGGTGTGGTATTCTTTATAGTCCTGGATAATGGCTGCTTGCTTCTCAGACCCATTTAGATACGGCTCCATAACTTGTTCCTTGTAACTCTGGGTCCAGGATCGTATGGGAAGTTCTGTTATTTCGATTTTGTTGTCCCCCAGCTTGGAGATCTCGCCATTGATGACGTAGCGCTGGTGGTCAATGGACTCGATTGTGCCGGTGAAGCCCTTGTACCAAGGCTTCATTGCGTCGGGCTCCTCACCTTCGATCATGCGCAACAGGTTGCGAATGATCTCCCGCGGATTGTAGTTTGGAATCTTGGTCATCCAACCGGTGCCGATGCCGTCGGCACCATTCACCAACACCATGGGAATGATGGGCACGTACCACTCAGGCTCGATCTTCTGGTTGTCGTCGGTCAGATAGTTGAGGAGCGCGTCGTCGAACTGGTTGAATATCAGACGGGTAAGAGGACTCATCTGAGTGAAGATATAACGCGGCGAGGCATGGTCTTTGCCTCCAGCCAGTCTGGTGCCGAACTGACCGATTGGCATCAGGAGATTGATGTTGTTGGAGCCGACGAAGTTTTGCGCCAGATTGATGATGGTGCCCATGAGCGACGCCTCACCGTGATGGTAGGCAGACATCTCGCCCACGGACCCCGCCAGCTGAGCAACTTTCACTTCACGCTTGTCTCTTCGCTTCAGGCATGTAAACATGACTTTGCGTTGGCCAGGCTTGAAGCCGTCTACAATGGAAGGAATGGAGCGCTCGTTGTCGAGGTTGGAGAACAGGACGAGCTCTTTGTTGACAAAGTCCTTGTAACTGACGGACGCGGTATCCTTTTCATACAGAAAGACTTCGTCCATGCCGTACTCTTTGCGGTACTTGCAGTCCTGCATCCAATTGGTGAGCCACTCCTTTCTCTGATCGATGGCCTTCTTGGAAAAGGCCATGTTGATGCTGAAGTCGTCCTCCTCGCTCTCGTATTTGAACAAGATGCGGTGGCGCTTCATGTCAGAGAAGTATTCTTTAGCCTCCTTGGACGTGGAGGTTCCCAAACCTTTGTAGTACTTTATCTTGTAAGTTGCCCAGTTCTGGGTTTCGTTCTTCCATTTGTTAAACTCGGGCAGGGAGAAGAAGGAAAAAGACGTGTTGCCCTTGGTGGCTTTGACAATAGGCGTGATGAACTCCTCCAGAAACGGCAGCTTGAGAAGCGTGGGCCAGTTGTGGTGGATGAAGTTGATGAGGAGGCCTTTGATGTGGGAGCCGTCCTGGTCCTGATCTGTCATGATCATGAGCTTTCCGTAGCGCAGGGACAGCATGTCCTGCATGTTCTCATATTTTCTTTTGTACTGAAGTCCAATGATCTTGACCAACTCGTTGATTTCTTTGTTCTCCATCACTTGTTTGTGCGTGGCCTCGCGCACGTTGAGCGGCTTGCCTTTAAGTGGATAAATGCCATAGTTGTCTCTCCCGACCATGGAGAGCCCGGCCACGGCAAGAGTCTTGGCCGAGTCTCCCTCAGTGAGGATAAGAGTGCATTCACGTGAATTCTTGGTGCCGGCGTTGTTGGCGTCTTCCAGCTTGGCGATGCCCTTCAACTTGTTGGTCTTTCTTGCCGAGGTCTTGCTTTTCATCTCCTGATCGGCTTTAAACTTTGACCACGCCAGCACGGACTCGACGATGCCGGACTTCTGTACTTGTGTGTAAAACTTTTGCGAGAGGTTGCACGTGGACCCAAATTCTTTCTTTTGGAGCGTCATGTTCTCCTTTGTCTGGGAGTCGAATGTGGGATTGACGATGAGACAGTTGACGAAGATCCAAAGGTGGTTGCGAATCTGGTGTGGTTTCACCGTCACACCGCCTTTGTTCTTCTTCTTGAGTATTTCGGATACGTTGTTCTCAATCATCTTGGAGATGTAGTCGACGTGGCGACCGCCTTTGGTTGTGGCAATGCTGTTGACGAAAGACATCTGCTGGAATCCGTTGTCTGAGAGCGCAACGGCAACCTCCCATTCTTTGTTGACCACTTCGTGCACGCACTTGACCTGCTGGCCTGTCTCGTCCATGTGACCTTGGATGAAGAAGTCGACGTAGTCTTTGAACGTCTTTACGGGTATCCGCTTGCCGTTTAGAAAGACCTTGATCCCTCGCTTGGACGCGGCCACGTCGTAGGCTCGACGACGCATCAAAGACACGATGTCATCGTCCAGGGACTCCATCTTGAACTTGGTCAGGTCAGGAGAGAACGTAATGCGTGTGAAGTCATCGCTAGAGTGGTCCTTAATGTCGTAGTCATTTGCTGCGCTCATGTTGGATTTCCAAGTCTGTTTGAAAAGTTTCCCGCCATAGGCCGTCTCGACGGTAAACTTGGTGGAAAACACGTTGCACAGCTTGGCACCGAAGCCGTTGCGACCACCGGTGTACTTGGCTTTGTTGTCGTCGTAGTTGGACGACGTCAGCAGGTGACCGAAGATGAGTGTGGGGACGTACATATTGGCTTCCTTGTGCATCTCGATTGGTATACCTAAGCCGTTGTTGAAGATTTTGATCTCGTTCTTATCCTGATTGATATCGACGCGGATGGTATCCATTTTGGGATCGCGGACTTTGTTGTCAGCAGCGTTGACCAAGATCTCGTCGAAGATCTTGTAGAGGCCCGGTGTGAAGGTGATTTCACGTTGCACAATCTTCTGCGTCTCATTGTCGAGGACCCAGTTCTTCTCGGTCACCTGATTCACGGACCCGATGTAAGTGTCGGGCCTGCGGGAGAAAACATGAGCACATACACGTTCGTAAAAATGCGCCGGTATCAGCCATACCTGAGCAAGATGTGCTCCAGTTGAGTCTTCTTCTGATATATCCTCTCCACCGAGAGTCTTTTCTTTCCCTTGCTTTGCTTGGCCGCGCCGGCGTTGTCGACCTCGGCCATCTCCAAGTCGCTGCCGTCCTCGTCGTTGTTGCCATTCATCGCGGGATCCGAATTTCAAAACGCGGGAAACACTCAGCAAGGCTCAGTTCGGTTAGGCGGCGCTTGCGCCAAGTAGCTTCTACCTCCTCCTTCTCCTCCCGCTTGCGGTGAGCCGAGATGGCCCAAGGAGACCGGGGACACACAGAGAAGGGGAAAAGGGGGCCGGGCAGGACGCCCGGACTGAGCAACGACGGCCACTGGGTGGCCGAGGCTGAGTGAGTGACTGCTCTGCTCCTCTTGCGGCCGGTCGGGCTGGCTGAACCGGCAAAGTTTAGTCGGCAGCAGCTGAAGTCGGATTCATTGGAGGAGACCAGTCTAAAGGGGTCAGAGCTCAGAGCCGAAGCAGCCGGGGATGCTCAGAGCGCTGAGGACATTGTTGCAGCTGGTGTGAACAAGCAGAAAGCCCAAGGATCAAGCTTTAGACATAAAATGATGCCACTGACATTTATCTTTGAGCACGTGAAAAATGTGAAATCTTATGATGAACGAGAAAGTTTATTTTGCCAAGTGCCCACATTAACAGCAGATGGCGCCAATGTGACTAGCAGCAGTCTTCAGAAGCAACCGTAGGAGAAAGTGTAAACATTCTTACTGAGTATGTCACAGACTGCTAAAGACCTTGGCAGAAGCTCAGTTTAGTGACTTACTGATGTCACTTAACGATAAATTACTGTATGCTCTTGAATGCTGCCCCATCCATAGCAGAAATGAGAGATCAAAAAACGTTTGACAACGAAGTTAGGACTTAAAATCAATGTTCTACTCGCTCGTTTCACGTCATCCGCACCTCGGTAAGTCGCTCTGTGAATATAAGATGCTAGCTGAGGTACCGATCAATGTGCACTCTAAATTCAAGTCTCCATATCCATAGCAGACTGGATTACTGGATGGGATATCGGCTCATCTACTCTGTGCAGTCCATATGCTCTGCTTAAGCTAGATATGTTGGTAATAACTGGTCAAGGGGCCCAAGAAGTTGGTAATTAGAAAAGATCCTGTCCATCGCATTGGACTTTTGGCTTCTTTGGCCCTCACACTCGGTGAAGCACAAAATTTTGAAAGTGTGCGCACTTTTTGCAGAACACACGACTCACATGAGATGCTTTTTTAAAACATAGTATGAATAAAAAGTGACTTTAGCACCCCGAACCCTGGTTAGGTTTGGTCAAGGTGCAAACTTGGCCAGCGCAACCCATTAGATGACAGAAGATGATAACACAACAATGACTGGACTAAATTTAAAACTCTTTCTTACTTCACCAAAGTAAAAATGCTCTCCACTTCGTCCTGTGTTGTGGTATCAACTGGAAAGAACATATACTTGTTTTTGCGCTGGTTTTGTTTGCAGCTGTTGTATGCAAAAATTCTCAACTGGTTTGGGGCAGATACATCCTTGGATAATCTGTGAATGCATCATTTAATGACACTTGCTTAAAACTGTGTGCAGATTTAAATGGAATAGCTGAGAATGCATCAAAGGTCAGACATTTAAAGACCTCATAGTACAATGAAAGCTTAGCTTTTTTAAAGCGTTGGTCAGCGGGAGAAACTTCACTCAATTCAAGGCGGATCCGGCAAAAATGGCAGAACTTCACCACAAACATTTACCTGAAGAATCGTCGGGAACACATTTAATATTTCAAACTCGTTTGTTCCCGACTCTCCAGAAGCTATAGATTACTGAACAATAGGCAGTTTTCACAATCAATTGTTTGAGGGATCATATGCTTAAGCACTCGATCTGAAAGATGCAGTGCGCCAAGATGACTGACTACACCAGGTTGGGTTAGCTTAGGTGAGTCACACAAAGCTAGGTGCACGGTGAGCCATTTGGGCCCACATCACCTTCATTTAGAGCACACTGAAGTCGATCCCCATGCTTTGCCTCGGGATCTACCAGAAGTCGAGTGTGCAGACTGCTTTATGCAGTGCAGACTGCTTTATGTACCCATCTGCGTCTACCACTACTTCTGAAAAAAATGCCAGCTTTGACAAATGCACTGTCATGTTTTTTAGAATCTTAAGCGAACTCCTAGCACAACATGTTTACTTTGCTGCTTTTGTTCGTACTACATGTGTGCTGTTTGTTGTGTTCAGATCGGCTTTACTCCAACGTTTGAGTACGGCAGAAAATAAGCAGATTTCATAAAATCAACGCTAACATTTTGTTCTTTTAAACGTCTTAGGAATGAAACATTTTATTCTAAGCGCCTGACAGTTTTTTTTATAAATTTGTATTTGAGCGGAGTTCCTCAAGATGTCTGGGATCTCCGCCTGCCGTAAGCAGTCCGGAACAGCCGACCAGGGGCACCCTCTGTGACCAGTGGAAGCCGGGCTGGTGAGTCTCCATTGGAGACCAGCCTGAGGTCACCGGTGCCCGCCGTCGGTTTTAGGAACGTACGATTTTGACGCTTGAGGTAGTCGTGGGTCCGCATGCCGACGTCCTTTGTCACGTGCAGTTGCGCCGATGTCGTTACTTAAAGCGCAACCTTTCTGGTCACCCTGAGGCACGTCAGCACTGTCGCGTTGTCAAAATTCATCCCCTGCTCGACCTCTCCGCTGAGACCACCTCAGTCAGGCAGTAGTCGCAGGTAGTGGAGTGACCGGGACTGCTTGAGCATCGCCAGGACCTTCTCGCTCACGATGGCGTCGTCTGCTGAGCTGCCCTCCTACACGATCATCCACGTTCCTTCGGACATGGAGACGCCCAGCGAGAGTCAGCTCAAGGCGGATTTGGAGAAGGGCGACACCAAAACCAAGATCGCCGCACTCAAGAAAACCATTCAGATGATCCTCAACGGCGAGAAGCTGAACAACTTGTTGATGACCATCATCCGGTTCGTCCTGCCTAGTCAGGTAAATGATCCCAGCTGCCGGAGGTGGGGGAACTCGTCAGGTTCACCCAGCAGAATCTTGTTCATACGAAAGTCCCGAAATGTTAGTTGGAGACCTTTCCTTAGGACCACATGATCAAGAAGCTGCTGCTCATCTTCTGGGAGATCTGTCCCAAGACGTATCCAGATGGCAAGCTCATGCAGGAGATGATTTTGGTGTGCGACGCCTACAGGAAAGACTTGCAGCACCCCAACGAGTTCATCAGGGGCTCCACACTTAGGTTCTTGTGCAAGCTGAAGGTAAGGAAGAAAGGTCGGAGAAGAGTGCGCGGGATCATATGAATTTTGCAGGAGCCTGAATTGCTTGAGCCATTGATGCCCACTATCCGGTCTTGTCTGGAGCATCGCCACTCCTACGTCCGTCGCAATGCGGTCCTCGCGATCTTCACGATCTACAAGAACTTCGACTTCCTGATCCCTGACGCCCCGGAGCTCATTGCCAACTTTCTAGAAGGAGAACAGGTGTGGAAATGACCCCAAAAAATGTCTTGAAATGCAACTACCTTGTCCCTATTTCAGGACATGAGCTGCAAGAGGAACGCGTTCATGATGCTTATTCACGCCGACCAAGACAGGGCGCTGAACTACCTTAGTTCCTGCATCGAGCAGGTCCAAAATTTTGGCGACATCCTCCAGTTGGTCATCGTAGAGCTGATCTACAAGGTTTGCCTGGCGAATCCTAGCGAGCGGGCGCGATTTATTCGCTGCATCTACAACTTGCTGAACTCCAGCAGCGCCTCAGTGCGCTACGAAGCTGCCGGTACCCTGATCACGCTCTCCACTGCTCCCACGGCGGTGAAGGCGGCCGCATCGTGTTACATTGACCTTGTAAGCGGCGTTCTTGACTGATTAACCGGTACACAGTGTTGCGTTACTGTACTCTGAACTCTGTGCAGATTGTGAAGGAGAGCGACAACAACGTGAAGTTGATCGTTCTGGACAGGCTGGTCGCCATGAAGGATTCCCCGTCCCACGAGCGAATCCTGCAAGAACTGGTCATGGATATCCTGAGAGTTCTGGCGTCGCCAGACCTTGAAGTGCGGAGGAAGACCTTGGGACTTGCCATGGACCTGGTCACTTCCAGAAACATTGAGGAAATGGTGCTGGTGCTCAAGAAGGTACAGAAATGGTCAGAAGACTGAGATGAGTACGGTATTATCGTATGGTTGTATCGGTAGGAAATATCCAAGACCCACAACACCGTTGAGCACGAAGACACCGGCAAGTACAGGCAGCTGCTTGTGAGGACGTTGCACTCTTGGTGAGGCAGGAATGAGTAGAGGTCACTCTATCAGAGTTCTGCTATTTCACGCATGAAATGACTCATTTGCAGCTGCATCAAATTCCCCGACGTCTCGCCCAACGTCATCCCCTTGCTCATGGAGTTTTTGGGCGACACCAACGAGCTGGCTGCGCAAGATGTACTTATCTTTATTAGGTCAGTGAACCAAGACTTATGAATGCGTACAATTCAAAGGTAGCGAATGTATTTTTCCTGATTTACCTTTTAGAGAGGCCATGGCGAAGTTTCCCAGCCTGAGGACAGTAATCATTGAGCGGCTTTTGGAATCGTTCAACTCTATTCGGAGCGCCAAAATTCACCGGGCGGCTGTCTGGATCCTGGGAGAGTACTGTACAACGAGTGCCGATATTCAGGTTTGAGCAACTGCACTATATCCCAGCTTGAGGCTTCATAGTTTCAGTGTTGTTATCTCAGTCCGTGATGAACGAGGTCCGCCAGAGCTTGGGTGAGATCCCGATCTTGGAGGACGAGTTGCGCAAGGCTGCCGGAGACGAACAGCTGGAAGATGAGAGCATCTCGGCGGTGGGCGGCGGCGGCGGCGCGCAGAAGTTGGTCACAGCAGACGGCACCTACGCCACGCAGTCGGCCTTCAGCAACTCAAAGGACGGCAAAAACGAAAAGACGGGTGGAAAGGGTGGAGCACTCGACAAGGTGAGACATACTGTACAATATGGTCCTATGTATTAGGCAGTATCGTACGAGTCCATTCCATTTAATGACGTGTCATAGGATCGTCCTCCGTTGCGAAAGTATCTCATGGACGGTGACTTCTTCATCGGCGCTTCCTTGGCCACTGTCCTCACCAAGTTGGCCGTCAGGTACGACCACTGTCGCGCAAACGAGCGTTGCTTTATGTAAAATGAGATGCCGATTTTGCACTTGCAGATTTCACCAGGCAGTCTCGGACGAGAAGAAGCAGAACAGGTTCACGGCTGAGACCATGCTCGTGTTGGTGTCCATTCTGCACTTGGTGAGTTAGCTGTGGTCGATGCCCTTGGTGGTGGAGAATATTCGCAACTTCAATTTGCTCTTCTCTCTCTAGGGCAAGAGTGGCTTGCCCGCGAAGCCGATCACTGCTGACGACGCCGACCGCCTGGCTCTCTGCCTCAAGGTCCTCTCTGAGCAGTCGCCTGGAGTGCTCGAGATCTTCGACAAGGAGTGCAGGTTGGCACTCGCAGGAATGCTGGATGCTCAAGAGTCTTCAGTGGTAATGGCTTCTTTTTTTGCTGTTGTTGCCGTGCCTTGCACGTGACTTTGGTTACCATTACTAGTCGGAGAACAAGGAGAGCGTGAAGCGCAAAGCCGCGTCCGCTATTCAGGCCGACGCACCCATCAAGTTCCTCCAGCTCAACAAGGGAAGCGAGCTTAGTGCGGCTGGAGACATCTTCGAGATGGGTCTCAGTCAGGCGTTGGGCACGGCCAAGAAGGAAGGCAAAGCTGGAGCTGGGGACTTCAGGTGAGAAGGAAATGGATACAGCAAAGCTTTGTTTTTCTTGAGGTGACCTCTGGCCTTTTAAATCAGCTCGTCGAAGCTGAACAAGATCAGCCAACTGACGGGATTCTCTGACCCCGTGTACGCCGAGGCGTACGTGCACGTGAATCAGTACGACATCGTGCTGGACGTGCTCTTGGTGAACCAGACGGCCGATACGCTGCAGAATTGCACCCTCGAGCTGGCAACGCTTGGTGATTTGAAGCTCGTGGAGAGGCCGCAGCCAATGCTGCTGGCGCCGATGGACTTTTGCAGCATCAAGGCGAACGTGAAGGTGCGATTCCTAGTTCCTGTACAGCACCGCTAGTACTACGAATGCACATGTTGCACATCTTTCAGGTGACTTCAACTGAGAATGGGATTATTTTTGGCAACATCGTGTACGACTGTGGCGGGGCTAGCTCGGACAGGAATGTTGTCGTCCTGAACGACATCCACATCGACATCATGGACTACATCGTGCCAGCGACCTGCAACGAGGCGGAGTTCCGGCAGATGTGGGCAGAGTTTGAGTGGGAGAACAAAGTGGCGGTGAACACCGGCTTGACGGATCTGCACGAATACCTGCAGTCATTGTTAAACAGCACGAACATGAAAAGCTTAACTCCTGCCAAGGCAATGAGTGGCGAGTGCGGGTTCATGGCTGCGAACCTATACGCCAAGAGCATCTTTGGTGAAGACGCCCTCGCCAACGTCTCACTCGAGAAGAATATGGCAAAGCCCGACGCGCCGGTTACCGGCCACATCCGCATCCGGGCCAAGTCCCAGGGAATGGCCCTCAGTCTGGGGGACAAGATCAACACGAGCCAAAAGAACAGGCCCAAGAAGGCGATTGTACAGGGTTGAGAGTAATATTTGTGATTGTTGACAATGAAGTTTTATCCAATCTTTTGTTCTTCAAAATGTTATGCGTAGTACTTGCTTGTCTGGTCGGGTGTCCACCATTCCTGACAGGAGTATGCGTCGTAGACATAGTCATAGACGCATGAACGAAGGGCAAGAATGGAGAGTACAACCCCAGCATGGACGGCGAGAATCATTTTCCTGAACTAGTCTTGTCAAACGTTTGAATCCTCTGCATCTTGTTTTCTTCTTTATTATGCAAAACTAGCGTTGGTCTATAAAAAGCGGCTTCTCCCTTGCCTCGACCTTGACAGTGATGAGCAGCTTGAGAGACGAGATCAGCACCTTGACACGGAAATAGCTCAAAATCTGAAGCGTCGACGGATGAAGTCGAATTGCCCGGACGTTCCGTGAGGATTGCTGAAGTGAGACACCTGGAGAGGGTACAATAGGATCATGATTGGGTCAGCCAAGTCCAGACTCGATGATAACCTCGGGTTATCATGAGACTGAAATAAAACTAACTACATTCATCCTTTTAACTTCATCTCACGCGTGGGCCGAAACATCTGCCTCACTCATTTCCGGCCCTGTTCGCCGCTATTGTCCGGTTAACGGGAAGTATAGTGCAACTTGAAGGCTTGATGGTGCCAACTTCGACACAGAGAAAGCTGAGAAACTATCAGGTACTATCATTTCAGATCAGTCGATGCCAGAGTCTCGAAAAAAGTCAAGCTTGGCAAGGCCATATCGAATTGTAAGGCCAAATCCAGATGCACTAGGTGCAGCATGTGTGGTAGGTCTGCCTACACGGAATCTTTTTAATAATTCTGCAAGTATGAGTCACATCAGCTTGAAATTTGATACAGAGACTTTCATTTTAAACATTTTCACAGTGGCCTCCTTGCTGCTGCGGTTGCTTTGTGAAGTCGAGGCTGAACTTGAGCACAAATGGCAAGGATGGCGTCCTCAGGGAAGCACTTCGGATCTCATTCCTAGGCTCCATAGCAAAGTTGGAGAAAAACTAATTTCAATAAAGTTGTGAGGCTTCGTTGACAGAAGTTGCACACAAAAACTGAGCGCGAAATTCAAACTATTGTTCAAGCTAATTTATTTTTACCCCGTGTAAGAAGCCTTGTCGCGCATGCTGAACATTGACGTTGAGGTTGCGCCTCCCCGACCCAATTGTTCCGCCGAGGGCAATCTCAGCTGCTGCCATTACTGTAGGCTGACTCTGGCCCCCAACTATCAGCATTGGGGGTGTAACTCAGTGGTAGAGTGTCCGCTTCGCATGCGGAAAGTCCCGGGTTCAAATCCCGGCTCCTCCACAGGATCAACTTTTTGAGTCTTTTTTGTTTCTTTACCTTGGTAGGGAAAAAATGCCATTCGCACACTCAAAATCACATTATGTCTTTTGAAAAAATGCCTGCCTTAAGTCTTTTTTTTGGCATTTCTGGCCCAGGCGACGCATGCGCAGCAGAAGAAAGCAATAGAACAGAGAGAGAGAGAGAGCTCGTCTGCTCAGTGAGGATCCTCTCAGGCACCAAGTGCAGAACAGAACAATCAGCGCCACTGAGAAAATAAAAGCGACAGAAATTGCATAAGCAGTTTGAACAATCTGCGGTGACGACGACGACGACGACGCAACCTGTGCTAAAGTCATGATCGTCGTCGTCTGAGCAATCTCTCATTTCGTCCCCAAGTGTTGCGCAGAGAAGAATTTGGACGAAGGAGCAAAAAAAAAGAAAGGAAACAAAACTACCACAGAAAATCGTACGAGGCATAACGAAAAAGGTAAAAAAAACCCTTGGGGCAGCTTGAAATGGGCCCATTTTTGCCCGGAGAGGGGGCAGACAGATATTTCGTCCCCGAGGCCTTTGGCTTGGCAACAGTGAAGCAACGCAATACGCAGAAAGAGAGAACTCTCAGCTGAGGCCGAGGACGCAGGTCCTTTGCATGGCTGACAGGCAGAAAGAAAGGAACCCCCAAAGCAGTTGAGATGTGCCCAAAATTTTCATTTCTTGGGTGCCTCAACCCCCTTTTTTTTTCTTTTGCTCAACACGCAGTCGTCACTGATCTCGCTCTCTTTTGCGTGCGCTCTTTTTTTTCTTTTCGCCTCAGTCAGATTGGATCTGTTGTTGAGTGCAGTCGTGTGTGAAGGGTCTGCAGCTCCGTCCTCGCCTCCCTCCTCTCCAGCAGTGAGGACATTATTTAAAATTGTAAAGTTTCAATGTGTGACTCAACTCTTTGGCCCAGCTGTTTTTCTTCGCATATTAAGTTAGGGGTGTGGGCGAATTAGGCCTAGCTCGATTCGACAAGACTGACTGAAAGCCACTTCTGTCCCTACGTCATATATTCATCAGCCTTGCAAAGTTTCCTGGTTCATTTTGTATTGGTTCGTATGGTTTTTTTTCTAGTATAAAATGGGCACTTTCAACGCTTGAAACGGTATTAATTAATAGCCCAGATTAAAACATCGCAGAGAGAAGATCTTTAAGTATCGATAAGTTTGTGGCTTGCGGGCTTCGGTTGGTCGGGGCTGCTGGCGAGTTGGCTCGGGCTCGTCTCACATTGGGCTCGTGCACATCCCTACTTATGATGTTTACGTCGTAAAAGAGGAACATCGTTCTTGTCCTGAGGAGGAGACAAATTTGTTGCTTTGCTTCGTACTCCTTTTTTGTGCCGCTGACCTTGAAGTCATCGTCGGTCCTTGGGAGAAAACATCTAAGATTTTTTTGCATCAACTGGGTCAGAAAACTTGTGCGTTTCGCCGGTTTCACACGCAGATTTTCTAAGTAACACTTGCGGTTTCCCCGATTCATTACTTGACGTCTTTAAGGTGGTCCAACAGTGATTGTTAACTGAGTGTGAGTACTTAAAAGGCATTAATATTCCCATGCAGATGGACTTCTTCGGCATCCGCCGTCAAAAGACACTCTCGGAGAGTTCAGACGCGTCCACAGATGGCGCTGTCATCAATACTGGGAAGCAGCCACAGCAACTGAGCATTGGTGACGCCAGGTGAGAACTTGGTCACCGTCAACGTCTCGGACTAAGAAGTCATGATGGGAGATGTTTGTTTTTTGCATGTGCAGCAGCGGCCAAGTCAAGGATGGTCAGCAGCAGCAAGAACAACAACAGCTGCGGCAGCAACAGCAGCAACAACGAGAACAACTCGGGGGCGGAGGAGGAAAAGTGGATCACGCAACCTCTCAGGGACAGAAGTTCGAGTACATGTACGACATCGAGGGCAAAATCCCCTACCGCTACTACGAGGATAAGTCCAAGTAGGAGAAAAAGTTTTTTTCTCTCTTTGTCCAGCTTTGACGCGATTTTTCTGACTCTCCGCAGCTTCTTCGGCGGGCTGACTCGCAACGCCGCGAGCAACCCTGAGATGGGCTACTTCTACGACGTCGATTCCGGCAGGACCGCCTTCACCGTCTATCACGAGGACTCGCACAAGCACATGTTCAGGACTGTGCAGCGGCCTTGATTCGTACGCGGGCAAGAAGAGGAAAAATGTCATTTCTTGGCTGTTTGTGAGAGTACCTGTGAACGCGTACGTACGTAGAAGTCCGAGATTAGCATACACTATAAAATCACTGAAAGTCTTGATGCGAGCGCCGAGACACAGAATAATCATTAGGTACGTATGCTTGAAGACTGTGCATATGTAGATAGAGAGATCTGTAGCCACGGAAAATGAGCCATCAATAAATATTAGAAGAAGAGACTTCTTTCTTGAACTACTAGAGACAAACGTCCTTGAGCAAGATCTGCTTTCCCTGGCCAAGATGAGAAAAACACTTGCCAAGAAAATGCAGTAACGACTTTGTCACACGTGATGCATTCTCAGCTCACAGCAATCGATACCTTTTGCTGCTGCCCCCTCCAAAAAAAGCTTGTGTGTGTCGCCGTCGTCTTTGTTGTTGTTGTTATTGTTGTTGTTTTTATTTTCCAGGCTGCTCAAAATCAAGTGTGGGAGAGCCCCCCCCCTCCAAAAAAAAAGCACAGACTGCTCTGAAGCCATGACCTTTGCTCAGTTTCTCCCTGGCCAAGATTTGTTTTGACTGCAGAGCTGAAAATGAAGAGATGCTAATCTCAGCACCTGTTGACGTTAATAAATCGTGACAGAAGTTGCGCTGGTGCCAAGATGAGCGCCAGGAGGACCTCCAAGTCCCAGGACAAGCTCATCTGGGTGCGTTCAAGGCTGCAGATTTGTATCTTATAACTACTATAGAAAATTAAGACATTTGTTTCGTTGTGGTTGTGCCGCTACGTAGACAAATTGCTCCATTGTCTCCAGCTTGGAAGAGTGTCTATCTGAACAGTTCTCTCTGCTGTTAACCTTGTACAGGGTGACTCAGGTCAAGTGTTGGTGCAATCATGACGAACAAACTGCATCAGCCAAAGATGTCTTGGCTTCACTTCGACAATTTATTCAGTGACCTCCTTTGGCCTCGGCCGCACCTCCCCAGGCAACGTCGTGTGAAGTCTTGTCCTCAGCAGTCGAGGCTGTGGCCGAGGTCGAGCCAAGTCATGATTGGGGTCATTAAACAAGCCTAAGTAACGACGTTCATCATTTTCACTTGACCACCCTGTAGTACCGCAGTTTTGGGCGAGTCCAAAAAATGAGACCTTCATTGGGCGGCCCCAAATCATCGAAAGGTTACGTAATGACAACACATAGTTAGTTCAGTGCAATTTTTTTTTCTCGTCAACTCAAGTCTGCAATTTTTCTCTCCAAAATATCAGGTCTCACGAGTCTTTCCAAAGTCTCGAGAGTGTTTTGCGTACACCATTAAAGTCGTTTTTGAGCACGCTCAGAAAAAAAAGAGACGCAAAAAAGCGGGCGCTCAACACACACGCACATGTGCAAGTCGTAGATGTCTGGTGTCATTCTCAGCGCGTAGAACAAAGCCTCCGTGCGCTGCAGCAGCTGTCTGTGATCGCGTGGACCCCTCGAGGAAATGTTTCGCGCCCCCGTGCTCGTTGAGCGTCGAAGAGCGCATCAGTTCAGGCCAAAAAGTCGCCGCCGACGGTGCAAAGAACAAGAAGGAGTCAGCGATTTGGCTGCTTTGGGGGCTTTTTTTCTCTCTTCTCTCGGTCTCGACGACCAAGTTGTGGACGTGAGTTCGATATATGCAGATTTTTTTAAAAGCTCGTTCAAACAGGAGTTTCCACCTAGCTGAAGTTGACGCGAACCCTTTTTTTTGCATGTGCAATTTGCAAATTTTGCGAATGCATCACGTTTTGTTTGATAAGGATTCTGGTGTTGCTCTTGTTAAGCTGCCTGGAAACACAACTGCATCAGTGCAATGATCAAACAAAAAAAGGCTAAAGAATGAGCCACTGAAAGGACTCAAGTTCCTGTACAGTGGAAGCTCCGTAAGAATCAGCTCGAAGGACTTGAGTATTATAGCAACGTCATTCTCACAGGCCATCTATGCTTACTGACCGGGTCACACTTATAGGGAGGTTGTTCTGTACAGACCTTGTGCATTAGAAATCTCTCTGGAGGAACCAAGCAGGATTTGATTTTCATTGCTACGCAGAGGGTCTTATTTTGCATGGGTAATGTTATGCTTTTGTGGATGATTGTTATGCAGCTAATTCTTATGCAAGTGATTCTTACCAGGAGGATTCTTATGCAGAGGATTCTGGTACAGAGGATTCTTATGCAGAGAATTCTTGTACAGAGGATTCTTATGCAGAGGATGCTTTACAGAGTCTCCTACAGTAGGAACATTTCATCACTCAGAAACATCAAATACAGCGAGTCCCGTGGATCGAGACCGTCACTAATTCGTTCCTGAAAACTCTTTGCGTGCAGGCTTTTTTCGAGTGCATGTGAACGCCCCAAACATGCGAGGAGGGTGCCCATTTCTGTGTACTATCAGGAAACGTGAGCTATGTTTGACGTTTTTAGGCGTGCAGACTCGACGGTCGTGATCAAGCACAGTAGCTTTTTTTTAAGGCTGCAAATGGATTCAGTGTAGAGAGTTTTCTCTTCATGTGAGGTCGAGCAGGTAGACCTGCGTGTGCAATAATTACATCTTTTTATTTCAGTCGAGACGCAGCTCATAGGCCCAGCACGTGACAATGCGGTTGAAAGTTCCTTAAAGCCTGCCCCGCCACTCACAAAGTTGCTAAGCTTTGCCAGAATAAAGAACTGATGATTACTGAAGTCAAAGAAATGCCCAACTTTTTTGTTTTGTTTTTAGTAGTGAGAATCCGAAGCTCCCTGGGGTGGAAATAGGAAAAAGACATGGTAATTACTTGACCGCATTGACTTGAGGAAGGTCAGAGGAGTGCAATGAGGTCATGTTCTGCAATACGTAGGTCAATGTCATGTCATACCTTGAGAAGAGCTTCATTTTGCTCGCTCACACTGAAGTGTTCTTTAAGTGCAAACGACCATCGTTAATGAGCACATCTGCGTTAATTACGTCCTCTTAGTTTTTTTTATTCAAGCCTGTTCTGAGAGAAAATCTATACGTACGTATAGGAAAACACTTCTTGTGTCCCTTCTCAATGATAACTCAGCCGATGGTTGAATTCCACCCCATGGTTCTTGCCCAGTGCGGACAGGTGCCAATTTACCCCTCTCAAAGACGCTGAATTCATCCCCCCCTGCCAACTTTTTGGGCGAGGAGGCAATTGATTTCCGCCCATTCTTTATCCCGCGTAAGGAACAACTACAACTCAATTCCAATATGGGCTCTTGTTGCTCCCCCCCCCCCCCCGGAAGAGGACATTTGAAAGTCCCCCTCCCCACACACAAACATTTTGTACCCAAAAAAGGGGTTCGCCCAGGACACTTTTCGACTCCCCTGCTGTGACTCCTGCTTAGCCACGTGCAGATGAAATTTGGCCATACTAATTGACGTTAAGCACGTCCGAGCATCTGATTTGCATCCGTACATAGATGGCGTAATGACGTCGGACCTGTTATTCTGCTCACAAAGACTGGCAAAGTTTTAGCAGGCACGCGGGGCTTTTAGGATTATTTTTGGCTTGCATACCTGAAGCTCAGGGCAACATTAGTTGCTTATCAGACCCCAAAGATCAAGAAAGTTCTCCTACTGAGCAAGGAGCAGGTATGGGGAGAATTTTCTCAAAGGAATCTGTAGCAGTAGAAACTGCATCCAGTATATTTTAACAACAGACCAAAATTGCAGTTTTGGAAGAGAGAAAAAAAACCTGCATTGTCTCTCTGTGGATGCCCGATTCAGGCCCACTTTCTTCTTCTTCCCCCTTCGCGGGTAGGCGACCTTGATCTTGGGTTCCTCGCCCACTGCGGTGGCGACGGCGCCTTCCCTGTGGTCGTTGGACGACCAAGTTGCCAGGAAATAAAGCTGCTCGAATTAGTTGAGCAGATTTGACTTCAAGTCCCTATACAGTCAAAAAGCTCCACAGGTGTGCCGATCGAACGAGCCATGACAGAGCAGGTAAAAAAGTTCTGAGGGATTAACCCTCGTTGTCCAGAAAGTTTGACCAATGACACCTGGGTGTGCCTACATATGAGTTTGCGTACATGAGACGAAGAGTTCAGCTCAGTTCTGCTGGGGAACAAGCGAGGCAGCCCTTATAAGGATGAAATAATATTGAAGCATGAATGAAGTTGCTTAAATGCTCCTACGCCGTAGAATGAGAGGACAATGTATGGGCTATTATTCATAAAGGTCAAAAGACATTAAGCGGAGTTTGGTTTGTTTTCTAATGGGCTGTACGCAAACTCTTGACTTCATTCGGGCCCTTATCAAGCACAGTCAGTAGTTAAGATTCAAATGACTTTCCTGTATAGGAGTTCGTCACTTTGTCGAAGGTCCTTACGTAATAAGTGACTCAGTACTTCTTTTATGTTTGCCCGACATCAATCTCGAATCTTTACTGGCACAAACTTTGACTGTTTTATGCTATGATTGAATAACATTTTTGAAAATACTTCTTTCTCTCTATGTGTTGACTTCAACGGCCAAAAGCGTTCGTTATTTAGATAATATCTATCTATTCAATAGACATAAATAACTTTGAATAGAGGTCAGACAGAGAAGGACAATGCTCTTCGTCGAGGCAGTGTTACTGTGGGCACGCTGATGAAACTTTCCTGACCAACCCCACTTGCAAAAGTTGCTCCTGGTGCGTGTGTGTCTCATTAGGCGCCTCCTACGTAAGCATCCTCCACGATATCTTTTGTATGTGGGCACCAGTGAAGGAGGGGAGGGGGAAGGAGGAGGGCGGAAATCTCCTCCACGGACTGCGGGGAATGGCATTCAGGGCTTGTCCTCCCCGGTGGTGGAGCAATCAATCTCCTCAGGAGGCTCTCGTCTGTCTGTCTGTCTGTCTGTCTGTGTGTACGCACTCATACGTACGAATGTGTGAGTGAGAGATTTCAATTTGGACACTCAAATTGTTTCAATCACGCAGATTTGTAACGCAGCAGGAAGTCTCCGAGTGTCTTTAAGGCGCGCTTGCACGTGCAGAACAGGAAAAGTGTATCAAACACCAGAGCGAAGGCTCCTCTCTCGCTCTTCTTTTTAAGAGCTTCTTCTTTAATTTGTCACGCCTAAAACCCTTTCTTAGCAGCGTCTTCCTTATTTGGACGAGCTCCTCCGTACGTAAATCTCGAGGGCAACGTCCGTAACCCTCTGGCAGGCTGCAAGAAACAGTAACAATCTCGTCTATTTCCCCTCTTGCACAGGCATACGTACACGTACCCGCACACGTCGGCGTCCGCGTCCACGTACGTGCAGGCCTTGAGGGGGAATCATTTTATTGCAGAGGCTTTCTTAATGATGCCGTCGACGACTCCAAAAATGGAGAAGCCCACTAAATAACCTGGAAGATCTTGAGCTCCTTATGCTGGTAGTGTACGGAGGAAGATCTGATTTTTTTTCCTCAGCGAGAAGTTTTGGGCTTATCGGACTGTTAAATTCAGCGAGAAAAATTGGGCGGGTTGACTTTGTCAGCACATGTTAATTGCCTCTTTCCGCAACAACTTTATGGCTGCTGTTAGACGAGGCAGAAAGTAAATTCCAGGTTTTATTCATTCATTTTTATTTTACAGGTGAGCTTCGCATTTCCAACGAGAAAAATGTAAAAAATTCGCGGTAAAAATAAAAGGGTTGAGGAGCTACTGGAGATTGAAAAATTCCTCCCTCCTCCTCCTCCGCGCCAGGCCAGGTGTGAACAAGTGCTTTGCTGTCTGTCACGTCAAGAACTCTACCCTCCGCATGTAGTGAAAAATGATCTCAGCAAGGACTTGGACGGTCTCCCTATTGATCTGGGCGACGTTGCTCTGGTCGGGAGCCTCTTGCGGCCGCGGGCAGGAGTTCGACGTGGAGAAGGAGAGGTCCGGACAGAAGAACTACACCAAAGATGAGGAGGGAAAGATCCTCCCCACCAGGTGAGAATACGGACTTTTTTGTTGTCGTTGCCCGCGTGTTGGCATTTGAATGATGTGCTCGTTAGAGCATTCCTTGAACAAAGCGAGGGGGGGGGGGAGAAGGAGAAAATGTGAGTGAAGTTGGACAGAATTCGGTCACTGGGAAATTTGTAGCACAGCTCAACTTTTTTCTTCTTCTCCCTCCCCCCCCCCTCCTACTGCTAATGCGAGCTCAGGACGTTCTTGACGACGCTGGAGATCGTGCTGCTCTGCGTCTTCGGAGTCCTCCTCTTCCTCGTCATCGTCCTGTGCTGCCTCTACGTCTACTGCTTCGGCTGCACGTGCCCAAAGTGCTGCAAGAGCTGTTGCCACAGGCGGAGAAAAGAGGAGTACACTCAGGTAGCGGCGTAGCAATGAACCGCCATCACGTCAGTCATGACTTGTCCACCCTCACAGGTCCAGCTCCATCGAGAGAGGAAGATCGCCGAGATATGGAGGACCAATTACAACGGCCGGGCGTGACACAAACATTATCCTAGTACAGTTCATCATAATGTCAAAAGTTATATGTACAAAACAGCGAGAATTCTTGAAGCCAACTTGTGTGGAATGAACAGGATCGTCTTAGACATTTTTGTCCGCCGGTAAGAATCGCTTTGCCAGGGGGTAATATGATTCTTACATGGGAAACAAGCTTGCCAAAAGCAAGCAAGTCAAAGGCAGCAAATGAAGTTTTCTTTCCTTGAGGGTAACTGAGAAGCTGTCAATATGAGATTAAGTCAGCTTTTGGCCCAAAGTATCATTCACCGCCACGTCAAACTGATCCAGAAGCAGACAAATTGACACAACTGTGGCGCTCCAGCTCCTCACAGTGTAGCCAGACCATTCCCGCTATCTTCACTGGATAGGGTAGATTCCTTATCTTCCTCCTCCTACTCTGCTCTGAGTGCAAGTCTCATCTCTGCTATCCTTTCATTCACTTACGCAAGAGATTCGTACGTCACTGAAGGTCATTCTTTCGACAAACATGATTGTTACAATCACAATTTTCATCATTCTCAATTTTTACGAGCAGAAAACTAGGAATGGAGTATCAACAGAGAGAAGGTAATAATACACTGCATGGAGAACGTATAACTGGAGCAAGGGTGTTGGATCGCCTCCCTCCGTTGGGACTTCACATTTCTGTACGTACACTGGACTTTTCAGTTTTTCGCAGATCTCTCCTGTAGCAAGGCCTCGATCAAGGCCAACGCCGCCTCAGACTTGAAGATGGACTTTGGCGTTGACTTGAAGAATCCCTGCAACCATCCTGGTTTACCCTCGTCGTCCTCGTACTCTTGGGCTTGGATCAACATATCCAGCTTATCCAAATCCTTGGTCAGGCGGGCTGAGAAGTCACCTTCAGGTTGGGACTCGTACCTAAATAGGAAAAGCTAGATACTTGGATATTTCGCTGGAAGAGAGGCAACGGACCTGTCAAAGGAGCCAAAAATTTCTCCAGCAAGATGACTTGGCAGCTCCTGGACCAGACTCCTCATAGCATCCATTTCCATCTTGTGCTTTTGCTCCGCTGGGACCTTGACATGCACGTACACTCTTTGCTCATGGTATATTCGTAACATACTGAATTTGCTCACTTTGTCCACTGGTGTGATGTCTCCAACTATGCACTCGGCCAGGTCGTGAACCAAGCTCACCTGCATGGTGTCGTCGCCGTCGCCCTGGAAACGACAGTAGTCAATCATCCTCGTGGCGCTCTTAAACTGTCCACCGATTAATCATGCATACACATACATCCTGGAGGATCCAAGCCATGACGCCCATCCTGAACATATGGCCGGCCACCGTCTCGGGGGCTTGCACACCCATTCGAACCCAACCTGTGTGCAAAAAAGAAAAGAGGATCTTTTGAAATCATACGTCTTTCTCTGGGTGTTTGCGCTCACCTGCCCTTTTCAACGAGCAGAGTTCAGAAATCTTCAGGAAGAACTTTAGCAGATTCCTAAGGGTAGAGTCGTCATTGAAGAGACGCAATCTCTCATGCCCGTAGAAGCCGACGTCCACCATTTTGGACAATAGAGCAGAGTCATTGGATTCCTCATCGTTCTTCTAAACAAAAGTGGGCTCACGCACACAGAAATCGTAACCATGACATTATATGCTTTACTCTGGATTTCTGAGCCAGTGTCAACGCCGTCTCGAAGTTCAGGATCTTGTTGTAGATCGCTAGCTCCTCTGCGTCCTTCGAGGTACCGTGCAACCCTTTGGAGGCTTGAGCGTGGTCATTAAATCTAGCGATCAACTCAGAAGACTTTTGCGCAGGAAGGCCAAAAGAGCGGATTTGTTCCTCGGCTTCACCCAAGCTGAAGAAGTCCTCAACATAAAAGTCGCAAAAGCTCAATTTAGAGTCCGTGGTACCTGCTGAAGGCAGACGAAAGAGCGACTTGGACCAGTCGATTCCTGTCCACGTTCGTGGGCAGGCAGAGCGCCATGATCGCCATTCTCCACGCGGACTCCCCGTAGGTCACACCCGCCCGCTGATCGGAGCAAGGGTCGTGCTTGGCCTTGCCCATTTTACGGAAGAAGGAGAGCAAGTCTTTTGCAGTAGTCTTTTCGGCTGATGTAGATAGAAGGGATAGTGCTGAAGTACTTGTATCACACAAGAGACGTTTGCAAACCTTGAAAATATTTTGCATCCTCGTAAGCCTTGAAAATTGGCGTCCCCCTGACGGCCACGAAGGGCAAGGTTGCGTTCGCGTAGTGCGAGGACCTGCGGCGCAAGTTGTCAATCACAGTCGGCAGCAGATGGGCCTTCTCCACGTTGATTCCTGAGACAGCGAAGGGGATTGTGCAAATTCTCTGCTCAGATTTGCATGTCAGCGCGAAAATGTCACCTGGCGGGGAATAATCGCACTGCGAAAAGTGCACGTGCAAGTGATAGTAGGAAGGCTGGTAGTGAAAGTAGGCGCGGATCCGAGATTTTACTATGCCAAACTTCTCTGGAAAAAAAAAGAAAATGAAACGTGATCAATTTTAGGGTGACCTAAAATTCCTTCAATACCTTCGATGGCGGCGCAACCCTTCACCCAGATCTTGGTCAAGAGATTGAGGTGCTCGCCCGTCAGCTCCCTGAGCGAACGAATGTTGTGCGAATGGACAATTGCCACGAGGTACATGGTGGATAAATTTTTGCCATCCCACTATTCAATGAAAACCAATCATGCTTTAGAACATTTTTATGGTCATGCTTCATGTTTCATGTTCATCCTATACCTTGTAATCAGGTAGCAGGATGAAACCCTCAATTGGGTCAGGGTCCTCGAAGATGATCATGTCTGCCTCCTTCTCATGTTTCAGGATGTTGTCCACCCACCTGACCTCAAACGACTGGCGCTTGATGGCCGGGAGGGTCACGGTCTGAATCGGAGCATTTAGCAAAGCACTATTATAGAACAATATTATAGTTAAGATCGTGAGCACCTGGTACAAGTCGCTGGTCTCATAGATGATGCAGCTGTTGCTGGACTCGAACTTCTGGATGTGCATCTCTGTAGCCGGATAAATCACGTTGACCTGCCAATTACTTAGACCGTAGAAAAGAAACCAGAAGTGTCCCCATCCCTTTGGTTCTTACTTTTCCAGTGTTAAGACCCTCGGGAAAGTCAGCTTCGAACTTCCCGTATTTGTCGTTCCAGAACGTCATCTTAAGCTTGACCTCTTTGATGACATCTTCTTTAATGTCTCCTTCGCCGCCAAAGGGACTTTTCTCCAGCGTAACCACAGCACGGGAGTGAGGATTGAGCTAGTTTATAAGGAGTATATTGAGACAACTTAAAACTTCCTCCAATTTTTAAATACCCTCACCTCCGGAAACGTCCCCAGCAAGGCAATGAACTTTTTCTCACTGACGTCTTTAAGGACTCTCTCCAGTCTGAAGTTGTTCAGGTGGTGCAGGGTAATCTTTTCTTCGCCGTTGGCCACCGAGCCGTCATCTAGTTTTGCACGCTTCTCCGGATTCGCCATCTGAAAATGAAAGCAAGGAAGTTAAAGAAGCGTCTGAAGTTTTTACAATGAAAAATAGGGTCAGTGGTGAACTGTATTTCACACTACTCTCTGGGATCGTCTTTAAAAGTTTTCTGTGTACTACAATTTCAATAGTATCTTCACTTCCTCCTCTTGGCTGTGGATCCTGGCGTGGATCTGGTCGGTCTCTTGCCTCCCGCCGCCTTTGGCGTCCTTGTCGACGCTGAAGAGTCTTTGCTGCTGCTTGCCGGTTGTTGTTTTTGCGGCTGGTCTTCCTTTGCGGCGTTCGAGGCGGCGGGTGCTGAGGCTGCCAACTGAGCCTCCGGATCAATCAGACCTTGGTGAAATTGACAAGTGACAAACTTTGGGTCGGCCTATTGGATTTTCGACCAAACTCACCTCGACTCTTCATCTCTGCCACGACACCCTGGAACTCTTTCCTCGGCAGCGAGAACTCCTCCTCGCCAGCTTCATTCTTCTCGTCGTCGCTCTCCTCATTCACGTCTTCCTGGTCATCACCGCCGCTTGAGGAGGGCATCTCCAACGAGTCCACAAGACTGAGATTGTACAGAGACTCCAGGTACTGCCAAATGGAGGCCACGGTCAAGTCCTTGTGACCAGCTTGAAGAGAGAAGAGTGTTTTGGCGGCTGCCGGTCTGAGCCTTCCTGCTCCGTCCTCTTACCTTGCACCATTTTGTCATGCACCAAGGTGATTTGGAAGTGCTTTGCGATGCCAGCGGGCTTGTGTCCTCCCTCGAGGATGATGGACATCAGAGCGACCTCGCTCTCCGGGCTCCATCCGGGTGCGGTCGCCGCGGACGAACGCTTTACCGCCATCCAAGAGTAAGACTGAGAGTGGTTTTGTTTTGTTGCTCTTTCTGTTGCCGTTTTATCCTTGGCGGTGAAACACCGAGTCCATGCTAAATTTTATGGGGAGGGGGGAGCTTTATCATGGCTCCGCAGCTACACCAGGGGTCGAGTTGGGACAGTCTGGAGACTGTTCGAATAAGTTCGAATAACTGGACTGCACTCGAGTTGTGCACTTGGTCTGGCGGACACATCTCATTCGCCTAGTCCTTGTCATGGAAAAACTCCTTTGTCCTTTGGTTCCAGTTTACACACTTTTCTTGCGAATTCTCGTTATTGTTCAAACATAAAAGTGGATTTGAGAAGCATCAGAGGTGAATGCTTCGTCCGTGATACCTTGCCAAATTAACATAATCCTGTACTCCCCCCGTGTGCTCTCCTTGATTAGCGTTATATACAGCACTGATTGCTGCATTTGGCCGTTATTGGCGTACAGAGACCAATCTTCCACCTAAGCACTCTTATCTACAAAGATAAACGAGAGATGTGAGAACTCGCAGGAAAAAAGGATGTAAAGTGTGACTAGATGTTGCTCCATTAGTGATGTGACAAGGCCCGATAAACCCTAGTTTAAAGCCTCGGGCCTATCTTAACCTCGAAAATGGCGTTCTAGTCGCGGGGCTTTGGTTGAGAGCCCGAAAAGAGTAAGGTCACGCTTTTTTATGTATAGAAATGTTTGAAAGAAAGATTAATTTGGTTTGACTTTTATCCACCTCTAGTAGAAACTTTACGCTATAGTAGGGCTAAGCATCGAGACTCGAGTCGAGCCGAGCCGGTTACAGTCGAGCCTCCAGCGAACTACAGCTTCGAACTGATCCCAAATTAAAAATCCTGGATGATTATGAAGAGACGCGGGGGACCAATACTTTCAATACTTAGCGAATCTGCAGGATAAATGCACCATTCATCTCCTGGCTCAATGGCTTGAAGCAAGAGTGAAAAATATTCGAGCCGAGCCGAGGTAATGCTCGAATGCAGCCCAACTCTCTACTGACAGCGGTGCAAGTGCAAGTGCAACAGCAGCCACAAAGACCAAGGTAAAAATATTGATCTATTCAAGGAAAATCCATAAGGTACCAACTTGAGTAACTGTGTCATTCCAGTACTCTGATATAATTGGCAAGGGATATCCCAGGAAAAAGGCTCATCCTCGCATGAACTGTTAAACGACTTACAAAGGGGAGTTAAGGGGGAGTGTCCAATCACACCCAGTGTGGGTCAGAGCAGGAAAGGGGGGAGTGAAAACATTTTACCTTTACTTGTTAGGCTAACCAAGTAGGTTACGTTTGGTTGGGATGAATTTAAATACAGAGTGAGAACGAGGCTACTCTTGTTTTAACCTAAATGACCACCTCCAGCTGTAGGTTTTTTGTGAATAATCTTTAGACCTTTATGAACAACGTCTGTTTATGTTATGGCAGCTGATCTGCAATGACAGGCAAATCACAAGCATATAAAATAAATTGTCCTGTAGGATGCCTCCTCTTAAAGAAATACACTATTTTAGGACATGCTAAGGTCTCAATGGCGAATGAAACCTGCTATTCTGTGCCACAAAGTAAATGCCTCACTAACATCATTGATGAAAATTCATTGATTCTGCCTGACAGTATTGCTGACAAGTTTTAATGTACTCCTGCAGCAAGATTTCTTGATCCTTATGCACTCAATCGCACATTCGCAAAAGTGGAGACATCTCGTGACATATCTCACTTCAAGTGTTTTACTTATGTCAAAGGTCAGCTGATGTGAAGTCAATGGAAGATGTTTGGAACGGCGTAATTGAGATCATTGACAAAAAAAACCTTCATAGCTAGGTGTCACTAAAGTAAAAACAGAAAAAAAAGTAGTCTCGTTTGTGCTTCCACTTTTGGGCTAGGTTAGACTAGCTCTAGTTAGATTATGCTAGGTCGGGTCAGGAAGAATTGGGCCTGGTTGGGCGAGGATGAGTATTTGACCCTAAGCTGGCTGTGTCAGATTGCTCGCCAACGTCTTGTGCGTCTTCGTCCTGAAATCGTAATGTTGATCTCCCAGACATTTGAGTCATCATGCTTTGTGGCGGTGTTGGCGAAGACAAGGCTGCGACGCCTGAAGTCCAGGCTATCTGCGAACAGGTGAACAGCTTTAACTCTTTGTCGGAGCTCACTTAATTTTGCCGAGTTCGTCAGGTCCGTGGAGACATCGAGCAGAAACTGAAGGAAGGAGGACATCATGAGGGAGCCCTCCAGGAATTCAGGGCCATCAAGCACAAGACTCAGGTATTCCTACTCATTGGTGAGGGTAGAAAATCATTGCTTTCTTTGGTCAGGTGGTCGCTGGCACCAACTTCTTCGTCAAGTTGTCGCTGGGCGATGGAAAGGTCGTCCACGCGCGCATCTTTAGAGATCTTCAGCAACAAGTCTCGCTCCACAGCATCCAACATGGAAAGACTCAGGAAGATCCCATTGATTACTTTTAAGCATCTTCTTTTCAATTTCAACTACCCAAGTTATGTCTGTCCTGTTCGTCCTGGCATCCACTGCTGGCAATTCATTGTCCTGTTAGTTTTATGTACTTAACTCATTAGAATGTAATTGAGCCTCGAGATTGCGTGATTCTCACAAGGTTAGGTCGAGGGAAAAGTTACTGTATACTTTAATCGAGGCTAAAGTTACTGTATACTTTTATCGAGGCTAAAGTTACTGTATACTTTAATCGAGACTAAAGTCACTGTATACTTTAGTCGAGGCCACTGTCAGCTCTGCCACAGTTGCAAGCAGCGCTGCCAGCCACCATATTTGCCCTCCAATTTTGAGGGCATTTGGCATCAAATTTTGTATTTAGTGTTTTGCCTCATTGTCTGTTAGGCAAGTTTTTGTGTAACTTTTGGTATTTCCTGTAAATTCACCTTTCCTCATCATGCTGCCAATGCTGGTTGCAAAATTGACACCCGGTATTGTGTTGACTGTACTGGTTCATATGTGAAGTATATTGTGGCTCATGCATGTGCGTACGAGCATGAATTACACACACTTACACGTCGCCCAGCGCAGATGCTTTCCCCGATGAAAAGTATCTCGCAGCCATGAACACGAGAGAAGACTCGGTGAGGTACTGGAAGGAACCCCCATTGAGTGCGGATGTGTCCTGGAGATGTCCATGTTCCTTCATCCAGCGACCTGCAGTGGAGCTTCTGCCACACATGCTTCATCTTCAACTTCCACACGTCTTCCCCCTGTTCAGCGTAGACAGGGGCAGCGTTTTCTCCTGCCTGCTCCATGATCCTCTTGAGCTCAAAGTCCAGCTGGGCAAAGGGGAGGTCGAACGTGATGGAGTCGGTATTGGCGTCCTCCTCCGGGTTGTCCAGGGCAGGACACAACCACAGCCGCTGGCGTAGCTCCAGCAGAAGACTCCGTTATACTCTTGAAAGGTGATGAGGGACAACTTCTCCGAGAGGTAGAGCGTGCGTGGGGCTCGGAAGAAGATATGTGACTTGTAGTGATTTCTACGTTTCCTTCATGATGGGACGTGAGGAACGAGGCACAGTGATTTTTAACCTTTGAGTGGGAAACAATCTGCCCCATATTCAGCGATCATTTGAGTCATTACGCTCATCTGGCCCTAACAGTGGTGTAGAATACGCTAGAAAAAATTATAGTACATTTTTTTGAAAGACCCCGTAATTAGAATAGGCAAAATTGACACCAATGTATGTCAAACTGCGTCAAAGGGGGCAGAACTAGTTAAAGTTCCTTTTTTTACTCCCATGCGAGTGCAAAATAGTCAGCAAAAGCCAAACATTGTTTTATCCGGTGTCAGCTTAAGCGGACACCATTGTGCACATCAGAAATCCTCAATCTAAGTCCGCATTCCTAGAAGGAAACGACTCGGGAGGTGTAGCAAAAGTATGCGCGAATGCTGCTATATTCTCCAAGCATCACGAGTAGCTCTGCAAAGGTGAACAACTTATATGCTCTTTGCCTAGATAATCCGCTCATTGGCACTCCTGGAACTGCTTCTCTCTGAGTCTCTCCGCTCCAGCTCCTCGGTGGTGATGGTGTAGACATTGTCCATCTGCACCGAGGTCCTGGTGCCGTAGTTCTTGAAGAAGTTGGAGTCACCAGTGATAGGAGACTTGAAGTTGTTGGCCTTTCCGCAGGCCAATTCATAATAGATGAAGCGGCGAAGTCTGAAGAGGCCCAGCAACGCCAGGTAAAGAATGATCAGACCTAAAAAGGCCGGAATAAACCATGGATGTTACGAGAAGCTATTTTCATAAGAGCACACTTGACCTCACTTACATGCGAATGAGCCAGCACAAGTGCCAATTGCCAGGCCAGCGTTACTCCAGTCCAACACGTCATAGATATAACTATAGTGTGTCAATAGCGAATAAGTAAACTTTGTCATTGTTTTATGCACAGAGTGGACCAAAAGTAATTCTCCCCAACCAGATCAATTCTGCTTTGCTAAGTAGGTTTTACAAATGTACTGGAGTGTCGACATCGACATATACAATTCAGTGGTATTTTAGGTCCATATTGCATGATTTAGAGGAGACTTTGGACGATTTAAAGTGTGGCTACTGACAGTCAGAAACTTCATCGTTTCTTTCTTTTGGCCCCTGAGATCTGTACAGATACCTGGTCTGAGGATACGATTTCATGTGAAATCCCTGGCATGACTGGGCTCACTTCAGAAAGGTACAGTGCTCACCGCTGAATGACACACCATTGGCACTGGACAAAACTGCGCAACTAACCGGAGTGTGCGGTCTTCCATAACCCCCCCCCCCTTTGGCAGATATCCAAGACAATTTCAAAATTTTGTTGAGAATGACTCCAATTGGTGTACTGGGGCACATTCTGGTGAAGACTGACTGAACAACAGCACGTTTTAGAACATCTACTGCTCTCGATTCAGATTTTCACTCTGTCTGGGAACTGGTGTGTCGAGAAAGTTCAGAAAATTGTGGGAATTTTAAATGATTGACTGCCTGATGTTTCGCCATGTGCCATTTTGCCACGGCCCTTTTTGGACATTATGAGGTATCATAATGCCATCAACTATGTCATAATGCTGGATAGTGACTTGACCAAAGCATGGATTTACTTAGCATTGGTTAAATCAATGTTCAAGAAGTTGCCGACTGTCTTTCCAGTTGGCTCTCACCACTGTATGTGAAGTACTGCACACAAAGAAGTCAACGGCTGTCCTTAGCTCTCACGAGCGAATATAAGCACCCGAAGTCTCTCGAAGAAGTCAGCGGCTCACACGAAGTCTCACAAAGAAGTCGGCGACCACGAAGAAGTCGCCGGCCCCCCGCATAGGAGTGTTACTTTGGCTTGCCAAGGCACACATGTGAGCTGTGAGCTCTCCCCATGTGTGATTGAAGACATGTACATACGTGTGAGCTCTCTCCTCGTTGAATCGCCAGCTCCACTGCTACATGGTGGGATTGATCATGGCGAAAATGGCAGTGGCCAAAAGGGACCATGGCAAAGTGGTACATGGCGAAATGTCGTGACACCTTTGGCTCATAATTAGTGTGTCTCAGAAAAGTGTATTCATCTCAAAACGCGTCATATGTAGGTTTTGCCGTGTCACTGAAAACGTCCTAGCTGCAGCTGAGAGTGATTCTCACACTCCGAAGAAAATAGATCAGCTTGGGCTCACACCAGTCAGCCAAACACTTGGACCAGTCAACCAACAGCCAAGGTTGAGCTTTGCTCACAGAGATCTGGCACATGGATGAAGACAGGTGTGAGTCCCAAATAAATCTTTCCTAACTTAAGTCTAGAATGAAAACAACTTTGACTTTGACTCATCTGCGGGTGTCTGTCCAACATTGAAGAAGAAGTCAAAGTCTTAATGTGGCTATACAGCAGATGGCGTCTCTACAACCATCACATTGAAGGACTGAAGCTTTCCAATATTTGAGGTCCAACTAACTCGTTGGCCTTCATGACGGAGCAAATTACTTTGATTTTCAACAATAATTTACCGCAGCATTAGTGAAAACTGTACTCGTGCGTCAGTACGATGTGACCTTCGCAGCAGTGACTCTTACTTTTCTCTGTGGGCAGGACCACTGGACACGAGGAGTAAAGAAATGATAGGACGCATGTTGGGATGGAATATAAGGTATATTATGGGGAAACAGGTAGCAGATGAGAATACTCACCCGCATATAACAATCTGACCTTGTTGGTCCAACTTAACTGTTAGCCTCTCCATTTGGAAGAGAAGTAGGAGGAGTAGGTGTAGGAAGAGTAGGTGTAGGAGGAGTAGGTGTAGGAGGAGTAGGTGTAGGAGGAGTAGGTGTAGGAGGAGTAGGTGTAGGAGGAGTAGGTGTAGGAGGAGTAGGTGTAGGAGGAGTAG
>JAAUXU010021520.1_pt1 | contig 68854 bp, 66 predicted proteins | sample 7278151 | NCBI WGS metagenome assembly JAAUXU01 (sample SAMN14350113, study PRJNA611818) | marine sediment metagenome | isolation source: surface marine sediment (1.8m) | place: French Polynesia: Moorea | collected 2018-08
ACAAAAGGGGTGGAGAAGCTTGATCAACACATAAACGCATACGTTGCATGAGGGAGAGATTAGAGGTGGATCTAATGTAGAGATAGGTCACGCTCATAATCATACTACAATAGCCAACTGTCAACAATTTTTATTTCTTCAAAACTCAGAAAGTATAAATTAAACATCTGATAATTAACAGTTTATGTCATTGGAAAGGTGAAGTCATGGGAATTCTAAAAATACATGCTAAATTTTGCCCAAGCACTGACCTCTGACCTTTACGATCACCGTGACACAGGAATGGAAATTTAAATAAGTAGAACCCATACGGTTCGTTCTAGTGCTCCATATTCTGAGCTGAGCCGCCTGAGCTAGAATGATGTTTACGATAACGTTCTACTAACTAATTGGTTCATTCATGAAGAGGGTTCCACGGTATATGACTTTCAGAGTCCGCTTGTCACAAATTACACAGTCTGGATAATGGGCCTGGCCAATAATTGAATTTGCGGCCATCATATTTAATGAGTTACTGCATTCTACGTTCAAACCACGTTGCCAAGTACAAACAAAACTGATCGCCGATGACCGTTCGATTGCCTATGAAGTTCAATTAAAAATAAATAATAACCTCATAGTCAGTCGAGAACAAGTCCGACGTTTTTGAATAAAAATTGGTGCTTGCCCGCTGATGTACGTTTGAGACTTCTATAGGGAGGATCAAAAGTAAGCCATTCTAAGCTATAATCTATTATCTAATCTAGATATAAGCTATTCTTATGAATAGTCTCATGGCTTAGCCTTGTGTTGGACGTACGGGGTGCCGCCACTAAATCGATTACTCGTGCACGTTAGAAACTCGGGAATAAGACCTCGTGTTGTATTCTGGGGCATGATGTGGCGCAATGAGACTTTTTGGCGCTTACAGTACAGTGTACACGTTGGTGAAGCATCTACAGATCTGTAGCCTTCCGCTGACATAAATGATGTGAGCCAAAAGCTCTCGTGCGTGCGCACAAAGTTTAAAGCGCGCTGCATCCTGTCCATAACCGAGCTTATTTAAAAATGAACATTTTCAAAAAAGGACTTTAGAAATCGGACCCAAATCAAAACTAGTAATAGCCTTGTTGAAGGTCATTTTTTTTCCACATTGCATGCTGTCTGGCAACTTTTTTAGCGTTCAAACCTCTAGCAGGGAAGCAGTTAATGTTGATGACTTGAGGATGCAATAACTTTACATTTTGTTTTGAACGAAATATTTTGAATCTCCTCAGCTCTTTCAATTAAACTTGGTTATGCATTTGTACATTCTACGTAGGGTAAGCAAAAAGCCTCAACTTGTACAGGTTCACTGTATCTATGGGAAAGCAGAAAGATTCTTTTTGTCAACCATCTGCAATGTTTGTTCCCATCAGGCAAGTGTGCGCTCCATAACAAAACTTCACTTTTGGGGCAGGCCAGGTTTTTTAAGACCCTCCTATAAGAAAATGAATTTGGACCTCAAAAAAGGAAAATTTTCCAATTTGACTGAGGGTATCGTAGGCTTGTCAGCCAATGCCAAACGATGAGGATGCAGTAAAATGGTTTTCAAAAAAATCCCACCCTTTTTTGGACCCCCTCTGTGGCACTAAGTTTTTTCTACATAAGTGCGGTACATAGTAAGGTGCTCAGATTGTGACAGCCTTAAACACTTAATTTTTAGTTTCATTCAACTACAGTGCTTCAGTTTAGCATCTAGAAAGTAACTAAGCAGGTCCACATCAAACTTATAATGTTGACCTAACATCCTTATGTACTGTGTCTAAAAAACTTTAGAGGCAGAGGGGTGAGCCAAAAAGTCATTTTTTTTCATTCCATTTGATGATGAGGTCTTCAAGTGAATTCTTGCAACAATCTAGGACGCCACAAGAGATTAAAAGAATTAACCTGGCCTAAGATGTAATCACATATATATTTTTTAGATCCGCGAGATCTAAAAGTCAGGTTCGACTTCATGGCAGCAATCATCAGTTCATAGCTGTTTCTGCGACGTTTTCAATTCGTCCAACTTTTGCCAGAACTCGTCCTTTTTTGGGTTGGATTTTCGTACACGAGGGTCTTAAGAAAGTGAATTACACCGTCATCTTCATTATATGCCATTAGATAACTAATGTCGGATGAACGAAGTGAAAGTCTCTCACTGACCAAGTCTAATAGACTCCATGCACTGATGAGTATGTTTTTCTCGTTTCAGATGGCATGGTCCGGAAGCGAAGTCAAATGCACCTCTCTCAGAGCTATTCACTGGCTGATGTGAAGAGTGGCTTCGGTGTCCTGAAGAAGGCAAGCTCTTGTTCGACCATCTTCATCGATGACTCGACGGTGTCTCAGCCAAACCTCAAGAACACCATCAAGTGCGTTGCTCTGGCTATCTACTATCACATCAAGAACAGGACTTCTGAGGCAGTTCTGGAAATTTTCGACGAGGCTGCGCATCCACTTACAGTGAGTTCTCTGAGGTTGCCGTACCTGTGGTACTCGAGTCAATAAGTGATACCTTCATTGCAGCGTGACCCCGTTCCTCCAGACTACATGAAATACAACCCTGAGCACCGCACCATATACCGCTTCATCCGAACCCTCTTCAATGCGGCGCAGCTCACAGCTGAATGTGCCATCATCACGCTCGTGTACTTGGAAAGGTGGGAAATTTGATAGCTCTGTAACTTCTCAGATTGCATTGAAGTTTGACGTGAAATCAAGACACTTTTCACGCAAGTGCTTCTGGCAACTTAATTTCAGGCTGGGTGGGATCAACACTTGAGATTCATGCCAGTGAGACACATCTATCCGTTTGCATTTACAGGCTGCTCAAGTATGCCGAGGTTGACATTGCTCCTGGCAGCTGGAAGAGAATCACATTGGGCGCTATCCTCTTGGCAAGTAAAGTGTGGGATGACCAAGCAGTGTGGAATGTGGACTACTGCCAGATCCTTAAAGACTTGACTGTCGAGGACATGTGAGTTAACTTTATTTCATCAGGTCCCCTTCAACCGCATGCTCCGTCTTTAAAAATGATCACCTCTGTACGTTTGTGCCATCTTTCAGGAATGAGCTGGAGCGCCAGTTTCTCGAGATGCTGCAATTCAGCATCAATGTTCCTTCGAGTGTGTACGCCAAGTACTATTTCGACCTACGCACCTTGGCTGAGGCTAACGAGCTGAGCTTCCCGCCTGAACCACTATCCAAAGAGCGCGCGCAGAAGCTGGAGGCCATGTCCCAGCAGTACGAAGACAAGCTCCAGCAAGAGATCATCCAAGGCGGCATCCGCAGGTGGAACTCTCTCGACAAGGTGACGGTGAACAGGCGAAGTGTTGCTATTCTGTCGTGAGGTTCATCAGCTCAAGCGTGCAAGCAGCGAGCCAAGAAGTCACATACAAAGCGGTGCTGCAGTGATGGTGAAATTGTGAATGCTCTTCATGGACACGACGAACTCGTTGTTCGAACTCGAGCAGGAAGAGAGAAGGACCCTAATCCAACGAGTCGAAAGGGAGAGCCGTGAAATGCTTCCAGAGTGTGGCCAGTGGTACCGGTTCCTACATGCACCTACTTCGAACTGTTTTAACCACACGCTTCTTCGTCCTTCCACACTGTGTAATGCTGGACAATCTTATGACGAAACTTTCTGCTCTATTGGCATAGACATGACTGATGATTGTTCAGCAGCATTTCAAACGGACTGATCTTGCCCGTCCTATACATGGCGAGACAGAATAGTAGTGCTTCACTTTTTTACTTAACGTAAAAGTAAAACCAGGAGCTGTAATGTAAATGCCGAAACTTCTGAATAAAATTCAACAAACGATCGAGATCCTCCTTGTAGCTTGGGCTGCGCCAGCAGGACACGGGAGTGCTCTCTCAATCCCGTGCGCAGTCTGTGACTACAGCAGCGTAGAGGACGCGTGTGGAACCTCTAGTCCTCGTCTTTTTCCCAATTGATAAAGAAGGTGAGGCCGTTTTAGCAGGAGTCCCCGTTGGTGGTTGTGCCTGGACATGGCAAACTAAAACGGGGGATATGGGTGGACAGGGCGCATTTTAGACACCAATGGGTCCAAGGTGGAAGGAGTTGCAGAAGTCTAAGCTGTGACATTGCTCTATGCTACGTGGCATCACTCAATGTAGTCGCCATGGGCAGTCACAACTTCATGGAGGCTGTACCGTGCCGCCAGCTATGCAGTCATGGAGGCCGTGCCGCAGGTGTCGATGACCGTCTGCATGCAATACCTTCCCCCACGGCTGTTTGATTTTGCCAATAAACAGAGTTTGACAAGTTATGCGCTTTTAACGGTCAAATGAATTTATGCAAAACAAGCATTTTGTGCACTGAAATGCCGAAAGAAGGTGTCATTCAACTGATGTTTTCAGTTACGCCATTTTGTCGGTTTTTATTCGACTTTGAATGTAGTCGAATCGTCGCATTGAAGTAATTGTAGCTTGTGATTTCAGCTTGCCATTTGTGTTTGCTTGTATTTCGGCTTGTTGTCAGCCAACTTGCGTGAAATTGTTAGGGCACCTATCTGTGATCATCAAAAAGGAGGTAAGGAATTGCAACTTGGTCCAAAACTTCAAATGATAAGTAAGTCACCTGGTGTCGAAGCCGTTCGCGTAAACTATTTTACCCTGTAATGCACTGTCTACATGTCCTAGACGTACGCCAATAGGTACCGTCACTAGTGCCGTAGTCTAATCAAATATGACTCGAGTCAAAGTCGACTCGATTAATATTTTGCTCTGATTCGACTCGATTCGGATTTAACTTTTTCTGACTCCAGCACCAGCAGCTAAAAAGAGACGAGCCGACGGGCATCTAGGTTGCGTGAGCTGATTTTCTTTGTTCCGAACCAGATGATCATCCAACAAAGAGCTCTTTACCGCCTTTACAGCATGCCCGGCCGTTTCCCCTCTCCAAAAGGTTCTCTATGGGTCAACCTTGCTAAATCAGTATAGATAGTGCTTGCCTTGAGGGAAATCTTGTTTCCAAGCTTGCCACAAAATTTGCAATTACCACTTGCAAAATAGGGCAGCGCCTGATCTTCAAAGAAAATGAATGGAGAGGTGAGTGCCAAGAGTGCTTCCTCAGGTGTCACTGTAAATTCATCTTTGCAGATTCCAAAGGAGGACTCATATTTCTTCCCAGTAGAGTGGCCTGTAGAGTGACCGTCGATTTTTTTTCTATAGCAGCACAATACTGTGTCGACCGCCGATTCATCATCCTAGCTCTAGAAAGTGAAGCACCAGTGACTGTTCATGTGGAGGCGAAGCTCTCTGATGTCTTTTCAACTAATTTGCCCCAGATATTACTTTTCTTATTTTCTGTTTATTCTTTGCTGTAGACGGTGTGAACTTGCGTCTAACTTGAACTTACTTGCGACTCAGAGTCGAACAGTGGAGTCGAAGAGCCGACTCAGAGTCGACTCCGATTCCCAGAAAGCATTTCAGAGAGCTGAAGTCATAGATGGCTTAAGGGCTTATGTACTGGCCCAGGGCGATACGGTCCTTATAGGAAACTTTTCTCTCCTTTTTGCTGTATGGTCCTATGTGAGGTGAAGGCCTCAAGCGCAAGAAAGCAGACAAAATCCACATTACAATGTCTAGATTTCATAACTGCAATTGCTAAAAACTGACCAGATCCTACTTCCCCTTCCTTGTGAATGACCAATTCTCAAACATCTCTTTCTGTTGAAGAGCCGGCTCTTCAGAAGTGTCCCCAAATGGCAAACCTTGGGAGTCGGAGCCGACTCGCGACTCGGAGTCTCCCTATCACTAGTTCGCTGTTGACTAACCTTCATTAGAGGAAACTTGGGTAGTACCACATTCCTCAGTACCTCAGGCGCTCCGAAGATCCTACGCGGCCTTCATCTTCCTTCAGGCTTTGTTTCCTAGTGCGTTTTGGAAACAAAGTCTTCGTGTCGGGAGAGCCACTCAAAGTGCATTGGGAGAGCAACTTGCCGGGGAGAGATGGTCACCCTCCATTATCACTTTCCCGCGTTGGATTGGCGCTCCACTGGGATCTTACCCGAGTTCCAAGGACTTCGCGAGCAAAATCTCTTCACTGATCTCAATTTCGTGTGCTACTCGGTCAACGCGAACGGAAACAGGGAACTCCGGAGAATCCAGGCGCACCAAGTCATGCTGGCCAGACATTCCAAGCTAATGGATGAACTTTTTAAGTCTCGCTGCTGCTCGGGCGAGAAGCGTGAAGTCGTCTCCATCTCCCTACCCGGAGTTGACGTCAAGGACCTTGTGAACATGCTGGAGCTCTTATACTCAGGAGAGGTCACTGTCGAATCCTCAGAGTCCCTGGAGTCCGTCTTAGCGACTTCTGAAGCTCTAGGAATGACCCTGCCAGGGATCCAGGATCTCTACTCTGAGCCCACGTCACTTTCGGTGACTCCTTCAAGGCGCAAGCAAAAGAATAATTTTTTTACATGTCCTTTGTGTTCAAAGAGCTTCATCGACGTCGGGGACCTCAAGAGCCACGTTGCCAGTGGCACGTGCAATGAAGACGAGGAAGGGGACATGATGGACAATGGCTGCGCAGAAGATATGGAGAGCAGCAACAAAACGAATGACTATTTGGAAGTGAATATAGAACCTTCTGAGAATGCAACTGAGGATTGCGAAGTGATTTTAGAGCCTCCTAACCTTTTAACAGAGGACTGCGAAGCAATTGTGAAGCCTTCGAATGGCGAAACTGAGGGTTACGAAGTAAATGTGGACACTTCAGAAGTTGTAACCGAGAATTCCGACGGTGAAGAAAATCAAGGTGATTACCAAATCGAAGGAGCTGCTGAGACTGATGTGGCACCCAGTGACGACGTCGTCGGAGCAGGGGAACCTTCTAAGAGTGTCAACAAGAGTTCCGACATTTCGCCATCGGGGAACATAAGGAAGAATAGGCATTCGCCGTATGGTTCTCCTTGTCCGGACTGTGGAAAGAGGTTTGCTCGTTTAAAATTCCGCGAGCATATGTCGAGCTGTCACCTGAACAGCGCCCTACGCGCCTTTGTCCGCATGGACGACAAATCATGCTCTATATGCGGCCACTACCGGGCGCCGACAGCGGCCAGAGTGGCACGACACGTCGGGTTGGTCCACAACATGGCCATCCAGTTGGCCAGTCCGATCCAGAAGGCATGGCTCATGGAAGCATTGGGAGCTAAGAGCATGAAGTAGGAATCACTCATGCACTTCACCTGCGTACTTTTGGTTTTGGGTGTCACTTAAAAAAGATAGTCAGAGTAACCACCCTAAGAGGTCGGGACGACCTGGACTTCTCCACCAGGAGCCAAGCCAACCTGCTAGCGAAGCCTCAGGTAAGGCTGTGCGATATATTGTATCGATATCGAATATCGCAGTACCCAAAAATATATCGCGGTATTGTGTACGATACTTTTTGCCGGCCCATGAGCTGCATGGGCCGTGGGCGGGCTGTGGGTCTGGACATCCGAGCATTAAGTGCCAGGACATCCTTGGAGGGAGAAAATGTGTCTGCCATGGTGTACCCGCACAAAAACCTGGGAATGGTGGAATGAAAGTATGAAATATAACTCAGCTTATATCGAATACGGAATACCGCGATATTTGGTTTCGATATATCGAATATCGCGATCACGATTAATTTGGGATATTGCACAGCCGTACCTCAGGTAGATAATCAGTGATGACACTGCCTCATTTACCTACTAGCAAACTTCCCTGGAACTGTTGAGTGTTTGTATGCATGTATGCAATTTGATGTCATAAAAGGACAAACTGCAAAACTAAATGGTACTATGTCGAGTGGCTACTGCACTTTGGGTATGATGCTTTCTAAGTCATTTTCTGCGCGTTGCACCTGCGTTAAGGACCCCCTTGACTTGCATGAAGAAAAGAGTCAACTTTGACAGATGCCGCGTGTAAATGAGAACTGATTAGGTGGACACGAAGTCCCCAGGCTTCACCCATTAATATTAGGGCACTTGGAAATCTCTCCTAAGATGACGTACGCTGGTATGCGCAACATTAAGCACAGATTTTTATTGCCTGGTATTATTGTAGCGATCATGGCAATCCTTAGGTCAGTCGTGCTCTGGGCAGCATTAGTTGAGATCGCTAAAACAGTAAGTGCTAATCAATGATGCATGTTCGTTAGACATTTGCCCCCATTCCTCCATTCCAAATGTTCATGGATAGCTACAAAAAAATGGAGCTGTTACAGCTTAAACATAAACACGAGCTCTAACTAGTCAAGGGGCTTTGTTTCAACTTCTTGGTCTTCCTCTTTTCGTCATCTTCCTCCTTCTCCTTGTCGTCATCAACGGGCAGGAAATCGATTTCAGGCTCGAGAGGTCCTCTCCTGGACCTCATCTGTTCGAATTCGTCGGCGAACACTCTCTCTAGAGCCTGGTACATCCTCCGCACGAGTCCGAACGTTCTGGGCGACACGGAGAGGTTGTCGAACGCGATGGCCACAGACTCCGCGTCCCGGAACTCCTCAAGGGGCGGGACTTTGGAGTACCTTTGCGAGAAGTGCGTCAGCAAAGTGAACGCGGCACCCATTTCTGCGCCCCCCTCCACGGCCTCGGTAAAAGTCGAGTGCCTCTTGGTCTTCGCATCCGTCAGCAGGTCGTGTGCCATTGTCGCCTCGTGGATAAGCAGGTCAGCGCCTCTGCCCAACCGGACCAGGTCAGGATTCGGCCTAATGGGTCAGGTTCGCAAGGCCTTCTTTTACCTCCATATGGCAATAAAAACAGTTTTGAACGTTACATAAAAGGAAGTTGCCACAAACAATTCATTCGAAACTTTAAAAGTGCGTATGCATTGATATCATGACTCAATTGAATGAAAAAAGTCAGATGACCCAAAGTCAGCACCTGACTGAACGCATTGCCTCTCAAGTTTTAAACTTAAGTCTACTAAAGTCCTAATCATTTTATGGCACATTTGGTCTTATTCTTGGAGCAAGTTATACAAAAGTGTTAGCCCTTAGTGCCTTGAGGTTCGGCCTTGCGAGTCACTCCCTTGTGTCACCGGTGTAGACGAGCTTAAAGTTGGACGAGGAAACGAAGGAGACGCAGAAAGACCGCGGGCAGTGATAGGCACGGCTGGTGGCGGCCGCAGAGAGACCACAGTAGCTGAGGAACTCCTTGCTACTGCTGTCACTAAGAAGTTCCTCGTTAGGGACGAGCCTCACGTTGTCCAGGATGGGCTCAAAGACTCGGTCGTAGTATGACAAGAAGTGCTCATACATCTGCTGTGGCGCCAGAAGGTACAGTGGCTGCTGCTGCGAATCTGCCAATACCTTGGAGCGGTTCTGGATGATGCTGATGAGTCCAAGGTGGTGATCGGCGTGGAGGTGAGACACATATACGGCCTTTAGGTGGGTCAGCACTTGAGTAGCTCGTGTCCGGCCGAAATGGCGGTACAGTTGGAGTAAAGTTCCTAATCGAGAAAGGTCGTAGTTCTTATGGCAGGTACTTACTGTTGTTTTGACGGCACTTTACCTTCTCCGCAGTCCATAAGAATAAAATGCTCCTTGACGATCTCGACCAAGATACCGCTGACGTTGCGATATTTGCTTGGAACACTCGCGCCCGTGCCTAGGAACGTGACCTGGGGAAACTTGGGCTTCGAAGGCTCCTCTACCATTTCTTTCGCGGCACCCACAATTATTTCAGTCACACCCTCTATGGATTTCACCTCCGACGTGACGCTCTCTTGACTGAAGTCGAGGACAAGAGAGGAGTCTAAACCCTTCTTAGGCCTAATATGGAACTTGAGCGCGCTCACGGTCTCCAAAACGTTGTTGTTATCACAGAAACTGTTTTTCAGCACGTGTTGCTCACACAGACTTGGAAAGAGAGAGGGAGCCATCATCTGCAGTTTCGATGTGTAGCTCAGGACGTCGAGGCTGCTGATGCCGCCCCCCGTGTCATTGACAAGCACGTGCTTCGTCTGGGAAAACTGATTCATCCATTTGGTGTATGCCTCCGAGGTCAGTATTCTGTCCGGAGTGAAGTGAAAGACATGAGGCAGATGAGGTTGACTCCAGAGGTCCTCGCATAACGTTTTGCTGGTCGTCAAAGCCTCGAGATACCGCTGGTCCGGGCATTCGATGACCAGACATTTTTGTAGTGGGGCAGCGGGGCCCATGACTTCTTCAGGTCGGACAACGCGCCCGTCCACCAGCTTTATCTCTCTGCCGGCCTTCAGCTGGCCCATCAAAGGTCCGGATGGGACCCCCAGCTGCTTACATCGGTCCACCAGCAGTTTTCCAGGTTTCCCTCTGATGGTAATCACATAGGCGAGGACGGCGTCTCCACGAGCTGGAGACGATTCCTTTGGGCCTGAAAGGTGGCACAGGATTTGTCAGTGACCTTGTACAGATACGAGCACAGCCTGGACATGGTCAACCTGGATAGCTGGTGCATCGGTACTAAGCCCCTATTGAAGGAGCTTATGGCAAAAACAATTTTAGTGCAGTCAACTATCCACGTTCCAGTTATCTGGAGGTGAGTCTAGTATGTATATTAACAACATGGTTGGAAATACTGCAAATTTGATTTGACTGCAGTCGTGAAAGGCACCTGCTGTGCCGCACTTTTCCTCGGTGGGCATGAGTTCCACAGGTTCGACGGAGACGGTTCCGTCGTCGTATGTACCGTCGCCACTCTTGACTTCGAACTCGTATAGGAGGATGAAGTCTCTGACAGACTCGAATAGCGCCATGCAGCCATTGGGCCCGTGGACGGTAAGGTCGGGCGAGCCGCTGGCGCGCGCCGTCAGGCAGAGTCCTGGGAAGCCTCCGAGGTTTCTCCAGGTGCGGCTGGTGAAGAAAATGCTCGAGAGCAGAGCTAGCGCCCTGGGCGGACACTGCTCAGTGGTGAGTCTCTGCGTGCCCTCACCACAGTTAAAGATCAACCGCTGGTGGTCAGTGTAGAGCATCAACGCGCGCCCGTTGACACCGGCGCCGCACTCATTGCTGCCGATCACCTAGGAGGTAGACAATTTGTAGGTGGCGTTAAAGCAACAATTTGAGGAACGTCCACTTGATCACACCTGAAAAGTCACGGTGCTGGAGATGACGGGCGTGCCGCTGCTGGTGCCGCTGCCGGCAGCAATCCTGGCGCGCTTTTCCAGGCGCTTCTGGCGAAGCGGACGCAGATGCGGCTCTGCCTTGGGCATGGTGGGGACTTCTCAAGTATGCCCCTTCTTTCCCGCGATCAGGTTGCGCGTGTCTGACGACATCGCCACGTTGGTTTAACTCCAAACACCAATCAAGTCACTTGCAAGTATTGTTTGGTATCTCCCGGATCCGGAACCTCTTGCATTGTACTCGAATCCACCAAATTCTGGTCTGGTCACAGTGGTCACAAGTCTTGATTTCAAGCATGGAGTAAAGAGACGTTTCTTCTCTTTACTCCATGATTACAAGTGACCAAGCCAGCCCAGAGTTTCTCTGTGCGAGTCAAGGTCGCTGGTAGCTCCAGCTCCAGCTTCCATGGGTGTCTTTGGTGCCGGCCAGTGAGGTGTTGCCGGAGCAGCCCCATTCCTTGTTTACATCCTTTTTTCTGCGAACTCTCGCAACCTCTGTCAGGATTACGTAAGTTAAGTTAGCTTAGGGTCAGTTAGGTTACATTAGGGCAAGTGAGCTGTTGTACTGTCCGCATGACAGCTCATTGGATTAAGGTTCAGGCTATGATTGTGATTTAGGCTACATTACATTTTGCTTCCGTTTTATCTCCAAACAGGACCGAGGTAGGTTATCAGAGTTTGAAGGAAAAGTTTGTAAAGTTTGTATGCAAACCGGGGCTAGACAGCAGGGGTGGCTAGACCGGGCGCTTATTCAATTCATGCTATACCGCTAAGTCGCTATAATCGGCCTCCCTTAGAGAACTCCTTTGGAGATAGCCCACAGCAATGATAGACTTTGCGATTAGCGCATCCAGTGAACTTCTGTACATATTTGTTGTTGCAGTATGTCCAGAAAGTTCTGCCATTTTTTGAACCCTGAACATCTCGCTCGCTCATAAGATGTCGTCGAGAGCTGCAATGACACCGTTAGAGATATAATGTTTGGCCCTCTCAAGTAACGGGTGCATTTCTTAGCCTGCTCATTCGATATTAACCACAGGCTTATTTAGTGACTAACATTGATTGGGGATGGGCAAAAATAAAATGTGCTGTGCATGTGTGTGTGAGTCTATCTGTCCGTCTGTCTGCGTCTATCCCCTGTGGACAGCGGTTGGAGCGCCAACCTCAAGACAGTCACAGACGCACATACTCACCTCGCGCCGTACACGTGTAGATAGATTCTACAAGCAAAATTGAAATGCCCCTAAAATGGATCTTGTCTTATCAAAGGTCTACACCAAGTTGTGACATCAATATAGCAAATATATCCAAGCTTAAATCACCTGTGACGAGCGATTCCTTTGCCAGATTAAAGTGTCGTGCAATAATGGTCAAGTTCAGTGTCCAAACTTAAAAAACATCACGAATATCGCAAAAGTGCCCCTTTTGCAGACCAACCAAGTCTCTGAAAAATAAGCACTCCAATTGTACCTTTGGGTGCCCTCTACGACGTCTGATAAGCGAAATATTCATGGTTTAAAGAGGAACCTGACTTTGGGGACATACTGAAAGACGCATGACTTCATTACACAGCACAAGATTCACTGAGATTGTTGTTTGTGCCAAAAGTCAAGTGAAGGCAAAAGTCAAGTGAAGGCAAAAGTCAAGTGAAGTCAAATGAAGTAAAGGCTAGATACCTTTCTGGCGGCATTTTGTTATTCGTCGTCTCTATGATCTTAACAAAGTATTTATTATTTTGTACCTACGTATATAAATCGACAAGGGCCAACATAAATAGCTTCCAGGTCTCTATAGCATGCTCGTGTCCAAGAGTTAGGGATCTTGACGTCGTCCTTCCTTGTTAGACTCTGCAGTGGCTGTACTTGCTGGTGGCATTTGCTTTTGTCTTGCCAGTTGATTCTCCATGGACTGCACCGTGGAGAGGAACTGAAGGTTAGAAGCCATCAGACGACTGCAGAAACCCTGGATCTCCTCTTCAGAAACGGTCATCACGAAAATATCTGGAGAGGGAATCAAGAACTTGATTAGCGGCTGCAGCGAAAAACCTAAGAACTCACTTACTCTCTCCTCTCTCCGCCAAAATCTGACAATATATCTTGACAATGTCCGCAGCGTCCTCCTCGTTTCCTCTTGGCCCGGCCAATCCAGCAGGTGGAGCTTTGGTGCCAGCTGTCACCGGGTGCGACCAGGTCGTCACGTGCTTGCGGCGGTAGTAAGCAACTGCCAGGTGGTATTTGGTCTCACACACTAGCCCAAACACGTGATACTCGCTCTCTCGACGACTCCTGTGACGTACAAATGTCAGAAAAAAAACCCTCTGGAGCAAAAGCGCTCATACCTGGCCTCGAACGCGACTGTTTCTGCGGCGGAGATTTCGCTGGAGTTAATTGACCTCAGATCTTCGTCTCCGTCATCTTCTTCCTCTACGTCGTCGTCTGTGGTAACTCTGATGTCTGGATTAGTCGCCGATGACGGCCTCGGTGGCTGCGGCGAGTTGTCGGAAGCCGCACGGGCCAGATCTTCGTCGTCCTCGGACTTGGGAGAGCAACATGGTCCAGGCTGAGTACAACTGGACTTGGTTGTTGCTCCAGCTTCAGGACTGGCCTCTGGAGAAAAAGAAATCATCAGAGATTTTCGACAAATACAACTTGAGCAAACCTCAAATGCAGCCAGGAAAGACACTTGTGATTTTTACCTAATATCACTTAGACACCCCAACAAAGTCAGTCGTCTGGGTGACTAGTAGCCAACTTACTTGCTTTTTTATCTCTTTCTTCATCAATTTGTTGTGCCAGGGCCTCTCCAGCCTTGACCAAATGTGACCAGATGTCTCGGACCTCCTTGGACCTGTCCTGCAACACCAGCAGGGTGGAACATGAAGCAAAATGGCGTGTCAGCTATGTTATCTAACATACTTGCAAAGGTTCTCCTCCACAGGAAGAAGTCAAGACGTTCTGGGAAAGAAATCCCAGAAGCTTGGCGAAAGACTCGAGCAGCAACAATAGTTGGAAATGTTGCTTGTACAGGCAACGGCAAAGGTCAACCTAAAATTAGGCCAAGTGTAAAAAAACCGATCGGGTATACGCGTTCCAACTGGAGTTGTACCTGTTCAGTGTCGATGTTGTAATGCTCGAGGTCTTCACCGAGACTCACAAGCTTCTCGTGGGCCTTGACTGCTTCAAGACACTGGGAAAGATGAAAATGCAGCCCAAATCTCAGTAATGTCGCAATTCAAAAGTCACCTCTATCGTGTATTCTTTCTTGTCCGTGTAGTTTTCGAAGTTTTCCTGTATCTCAAGGATAATAAACTTGATCCTCTCAACGAGGGACGCGCCACCGATGTTGTCGAACTCGCACCAGATGTTTGGGAAAAAGGTGACGTCTGCCAAGATCTCCGACAGCTGCTGCAAGTTGGCGGTTGCAGCCTTGATGAGGTCCTGACTAAACGGAGCTCTCTCCTTCGTCAGGGTCAGCAAGGCATCTTGGGAGATCACGCAAGTCTTACACCGCAGCTCCTACAATAAATGAACATATCCTGTACTGCTCATGTGTGAGACTTCACAGCTTAATAAGCACTTTATAAGGTAGAAGTCTTGCAATCCAAGACGATATACATTCAGATATTTTGTGGTATCTATCAAGAAGAGGTAATAGCCCAAGATCAACAGTGTACACCGTACAGTAGCGCTTATGATAATGATACAATGTGGAAACTAACTACAATGATAAAAAAATACCAATGCCTGCTCTGAAGCAAGAGTATTAGGCGACAGGACCTGTACAAGTTGTAAGACAGCACTGAAACTAAGGATACCACTAAAGAATAGTTCACTTACCGCGAAGAGTCTTCCAAATGCAATGAAGGATTCCATGAGGGATTCGTTGCTCGCTGTCTGCATCACAAGGCCCACGTGAGTCTTCCAAGACTCTTCGATCTCGTCCTAAGAGGAATTTCATTCAAGAATGAAAGAAATGACACAAGCCAGCACAAACTATTCTTGCCATGTCCATTATTCTGTTGGGTCCAGCTCCTCCAACTCCGGCGCCACCCCAGTTGAATGGGATCGACGGTGAAGTGTTGCAAGGGGTCAGATCGTGGTCGGTCATCTCACCCTCATCATCGTCGTCGTCCGTGTCGCTGCCACTAAAGTAATAGAGATCTTCTGTAGTGGGTTAGTGACTGCGTAGGCTATTTCTCTGCGCTCACGTCTCGGTGCCCGAGTTGTTCGGGGAGAACCTGCTGTCCCTCTTGGCGATGGCGTCAAGTGGAAGAGAAGTGGGTGGAAATAGCGCGGAAGAGGACGAAGAAGATCCACTTATTGGATCGTCGGTACTGCGTGCAGACATCTAAGCGAGAGAAACAAGAAAGAAAGAAAGAAAGAACGTATTTGGGATTGCCTACAATGATCTCTACAAACCGATCCAAACTCGTCGTCCGACGATTCCTCGATGCCGGCTGCTCTGGCCGCGGCAGCAGCCGCACGTGCCGCTGCTGTGGCAGAGGCACCACGCTTGCTGCTCCCAGAGGCCGTCGTTGCTGCTGGAGGCTGCTTCAGCCTGTGAGATGGGGATTGGTGAGGCGACTGACGCTGCTGATGTTCGCCCGCGGCCGCAGTCGCGGTGGCGGACGTGGCCTCCTCGTCATCGTCGTCGAATCGCGGCCGATGCTGAGGAGAGGAATCGAGATGTCTTTCACTGTGGCCGCCGCCGCCGCCGCTTCCACCGCCTCCCCTACTGCTGCTGCTGCGGCTACTGCTCTGCTGCCGTTCGTGTTGCGGCTGCTGTTGACTCAATGGGAATCGGAAGTCGCCGCCGTCCAGGTGCGAGAGGCTGGGGCGGCGCACGCCCCAGTTGAAGTTGTCCACGCTCTCTCCCTGTAATTTAGTGACGAGTTCGTACCCAAAGAAAAGTCAAAGTTAACTAAATATCCAAAAACTTGGGAAAGCTCACCTCGAGGCTCTCAAGCTCGTACTCAAGGAAGTCAAACTCCCTCATGTACATCCCAAACCTCTGCTCAGTGTCTGTAGTGTCAGGCTGTTTGCTCTCGTTGGAGAGGTCGTGATTTGCGGTAGAAACTTCTTCTGTGGACGAGGCCATCGAGGACTGTCGTTCCAACAGCTCAGACGTCTGGCTGAAAATGACCTGGAGCACGAAAAAAAGGCTTTTAGCACGAGGCGTAGAAAACCACCTTTTTTATTAGGCTGCTTCGAAAAAGTCCTTTTTTTTTTTTTTTTTTGAAAATGATGTTTTTTGGCCTTTCGTCAAAACATTAAGACTTATCTAAAATCATTTTTTTAAGAAGCTGCTTTAAAGCTAAACTCATATGCACCTTTGCTCTAGGACCACGTAGGTGATTACAAGTCAGAGAAACTTTTATGTTGTAAACTCTACTGCAGTCTGCAGTACATAACTTTGATGTTGTGGAAAAATGAGTTGTCCTATAGTAAAGGTGCATATCAGTTTGGTTTCGGAGGAGCTGTTAAGCTTTCCATTGAGGGGTGAACCACTCCTGTAGCTCAATACAGTCAAAATTGATGGCTGAACAGAGAAGTGTGCACTACACTTACTACATACAGTGTTATAAAACTTTGAGTTAAAAGTGCAGATACCGAAGCATTTTTTCTTCAAAATATGAGTTTTGTACTAGTTAAAACAGTATCTAACGCCTGTTTCCAATCCCAAAAAACCACAAAAGTGACAATTTCGAACTAGCCAAATAAATATATTAATTGTACATCTCTTAAAGAGGCAAACAGAGATCCCGAGACAAATGGACAACAGTGAACATATTGAGGAAGTGCTTTAAACCAAGACGAAAACCCCTAAAAGCTGTATCTACCTTCATGCTCAGGTTGTCTCCCTGTGAAGAAAAACAAGCAACAAACTGTGTTGAAGTAAGAAATGATGTAATTTAAGGTAAAATGCTCGTGCGTATTGCCATGGCACAGTCTTTATCAATTCTTACCGAAGGGCTTTTAGGCAGTCCAACTCTCTGGCCACAGGAGTTCAGGAGATTCACCAGCCGTTCACGCACAGCTGACTATAACAAAGAGTTGTATTAAAATACCGATAACTATCAGTAACATCCGTAAAAGTTCCGCGCATACCTGACTGAGCCATGGTCTCTTCCAACCAGATGCGGTAGAAGTTGCCGCTGAATCAGCCGCAGACAAGGAACGCCGCGGCGAAAGGCAGACTGGGGCGGCTGGAGATCCTCCTCCAACCTGCAGTCCAGATGTTAAATCGGCCGAGGCCTGCCTCAAGGCAACCGCCAGACTAGCCCGGGTGAAGGGAGACACTGTGGAAGTCGTGCCTCCGCCACTAAGGCCGCCGGCAATGGAAATGGACCCGCCCCCGATGCTGGATTCACCGCCGGCACGGCTGGAATCGTCCGGGAGGCTGGAGAGACCAGCCAAGGTCGAGGCTGTCATGGTCGAGGCAGCGGAGGCGGTGGCGCCGACCGGCGGCCGAGACCAGGGTGCCGCGCGGCCGCTAGCGCTGCTGACGGTACTGGCGGCCGAAGCCACTGCCGCGGCAGCCGCGGCAACCGCTTGCTGACGGCGCCCTATGACAGGCGTCTGGGACAAGTCGAACGTGAACTCCATCGTGCGGCCTGTGAGCATACAATTTGTGACATATAATTTCATGCTAGCAGGGTGAGTTTTCTCTGCTTAGAGTCAAAACAATGGCGTGGAGGTTTATGCAATAGAAACGGGGAAATGGAATTTAATGTTTGTGCGGGCGTTTTTAAAACATGCAGATATTATGTAGGAAGTTGACTAGGTAATTTAACTTTCGCCACTGCATAGCGCAAATATATGACGGGGGTTGAATTTAGCGTGCACCAAGCTGAAGGTGGTGTTCACCAAGATGGCTGCTTGTGCACCAAAGTAAGTGCTACTAAGCTAATTCAACCTAACCTAATCTGGTGTACAGTTAGTCATTTTGATGCACAAGCAGCTATGAGGACGAGCAGCCTTTTTGATGCACACCAATTTGGCGCACACCTTATTCAGATTTGGAGCACAAACATATGTGCCTGGAATTGTCTATGCTGTTCAGCACTTCCCTACCTGGTAACTCCTTTTTGAAGTACAAGTCCCCCTCTGAGAAGTTCCCCGCGGCTGCGGCTGTCTCCCAATGGAACGCGACTGAGGAGGAAGAGTTGCTGTTTGCAGCCGCTCCACCGAATGCGCCGCCACTCATACTGACGCCGCCAACCCCGCCGCAGCTACTGCCTCCAGGCGGCGGCGCAACCAACGTGGAGCTCCGAGTCACCGCCAGCTTCAAGATCTTTAAAGCCTCTCGCCAATGTGGAGTCTGATGAGACAAAATAACGACTATGTAGATGAATGTACTACAGGCGTTGCCTGTGGTAGCTTGGCTCAAATGAAAGAGCGAATTAGTGCTGCACAGGATTGGCAAAGTCACACTAGCCAAGGCGCACTATTGTACGCTGTTGTATATTATACACTGTTGTTGGAAAGGCTGCAGTAGTATGAGGGCCAATCATAGCTATTGATATCGTCTTCACTGTCGGTGTTCGTGACAATTGTGAAATGACGATCTAACTCGACGCATTGCAATTATTTTCGCGCCACTGTATGCTAAAGGTGGTTCCAGCCTAACTCACACCAGGACAACAGACTACAGGACAACTGATACCAGTACTAAACTGAGACTAACTGATTATCAGCAAACTCAATTTTGCTCTTGTCTTTCGTACATCACTGTTTTGTGCTAAAAGCCTTCGGCTTGCCATTTCTTGCACCCACTTTTGTAGCACGCCTGTCCAAAATTTACGGTGCCAAAACCCAGCGCTCTTGCCTAATTTTTAAAATTTCGGTATGGTCAAAAATGTCGAACTTGACCAAGTTCACCGTAAAGGTATACTTCAAGGCATACTTATACAAGGTGTATAAGCACCTTTTTCTTCCTTGACTTCAATCAGCCACAACATTTTTGCTAGTCATCATAGACACCACATGTCTCTATCTTCATCTTTAAAAAATATTTTCGGCTGCGACACCGTCCCAGCAGTGAAATCGGAGGTCACGCAAGTGTGTGAGACGGTGTAATGCATACGCCTAGGGTGAGTCGAAGGGTGCCTTCATTTTTTGACAAGTCAAAAATTTCATTTTACCTTTGATGAAGGGTGTCTTTTAGGGCGCAGGAAGAGTATGCTTTTTTCAGATAAAAATGTATGTACATGTACGTGGATAAGTTTCAAACAGAGGGTCAAAAGCAACTTTGTCATGACCTGCAAGTAGGTGTAGGAGTACCGGCCGGTCATTGGGCTGTTGTTGAGCGCATCATGCTAGCAAGCATGAGGCTACTTTTGCCACACCCTCTGTCACTGCACTAACACTTACCTCGACGAATCTTGCAACTGTCCTGAGCAGGTCGGCGTTAATCATCTGCGTGGCCGTGTGCATGTCTACATAATGCAGCAGGCAGTGGATGATAGTCATGACTGGGGCCTGTGAGGCCTGCGGTCCCTTCTCCAACACCTCAACCAGGAAGCACAGCATGTTCAGCGAGAAGTGCGAGTACAGATCGTGCAAGTACTTCACAACACACCTGAAAGGGAAGACACATTGTGATTCCACAGGTAGGGCTGCAGACAAATATGGCCATAGAAGTTTTTAAGCATAAGAAGTAGATAAAACATTCACTTACTTTGTCCACTGGAAGGACTCCTTGCTGAAGGTCCTTCTACTGTAAAGAGTCATGACGGTTGCCAGATTCTCTAGCTTCTTGTTCTTCTCAGTACTGACCTGTATACATCAGCAGAAAGTTAGTACGTGCTCACAAGAGAAACCTAGTGTGTTTGTGCTGGATGTCAGACCTGAGCAATGTTTTCTGCGCTGTTGATACAGAGCTCGTTAGCATCCTCATAGTTCTGGACCATGTAAGGGAGCATGGCGATCACGTTCATCGGGAAGGCAAGGCTCTGGGAAGGGTCGATGACTGGGTAGTTCAGCAAAAGAGTCATTTGACTCAAGACCTAAGAATTTTTAACTTCTAGACTAGAGAAAAGAGAAAAATTGAACCCTTCCTTACCTTCACTGTGGACTCGTAGGTGGCCGGATTGGTGCAACCCTTTAAGAGCAGAGAGTGGAGTCCAGGGAAGGTCGGCCATTTCAGCTGCACCTAGAGAACAGATTTGCGTGGAATTGAGAGAAATTTGTAAGCGCTTGGTAAGGTTTCATTCCTCACCTGCAACTTTTCTAGTTTCTCTCTGACGTCTGGTCTATCCAAGGGAAGCCTAGCCAGGACTCGATCCAAAAGTCTCAGACCTAAGAGAAACTCGTGCTCGTAGTCGGACTCCAGCACTGCCAGGCAGATCCAGAACAGCTGGACGAGAATGTTCATCTTGTCCTCTTGTGAAGCCTGCAGCATCATTTTCCTAATTTTATGCACTTGTTCTCACTTCCTATCATTTGTCTTACCTGATCTTGTAGCTTAAGCGACTGCGCTGACCTTGACCTTGAGAGCGTGGAGGAATTTGTGGGTGGCCTCAGGCCTACTCCACCGTGGCGACCCTCGGATTCTGTCGAGCTGCGTCCGCGGATGTCAGGGCCAACTGGAGGGTTGGAAAGGTTAAATCGTGATTGACAAGTCAGGATTCCTCAAACATTCCCACAATTATAATAAAAGTGTGATGTATGTAAAAATATGAAAAAATGACAAAAAGTCGCAGTTTCTTACTTCCTCCTGGTGACGTAGGTGAAGGGAGGTGCGGCTTCTTTGTGGAGCTGCTTGGGTGGTAAGAAACACCTCGTTGATAGGGGAAGCGTGAGAATGGCCCGGATGGAGGAGCTGAGATGTGATAGCTGGGGAGGGAAAAGTAAGAAGGTGTACTCAATCAGGAGAATCTACCCTAGAAGCTCGTATAACTGTGAATCTGGAAGTCGCATCAACCACTGCTGTCAGTGTACTATGTTAAGGCTATTTTGGATAACAAACTGTCCTCATAGTCACAAGTTTGTTAACCGGAGAGTGAAGGAAGCAACTGGAAACGTTTACAAGGCTCTGAAATTGGCTTGAGTGAGGTAGAAGTGTCAACTGTCTCTGAAAGTCACTCCAAATTTTAGAGGAATTGCCTGAGGCAAGGAGAATCTTGCTCAAATATCCTTCCACGCTCTTCGTTCTATTTATGTTCTTACTTGTGGCCAATGGGAGACAAAGTTTGCTGTCGCCTTTCCTCTTCTTCGTCATTTTCTTCCTCCTGACCACGATGTTGCTGCGCAGCCGCAGCTGCTGCAGCATGCGCGGCCGCGGCCGCAGCTGCTGCAGCGGATCGCCGCCCGGCGTTTCCACCAGCCGCGGACGCCGCCGCCATGTCCTTGAGATTAGGCGTCGACTTGAAGATGTCTCTATTGTGATCCATTGGACGGATGTCTGAGTCCAAGGCGTCAACCACCGACTCCAGAGTCAGGATCAGCTCGGTCACATATCCCTATACAAATTTTAATTCATTCCTAAACTATCTCAATACTTTAATTGACCACTGCAGTTTAGTCATATGAGGAAGAACTCAATCATGGCTTCACAGCGAACTTCCTCGGACTTGTCGCGCCTTCTTGTTCATGAAGAGGTGAAAGTGACGAGAAAGATCTTGGACCAGTACGTGATGCGTTGCAGCCCGACCAAAGTGATCAGCGCATCTCATAAATATCCAGCCTGGCACGCGATTGGGGAAAAAAAATGCGATCAGACCGTTTCAGCGATTGCGATTTCGAATCGATCTCGATCGTTTACCTATCACTCTTATCGATTGTTTCTGCGATCCATATTCGGTCAAACGACACTCCAGGCAGAACGGGGCTCACAAACATATATTTTCATTTTTTCTAGGGGCTCGAAAGCCCTTGCATCGAGTCGAGTCTTGGCTCGGCTCGAGGAGGCTCGCTGTTTGAAGCCAAAAAAAGCTCGGTTCGAATTCGGCTCAGGCTCGAGCTCGTTCGAGGCTCGACAAAACTGCGTTCGACCCAACCGTAGCCACGTTTTGGGCCAAATCGACACAGACTGCTTATGCCATTTTACTGACCACCTCAATGAATGAGATCCACTGAAGTGAATCAAGGTGTTTTAAGCAGTCCGCCAGCTACTCTGAATTCGATCGAATGATCGCTAAAAGCCAGTCTGAATCACCCGATCTCGATCGGCGATCCTCGAATCGATCACCGTACAAGCCTGGAAATATTGATGGGCGAACTAACCTGCATGTCCTCTCCTTGCTCGGCAATTGTTTCCACCAGTCTGGAGAGGATATCGGATAACATGCGAGAGGTAATCGGAACCCGCAGGGCCCTGGAACATAAGAAAAGCAGAAATTTTTTCCCAACTCTCATCGTTTTTGCAGAAGCTTCTTGCACAAGGTAGAACACGTTAGGTGCAAAAGAAGAAACTAAAAGTTTCACCTTCTGCACTTGGTGCATTCAAATTTTCTTACCTCCTTGGGATTAAATTTCACTGACCTGAAGATTTGCAGAGATCTTCCCGCGTAGTGCCTGCTTGAGCATGAGAGCGCAATTTGTAGAGTAAGTTGGGACCACCTCTCAGCGATCCTGGCGGCTCGAGGCAGAGAAAGCTCAAAGGCATGCAGGACATGCTGCAAGAAGACGTCCATTTGTGCGGCTGAGCGGATGCTCCAAACCGTCCGCGTGATGTCCTCGTATTGCCAAAGAGGCTGGCACTGCCTGAAATTATGGGCGAGGACTCAAAATTTTATATTTCATGGACTTTTAGGGCGGAAAATGTCGATGGAGGTCCACGAATTTTCCACGGGGTGTAATTGCTGTGGAAGTGAAGATTTGGTTTTTCTGAAGGCAGTTTCAGCCACCCGTATGTAGATGACGCAACATGCAGCAGAATGAAAGTTTCTTTTTGTTTCTAACCTTGAAGCAATAAAGTGGATCAGAGCCTTCGTCAGATCCGACACTGACGTCTTGGTCGTCACTTGGTCGGGCGGTAATGACACTCCCGACTCCAGCTGGTGATCACTTGGAGACTGGAACTTGATCTGGACGCCTTCGTCTAAAAACAAAGGAGAAAAATGCATCACCTGTCCATACACGTCTTCCTTAAAGAAGTAAAGCGGATACGTGAACACGGTTTTCACGGGAGGATATTTGCAGTTCTCCGTGCATTCCATGCATACTAAAATGCATCTCTGAATCATAATGGATAAGCGAATTTGGCCTTTCACCCGTCACAACCCTGGAAAGGCTTTCGGGAATCGAGAAGAAGGAAGACTGCATTACCGTCTTCGCTGAATCCTTCTGCGCTGTTGCTCTCCACGTTACTCTCGATGTACTCGTCGGCCTCGCAGCGCATGTGGTCGGTGAAGTTATGGGTCAGCACCGGCAAAGAGGGCAGCACGAGGCCGTGATTCATCTGGAAGAAATTATTTATATTATTAATATGATATAAAACCTACTGTAGATCTGATTCTCACCTTTTCGGTTTTGCAGTGCATCAAGATGCTGGACACGGTGAGGTGGTCATTGTGATGGCACAATACTGTCAACAAATTGACCAATAATTGTTGGCAGTGCCTGAAAAAAAGGATTCTTTTTTCGGTTGACCTTGAATCTTCGTGTTTTTTGCTCTGAGGTTCTGACTCGAAGTCCCACGTTACCGCAGTAACGGTTTTACTTACAAACAACAGTAAACCTATGCACATTTACCTCTCGATGAAGAAAAGCATAATAGTTCTCTCGGCCAGGTGACCTTGAAAAATATTGGCGCAGAATTTGAGATCTTAACTCAGTTCATACAGGATGAAGATAACTTCTGATTCCTACTACGTGGTCAATGTATGCAACCAGGACTATAACCAGCCTTTTGTATACGGGGGTAGCTTTTAATGTCTCCTTGGACCCCTTGATTTTTCTCACCTGTTGACCAATTCTCTGTTGTTGTCAAGTCCAAGGAAGACAATGTGGAGCATAAGCGGGACGTGGACACTCCAGTCCACGCTGTGGCAATCTAAGTTCAGGCCGTCCACGACCAAGTCGGTGATGAGGATGGCGGCAAGGTTGCACCTATATGGTAGGAAGAAACACCGAGGGTTGCCATTGAGTAAGCGAAAAATCCTAACGGCTTGGCGGGATCGTTTTTCATCCACCTAGTTGACAGACACACCTGTGGAAGGTGCTGATCGGCACCGACGGTGAAGGGAGGAACTCATTGAGGGGTGCGAACCACCCGCCGTACTCAGGCATGGGTAGCGGATGAGGGTGTGAGTGGACCTCGTAGGACGAAGCACAGTAGTGGTGGGAAGTGCTGAAATGAAGCACTCGTTTAGCAAAAAAAAAAAAAAAAAGGAGCTTATTGAAGCGTCTCCCATCGCTCCAGGATTCCTCCACTTCATACCTTGAAGTCACTTCTTTCGGAGCTTCCTGCTGAAGTTTTGCAGCAGCGGCCATCGCGTTTGACGTGTTCAGGCCGTAGTCGAAGTTTACGGAACTCTGAAAGAGGAATGACTAGAGATGGCCTTGGCCTCTTTAACAAGGCGAGGTTCAAATCTCCCCTGGGAAAGTGAATTTCAAAGGCCCTGCAATCACTGACTTGCGCTGAAAAGGCAAGGGTGAAATGCAGACAGTCTCCCACACTTCAAACTTTTTGCTGGTGAGGTAATGTTGCAGCAGCAATAAAGACATATTATGACATGGCAAAGGAAACAGATACCCTTGACGAGATGTTTACCTGCATATACTGATGTTCTGAATGGGACATCCCCGGATTTTGAGTCTCGGTCTGTTGCTGAGACGGAAGCACGAGACTCTGACTCATAGAAGCGCTGCTGGCAAAGGGACTGTTGCGAAAAAAGTACGCAATTTTTTGGCATGTTTTTGATGAGATTTGGAAATGATTACCTGCTGCCCAACACGGAGGGCTTTGTGTAGGCCTGTCTGACCTTCTCGCCCACCATCTGGATCTTGGCTACGACGGCCGACCCCGCCGATGACGCCATGCTGCCGGCGCTCTTGAAAGGCGCAGTAATGATGTTGGAGCTAAGATGAAGCAAAAAGATATAAGTTAAAATTTTGCTACGCTATAATCCAACAACTCTTCGACAAAGATTACTTCATAAAAGAAGGTACACCACTGCTATGCACTCAAGTTTCTGCTAGTTTTTCGTCAAAGTTTCACGCTAAGAATCAGGAATGTAGCAGACAAGAAAGAGCTATCATTTCAAAGGAAAGCCATTTGCAGCAACTGTCTTTTTTTCTCTCTTGTTTAGGCTTGGCTTGAGGAAAAATTATAGCTCCTGTCGTTTTACATGTGTGTAGGAAATGTGCTCACTTTTCTCTCTGTTGCTCTTCCTGTGAATGCCTCTTGGTGTGGATTGTTCCCTTCTCCGTGGAAGAGACGTCCTGCCTGGAGCTCGCCAGCTGGATGTTGCTCTCAGAGTTGCTGGAGGCCTTGCGGAGAAGAGAAAGTCTGCGAAGATCCAATAATTGATTAGCGTCAACACACAAGTTTCCATGGAAATAAGTTTCTGAGAGCCCCCTAAATCACATCAGCGAATACTCTGCTCAGGCTAAGCCTTCTAAAAGGATAGTCTCATAAACAAATGGCAAAAACATGTTCTACATATTCATGGCTGTCATAATGGTCTCACTGGACAAAACGTCTTATTTCCTTTATCCTGTGGGCAGCAAATGGTAACATAACTTTGGGTCCGTCGGTTTCGATTGTTCCTCTGATCATTGCATCTATAGTAACAGTACAGTTTGGTACATGGCCGAATGATCATCATGACCGTTACATCCAATGATGATCACATTCTTGCCTCATATTTGGTCTAAATTTCACGTAGAACAGGCATTTCTAGTGCCTTCTTTGCTACAGCTTTCTTCCTTCACCGTTTGAGAGTCACACACAAGTGCAATCCCAAGTGCATGTAAGAACGTATTCATGAGCATCATCAGTCCCTTCTAAATGCACAACTTTGCTACTTATAAGTCTCGCAGGATGCATGCTGACTCTGTCAGTCATCTGCAGATATTCTGAGAGTCACTGGAGTACAAGGAACACGTGCAGCAGGACCAATTCTCTCTCCTTTGAAAGGATTCAGGATTGGAAAGTCTCTACGGACATAATTCCAAGACATCCGGCGACGACTGAAAAAAAGTCCCCGGGATATACCGGGTGCACCAGTGAGTAAGTGCTACGCATTTTTTGTTCGTCTGAAAAAGGTCCATTTATAAGGCTTAAGTGTGGTTCAATAACTTAAATGCAATTCCAAGCAATATTAGTATGGTACATTGACAATGCAGTCAATGAAAAAAACACCACTTTCAGCGGCCAAGCCCCTCCTCAGGCCACCCTGCACAGCTTTGGAGACCTTCACCTGTGTGAAGCCGGGTGCAGTCTCTGGCGCACCCGGTACTGTCCACGAGTGGGGCAAGAAAGTCGCCAAACATACGAAAAGTTTGAAGGTTCTTTTTGCCGTCCCTATCACACCACAAGTGCCCTCAAGTCATGACAAGATTCGGGATTTGGGTGAACTTGCACTTGGCAGAAGCCTACCTGTAGAAAGGCGGTGTTTCAGTCCTCTCGATGCTGAAGTTGAGCGTCTCTACGGTCTGGAGCTCGTTCATCATTTCCTCCAGAGTTTTGACTGGCTGTGCTCTGGCCACGTACAGGGCGACGCGCTTGGCGCATTCGATCAGCTCCTGAGGCGCCATCCCGGATACGATGAACAGGTAGCGGACGATGATCTTGAGATTCTGAGGCCAACACACGCACAGAGCCGACCAGAGCTCCTCCACCTCCTTCGGGTGCTCATCTCCGAACTACAGCAGTGAGTCAAATGCAACATGTACGTGCGAGGTAAGCTTAAGTAACTAGCCAAGCCAAGATCTTAAGAAATATGAGTCTGATACATCTAATTGCATTAGTATCATACTATGTGAAGAGATACTGAGTAAGACTGAACGATATTGAAGAAGTATCGCGTCATTGATGTACGATATTTTCCTTCAGCATCATACGATCTTCTATCCGCAGCTTGATGGTATCGCCGCCCAACAGTATGGCCAAAGGCAATACTCAATGGTAGAAAATTCATTGCAAACTACATAGGTGCATTTCAATTTTTGAGGTGGCTTTTACTTTTTAGACAAGGTAACTAGTGTGTCCCGAAATTGCTGCGAAACGTTTACATGTTTATCAGGCTAAGTCGAAAAGGGGTCAATTTTAGAATTTGCCTGGGTGCACTTGGGGTTTCTTACGTGACATCAGATGTAGAAGCTGTAGTCAAATAGATTTGGAAAAAAATTGCATTTAGCTTTGCCTCTCCCGAGATGAAGTTTTACTACATGAGTTCAGTACATAAAGAGGTGTTGAGATTTTAAAGGCTGTGGGACAAAGCTTCAAACACTTTGTTCTCCATTTTTTTGTTGGAGACCACTTCAGTACAGCATCTAGAACCTAAATAAACCTCAAATTTGAAATGTTGACCTAACATCCTTATGTACTGGGTCTGGAAATCTTTAAATGACTTGAGGCAAAGGTAAAAAAAACACTATTTTTTTCATTTTCATTTGACTATGAACTCTTAGTTTATCATGTAGTAAATAATTAGACATGTTCAATTCAAATTTTCGACCTAGCCCAATGTTTGTGTTTATATTACATGTAATAGTTGTTTCCTCGTTCACCACAACTTAAAATTTGAGTTTTGCAGGTAGATGAACACTTTGGAGACTCAGAAAGTCGAAAAGTATCGTTTATCGAGTATCGCCGATACTTTTTCAGGATGTAGGATACTTGATAAAAGCGTCTATGCTCGAGTATAGCACAGTATCAAAGTATCAAAGTACCCACGATTTGACGGAACGAGTAGAAAGAAAGAGCAGTTCCGATGAATAAGGGAATAAGTGCATTTCCATGCAGAGCGTCACGAGACCTCAAGCACAAAAAACTCATTTCATGGCATTACATCAGTGTCACATGGAATTCCAATTATTTTTTAATATTCCACCAGTATTTCAACATCATATTCAACGCCCAGACTTCCACAATGGATCAGTAATGAGGCTGCCTCTGCAGATCCACTGCAGCTTTTGCGAGAAGTGCACTTAGTGAATTGGGCGATCATTTTCGCGAGAGATTTGATGCTTTTCACCGCTCCCTGTCGAGTTGCATAGGAAGAGACTGTTCGACTGAAGGCGGGGTGTATAGTCTGACCTTCTTGCTTCAAGATGCGACAACTGAAGAGCTGAAGTCAATTAAGTACGAATTGGAAGAAAGGCCACGATGAGAGTTAGAGGATCCGGGGTCAGGCACAATAGCCCAAGACCTGACAGCCCAGGGCTCGTTCGTTTCTGGGGTTGCAAAGGCCCGCAAGCTCTTCTTCAGCCGCTGCATACAATGCAGTATTCCTTAAAGTCATTAAAGGGGTGCAGAGTGCACAAATGCATCTCGTTGCAAGCTGCTTCACTGCTGTCGGAGCGTGAAACAAAACTATGAACTCATTGCTGCGCTCAAACGGAATGACACAAAGAAGAAACTTTCATCGTAGCAGGTTGCTGTGCAGATTCTTAGAAATGGTGCACTCCTCATATGTTTTTTTACGCATCAGAGCTCCATGTTGTACGTACGTTACCTCATATCTGGCCCTAGGGGAGACCTGACCGCACCGTGACGTTGGTTTCGGGGTTTTGAAAAACGTGGCTTCATTTGTCAGCCTATATGGGTAAAACTCACCTTGACCGTGATGTAGAAAAGGTTGTTGGTAATCATCTCGGTAGCCTCGGGAGTGCCCCAACCCTCTCTCCCCTGCAGCTTCGTACCCATCCCCTCAGACGAGTTCACGTTGTTGCTCTGCTCCAGATCTCCGCTGTTGTTGCTGCTGTTGATGTTGATGTTTGGGTCGACCAGCTCCATGTTATAGAGCCATGGCAACAAGTAGTAGAGAAGGCACTTGGTTACGCTTGGCCTCGCAGTCTGCAGCCGGTGACAAATTTCTGAAAGTTGCATTGCAATTTTGCTTCAAAGGACTTGACTCAGGAGTTTTCCGGTCCTTGAATCTCCTTCTGTAAGTCTGCCCATAACCTTCAGCAGATCGCACATCTCTGATTCATCAAGGACTTACTTAAGATCTTATGCAAGAATCACAGCAGCAGCACCGACAGGAATTTTGGGGGGTTAGCAGATTTCATTTTACACATGTCCTTATAACTTACTCTTACACGCCTAAGCGTCCTCAGTAAAAGCACTCACTCACCAGAGAACATCGGCATGGTAAGCTCAGGGTGCAACTGCGCCAGCTGCCGCGACAGGTACAGCTGCGATCTGGAGTACGTGGTTGACAGGGTCACGTCCAAGGTGCTTCTCTGAGGTCGTCCTTTGTTATACTCAGCATCTGCAGCGATCAAGAAGTCTTCCTACGCAATCTATGCATACAAATTCGCTCGCACACACCTGATTCTCCGTCTGATCCCAGGGGCGAGAAGGATCCGAAGAACCTCCTGTCGAGTATCTGGAGAAGCTGCAAAGCGGTGTCGTGGATGAGCGTGCGTGGGCAGCCCGTGTTCATCAAGGTGACGTTGATGATGGCGGTATAGTGATCGCAAGGGTACTCCCTTCAGAAACAGACAATATTCTCTTTTACAAGAATCATTGAAAATCTTCTAATAGCTTCAACGGCCATTAATGAGCTATTAGAAGTAACAGAAAACAAAAAGCCCTGAATGAATTAAGGACCTGGGTGGAAGAGGTACAGAGGCCTGACCCATCTCTGTTTGAGATGAGAGCAGGAAGTGCCAGAAAACACAAGCCGGTCTCACAACATTACCACAAGCCGGTCTCACCAATCTGGCCCTCATCACCATTTATCAACTTCTCTCGAAATCCGCCAGTAAATACTTTTACAGAAAGGTCTTCAAATTGCCATTGCCGCAGCACGAAAAAAAAAGGCCTCGGGTAAGATGTGTTTTGCTGGCACAGTAAAGTTTTTTGAACACACACAAAAAGGAAGGCTTCTGCTAAGAGACACACAAAAGGACAAAACGAAGGGCCCCGAGGTCTTAACAAGGCCCCTATCCTTTTTCCTTCAACCGACTTTACTCGGCAAAAATTGAGGCTCTTGCTTGTCGACGATTGAGAACCTCTTAGTTTATTTGCAGCAGCGCCTGGACTTCATAAATGTCTTGACAACAAGTCAAGATGAGACCCTCGTGAGGGTAACCCCAACTGCATCTACCACGACGTTAAGCTTAATCTCAGGGGAAAAAAGCCAACAGTCCAGACTCATGACGACAGCAATCAATACAGAAGAATTCTTCGGAGAATTAGGCTTATCGGAGTTTTCCACTCAATGCACACGCAGTAGATAGGTGCACAATACATAGATATATGGGATGAAACAATGAATATTAGATGCTCACTGCAGAGAGCACGCACAATGTGGCGACGGCCAAGTGCAACTTCTGCTTCGCTTGCACTGAGTCCCCCTCACCCTGGGAAGCCATGTTATATGGGTGGGAGGAGGCCGGTACTTGGCCTCAACTTACCTGGTGGCAAAAATTGTGGCCAGGGCCATGAAGCAGGCGTCCGCCACCCTGGGGCTGCCCGTGAAGCACTTGTCCACTACCCAGTCGAGCAGGGGAGGAATCTCGGTGTTGAACTCGAGCAGCAGAACCAAAGTATCCTGAGCAAGATCGTAAACCTGCAAGAACAGGGAGAGAAAAAACGGCGTAATAAGTTTACTGGTTGGATTCAGAGATTCTTATGAAGTAAGTAAAAAAGAAAGGAAGAAACAACTATCTTGATCAAAGAAGTGAGGCCAAACAGCAAGGCCAAGAGGATGCTGATTAACTATGCTCGAAAAGATTGCGAGTTTGGAGGTTGCCCGAGCATCCGAGCAAGAGTAGTGAAGAGAATGAAAACGCACATGAAGCATTTGTATCCCCTCACATGGGAGGATATATGGTACGTGCAAGAAAATGCTGAATAGAAAAAGAAAATAGGAAAGAAACTCTTTTTTTGTTTCTTAAGATGGCCTCTTATTCACTGTCACGTAGCGGGGCCGACGGCCTGTCCTATGCACTACACTGTAACGACAGTGTGATGCAAAACGAGCCAGTTGAATATAGTTATAAAGAGCTAGAGGTGGTAGAAAATAAAAAGTTATTCGCTTGCGTTTTTAGGAGATTACTTTATTTAAGTTGGATATCGGAAGAAAAATGTTCTGTATTCACAGGTTCATGTGCACACTCTCTCAGTTTCATCAAAATTGATTTCATTACAGAACTGTACAGCAGTTAATGAAATATCCATGAACTGAAAAAAAGTAGAGAGCAAGTGGAGAGAGGACGAGGAGCTGTTGTGGACGGCAAAGCAACAAAGACCGCTTGGTCCTCAAAAAGTCTTCTTGTTCTGCAATGAAGTCCTTGGTACGAGAACCAGTGGTAGTCCGAGGTGCGAGAGCAAGAGGTACAACAGCAAGCGATGTGACAGTGTGAGGTACGACAAAGACAGTGACGACAGTGACTGTGCCAGAGCACTGAATCGTTTGCCGACCTCAATACAGCACGTCAGAGTTGGGTCAAGCCTAGGCTTGTCTCGGGAGCCTTGGCTCTTGACTAGAGTGACTTCCTGTGAAATTTTGGTCAATTTAGAATGCTCAAAGTAGAATTTATAATGTCATATCGATTTATTGGTGTTCAGATGAATTGCTCAGGCCTCAGCAACTTGCTCAGAGGATAAACTCTTGGACGGGTGGGGGGGTTACTATTCAAGAAAATACGATGAGCCATTGTGGACTGATGTGCTCCCAAAAACGTAGAATCTGCAAGTGCAAAGCTTCTCGCACTTTTTTTGGATCACCCGGTAGCCTGAGCCCCCGGGGCCTGGGTAACAAACATTTGAAAGAGAAAAGGAGGATTTGTTATTCTTTGCCTAACTTGTACTTCTAAATGTGTTTTGTTTCCGTGGTCTCCTCTTTTTCCTCTCTGGCTTATTCTCTTTTCTTTATTATTCTTTATCTGTTCTTGCCTAAATGAGTATCACACGATATAAAGATCATTTTTAAAGATTCAAATAACCTTGATCTGATTTCTGGGTCGTCTCTCGCCAATTTGTAAAGGGACTCCAAAGGTCCCGGAGATTCTGACACTCTGCATGTGCTCGAGGCAGCAGCTTGGAGGGCAGTTGACGGGGAGAGTGGCCACAAAGAAGCAGGTCTTGGTGAGGGGTGTGTGTGTGAAGAGCTCTTAGCTTGGTATGTTCAGTTTTCGCTTACTGTATCGATAAACCTCGGAGCTGAGAAGGAGCCATGATGTCAGTTCCTCTCTGGGGGAATTTTGACGTTGTCTTGACATTTTGCCCTCCCTCTGTTTCAAAATAAGTGAGCCAATTGAAATTAACGCTTCGATTATTGGCAGATTATGACAGTACAACCTGTTGGGTGAAGTGATCTCTGGTGTCAACTATATGATCTCGTGGTTGCGCAGCATCTGAAGTGCTTGTGGAAGTAGAGATAGGAGCTGACAAAGTTGTTGTTTTAAAGGTGAGAAATCACATCTGTTGAGACTACGATACTTTTGTTTTTGCACTGAAATTGAAGGACTTTGCTAAAGGAACATAACAAAGCCAAACCTGTCGAACAAAAAGTACTTTGAGAACTTGCATGTCCTGCTGCACAAACATTAAGACGGTCAATCAGAAAATGTTATAACCACGATCAGTACTCCAGAGCAAATCATTTTAGCCAATCATAGTCTCATGAGGCAGATGTCCTACTACATTCATCCTGCTAACGTTACACGGGTCGTACTACTACATTCGTACTACCACATTCCTGCATTCGTCCTACTACAATCCTACAGACGTTCTACTACATTCTCGTAGTTCATATCATAGTTCATATCGTTGATGCATTCAGCATGCTACTCAAATGGCTCACTTATTTCGGAAAAATTCAAATGAGGTGATGGCTCACTTATTATGAAACAGAAGGAGTGCTAATCATTTGTTCAGGCGGAATCTCCCATCTTGGGGATTAAAAATGTTCACCCAAATTTTAGTGAACTCTCACCTGGTGCCCATAAGGTTCACTACATACGATCGAGAGTCGACTGTAAGAGCATCAGGAGTCAGTTTATCGTGCAAATATGCAGATGATGCTGTAGTCACTAATCTGAAGAATCTCGAGGAATAAGTTCATCGAAGCACTGCTTCTTTTCTGCAGCTTTGGCAGACTCCAACAGGCAAAAGAGCTCAGTATTTCTTCAGGTGGAATCCGAATAATGTGGAAACCTAGGGCCTGACAAAAATCATTGTCACTCCATGCCTGCAACCACCCTCCAGTGCATACATTGAGAGTCCACACATCCTTTCTGCTGTCAGCTTCATCCGTCAGTCCATCAGTCAACTGATCACTGACAGGATATTTGCGAAACCACCAGCATAGGACACTATTAGGACGGATGTGCGATTGCAGCCAGATCAACAGCATTAAGTACAAATGGTTCATTTAAAAGGCCCGTGATTATACTTCAAAGTAGCCTCCCTCAAACCCTGATTCTGGCCTTCAACATCTTCAGGGAACAGTCTTAGAAGGTAACTTGGCTGACATTGGTCAGCCTGGCACATTGGTCCAGGAGGACCAGATGGCATCTTTGAGTCAAGGCATGGAAGTTGGCATGGGACCCCATTTCATGCCCACATCACCCCCCACCCACCCCTAAGCTAAGCAAAACTACTTTAACAAGTTCAGACTCACACCAAAGCCCTCCATGAGATTTGATCCCTAATGCACTAGTCCAAATTAACCTTAATCAATATCCTTAAATCGAGACTTGACTGTGTTTGGCTCATGCCTCTAACGCAGAGTTACGACTACACAGCTCTGAGGTTAAGCGCGTTAAGAGCAGAGTCATTTCTCTCTTCGCAGCCACTGTGATTCTCTCAGTCTCAAACAGAGGCTACAGGAAGAAAGAAGTCAGACCAGCGTTGTGCAACTAGTGCAACTTTAGTCAAGCCCTGGAAGCTGTCTTGGTTTCACCTGACAGAAGCCTTTTCTATCAGGGCGCCAAACTTCAAAAATAAAAATAAAAATGGGGGGTGAAAGCAAAGTTTGGCAGGTAAATTTCACTTAAAAATTACATTACTTCTTCATACATTCTTCAAACATTTACTTAAATCGAAGCTGCCCTTCTGAATTTTCTCATCTACCGTGCAAGTCTGGATGAATGGGATGCAGCAGCTGTTTGGGTAGGAGAATTGATTCCATGCACTTTCCTGAAGGAGGAAGCATCAGACAGCTTTTTAATGCAAATTTGCTCCCTCGTTCCACAATGAATGTATTTGCACCACAGTTGCGGACACATCGAGTTGGGGGCAAAATTTGCACATGAGCCCCAATCATTGTGAAAGCAAATACAAAAAGCGTCAATGTTTACAGCAGAGACTTCGTCAGCAGTCTGTGGACAGTATGGAAAGTACGTAACTTTCTTACAACGCGTTGTAATCACAAATGTTTAACGAAATTGGCCGCAGGGATGAAGATATGCAAATGCCCAGCTATAAACCGGGAAAATAGGGTACTACAGTAGAACCTCTCTATAAAAATCAGCTTGAGCGCTGGCGGGAGGTCAATCTTATATAGAGGAGGCTTATGGAATATAAGTTCCGCTGTATTGGACCCTAGATCAACATCACGGAAGATGATCTGAAGGCCATGGAGGACAGCATCGAGCAGCAGCTGCGTTTCTGGCTCGAGGGTGTGATCGTGGCCGTCTTCGCTGTCCTCGGGGTCCTCGGCAACCTCGTGTCTTCGGCCGTCCTCGTCCTCAAGAAACGGCACCTCGACCTCCAGCCCCTCTTGCGCCGGCTGCTGGTCCTCCTGGCCGCGTTCGACACTGTCTTCCTGGTTGCTGCCTTTGCAAACTTGAGCCTAGTCGAGCTCAGCCGGACATACAGGGACACGTGGCACCCGGTGAGACAAATCTTCTTCGAACTTGGTAACCATGAGCTGACCTTGACCACTAAGAGCTACCAGGGCTTATGTTGATCACAGCCTCTTGGAAAATATACGACTCTGAAAACGTTCAGAGTTACACAAGAAGATCGAGTGATTTCGGGGAGGTCCTGGTGGTCAAATAAGTGAACTTTCCATGCAAGTCAGTCAGCCTTTTTGTTTGCTCCGCCGTGCATGTTTACATATTTGATAGACGTAGCAGCAGAACTCGAAAGGTCTGCCCATCAACTGTGCAATGTACGTTAACTATGTTCTTGCTACCACTTCTTTTCTTAATCTTCCAGAAGATATGATCAGTGTCTCAATCAATGAGATAAAATGAAATGTTCAGGACATACTGACTGACTGACCTAATTTGTCGGTCTTCCTCTTTATGCAATAAAAAGACAGATGAAAGGAGATAAAAGTCTCAGGATCCTCCTATCAGTCAGCACACACAAACAATTTCCGCTTCAGTCTAGAGATGAGTGCAACATTTATTCTTGTCAGGTCTTCTACGGTCCATTTCACACGTCTTGTTGGCACACATCATTTGCCCCTGCAAGCAATGCGTAAACGCACTGACGAAATTTGCTTTGCTGTCTGGGTCGATGTTTGGGTTTTTTTTGCAGCCATTGGGGAAGGCCTAAGTCTGAGGCCTCTTATTCAAAGCCTCTGGGCCACTCGAGATAGGGCCGTCCACACTCGAGGTTATATCTTTTTCCACGCAGGTTCTATATAATACGAATTTTAGATGCGTGTTTATACAGGTCGGCCATAGCGAGGCTCGACCTACGGCTGGACTGGTAAAAGTAACTCACATTCATACAATACAGTATATAGGCTCGACCAATTTTTGATCTCTCGCAGAGTGCTATGTTCGTTGCAAGACTCCATTTGAAGACATACTAGTCAAATGGAATGAGGAAATCATCAGCTTTTTTGGTCCCCTCGCTGCCTTCACAAATGAAAGCCTGCGGCATTTGGTTGACAAATGATAGATGCACTCAGCAAAGTTCCAATTTGTTTCTTCATTGGTCTCGCCTACTAACTAATATTAGTCTAGCCATAGGTCGACTTATACCATGGCTTAAGTTACATTGTGTATGTTTGATCGCCAAAAAATTGGCAGTTTGGATGAGCCCTAACTTTCGTACTGTCTCCAGGGCTTTCAGACAGTCCCATTCCAAGCTCAGCAACACTTGACTTTTTGGGAGGAAACGCACTGCATCACTCCAAAGCGACGTTTTCCGGAGGAAGGAAGACCTTTCCACCCTGATGGACGGCAAAATGAGCCTAAAGTGACCCTTTTGAGACCTTCACCTTTAGAATTTTACCGTCTGCCAGAGTAAACAAAGGCGATCGACTGATTGGACATAAAAAAGATATTGGTACTATTTACTTTTCCACCAACGAAAGGTTAGCCAAGATGAAATACTGGCTCGAAATGGAACAAGAACAAGCCTTCAAGTGTCCTCAATTCAGTCTGGGCCTTCCTTCACTTATTAGCCCTTGAAAGTTTTGCTACGTCATCCAAATTGGTTACTGACAATCCCTTTCCACTCTTGCCCCCCCCCCTTCCTTTCCAGGTCCTGGCGCCAAAGATGCTGATCCCGCTTTCTCAGATCGCCCTCACGGGCTCCGTCTACACGACCTTGGCGGTGACCCTCGAACGCTACCTCTCTTGTTGCTGGCCGTACCTCCCGACAAGGGAGGGGAAGGCCGTCAATTGCGTGTGCATCGCGGCAATAATCACATTCAGCGTGACATTCAACGTCGTCAGGTTCTTCGAATACAGGGCCGAACGGCAGGGGGTACGTAGTTTCAGTAAAATTCAAAGAAATTTACTTAGTAGCTCATTTTCTTCGACAACTTTTTGTGCACTTCGAGAAGGAAATGACCACTCATCAAGGAAGTGAAAGTTCTGCTTTTGACACTACTTTAATTACGATTTTTTCTGTTAAAATCAGCAATTATCGTGCTCTCCTCCGTTTCAGGTCTCCGATTTGGGTTTGCACCCTGTCCTGAGGCGCTTCCAGGAAAGTTTGCCCAAGGAAGTCGTCCGCACAGAGCTGAAAGACAATTCTGCCTATGTCAGGTTGACCGATGCAACTGCGACTTTTTCCTGCACACTTTTTCGACTCGCTGGAGTCTTCTTCCTTGCAGATATTATTTGCTCGTCGCCAACTTCACGGTCATGATGCTCATCCCGCTGACGTCACTCGCGTTTCTCAATTGGAAGATTCACAAGGCCATAAGGAATAGGGATGCGTTCCGGTAGGTAAAATTACATCGGATGCATGATCTAAATATGACTCCCGCCCAGGCAGCATCACTTTGTAAGTATGATTAGCACTGACACCAAGCTTGGGCCATTCACACAAGGACATAAAATTCTTAAGGTAACTTTCAAGGCTGGGCTACAAGCATAAGTTTAAAGTACTCTTCAAAGCAACTGTGAAAGTCAGACGAGACGCTTAAAAATAGACTATAAATGTTTTGTCTCAGCCTGAAGCCGCTTAAAAGTCAATGATTTGAGTCAGTTTCAATTCATTCCATGATCAAGTTTGATCGATGAAAGGGTAAGTAAGAAGGGGACAAGAACGATTCTACAGCAGATGCCCCTCATCTATTTTTCAAGGGCTAACCTGAAAGGTCAGCATACCAATGGGAAGGACCACAGGCGAGAGGTGACCATTGGACAGATTCTGGCTCTCATCGTGGTTACGTTCGTCGTCTGTCAATCGTTTAAGGTAAAATAGAACCAATAGTCAAGGGTTCATTTTTCTTAACCGAAAAATGTCATGAAAAGGTGGTTGTGAACGGGTACGAAGTGTACATCCACGTGAAGGAAGTGGCACCCGAGAGTGGATATCCGCCCTGGGTGCTCGTGGTCATCAATCTGAATCACGTTGCCTTGGCCTTCAATGCTGCCGTCAACACCGTCATCTACATCTACAAGGACAGGACCTTCCGTGCCGCATGCGCCAACCTCTTTCGTTGTAGCGTCAACGGCAACACCAGAAGACAACAGCTGCGACGAGAAGAGCAACAGCTAGAAGAGCAACAACTACAACAGCTAGAGCTAACAACTCCACTGTTGCTGCGAGTCAAGAATGGAGTAGCTACTGCTCCCAATGGAGCTGTTGTGGGCCTCAATACAGCGGCATCTTTGAACAACCTTGCTGTTGACGCAGGCGGACAATCGAGCAACCTGCCAGTTGCTGGTGGAGCAAAGGCATCCAAAACCTCTTCCTCTTCTGTCGCGACAGCAACGACGCCAATCACGTTGGCGGAATCTCCTTAGTTATCAGTTAGTGTGCTACTTGTCCATTCGCGCCGATCAATATAAATGTCTGCAATTTGCTTAAGGATAATGAAATTATCTATCATGGATTTCAGCGAGAATAATAGACTTTTTCATGGTCAAATATTAGCCTTCTTTCCTTTATCACCGCTAAAGGGTGTAACAGCAAAAATGTCACTGATTCTCAATCTCTCGCCACACCTTGGTGATGAGTCTCTTGAGCTCGGCCCGAGAGTCAAAGCATTTATGTGATTGTTCAAGTCACTTTCTTCCTTGAGACTCAGTGACATTTTTGCTGTTAACAACCTTCATAGGGCCGGAAGGAAGGGTTGAATGGATTTGCTGACCTGGTGCAGTCAGGGCAATTCCATTAAAAGTTTGTCAATCACATCCCCCTGTCCCCCAAGAAAAAAGAGCTGAGCTGCACCCACCCACCCCAAAAATTCTTATCCTACCTTTTTGTCCCTGGAGTTTAAGAGTCCGTCCAAGAATGAGTACAAAGCTCCTTCCTCCAAGAGAGCTTTCGCGTCGAAACAGGGACCACAGCAGAGGACTGCAATCATACTCTGGAACAAGAGGAGAGAAGGTATTGTTCAAAGGCCTGAGGCATTGGGAGCAGGGAACCAAATCATGACACACCAACTGATGAACAGATATTACGCAACTGAGCTTCAGTGAAGGAGACTTCATATTTGTCGAAGAAATATGGACTTCGACATTTGTTTGGTCATCACCAAGCTGAGTGTATTTATGGAGAGACCAAATGCCAAGATTTGCCTTTGTCTGTTCCAAAATTGAGGTTCGCCAAGGGGCTTTTGAGCAAAAACGATTTCTATTCAAAGTACCTATCATATCTCATCGTCCGTCGCCTTGTCATCAAACTTTTCACTGCTCTATTTGTTCTCTAATTCAACTGAAGATGAGGAACATAGACAGTTCATAGGGAAGAAAGAATGGAATTTGAATTGCTGCAAGATCTTGACCCACTTTTGACAGGTTGAAAACTTTGCCATCACCCTAACTCCCACAAGCAAAAGCGAGGAAATGACTTCAGAAGGGTGCGAATGGCAAAGTCCACCCTTTTTTGTGTATCATCTTATCTCTAGCAACCTTGAAAGTCGCCCCACGCTTTTTCTCTCTAGTCAACTTGCGGAGAGCAGCAAAAAGTCTCGACGCGAGACAAAGTGTGAACGTGGACTAGAAAAAGTGGACAAAGTTGGACGGAAACGATGCGATGTTTTCTCACTTGTTGCCGGTTCACACTTGATGAGAACTTCTCGAGTCTCAGGCTTTCCTATCACGTGTGACCTCGTCATTAGAGTCAATATAAAAAGAACAGTTTTACCCTAAGAGCTGAAAACTGGAATTCTGCATCCGTGGTAGTTTCCGCCGATGCAGCGGCCATGGAGGCTGCAGCAGCGCCACCGACGCCGCCGGAAGCTGCGCCGCCTGAGCCGCCCGCGAACGCGCCGCTTGCGCCGACTGCGCCAAAAACTGCGCCGAATTTTCCGCTCCATCCGGCAAACAGACGGAAGAGGTTCCGCCGGAGGTCACGCTTGAGCAGATTGGGGCGTCTGTCGACTGTAAAACAAAAAAACAAAAGTTTTCGTGACAAACGCAACTAACTACGCGACAAACGCAAACTCTGCTCTTGGTAAGCAGGGCTCGCAAATGCATCCTGACGTGCATTTTTCTGTAGTTTCCGAGCATGACGGTATAGTGAACTTTGCATAACCGTAATAACCTGACAAAACAAAACTGTCTGTGGAGCACTGATGTTTTCCTACGCGACTTCTGAAATAACAAGTCCACCAAGGTGAAGCATAATGTTGGCCAGGAAAAGGATTGAAATCCTTTTCTATCCTTTAAACTGGTAAAAAACTGGTATCCTTCAAACCTACTCCCTAGGTAAAACTGCAACAGCAGAGTCCACAGTTTGTCACAAAAGTCAGAAAGACCCATAGTTATGCTGGCCTTGTACTAAGTGATCATTAAGAGTAGGCTTCTGGCCAAGTCCAAGGGACCGAATCGAGATTGAACGGGAATCAGAGAACTAGCATAACGGTGTTCTGCAAATAGAGCCATTACACTCTCCAGGATTTCATTCCATGCAATATGCATGAATTAAGTAGTAATGTAGTTAAACTTCTCCTTTCTGCTCACTCATGACTGGTCAAATACTCCAAGTACGCAAAAAGTACTACCTTTGCACGTTCCTTTAAGATTGTGCACTTAGAAACGGGGGAAAAGAATTAGAGACTGAAAGAATTTTGAGCAGTTGCCAGAGGCTTAACGTGCATGAACGTATACAAAAAGTAGACTCAACCCACGGGAGAAACCGTTAATGAGATTCCTGATGAAAGCGGAGAAGTGGAACTTGATGTCTCTGACGATGGGGGCCAAGTCCTTGTCGTTTTCGCCCTCCAGGAAGATCCTGGCGCCATCTATGTATTCCGTGAACGTCGTCAGCTGGAAGAATCATAAGTTAATAATCATCATACTCGCGAAAGAATTCCGCTAAAGTGCGAATGTCGGGAAAAACATAAGTGTTCTTCCGTCTGTCCAACTCACCAGGCCCGTGCCTTTGCTGTTGCTGCCAGCCTCGGAGGCGCTGGCGGCCGATGCAGCAGCCGCATTAGCCGATGACGACGACGCTGCCCCTGCTGCTGCAGCAACTGGCGCTGCGCCGTTGGTCGCGGCCCTTGCGAGTGTCCCCTCTTTAGCGATGAGGTCGAAGACCTTGACGAGTTGAAGGCGTAACGCATCTCTGCGCCGACGCCGGCGCATGTTCTCCTGCTTGCGGTCGATGGCGTCCCGAATGTATGGAACCAGCTGGAGGAAAAAAGGCATTGAAATATTGGATCTTGCTATGAACTACACATATACATGTACAATGCATGCACTGGTACTGGACCTGCAGTACATATGTCAATACTATGTGGACAAGGCAAACTTTTCTTGTGCACAGCATTTACAGTAGAACTGACGTACTATCTCGTACGTACAGTGTACTTGAATAAACAAGCGAGTGGAAAGTGCATAGAGGAGAAAAATAACAGTATTTCGAGGAGCTCAAGACTGGGTTATTAAATGCAGTATTTCACTAGGATTTCTGCATGTTTGAAAGTCAGTTGACGTACAACGTGATAAATAACGACTGAGTCAGGCGATAATCTCCTTGACCCAAAGAATAAAAAATCCTTAGTCGTACATTGCATCGCAATGCAGTGAAAACTGACATCTGAAAAGGAACGTCATAAAACCTTCCCGATGCTCCATTTTCCTCCCATGAGCCTGGGGCCAACAAAAGGCTCAACATGGAGTAAAAAAAAACTTATAAGAATTCAGCCCAAAGCGTGGTGAATGCGCCTGCACTATGAATGGAGTTCATTGTAGCCCAAGAAAGTGACATTTACTTCCTATGCAAACTGATGAGCTTGAAAACATCTCGCGTAGAGACAAAAAATGACAAATTTTGTCCTGTTCAGGTCTCAGCTCTCTAGTATCGCGTTAAAGTGCTTACCTCGAGCATGAGATCCATTATTGCGTTGTGGTTGATCCTCCCTAAGGCCTGTACCACCGAGTCCTTCACGTCGGACATATCATTTCTGGGGAAGATGTGGGGTGAGAGAACATCACTGAATGTTATTGAGCTTTTCTTACTTGAGAATAGGGACAATCAGCTTGTAGAAGACGGTGGGCGAGACCATGGCTGACGGAGATTTGCTATCAGATCGATCGCTGCCCAGACTCTCTGGAGTCGGAGAGCTGCAAAAGGGTTGAAATGAAATTTTACATGTCAGCAGTTTAGTCATCCTGACTCGTAAAAATTGGATTCTAACAATGTTAGTTCTCAATCTTGCCAAGGATGTCATGGCCAAATGAACGACACAGTACAATTAGTTTTAACGAAGCTGACCTGAGCATGAGGTCGGGTGAAACGCATCTGACCACTGGGTTAGGTACCGGCGGCACGACCCTGCACGCGAACACAATGTAATTCTTCCATAGGTGTGTCCAGATGTCCTTCTCGTTTAAAGGCTTCTTGGGTGCGGTTCCAGGACGCAGTAATGACGCCCGGTTGTCAGGGACAGGGCTAATAAAATGAAGTGCATATGTATAAGGTTAATCATACGACAATGTCATCCAAAAAGCTCTGTAATGGAGGTAATCTCGGAATCGACTGAAATTAAGCATAAAACATGGGCATACAGATTGAAGTTAATTAAGAACTATTCTGAGAAGGTCCCTTTTTAACGGACGGTTAAGCCCAGTATGAATGCTAGCCAGATATCAGTCCCCTATCTAGTGCAGTTTCTACATGTTCCACTTGACTGGTCTTCTTTTTAGGTCGTGAATCTTACTTTGGGTCCACGACGGCGTATATTTGCGTGATCCTGGTGTGCACGGTCGGCCAGGTGTGCAAGACGGCGCTGGCGCACTCGCGTGGCAGTCGTGCAGGCGTCAGAAACGCCATGAGTGCAGCAGACCAGGGGTCGCTCACAAACAGGGAGGCTACACATCCCTTGTTGGCCACGCCCCCATCCTCGTTGAAACCAGACGTCCAATGAGAAGAACTTCTTTCTACCAACCACTGGAAGTCGAGGATCGAGTTGGCGGCCGCCGCTTTGTCCGCTGCCGGCATCACTTCAGCGATCTCGTCTACTACAGCCGATGCAGACTTGTCCAACGCATCCAGAATCGCCAAACCCTCGTCCAAAACGTCTAAGACTTTGAACAGATGCTTTACCTAAACAAGAAGAGACAATTTTTTAGCGTATTAGAACATGAAATACTGGTGTAACATAAGGCAAACTGACGCCGAGTAAGGCCAAACTTGAGAACCTCACCTCCTTGAGGATCATGTAGCTGATCTTTCTTGTGGAGATCCTGCAGTGGCAGAGCATGACCAGGGCAAAACCTTCGGCCATATGCAGCGTGGTGGCCACATCAGGTCGGTTGTGCTAAAGTAAAAGCAACTTTTTCCGAAGTCTATTTAATGACAGATCTTGCACTTTTATACTTGTTCGTGCATCTTGGTCGGATCCTGTTGCTGCTGCTGCTGCTTAGCCCTGTTGGAGGTCTTGCTGTGATCTGTGGCTGCGTTTCGCCAAGCTGAGAGCAGTTGAGTTACGACGCGCAGAGCGTTGTCCAAAAGCGTCGTCTGCTGGTCGCAGATCTCCTTCACCACGAACTGCATGAATCCTGCAGAAAATAGGCATCGTTTACTCGCATATTATCTAAGTGTGATTCGGAGGAGACCTGAGAAAAATATTCCTAACGTCCAGTTGACTCATGTTCGAGACATTCTAGCAATTTTCTGACGCTTAGAGGCTTCCAAACGTTAGAGGGAGCTTCAAAGTTACGTGTTTAGAAGTTGCCTGTGTCTGCTTTGTAAATTTCAGTTTGATTGTGAGGATTCGCAGTTCTGCTAGGTTCCCATGCACTCCTGGCAGAGGCCAAAACAAAAGTTCCACCCAGCTGCCGATCTGTACGTCTAATGATGCTTAGAACTGAAGGTATAGTTTTTGTTCTTATACCGTAAAGGACGTCTTCTCTCCAGTCTGGAAAATCGCTGACGAGGTTTTGGAGTCCGAGGTATGCGAGTCCGCTGAGTTCCTCGTCGCTGTGCACAGTGAGCCTGGAGAGGGTGTCCACGAGCTCGCCACGGCTCATCCCGTCCGGGATGAGGCGAGGGATGGCCGCTACGACAGTGCGAAAAAGGTCCAACTTGGGCTTTGCATCGTCGGCCTCCTAAAAATTCATTGATATTGCAAAGCTGGAGTTATTGAAAGAGTGACTGACAACGGAAGAGGATTGGTTATACTGTTGCACATCAGCTCCTTTGGCTTCGGGTTAAGCAGTGGTCCGCAGTACAACGGTTCAAAGGAGGTACCCGTCGAACAGACAGGTGGACACGCAAACAAACCAGTACAATTTAAGTCTTCAAATCACACTTATAAGTTTGTGAACTTCCACCTATGTGTAAAGCCCCACCTTTGCCATATTCTGGGCGTTGGTCTTCAGATAGGGCTTTCCGAAGTGGGTATCCAGAGCCCTGAGAATGTCATCGAAGACCTTACGCACGTACGGGTAGTAGGCGGATATTCCTATATTCTTGGCAGTTTCGTCCGTCAGCATTTTGCTCAAAAACGTTTTCTTCACCCTCATGGTGGAACCTGAGGGCATCGGGGTCACCGTCCGGGGCATCGGAGGCTCACCCTCTTTTTGCTGAAGGCTGTCCGCCACCACCAAGAAGCTGCGCAACCCAATCGACATCCTCTCAGGGGCATTGATCACCTGAAATAGGGATAATGGTCCCAGAGACAGTCAAATCAGACCCAAAGGCCACTTTTAAGGGTCAGGCATGCAAAGAGTTTTTTTTATAACTGTAAGAACCTTTATTGGCCTCCCCACGGACAGTAGGTCGAAGACGATTTCCCTCATGGCGAAGTCGAGTTTCTCCTGGGCGATGAACTGGATAATCTTGACGAAGATGTTGAGGGGGGCATCGCGAGGAACCACGGCCTTTGAACCCTTGAAGTTGGAGGCAACAAAGTCAATTCGACACAGACTTTGACAGTAATTATGTCAAAAAGGTTACCTTAGGAAAGAGTGAATTTACAATCGACTGAAGCCTCGACTGCGTGACGTTGTTGCTCTCGCACTTGATACGGATCATATAGACCCACAGCAGGCGGTACAGGGATTCTAGGGAATAGCCAGGAATGATGTAGATAACTTTCTTCTAGTTTGGACAAGCAGTTGCTTCACGAAAAGTGTGAGCCTTAGAAAATGTCCAATGGTACTATTAAAATGGTGGAAGAGGACAAGGAGTGCAACAGGATCACATTTACTGTTCTGATGCATGAGGGGAAGCGAGTGGAGTGAGAGAGGGAATCAAAAGAGTCCAAAAAAAACACTGGGGAGGGGTAGGGGACAAGTGAGAATACCTGGACCTGTGAAAACACTTACCTAAGGCCACTCTGGCCATCTTGGTGTCCCTGCTCTTGAGCTGCTGGAGGCACATTGTAAGGAAGTAGTGCCAGTTGTGCAGGAAGAATGCTTTCTGTGACACGCACAAGAGACAAGTGACCAGCGGAAAGATGGCCAAGCGGTGCTTGTTTTTGGTGCACAGGTCCAACGTCTGTGAGTACAGACGCTCGACAAAGTTCTTCAGGCAAGGGACGTTCACTTCGTTCTTCACAGCCTAAAAAGTTTCAAGTGGTTATTACATCGGTAAGCATTTGCTTCGAATTACTTCTTCACTACTGTTCAACTAGGAGCTGTAGAGTCCAGTGAAACAAACAAAACTTTAAGTGATTTAATTTCTCATAGGGACGTCACTTCTGACTGATCTCGTTACTACTATTAACTTACAGCAGCTACTGGAACGAGAATTTCGACAAATAATCCAGCCACCGCGTGTTTGATGTCCTTGTCTTTCACCTCCAAGAAATATTGAGCGCATTCCTAGAAGAGTTTTGGCAAGAATTAAAGTCAACTTTGTCGGTGACTTTGTTGGATACTAATTAATCTTCACTACGAAACTTTCCTACTTCGTTCTGGCAAAAGTTGTGGAGGTACCTGCATAAACTGGAAAGAATGTTCAAAGTCCTCGAATGGCACCATTTTCACTCTAAAGAACTTCATGCCCATAAGCAGAGAGATGATGGACTGGGTCACATGCGCTGAGGGTTCACGACTCCTATGCAAGAAAGTGAGTTGGCCTGCAAATTCTCTAAGGCTAAGATCCATTCTGCTCACCTGAGTTCTCGTAGTTCTGCAAAAAACTTTCTCCTGATTGAGAGGAATCTGGACATGGCCAATACGCCGAGAACTTCGGCGTAGAGGTCCGCGATCATGTGGATGTTGGCTGCATTGGGACCAAGCGTAGCGCTGAAAAAAAAATGTACGCAAATATGCACGCAAATTCTTGTGGAAGGGAGTTTTACTCACGTGTCCCTATACTTGAAGTGTTTAAACGCGATATCCTCGATGTGGTGGACAAGATCTTCGTGTCCTGGATGAACCGACAGCTGTTTCAGTACCTCGATCAACACTAGACAGAAGATGAACTCGACTGCGAGGTCGCGCTTCTCAGAGACCCACTCAAGTTCAGACCGGACGTTCATCAAATCACTAATATGATGCAAGGTTGAGGCGAGAACTTAGGGTTAGTGTAACCTTGTTTTACCTCTTGCCCTTTGAGTCTCCCTTTCCCTTGGTGTAGTCTGAAACAATCCACTCGACCCCTTGCCTGTCGTACCACGCAAAGAGCGTCTTCAGCAGCGAGGGCAAGCAGTGTTCAGCTACCGACCCGAAGGCGCTTAGCAACTGGTCAAACTGCGGATCCTCGCCCCTCTGCAGTGACTTGGACAGGGGCCGCTCAAGTGGCTCGACCATGATCCCGGAGATCTTTTTCTCGACCTAGAGACACATAGCAACGTGCTTTACTACATCCTGAAGAGTAACTCTAGTAACCACAGTGACTTTGCAAAAACATTTGCAAATTCATCTTATGCCGTGGATGAGGACGAATTAAATTTTCATGGATTAGAAATTATGACTTATGTAATGTCTATTGGACTCACAGAACTCACAAGGCATAGTTAATTAATACAGACGCAAGTTTGAGAAAGTAAGGGTTGCCATAAGGCTATGATGCAAAAAGGCAAAAGCAGAAATGCGAAAAGGGAACATACGATCATCTTAACATATTACAGGGTCTTAACTGGATAAAATTTCTATTAACTAACATAACATTTAGCCGTTAGAGCATTGAGGCAAGATGCGGCTGCGAAAATGAAGTCTGATTAAAGTTTCTTTTGAGGGTAATTTTTTAACAAAATGAATAACTTTATCAAATAATAACTTCATCTATGATTTGTTCCTAAAGTCACTTGTCATAAAGTGTTCCTTCTGCCAGGAGGAGAGCCACTCAAAGAGAAGTTGCCCCAGGAATCCTTGAGGCATGATGATGACCTGGTTGACAGTGTCTTCATCTCGCATTTACCACTTACTAAAAATTATCATAGAATTATCAAATAAAACTTGAGAATACAAAAAATTGTCATATGATCAATGAAGAGTACTTGTTGATCTTCATTGGGGATGTTTCAATGTGTGAAATGACAAAAATATGACTCTTCCATTGGCCTATGACAAGTTTTAGGTCAAAAAACAGCAAAATTATCAAAGAACAGAAAACCCTAGACAAAACCCAGGATTTCCAAAGAAGTTGCTTGTAAAATCAGAGGTGATAGCATAATCTGTCCAAAAAAATGGACTGATTGATACATAGTTTCTTGGCAACGTACGTAATTTGTCTTGGTTGTACTACAAAGGTTTTACCACTGGGCCTTACCTGTATCGTGAACTCTGCAAAGAGCGTTCTCATAACGAATTCTCCGGGTCTGATGTCGATGTCGATGTTCACCGAGCTCGGGAACCGGGGTCGCTCTTTTGGCGCTCCCCAGGGAAGGACCTGGCTTGAGGTGATCGTCGCAGGAACGGAATCATCTTGAAAATACAATGATTGTAACATGCATATTTATTTCTAGGTAGACAGTAACGGTTTAATTGTAGGTTACAAAAGGTCAGATGCTATAGATGGTGTTGGGACCCATTGGGCTCAAACAGCTATCATCATACTCACATTCTTCTTCCTCTTCTTCGTCGTCGCTCTGCTGTGTGGGTCTCCTTATGACGTCGTCCGGGTCGTTGGACGCGCCAGAACTCGACCTTGGATCTTGTGGCGCACCTGACACTGACGACAACGGGTGCCAGTTCGCCAAGTCCTCACCCTCAGCCCCTTCAGGGCCTGGCCGGGGCTCGTTAGCAGAAGGGTAGCCCATAACGCCGAGGTCCTCTTCATCCTCTGAAAGTGGAAACATGACTTCAAAGATCCAACATCCGGCTGTGACTGAGCAGGAGCACGAACTAGATGTGACTAGCCCTGCAGATCTTGACGTTTATGGGTCCAGACCTTTAGCAATATTTTCGTTTTCACCGGCCGGCTAAAAAAGCACCTGACCCCTAGTATGATCCTATCACACCGTTCTAATGTTGCATGTGTATGTACACTAAGGTACGATGCACGATGACTTACATAGTTACAACCTACGAACAAGCGTCCAAAAGTGTCCACTGCGACACTCGTACTGTCTCATCTTATCATACGCGTCATAACTTAGCTGCGGGTTCAAATACAAGAGAGTCACAAACAACTTCCTACTCAATCCTGAGGAAGAATCCGAGCTGAAGAGACTGCCCAGGCGACCCCTCACGTGGGAGAACATGCCGAAGACCACTGACTCCTCATGGGAGTGGAAGTTCTACCTCTTTGAACACTTTTGAAAGAGCCGTCATAATGTGAGGCAGAAGGCATGCGCGATATCTCTCTGCTAGGCATCAGAGATAAAGCCACAAACTCACTATAGCTCCGTAATCTCTTCAAGGCAACCTAAGCACTAGCGCACAGAGGCTACATGTCGTGTTCGGAATTATCCTAAATGTTCATCAAATGTTAGTGCAGAAGTTCACAAATGAACACCTGTGAAACAGAAAAACATCTGGGTCGTAAGACATCCGTGTTCAGTAATCTGATACCTTGGGTGAGTTTCCACTGTTCAGTTCGAGGAAGAATTCATGGAAAATTCCAATGACGATTTCATTACCTCGCTCGATTGTGACGGTGGCGGCGGACTCTGGCAGCTCTTCGGGTACCTCTTGCGTGTTGCAGCTGGCGGTCTCCTGATCACCGGAGGCTTGAGGTTCGACATCCGCCCGACGTTGTGAATGTCCTCCCCCAGAACCCGGATTTGGAGGAGGAGGTGTCGTGTGTCGTGGCGAAGTCGTGGGTTCTACCGGGGAACCGGGAGCCTCTGGCGCCGGATCGGACATGATCCCCAAGGAGACTCCCGGCGACGCACAACGACCAGGCGTTGCAGGACTTGAAAGCGCAGTTTCGGGCTACTCTTTCTTGGACTTCTATTTTATTCTAAAAACTGATCAACTGTCGCCAGCTTGTTGCAAGAACGCAACATTATCTACGCAGTCTCACAACCTCCCCTTTTAAAGGTTTGTGTGTTGCACGCATCATTCAGCTCCGGCGCAAGGTTGGCCAGAGTGAGGATAAAGCTGAATGGACGAGAGCCCAAGTTATGCGCCTGCGTCATCCTGAACGTGTTCAGCTTATTGAGCTTGGTCAGGGTTGTTCGGAATAAACCACCCAACCTTGACTTAACGATGCTGAATGAAGAGGCTCAAGGATATGTCAGGTGTGTCAGCCTTATTAATCTATTTTTTCTTATACTGTTTATGGGACTAGACTCATTGACACTAAAAGAAGTAATGGTATACATGCTGACAACTGCTCTGATTAGGAAAGGGTCCTTATTTCCTATGGAGTGACGATGGTCGCTTGGCTAGCACCCTACGTTAACGCCTATGTCGTCCGTCCCGTGTAGGTGGTCTTTGGCGTGCAGCTCCAAGCACTCGAGGCCCAGGAGCTTCCTATCCGAGCTAAGCTTCAGCATAATTCGAGTGACTCCGGTGTTGGGCGAGATTTGCTTGTACTTTTCATTAGGCATCCGGCAGTTTCGATCCTGGGCCAAATAGCAGAGCAGCTCCTTGATCAGGCCTCCATGGCTCACAACCAGAATCTTTACTGAGCTCGCTGGGGTCCAGAACTCGGAGGCCAAGGACGCGCAGAGCTCCTGCAATGAACACAAGCCGCTTACTGCACTATTGCCGTTCTGTCAGGAGACCACTGTAGGGTAGCTCCCTCAAGTACGCTTGGATTCTTTTGGACGCTTCTTCTCAGTTGCTGACTACGTAAGTCATCGTGCATCGTACCATAATAACACATGCACATGCATTGTTAGTACTTGAGAGTAACTTGCAGGCGTCCTTAAGATGTGTCGAATTCACTGTTAACCAATGTTGTAAAAAATGTTCACTGCAAATATACCTCAAAAAACTTTTCAGCTCTTGTCCTCATTTCTTCGACTGTCTCACCGCCCTTTGGCGTGTACAACCAGGCGCTCTTGACCCCCTGAGACTCGAAGTTAGCGCGAGCCTCTGAGTGAAACTCGGTGAAGGCGCGGCCTAGGAGCAGGAAAAAGGCCCTATGAAAACAGTTTTAATACAGCACACCCAATAGTCGCACCAAAGCAACGCTTACCTTCAAGAACGCCGAAGCTCCTCTCTCTCAGATCTTTGTTGCCGATCAGCTCAAGAGACTCCTGATTAGCTTCAAGAATGGTGCGTGCGGTGACCATCGCCCTGGAGAGATCTGAGGAGAACGCGGCCCTGAACGTAAGCGCTCTGAGCTTCTCGGCAACCCTCTCGGCCTGCTTCAACCCGGCGGCGTTGAGCATAAATTCGCTCTGCCCTTGGATCACCCGATCGCGGTTGGCGCCGGTCTCGCCGCTGACGGAGAGAGTGAAAGAAAATGGATGCAACGTGACAACTACAATGTTTTACTCACTGCCTAACGATGACTATCTCGGCCTCCATCTAAAGCCGTTCCAATCGTTTGTGTCCGTGATGCTTGCTTCATACAGAGCTGGGCAGTCTCTACCCTCTACAGATCTCTGGTCTCTATTTTCATGTCTCTCAGACTGATCAGAGTTACTAAACAGTCAAAGTCCGAGGAGAACAGACGTTTAAGTCGGTGGCTGAAAGGTGCACTGCAAGAAGGGATCTAAAGATGTGGCAACTTTGACGGGGGCTTGAAGCCATAGACCGAGGTAGTTAGGAATTAATATGAAGTTTATAAAAAATATATAAAGCTTAATATAAAGTTTACTTTACATAGAGTACTATAGACTTTAGTTAAAAAAATCATGTTGACTTTAGTTTGTAAAGCAGTCTAGACTTAAGTTAGAGAAGCAGTCTAGACTTAAGTTTTCCATAAACCGAACTTTGTATGAAGTCCTATCGAGTTTAAGTGCGCTCAGAACTCTACATCTTCTCTCTCGTTTATGCTAAGGGCGCGAGTCAAAGTTGCCAGATTTGCGTTGGCCAGATAACGCTATTGGTTGTGGTGGGTGAATGGGGCAGTGCAAGTTTCTGAATGAATTGGTGTAATTTTGTATTGCTCCTGAAAAGTTTTCAAGGCAAAAAGATAAGCAATTTGGACAATCAGTGTAAATGAGATTTAATTACTGGTTAAATTCTGCTAAAAGGCTGGCTTTCGCGCCAGATGGCGCCACATCTATCCATTCATCCTGACAACCTCGAGACAATATGACCAGGAGAGTCAACTGAAGCGTCGTCGAGCACGAAAGCCCAATTTGGTCTCGATTTTACCCCCACTTGTCGTTGCACCTATGGACAATTATGTATGAGTTCATTCATTCAAAAACTTGCATTGTTGGATTCACTTGTCATAAGTGACAACTCCATCGAGTGGCGAATGCACGAATAGTGAATGATGATAACTGCTTTTCAGAATGTGTCAAGTGCAAAACCAGAGTGAAGGCGTCGGTAACTTTGAATATTGGGGGATTTTGTATTGTGCTCACTGGATGCATTGGTACGCATGGAGGTGAGACATACTGGTGTAGCCTACGAACCTGCGTGTAGGTAGGTACGTAAGTTTGAAAAATGCCATTTTCATATTTTACCATAATGTTCTTTCTACGCGGTGTAGTGGAAGAAGTGAATGTTAGTCTTTGTTACTCATGCTTAATGCCTTCTTTAAGCTCATCTGTGCACACATCAGATGGCAACAATTTACCTTCTCTACTCTTATTTAGCAGTCTTGAGAAGAAAGCATAGACCCAAGAGTAAACATTGCCAGTTGATCATGTCACAGACTGCTGAAGACAAAAGCCGAAACTTACAGCTTCAGCCGAAGACTTACGCTGATGACCAGAAGACAACTTCTGACAGGCGCTTAGCATCTCCTCAGAGGATGGCACCATGTGGTCATTTGCTGTCTCGACCTCATGCGGTGTTGGGGAGCTCCTGTCATACAGTCAATATTTTCATGTACAGCAAAGTCATACTAAGCAGCAGCTGTAAAAAAATGCCTTTGCCTGGGCAGTCGACGCTTCTCTAGTCTCAGTGTTGTCTATGGTACAGCCATCAGTCGTTTTCTCTCTGCGGCAGAATTGGCCGGGTCAGTCCTCTTGGGCCCTGGCGGCAGGAGAAGTGACTCTCCGGGTCGGACCGGCCGCAGGGAGGGTAGGGGAGCGACGAGGGCGAAATTCGGCTCAGCGCAGTTCAGGAGGCCGGAAGAGCACAGCAGCAGCTGCCGGCAAAGCGCGAGCGCAAGCGCCAAGCGCTTCCCCCTCTTGTCCAATCGCTTCTGCGCTCACCCCGAGTTCCTCGTGCAGCGGCAGCGGCGACCCGGGCTACAATCACCTGGCAGGAGTAGAGCGAACCGGCAACAAACCCCAAGGGGCCCGGGGAAGAGAACGAGCTCCTGTGAGGGGCGCAGAACGGGTCGTCGACAAATACGTCTACACCGGCGATTTCTCCAGACCGCCATCATGTCCGAGGAGAAGTGGACACCGCCGCAGTCACAGTCGGAGCCGGAGCCGGAACCACAGTCGCAGCCGGAACCACAGTCGCAGCCGGAGCCGGAACCGCAGTCGCAGCCGGAACCAAAGTCGCAGCCGGAACCGCAGTCGCAGCCGCAGCCGCAGCCGCAGTCACAACCGCCGTCGCAGTCGCCGTCGCAGCCGCAGCCGCAGCCGCAGTCACAATCGCAGCCGTCCGAGGTCGATGTGAAGACCGAGCTTAAAGGCGACCAGAAAGTCGACACGAATTCCAAGGAAGAGGAGGCTGTGGAAAAGGCGGAGAGGGAAGCCTCGGAGAAAGAGGAGGTGGCCGCTAAGAAAGAGTCCGAGCAGAAGCCACTGGAGAACGGGGTAGGTACTCATGAAGAATCCTGTCGACGGTTGCACTACTCAGTATGACATGGATTACGTGTTCTCCGTGAACCATTATTCATCATCCCAACATTCCTTCCATTTGCAGTCTGACGTGGATGAGGAGGAAGAGTATGCCAGCGCCGCTGAAGAAGAAGAAGATGGTGGCGAACACCATCCAGAGCCTTATAAAGAGAGCGATGATAATGTCGATGCCAACGACGAGGATGAAGACTCCGATACCGACGTCAAAGTGGGGAGAAGGCGACGGAGGCCCACTGACGATAGTGACGAGGAGGAAGACGGCGAACACGAAGGAGAACGAGAGGAAGAAGTAGTGGACGAGGACGACGACGACGACGATGGAGAAGGAGAAGGGGAGGACAAGGTCGAAGAAGACGAACCGAGCTGTGAAACCCGCGAGGCCGGTGACGGCCAGGAGGCCGAATCTACCATGACTAGGGCCAAAGTAGACGACGACGAGGACCGCCGCAATCCGCAGTACATCCCAAAGAGAGGCATGTTTTACGAGCACGACGATCGCATCGACAGCGACGACGAAGACAAGAAAGAGGAAGAGAAGAGAAAGCCTCGCGTTTTTAAGGCCGATGCCGCCCAGAGATGGGGCCACGACAAGTTCCTTGAGCTTGATCAGGCACCTAAATCTAGAGAGGAACTTGTACAGGCGTATGGCTATGACATCCGGAGAGAAGACAGCGCTCCTCGTGCACGAAGACGTAGGCGCTATGGCCGGGGTCCCAACAAGTACACCAGGAAGTGGGAAGACGAAGAGGCCTACGGAGGTGGCGGAAGTGAAGGGAGAGGTGGTGGGCGTGGAGGAGGTCGAGGTCGGGGTCGGGGTGGTGGTGGTGCGAAACCTGCGCAACCTCCGACCAAAGAGGACTTTCCTGCTCTTGGTGGCGAGAAAGTTGGAAAGAACAGAGAACGCAAAAGAGACGACGAGAGACCTGTACATAAAGACCGAGAAAACAAAGGTCCACAAACGCAGAGAGGTGGAAAGGTTCGTGGTGGAGAGATTCGTGGCGGAGAAAGAGAATCGCGCGGTGAGAGAGGAAGGACCTCCGGTGGTCGGGGAGGAATGTCCAATGCTGCCAAGTCCTCCAAGCCAGCCAGGCCTGTGGAGAAACAAAGAGGCGACCATGATGACCGTGATTACCCAGAGCGCCAAGACCTCAGGCAGCAACAGCAACAAAGAACGAAGCGCAAAGTAGAGATGGTAGAGAAAGAGATGCTTAGAGTGACGATCGATGATGGCGATAAGAGTGGGCCTAGCTCAAGTCCCAAACCAACACAGAAGGCTCCGGCTGTTGTTGCAGCTGCTCCTGCCCCTGCCGACCCTCCTGTGTCTGCCTCCTCGTCTGTGGTTGCCAGTCGACAAGAAGAATCACGACTGCAGCAGCACCAACAAGAGCAACAAGCACCAAGTTCTTCACAACCCAGACAACCGAAGCGGTACTCCACGTTAAGACAGCCCAAATCCCAACTGCAAGGAGTGGTGGCTGCCACGACAGCGACCTCGGCGACTACTGCGACCAGAGACCCGCACTTGGAGTGGAGTGGAGGCGATGCACAAGTACGGATTCCTGCAGGATTTGCGCAGGACTTCTCAAGCCAACCTGGAGCTGCAGAGGCTCTTGCGGCTGCATTTCCTCCAGGACACTATCCCAATGGTCCACCAAGTGGCGCTCCCTTTATTAATGCCCAGTCTGTACCTGCGGCGGCCGGAACGACGACGGGCCCTCCCATGATGGACGCCGGAGGTGGTGGAGGTGCCAGCGCCGGCGGACCACCGCCTTACATCAATCCTAACGGACAGTTGGTCAACTATGGCCCACCGCCTGTGCAGTACACGCCTGTCACAGTGCCCATCTCGTCTGTGCCCCTGGTCGGAGACTACGGTCCTCCGGTGATTCCACCTCCGCCTCCGCCCCACCTTGCAGCGGCGGCCGTTTCGTCGCCTGAACAGCTTCTGGCCGTCGCCGCCGCCGCACCTGGTCAGGGCTATGCCGAGGTTCGCGGCGGTGCCACCTACTTTAACCTCACCACACAACCGCCGATGGCTCCTAGACCGGTTAGCAAGCGGCCGAAAGCCGCCATCCCTATCGTGGATCCCTCTACTACGCAAGCAACAGGCGCAGAAGGCGTGTCAGCAGCACCTCGTGGCGGCGTCGGTGAGGACGGTGGCGGCGGCGTCAGCGGGAACGGCGGTGGCGGTGGTAGTGCCAGTGGCGGTGGAGGCAGCGGTGTTGTTGTTGGTGGCAGTGGCAGTGGCAGTGGCAGTGGCAGTGGCAGTGGCGGCGGCGGCGGCGGCGGTGGCGGCGGCGGTGGCAGCAGCAGCAGCAGTGACAACTCGCTCTCTCGAGCCGAATCGAGTGAAATGTCGCCACAGAGCAGTTTGGAAGAAGACCACCAGACCACTTAGACATAGAAACGTGTACGCATTGCTTCACATCAAGCATATGAGAGATGTCTTCTACTACGTACCATATTACGTAACATACTATAATTTTAGAAACTGCAGCAGGTTTGAGGAATGATCAGAATCGCTAATCTCCAGATTAGCTCAATTTTTAACCCGTGACCTTCACTGGCAAGCATTATTCTTTCCCATAGTAATTCTGCCTTTAATCTCCTCCCCCCCTCCTGAGAGCGCACAAAAAGTACATGCGCGATTTTTACGCTTTAGTAATGCTTCTTATACACTGTTGGACAATTATTACTGTTTCTGCACCCTGAAGTTACTTCAACCGTTATCCGAAGAAAGATGAGAGACCCATCCTGCTTCCCAGCCTCGTTATGTTGCGACCGATTACTACTGTACTTTCGTAGTATTCCATTATTGCCATCCGCCTACCAGGAACCATGCATATTACTGACTCACGTAATAATAAGTGTCTGATGATGACTCTTCCTATAGCCAAAAATCGTTCGATGCTTGATTCTTGCTCAACTTCGGTCAAGTCCAAGCTCATCATCTTAGGTCGTATGAGTGATCGTTGGCGACAAGATGACTTCTTCCTACAAAGAATCTGAATTGTCCAACTGAAGGTGTGCAACCCAACTTAAGCTTTGCTCTCCGGGTACGTTTCAGGCAGACCTGTTTTTGACGGTTGAGCTTTTATTCATTCATGATAGTTGAGTTCTTCTTTTTTGTGACGGCTGCTTTGATAGTGGAGAAACATGTCTTTCTTTTCCATGAACCGGCAGCAGGCGTTTATTACGAGCACTTCCTCGTATCCGATATAGGTCAGAAGTAATTAATTCTTCAGTGCTCTATCTTAGGAAGCTCCTCTGTGTCACCTTCAAAGCCCTCACTGTACATGCGGTGTCAATGTCGTACTTGCACATCAGCTTTCGCTGTAGACAATGTACGTGAAGTTGCACACTGACGTACTTGGTGAAGTCCTGTACAAAGGGATAAAGAAAGGGGCGAATAATAAGGCCTTTGACGATAGGAAAATCCATCTCGGACCCACCAGGACGCAATCGTCGATGCTCAGACTCGAAATTCCTCAAGCAGAGAGACACCACCGTTGTCGTTCACAGCAAAGCTTCAGATGTGCTTTGTCACAGGCCCACTTGAGAACACGTGTCGTTATTTTACTACTATATTTTAGTTATTTTGTCGTAGACTCGTGGCCTCTGGGCCTTTGAGGACTGCATCGTGTAGAGTCCGGAGAAAGAATGTCGGCGTCTTGGCACTGCTTTTTTTTTTACCAAGTAAGAAGTGTCCTCATGTGAGGCACGTATATTGACATGTTATCCTTTGCCTCAAAGACGAACCAAGAAGCTGCTTTGTGTCACCTGTGGTAGCAGAGAATGAGTTGTTAAAAATGGTGTGCCCCAATTTCCCCTACGGGAATCTTCCTCCGAAGAACGATAACTATTTGTTCGAGAAAAAAATAAGTGACACATTCTTCATACACTAATTTCCACGAGGACAGCACTGTTGTTTTCTATTCTTCACAGTTTTTGATTATTCATACGGTGCAAGAACAGTGTAAAAACGGAAATCAAAGTTTCATGCAGGTCGAGGCTGACAATCATCCCTGAAAGTGTCACAGATCAACTTCTAGCGTAGAAGTATTGGCTTTTGAAGGATTAAAGTTTCAGCAGATCAAGCCCATTGAATCATGAACTATCTGGAATTATCGCGTCTTCCTAACAAACGAGAAAACACTGTATAGATTTTCTTTTACAGCAATCCATGTAGAGAAATTTGGGGTCTACCTTTTTCTTGGTCTCGTTCTCCGCGCCAACGGCACACATCAGGCTGATTTATGGTGCCATTTTAAGGCAGAGGTTAGTACATACCGCATGCCAAAAATTGGCCTCCTATGACAAGCCTTACTTTGAAAAAGAATGGTGCAAAATTACGGACATTCTTCCCCCTGCGTCAGTACGTGCACGGCGAGAGGTCTACGACAAATATATACTGGGCCGCTCCGAAAGTGCTGCCCAATGACGTCGCCACAGAGATGCTGCCTGGGCCTCTCGGCCCAGGCAGCACCTCATGTTTGATCCCGGCAGTCCTATTGTTGGCACTAACTTTTTGCGGCAATGTCTTGTCGGGCTCCAGATATTTCTCTTCTACCAAGTGTGTCCTTGTCTGGGCGAATGGAGAGAAGCTCTGTGCTACACGTAGGATGCCCATGTACACCAAGTATTTTAATCCAGGTAGCGCACGAGCGCCCAGCGGCTCCAGAAACTTTCGTGTCGTAGTTTCTAGTTCAGCAAGTACAAGGATATCACTGTACGGTGCACTTGCAAAAACTTTCTCACTTGCAGCATTGTACAGGATGTTAAACGATGCACAAGCGAAGTCGTCAGAAGCACTTTGAAGATGTATCCATAAGCATCTTGCCTTATGTCATTGTGACTTTTAAGTTTTGTGCTCGAACAGTATACGCGTTCCCCTGTAAGGTACGTATGTATACAGTACGCTACAAAAAAGATCAGTCACTCGAAATTTGCGTATAACTTTGCCTCAGATGCTCCAAACTTCATCAAGCTTCATTTGTGCTTGTGCAATGATCACGCAGGCCAGCTGGACGTGGACCAGCTGGACCCATCCACTGGACTCTTGCTACAACCCCCCTCCCTCTATCAGCGGCAACAAAAAAGGTCAGACGTAAAGAACCTTCGGCGTTTGACACCATTTTTAGGTGAAATTAGAAACCAAACGCTTATGCTTTACTCCAGGATCATCTACTTTCCCCCCATATGGTTGATAAGACAATGACTGTAATTATAGCAACTAATGTGTTTCATTTTTTCAAATAATGAGATCTTTTTAGTCTTCTTTCGCATGAAGTGACATCTTGTGAATCTCAAGTAGCAGTAATCACAGGTTTCATGAAGTTGGCAACATTGGGGGAGAAAATGGGGAAATTGGGGGAGAATTAGGGAGATCAATTGCACAGGACACAACGATCACATAAAAACTTTGTGTCAAAATTGTGGTTCACTCCTCCAACTTTATCCTACTTTCATTCCTAAAACTCAAAAGGAGAGCAACAATATCTCAAAAACTCAATCAAGAATTAAAAATATTAGTTCTGTTCTTAAAGCCGTTGACTTCTTTACTATGTGGGGAGAAAGTGGGTGATCCTGGAGCAAAAAAAGTTTGACATCTAATCTTTCTATTACATAAAGCGCCAGGGTCGTATGTACGTGTGTCTGTCAACCTGACCGCGGCTGATTTCCAGCTTTTGTGCCGCTGATTTTCGCGGCCTGTTTCCAGCATTACCAGCTTTTGGGTGTGGTGAGCGCCAAGCCTGCTGCCAGCACGAAGAGCGCGGTGGACGCGACGAGCATGGTGTGAAACACAGACCGACCGACAGATGCAGCTGTAGCGCTTCATATTTTTGCCATTCTTTCTGCCCACAGAAGTGGGGAGAGCGAAAGCTCCTTATAATAAAAGATGGTATCAAAAGCTCATGATTATGATGCATGTGCGTACATCTTTTGTTGCAGCTTATAGTGGATTATTTGTAGCAAGAGTCCAGTGGACGAGTCCAAGCTGGTCCAAGACGAGTCCAATTGGCTTGTGTAATCATTGTACAGGCACGCATGATATTTCATGAAATTTGAAACATCTGAGCCGAAGGCGTGAGCAAATTTTGAGTGTCTGACCTTTTTTGTTGCGCACTGTATTTTCTGTTTCCGAAGCGATAACATCTTGCTGTGCGAGCGAGCCCAAAGCGCATCTGTTGTGCAGCTGGTTCTCGCTTCCGTCTCTGGTCAACATGGGCAACGTGGAGGACTGACCATAAGACTACCCAGCATGAATAGGCGCTGCAAGTCACATATACGGTATATGTACCTGTACAATCGTGTTGTTACATGCATCCCTATATATTTTCTGACTGCCGTGCTCGCTCAAAAGCGTCTTCAGTGTAAAGAAAAGGTCGTTCGTGGTTCACGGCATAAAACCAGATTAACTCTCTTGTTATCCCATGATTTTTAAACTGTCAAGTTGAAGTCAGCCGCTATATATATATATATAATATACAAACAAAATTCTTCTTAAGAGATGAGGGCTCAGCGTAGGTCATTTTAATGTCGAGCTCTTGGCTTCCTACAAGTACCTGGCTTTACTGTTGATTTCTGAAAGATTTTATCCTCTTTCTTGCCAAATCCATTTATGATCATATAGATGTCTGGGGGACAAAGAGAGTTCTGCGGAAGAGGAGACAGACAGACAGGCAGACAGACAGATAGAAGAGCACATACAATCTACTGCTTAAGTATCCTTGAGTACATTTAGTACATAAAGTAGCACTTTCTGAGAGAAGGAGAGATTTATACGTACGAATTGTACGTGGTAACCCTACGAGTTCAACTGTTTCCGAACCCACACAAACCTCCAGAAATTGGAGCTTAGGGGACGACAACATATTTCAGGTGATTCTGCAACTGAATTACTTGATATGCATACAACACACATATCCAATTCGCTATGTTAAGACATTCAGCAGGAATACAATAAATACCGATAGTAGCCTCGCTGCACTTCAATCTGCTGCTGTTTCTATGGGGTTTTGTTTGAGGGGGGTTAAGAATGTGCCATTTTTTCCCGAACATGTTTAGTGCCGAACTCCCTTAAGAAGTGGCAATGGGAGAAACTTTCTAAGGCTTGTATTGAAGCCGTCGATGGAGCCTCCCAAGGCTCCCTCCTCTGACGCTGCCATCTCTCCAGAGGTGCTCTCTTCAAGCGCCAAAAGCAAGCTGATCTCGGACTTGATGCGCGATTTCAGCCCGTCCACGAACGAACGCAAGTCCACCTGGGAGCGGTCGGCTCGAGAGGGCTGAAATGACACGACACAGTGAAAAAAGGGGCAAGTCACCTACACATGTACCCGGTATATGCACTGTACGTCCCTGACGGTGACTGCATTGTTTACATTTTTGGACCGTATCTCATCACTTGGCTTCCTGTGTCTGGCCTGCGTTGAGGACTTAAGTTTGCCGAGGAAAGTTCTTCTCGTTTTCACCTACAATGCTCAGTTATGATTGGAGAGGCAAAAGGATATTTAAGAATACCCTAGACCACTTCTGTCACCACACTGACCTAACGACCTAAGGGTCATATCAGGATTGCATTCTGGGCAGTTAAGTGCGGTGACAGAAGTAGTCTAGGACAAATTTTTTGGCCTCACAGCTAACTAACTAGTTCTCTCTGAACTACAGGCATCTTGAAGCGTTTGAAATATGAATGAAGTTTGTTTTTTTAATGATCTCAGACGGACGGCCAGGCTTGAGGACTGCGTACTACACCATTCACTATTAGAAATTACACCCATGCAACAATTAATTGTGCTATTAAGTGCAGCGCAATAACTTGCTTTTATTTTAGCCCCCTGCCAAAGGTCATCTAGCTCGTTTTTGCCCAAAAGTGAAGCCAAATGAGTCGTGAGATTGACTGCAGCATGAAAAAGAGTGAGGAGTTTGGAAGAGACGTCCAGCAATGACTCTGCTCTCTCTGCATTTGTGTCACGTTTTATATTAAAAGGAGAATAACACTGCTAAACCTGCACTTTGACAAAAGTGCAGGATAACAAAAACTGACGAGCCGTGACATAGACCTTTCTGAAGACAGAGTAAAAACTCTCAGGGACTGTATTCATGGACATCGCGCTGTACGCATCATGCGCAGCTGCGAGGACGTGTTACACACGACCTCACTCGACCGTGAGCACTTCTCGCATACGGTCACCGACATCTGCATGGCACCTATTAAGTCTTCTTGAGGAGCTGCAAGACTGCCAGAAACCGTCCTTGGCCTCCTCCTCAACATCATCATGGTTCTGACCCATAACGGTTTTTGTAAGGCAGGAGTCATTATGCTCCAGCACCATGCTATGCACCGCTCAATTTTTCCCAACTTTGACCCTTTTGCAGTGATTGTCTTAGGGACTTCACTGTGCATCCAGTGCTGTGCTTGTGTATGATCATGAAAATGCTGGTTTTAGGGCTGATAGTAAGCTGATATACGTGATCGTGTTTTGATGTTTCAGCAAACACGACGCCGTGCTGGGAGTTGTGGTGAGGAGCGGAGAAGTTGTTCTGGAGCTTCACAACAAATTATTTGACTAGAAAGTAAACAAAATAAGATTTGTTCAGACGACTTCGATGCATGTCCCTTAGTAAAGTTCTTTCGCACACAATGATCAGCAATGGCATCATCCACCTTGCAAGAAGCAAGTGTTCAGTTTTATTTTACAAAACGCACAAAACGTTCCAACTTAGTTTCCATTGGAAAATGCAACTTTTTATGAATTCATTTTTAAAGAGGAGGGTCGTTTTAAATCGATCTGGCATTTCCTGCTGTGAATGGTCATAGCAAGCACTACATACTCCAGTTATATCTATTCACCCAAGGGTGCAAGTTTTCCACTAATCTCAGTCTAGGCAGTACAGGTCTGTGAATATGAAAAATGAGCGGGGTTAAAAACAGTAATTCAGTGGAGTCAGATGATCTTAGAGGAAGCTGTTGCCGATCAACTTCTAGTGCCTTTGCTGCATAATATTTCATCTCACCAAAGCGACTCAGAAACAAAATATCTTTCAAGATGCACCCGCCTATCAAACGCGAACCAACTGTACCAGCTATAATTAGACATTTCAAGGTTATGCATTTTTTGATGTACCAACCAAATAGAAGCCCCTGTGACTTCTAATTTTAAGACTGTCCGTGCGCTTCCACTGGAAAACTGCTACCATGTCAAAATTCAAGACAGTCAGATTTTGGCGATGACGAAATGATCTCTTTCTACTCTGACATTCTGGATTGGCTTAAAGACTTTTCAAATTTACAAATTTTTGGAAAGATTTGCTACTGCTTGGAGAGCACTTTCAATTGCAACAGCTGCAACCCCGTTTTGGGTACCTAACAACATTAATATTGTGAAACAATCGAAGATTTAGGTAATCAAATTCCGGATTTACGTTATTCAGAAGAAGCCAACGATGCAGCCTCTTTGTGCTTGATAGAAGCCAGTATTGCAAAGGAGGCAGCCCAAGATGATCATGACGACGATGATGGCATCGCAGCATTTTTGTTCATGGAAAAGCCTTCCATAGTCGGAAAAATAATGAGTCTCTTTGAGATTCTCCTTTGTGAGCCTTTGCCTGGTCCATCAGGATGCACCGAAGCAAGCAAAAGGTCCTCTCGCCGGTGATTGGGACAAACTGCGGGTTTGCAACCTCAGGCACGGAAAGACCATCTGGGAGAGAAGCTGCCCTACCTCCTTAAAGAGGTAGAGGCCACCGGGGTTCTTCTGCACGACAGACGCCAGCTTGGCTTTGATCTTTGCACCCTTGATCCCGGGGATCACATTGACCTGTCCTCCAAATGGCGTTGAATGGCTGAGTTAAGTCTTATATGGCCAAAGGCACGTTTCAAATGGTTTTATGCTAAAATTCGAGTTTCGTATAATGTGGGACCAAAGCCCGGGTTTGATTTTTTTTAATTTTTTATGCTTTCGCGTAACTTCCTGATGTCTGGTTATCATATAATTGCTACTCATGTCGTTCTGTTTTGTGTTTACGTCTCTCTCTGTTGTTTCCAAGCAATGTAAAAAATGTATCGTTAGGAGCTTCCTGCAGCCAGCTTTAAAATGCAATGAGTGCTTCATTTTTCCCCCTTTGCAGAAGCATCAAAACAAAAAGAGTACGAAAAAACTTGGGTCATGCCAGGAAGTTATTCAAAGTCGGGCAAAACTTTGTTCACGACAACATCTTTAATTCCCCATGAGTCTAATATGCGGACAATGCTTAACGTGAAAGATCGGCTTTTGTGACGTAAGAATGTGAGTGGCTTTACGTACTTACCGTCGTTGGGTTTCATGAATAACTTTTTAAACGGAGTTTCCTATGGACGTCCAAGATGACGTACCAAACATGTGCGGTACACTGATAAAGGGAGTGATTTAGTTTAGAATGCTCTCAGTGCCAAACTTCTTCCCCAGCGGCGTTGCAATGATTTGTGTGCATTGAATTCACGCTTATCAGTATGTAGTAGGAAAGGCAATTTTCTCAGAAGAGATTGACTCCCGCGCTCCCTTCAAAGAGGAGCTCCTCGGGGACATTGAGGACAACGTTGGAGCGTGCGCACCGAGATCTATGGGAAATTTTGTGGGCTAAAATTCCATGATATCTGGTCTTTCGGTATATGTCTCATCACGACTTACGCACTCATAAATGTACAGATCTCGTACATTCGCGTGTACCTGGTGCGGGTTCTAGAAGAAGTCATCTGACGCAGCAGTGGTACGTACGATATCATGTTCGAGTGATCCTTATCTTATTCAAGAGCCTATATATATATATATATATATATCACTAGCCCAACTTGTTGACGAATGAGACTACTTATTCCCAACATCAAAAATGTGGTATTTGCAGTACGCGCAGAAGAATGCGGAACGTGTGATGCGCTAGGCATTTGTGGATAACTCACTGGGTGTGATACACATGCTAGCAAATGGTGGATTCATCTTTTTACATACAGTGTGCATCCTGTGATTTGAGCCAAGTGTACTGCAGTAGCCATATTGCATGAGATCCTCAGTCTCTGTCACAATTCGACAAAACAGATTCTTTTTTCAACAGCTTCTGGTGGTCCAACAAATCCGATATATAAGGTCAGTAAGGTTAGCCTTCCTCACATTAAGCGTGGGGATGGCAACACTCTGGGGTGCTTAGCCGTAAGAATGTGCGGTGTTACATGAAACAGCTGACATTGACTTCGGTGTTCACCTAAGCACTCGGCAAGGATTGGGAGTTGGAAAATAGACGAAAAATGAATATTTTAAGTCCTCGTCGCACTTACTCTCTTGCCTGTTACGTTCAGTGTCAATGTCAATGCGCCACATGGCCGAGGAGCTCATGGACGATCTCATCACCGGCAAGAAGAACATGGTCAAGGACCTCACCGTGAATATTTCTACGTGGACCCTCTAAAAGTTATGTTGGCAAGGATTTTTCTTCACAGAAAAAGGACCGCCCATAAATAATGAATCAACTCCTCAACTCCTGTGTCTCCCACCTCTGCATTGCGGTCTTCCTGGCAAAAATTTATAAAGATAATTGCATCACATCGTAAGCAAAGCTATCCTGCATAATTCATGCAGTCTGCACTTTTGAACACCAAAGGCGTGCAAACAACGACTCCACAAGTTGCTCACCTTTATGTCAAAAAGCAGTTTTTCATAGTCTGCTCTACATAAGAGTGCCGTGCATGAGGCACTGGGAGCAGTGTCAGCCGGAGTCTCGTCAACCAACCCATCGACCTTGTTTTACATAAGAGACGTGGGGTCTCCATGTCAAGATCCCTGCTATGATCCCTTCCCCACAATAGTGTTAAGAAGATGTCAATAAGAGACATAGACAAGGATTTGACTGTTGCTGTCGTAGAGATGCAAGAGACGCACTTTACATACGGGAGGACGAAGGAGAAGCACCGTTCTGTTCATCTGTTCCTCCCTCCCAGAGATGCTTCTACTCGAGAGCGTCGAAAAATAGCGCGAATGAAGAGCGCAGGTTTAAAGTGTGAATCAAAGCACTTGCTGCCAAACCCTGTCTTTCCATCAGTCATGCTCACAATTGCTCTCACTCTCACCAGCTGTGGTTGTATCGGTTCGTCATCGAATTCTGGCCGCACATTGAACGGGCGCCACTTCAGCAGCAGCGACTCCGAGGATGAGGCGGGCACCAAGGGGTGAGGCTTGGCGGCGATCTGCAAGAGAGAACAAGAACTTTGAAGACTTAAATGAAAGTGCCACAACTTGCACTGACGCCCGTGTCGAGGGAGCGGAGGAGGTCTAATGCCACCTGCTCACCGGATGGCAACTCCGTCAAGACAGCCAGCATGGAGTGCTCGGGCGAGAAGCACTCACGACTGGGATGCGCAAGCAGGAAAGTGCTACTCTTACCTGGACGGAGACTGTGATCTCACGTGACCAGCTCAATTATTTGATATTGATCGATGTATATAAAGTAGTCATTATTGGTCTAAAGCTTTCGCTTGGTGCCGAATTATGATTCTGTGAACTCCGGTGTGCGACCAAAAGACACCTGAAAAATTTAGCATCATGAAACATTGCAAACCACCAGGGGTAGAACGTAGAGAGTTTCAGAGATTTCTAAGATCACACAAGGCATTTGCTTTTCAAAGCAGACACCCTCATAGCCTACAGTCTCCCTCAAGACAGCGGCTCCATTCCTTCTCACTAGCAGCCTTCAAGACATTAACACTGCCCTGAAGAACAGCACAAACACTTCTCTCTGCTGAGCCCCACCTCTCTTAGCCAATGGTCAACAGTTTGGACTAAGATCTTGACGGCTGGCAGACCTTTGAGATGGTTGCTATGGGTCAAGCAAATCAGACACTCTTTGCTTTTTTTCTTCATTTAAAAGAGACAGAGCTACGATGGTCGGTGTCATCAGTCTGTGTACAAGTAGTACCACATAGAATAATAGTAACACTCAGCAGACTTGACCCTATTTTCCTATACTTATTCAGTCGGTGTAACAGACCAGCAGATCCATTATAGTGAACATGCTTGAGCACGTAGATTTTTTCAACATCGCAGTCACAGACAAATGTGAAGCACATTTAGCTCCGGAAAGCTAAAGCTGGTCGAGGAAGAAAACAAGCTCTCTGGGTCCATTGGCTTCACTAGGAACTAGGGAGACATTTGATCCTTTGAGAAAACCTGGGCGACGGATAACGGGGTCCGTTCTGGTTGCCAGTGTTCCATTCAGATGGCCAATTAATTCAATGCAGAGTATCATGGGCTTTGCTCAAGTATGCTCGACATGAAGAAAATTGACTGCAACAGGATCCAAAGCTTCATGGCCAAGAAGTACATTGCCGCGAGGAAGCCAACTATGAAGCTTGTCCAGCCCTGCCATCGTAGAGCTTATTGAAAAGTCAGCCGTGCATCATCTGGGTCAAATAAAGTAAACGGAGTCTGGAAGACTACATAAAGACATTGACGACGAAACCCATACTATCGTAAATGTGACAAAGGACTCTTGGATTAAAGAGAGGACTTCAAGATGTCAAGTAGGCTAATGTAAGCCGTAGCGAAGGTATGACTGTAAAACACCACAAATCCCTTGCGGAAAGAATGCGTACGTTGAGTCATCATTAATCGTGTTCATGAATGCCCAGAAAAGTTATCCAATGCATGGAGCACCTGACAAGGTGCCTGGAGCACCTTTCAGGAGCATTTGTGGACCGTCAACTGCTTTTTAAACTCTTTAAAGACCAGAACGCTCACCATCACGTCATGCATGCGTCGCCAGCGTGAGGTTCACGTAAACAATTTTTCTGGGCAAAACATTGAGGAGCTTCAACATCCATTTTCAAGGGTTAAATTCCATGTTGAGATATTTTCCACGAAACGTGACAGATCTCATGATCTCATTCAATTTGCTGACTCTTTCATCATTCTCAAGATCAAGGATAATAGGAGGGAGAAGTGGAATCCCAAGCAACTCGAATTAATCAGGGGCAATAACTAATAGGACGCGACTGAAGGTGGTCAGGAAAGTTCCAGCATCCAGGAAAAGCCTTTTTTCTGAAAGCTGCAGCTCATACGATCCTTTCAGCAAATGCCCAACGATTAAAGCATAGCTTAACTTATGCAGGCGAAGCCATGATTCGCACTGGCTTGGGTCTGGATTATTAATCTTTGTGAAACTAATTCAACCAAAGTTACTTTAAAAATTAATCTTACACCGACCACTGTAGCTGAGTGTTGCTTCAAGGAAAGTTGTTGAACTTCAGAGCTGTACGACTGTTTTTTCTTGGCACGACTGACGAAAATTTGAAATAAAAGAGCTGAGATCATTTAGTCATAACCACATTTCGCTGCTGCCCTCTGTCCGGACATCCTGGATATTACGTCCTTTGTGCTGCGGTCACTTTTTCCTTGATTCCACGTATGTCGCTTCGGCTATACAGACAAGTCGCTTACAGTAAGTTGCGTAAAATTGCAAAAGTCAAACCAAATCACAGCTTTTTTAAAAGAAAATAAGCCGTTCTTGCAGTTTCTTTGCACGTCTCACGTGTTTAATTCCTAGTGACGGGTTGAGATGTAGAAGATGCACCAAAAGTACCGCCTGTCTGGTTGCATACTTGTACTTTCAGGCCAGGTATAAGACGACTCTGCTCTGTGGCAACTTCAAAACTTTAAAGAAGAAATTGCAACTCTGTAGCATTTCGACATGATGAGCACTCAACATAGGTCTTCCGCGCTCGCGTACGGGGTTTGGCTTTTGTACTAGGCCTCTACTTTTTGGCGCATTTTGCATGACGGCCCTAATTTTTTGAAAAGTTTTTGGCGTAAGTTCAAAGGCAACGCCGGAGTGTAGATCTATATACATAAAGCAAAGGCCCTGTATTTATGTCTGTGTGTGTGTGTGAGTGTGCCTGTGTGTAGGTTTGCCTGTCAGGCTATGGCCGCCCCAACCACTGCAGCGATCGTCACCAAACTTGGTCTGCAGACGCTACGCATCACATGCTCGAAAGTGATCCCGCCACACCTCAGATTTGAGGCCCTTTTGAGGCCAAAATCGAGGTCCAAATCGAGGTCCAAAGTTCCCTTTACTACATTACATTACCCAGACCATAGATGGTCATGCAATAGGTAGGTCTCTTGGGAATTCTGTGCAGGACCAGCTTTGGCCACAGCTATCTATGGCAAGACGAGGGGAGGGAAGAAGGTCAATAGGGGTGAACACTGAACCAGGCAACCCAGAGAGCAAAACTCCAGCTTGACCCGTCAACTGATGGCCCGCTGCCATCACTAAGCTGGGGAGGGGGTGAAGAGTGTCCGGATCAGCCAGTTTCAAAAGAGAAAATAAAATGGATCCGATCCAGGTTCAGGGTGCATGGTGAGCGTCAAGTGCGAGACCAGCTTCGAGTCGAGGGAAGACCAGCTTCGAGGGCGAGCTCAGCTCAGCTTCGAGGGCGAGCTCAGCTCAGCTTCGAGGGCGAGCTCAGCTCAGCTTCGAGGGCGAGCTCAGCTCAGCTTCGAGGGCGAGCTC